>Ga0224495_10001492_pt1 | contig 16321 bp, 14 predicted proteins | sample SF_Jul11_sed_USG_FD_168128 | JGI IMG/M metagenome (GOLD analysis project Ga0224495, IMG submission 168128) | Sediment microbial communities from San Francisco Bay, California, United States - SF_Jul11_sed_USGS_4_1 | ecosystem: Environmental > Aquatic > Marine > Sediment | place: USA: California... | reverse complement strand
GGGATGCACGCGCAGTTATGAATTCCGTTTAACCGATACTTGTTAACGCCTTCGACCCCTTGATGCCATCCATGGCCAAAACCTTCTATCCCGAAATCCAGGGAATTCGCGCCTTGTCCATTTTGGCCGTCATCTGCTTCCACCTGAGCGCGCAAGCGCTTCCCGGGGGTTATGTCGGCGTTGATATGTTTTTTGTGCTTTCCGGTTTCCTGATTATCAGGATGATAGCCACGGAAATCGAGGCGGGATCCTTTTCCGTTGCGCGATTTTATAAAAACCGGGTGGTCAGGTTATTGCCCAACCTGTTCCTAATGATCGCTGCCTCGCTGTTGATTTCATATTGGGTGCTGAAACCATATGACTTTATGCAATACGCAAAGAGCCTGCAATTCTCGGCTATCTACGTGACCAACATGGTTTTCGCCAAACAGCAGGGATATTTCGATCTTTCGCGGGAGGCCAAGCCATTGCTGCACACATGGTCGCTATCCATTGAGGAACAGTTCTACCTGATATTCCCGGTGCTGTTGATCCTGCTGTACAAACTGCGTACGCAAAAATTCCTGATTCTTACGATCATCGCTCTGGCATCCTTCTGGGTCAGGTTCTGGTATATCGAGCATCACCAGCCGACCCACGGATTTTTTTCCTTCTTTGGCAGGGTCTGGGAATTCATCATCGGTGGGGCGGCGGCCATGGCGTCGGACAGCCTGAAAAAATCCCTTTACGGTAAAGAACACCTGTCTCTATTCGGGTTGGTACTGATGCTGTTATCTCTCGTCTTCCTGGACGAGGGGTTGGCGTATTCCGGATTGTTGTTGGTTGTTCCGTGCCTTGCGACTGCGCTGGTGATTTTATCCAGCACGGGCACCAGGACAGGAAGAATGCTGGGGGGAAAACATCTGGTGTTTATCGGCGGACTGTCCTACTCGCTTTATCTGTGGCACTGGCCGCTGCTGTCCTGGTTGCGCAACGCGGACTATGGCCTTGGCCTTGGTGTCCAGAATCTTATCTTGCTTGCTGCTACAGTGCTGGTGTCATTTCTAGCCTGGAAGTACGTTGAAGAACCTTGCCGTCGCAATCGGGATAAATTTTCCGGGAGAACAGTCGCGGCCTTCACTTTTACCTTTGCCGTATTCTGCATATCCTTCGGCAGCTACATTTACGCACAGGAAGGGATGGAGAGCCGATTTCCGAACTGGGTGAAAGTCAGGAAAAACCTTGAACAGTTCGATTTCGCGGCAGCTACCGGCGTCAAGGTAGATTACCCTGCCGCCTGTTCCATAGGCGACGATCCCGACGCAATTCTTGCCAACTGCTCTTTCGGCAAGGCCGATGCAAGGGAGAAAATTTTGCTTATCGGCGATTCACATTCGTTTGTCTGGTACCCGGCTTTTTTGGCCGCCATCCAGAAAACAGATTATCAGGGGGTGCTGGTGGTGCTGCCGGGGTGCCCCCCTCTGTTCGGGATCGCGAGTTATGACGGGGCAAAAAATATCTGCATAGAAGGTTTTGATGAGAACATCGGCAACTTGCTGAAGGTGCAGAAATTCAAGAAGGTTTTTCTGGTAGCGCACTGGAGCATGTATTCGGAAGGCGAGCCGGAAAAACAGCCCAACCATTTCATATCAGATGCTATGACCAATTCTTATGATGCGCAGTCCAGTAAGGCCGTGCTGACACGAGTTTTGGAAAGCACAATAAGAAGGTTCAATGAAAACGGGGCTCAGGTCGTGATCGTGCACAGCGTGCCGGTGCTGCCGAAAACAATCCAGAGCTTGCCGGAAGATTTTACTACTACCCTTTCGGCATATCAGAACCAGAACCGGTTTATGACCGATTTTGTCAATGCGCACCAAGGCAGTTTCTCGCTTGCCACAATAAACCCAACCGGTGCATTTTGTGCCAATCAGCTTTGCATCTCCAGGGCCGAAGGGAATGTTCTATACTCGGACAACAATCACATCAGCCAGGCAGGCGCAGCCAGATTGATAGGATTGGTTGGGGCGGCCATGTGAATGTTTGGCGTGAGTCCCTGCACAGACAACCCAAAGACAGGCTGGAAGCATGGCGATTTATGCGGTAGGCGACATACAGGGGTGCTACACCGAGCTGAAACAATTGCTCGAGCAAATACGCTTTGATCCCGCAGCTGACCAGCTGTGGCTGGTCGGTGATCTGGTGAATCGTGGGCAGGATTCGCTGCAAGTACTGCGGCTGGTAAAGTCGCTGGGAGAAAGTGCAATCACGGTGCTGGGCAACCATGACTTACACTTGCTGGCGGTGGCCGAAGGTGTGGCGGACCTGCACCGCGGCGATACGCTGGATGAAGTACTGAAAGCCCCCGATCGTGACGAACTACTGTGCTGGCTGCGTAATCAGCGACTGCTGCATGCCGAAGAAGGATATGTGCTGGTTCATGCCGGACTGCTGCCACAGTGGACGGCCAAGCAAGCCTCTAGCCTTGCGCGGGAAGTGGAGAGCGCCTTGTGCAGTGATGACTATAGTGTGTTTCTCGCGCGCATGTATGGCAATGCTCCACACAATTGGCAAGACGACCTCACCGGGTACATGCGATTGCGGGTCATCGTCAATGCTTTTACTCGTCTGCGCATCTGCACTACTCAAGGGGAGATGGAATTCAAGTTCAAAGGCGAAGTGGAACATATCCCCAAAGGATATTTGCCGTGGTTCGACGTGCCCAATCGAGCAAGTGCCGACGCGACAGTTATCGTCGGCCATTGGTCGGCACTGGGGCTGAAGGTGGAACCACACATCATCGCACTGGATACGGGATGCCTGTGGGGTGGATCGTTGAGCGCAATTCGTCTCGAAGACCGGCAGCTATTTCAGATAAGCTGCAAGCATCCGGTGGCGAAACATTGGTGAGGACAAGCAAAATTATCGCGCCACCAATGGCGACCGATAGTATCTCAAATTTTCTTCATGCTCCATTGGGATGTAGCTGTCTACATTTTATGTGCTAGATGAGGAGTGCAAGGGGGCAACCTTGGCGCACAGCTATTTTCCGCACAGCAACTACAGTAGAATCGGCCATTATCAACTAGGGATCGCCTTAAACATTTGGAATTTGTCTGACAACTTCCCGGTGAAAATAAAACTGGATAAGATAAGCTAACCGATATGCACCCTTTTTTCGCGCCGGCAAAACCATGAACAATCAACATATGCAGCTGAACAGATGGATAACAGTGCTGATACTGCTGCCGTTCATTTCGGGATGTGCGGGTATAGTTCACAAGAGATTTGTGCAGAATTTTTCGAAGGACCGCCAAGAGACGGACGGTTCATTTCCAAGCCTGATAGCCAGCTTGAAATACAACGACAAAAAGCAATTTCTTGCTGTAGGACTTGAGTCTGGCCAAATTGAAATATGGGATATTAATAAGCCACATTCAAAAATCGAGATCAAGGCTCATGAGTATCCGGCGAACATGCTCTCATTTACACCCGATGGGCACGCACTTTTTTCCGGTTCAAAATTCGAACAGTCGGCAAAACTTTGGAACGTTAAAACAGGGGAGCTGATACAAACAATACGTAAAATGAAAGGTCCGGTCAGCACGACACCCGATAAGAATATTTATGTCGTCGCCAATGGCGACTACGTCAGCCTCTATAATCTGAGCCGGGGAATAATTTATCCGGAGAAATATGCAAGTGGCGGACTTATTACGGTAATTGCTAGCGATGATTCATCCGGACTTGTAGCAATTGGATCGGAATCCGGGACTATTGAAGTATGGAAATACACGGAAAATAGGGGGAAGAAAGCACTGGTCAAAGTATCGAGTGCTCGACCCTATTCAAATGGCGACTGGGTCGTAGGGTTGCAGTTTTCTCCCCGAGGTAAGAGCCTATACTCTATAGCTCGGTTTGGCTCTTTCAGTGAGTGGGATCCTAGCACATTTGAAGAAAAAAAATCGGTACCTACAGTTTTAAAGCACATTTATTCAACCGCATTTTATCGAGAAAAAAATATACTTGCCCTTGCGGGAACTGAAGAAAAACCCGGCCTGGGATCTGCTTCTGTAGAGGTTATTTCGCTAGACACAAATGAATCCACGGTTTATCGCCTGAATATCAGTTTGGCCATGGTGGAAATTTTGCCACCGCTTTCTTCATTTATTGCCTCTCAGGGAAAATTGACTAGTGTCCAGAAATTGCCCCGGAAAAAATAATTCTAGCGGCTGCATTTCTGCAAAATCATATGACAGCGGTCAATAACTTCTGCATTATCTGCTCCGCCTGCCGCGCATAGCCGCCACCAAACAGGTTGGCGTGGTTGAGGATGTGGTAAAGATTGTAGAGCTCACGGCGCTCTAAATATCCTGCATCCAGCGGATATGCGGTGCTGTAGGCTGCATAGAAGCCCTCGCTATAACCGCCGAACAATTCAGTCATCGCCAGATCGCATTCGCGGTCACCGTAATAAACAGCGGGATCGAAGATCACCGGCGTGCCATCCGCAAGGAACGCATGATTGCCGCTCCACAGATCGCCGTGCAGCAGTGAGGGTGTAGGTTCGTAGCCGGAAAAGAAGGCAGGCAATGCACTCGACAGCCGCTCGCCCAGTGTTTGCAGCTTGCCGCCGTAACCGTTCTGTCCGGCGAGGCGCAATTGGAAACCCAGGCGTTGCTCGCGCCAGAAATCGATCCAACGATCCTTCCATCCATTCGGTTGTGGCGTGGTGCCGATGAAGTTGTCTGTGGTGAAGCCGAATTGGAAAGGCGTGCGGGAATGACCGCCATGCACCTTCTTTGCGGACAGTGAATCCGGATTTGCTCTGTCGGAGGTCGAACGATGCAAAGCGGCCAGTTGTTCACCAAGTAACCGCTCGGTTCCGCGCGGATTCAATTCCAGATGCTCAAGCACCAGAAAGCTTTGCCCGCCAGCAATACCGTATGCGATGGTGCGGGGTACATGGATGGTGTTTGTGGCGGCGATTGCTTCGAGTCCTTTCGCTTCGGCGACGAACATCGGGTGATGCCGTGCATCGTTAAGCTTTAGAAAAAAGCGTGAACCATCATCTCCGTCCAGACGGTAAGTTTCATTGATGCTGCCGCCGCCGACAGGTGACTGGCTGCGAATTGCAAAGGAATGATGCGTAGCTTCGCGGATGGCGCTGGCGAGATGAGCTAGAAGCTTGGATTCCATGAAGTGCATTCCAAGAACAGCGTCATTTCCATGCATACCCGGCAACTTTGCTGGCGGTTTTTGCTGGCTTATTCAAATGGCTGGCAGCGCCATCAGCCGGGAGTATTAAAAGGCTACAATTTGATGTCATACCCGAAGTGTTGCCGGAACTGCGCTTGGATTTCATCGCGCGTGGGTTCATGGTTCTGGCCTCCACGACTGGAGATCTTAATCGTACCCATCAGGGAGGCCAATCGACCGGTGGTTTCCCAGTCCCATCCTTGCTGGATGCCGTGCAGCAGACCGGCGCGGTAGGCGTCGCCGCAACCTGTCGGGTCGAGCAGCGCAGTGGGCTTGGCGCAGGGAATGAGAATTTCCCTGCCGTCGGCATAGATGGTCGAACCCTCACCGCCGCGGGTGATGATGAACGCGCGCTTGCCGTTGGCCAGTTTGTCAATCCTGTGGCCGGTCTTGTCCTGCAATAATTGCGCCTCGTAGTCGTTCACGGTCACATAGTTGGCTTGTGCGACGAAACCCAGCAACTCCTCGCCACTAAACATCGGCATGCCCTGCCCCGGGTCAAATACCCAAGGGATGCCAGCCTCGTAGAATTCGCGTGCGTGTTGCAGCATGCCATCGCGGCCATCCGGAGAGACGATACCGAGGGAGACAGCACTGGATTTGTCGGCCTGGGCATCGCTGACATGATTCTGCTCGGAGTAGCTCATTGCACCGGGATGAAAGGCAGTGATCTGATTGTCATCTAGATCGGTGGTGATGAACGCCTGTCCGGTGTAGCTGCCGGAAATATTGCGGATGTGTGTTCGGGCTAAACCGAGTTTATCCAAGCGTATCGCATAAGCGGAAAAGTCATCTCCCACTGTAGCCATGATCAGCGGATGGCCGCCCAGCAGCTTCAGGTTGTAAGCGATGTTCCCGGCGCACCCGCCAAATTCACGGCGCATTTCCGGTACCAGAAATGCCACGTTCAGGATATGTATCTTTTCCGGCAAGATGTGTTTCTTGAATTGATCCTGAAACACCATGATGGTGTCGAAGGCCATCGAACCACAAATCAAAGTGTGCATTGTCATGCCCTAAGCTAAATAGGAAGGCGCGGATTGTATCACCGGGTACACAGATAAGGCATTCCGGCCAGGCGTGTGGCCTAGACCACATCTCGTCGGGTACAATTGCGGACATGGTCAAAACTACCGGCTTTGCGGTTTGAGGCCGGTTCGAATTTCAATCAGGGGATAAGCATGTTCAGGTTTACAGGATTAATGGTCGCCGCGCTGGCACTGGTATTGCAGGGCTGCGCGAATCAGGTATGGATCGCGGACTGGAAGGAAACAACCTCATTCAGCGCGCCTCGTGCCGGTACCGCTTCGGTGGTGGTGAAGGACAAGATGTATCTGATTGGCGGAGTGGACGGCAAAAATTTCGTCAATATCACCGAATACGCACAGATACAGAAGGATGGCACGCTGGGAGCCTGGCAGATTGGACATCCTCTGAAGGAGGAACGCGGTTTCATGGAAGCGGTAGTACATGGCGACTATGTTTATGTGGTGGGCGGCGGCAATGGTCCGAACGGACATCATTTGCTGAAAACTGCGGAACGTGCGCGCATCCAGCCGGATGGCACGCTCGGTCCCTGGGAAAAAGAGAAAAATGAAATGTTAGTGGCGCGCCGTTGCAGCAAGATCGTTGCGACCGACAAGCGCATCTATTCCTTTGGCGGATTCGGCGGCGTGTTGCTCGATTCAGTCGAATACGCAGATTTTCGGGCTGACGGCAGCCTGGGCGAATGGAAGCTGGATACTGAAGTGATGACTATCCCGCGTTACGTCAATAGTGTGAAGAGAGAAGACGACCGGTTTTTTATCATAGGCGGCCACGACCGCACCAAGGGGGTTGGCATCACCGATGTCGAGTGGACGCGCTATACCAGCGCGGGGAATACCAATAAGTGGCAGGCCACTACGCCGATGCAGCAGGGTCGTTACGGTCTTTCCAGCACGGCCTACGGTGACTACATGTATGCGATCGGCGGAATTTCCGGTGCGGAATATCTGGACAGCATCGAAGTTACCAAGGTCGGCAAGGACGGCGCGCTGGAACCGTGGAAATACACCACGCCACTCGATCAGCCGCGCGCCAATTTCAGCACCATCGATCTTGATGGTCGCCTCTACATCATCGGCGGGACCAATCGCGATGGCTATCTGGCCAGTGTGATCTATGCGAACCGCAACACTGCCGGTGATTTTGGATACTGGGGCACAGCGGAGGAAGCCAAGGCCGTGAAAGCCAGGCTGGCCGAGCGCGATGCGATCAAATCGGTATTGCCGCATGAAGGCAAAGTTATTGAATTCATCCAGGCCGAGGCATATACCTATATCCATGTCCAGAATGAAGCAGGCGAGGATGCTTGGATAGCCGGGCAGAAGATCGATGATCTCAAGGTAGGCGACCGCGTAGGTTTCAGCAAGGGCGTGAACATGTCCAACTGGTACAGCAAGGAATTGAAGCGCGGCTTTGCCATGGTCATTTTTGTCGGGCAGGTACGGAAGCAATAGGACTATTCAGGAATCGATTCGCTTTATAGAACGCCAGATTGCAATGGCGGCTTGGTGAATTGATATTCCGTCAATTCCATGGCAAAAAATCAAGCAGGGTGCATGCAAAGCCTCCTGCAATATTCACCTTGTGAACTGGAAATGGATAGATTGCGACTGCCAGCGACAAAAATATGAACATCAAATTCCAGCGCGCGGTTGACCGCTATTTAGGAGTGCCGATCTGCGCACTGCTTTCTCTGCTGGAGCGCATTCGTCCCAAGACAAGTATCAACATGCCGCCGCGCAGAATATTGATCATTCTGCTTTCAGAAATGGGCAGTCTGGTACTGGCCCATCCGATGTTCGTGCGCCTTAAGCGGCAGTACCCAGATGCAAACATACACGTGCTGCAGTTTGCCAAGAACCGCGAGGTGCTGGATTTGCTCGGAGTGGTTCCAGAAGCCAACGTGCTGACGCTGGATGATGGTTCGCTCGGCGGACTGGTCAGGGACAGCATTAGCGCGATACTTACCCTGCGGAAGCTCAAGATCGACGCGGTGGTTGATTGTGAACTGTTCGCACGCATCAGCAGCATCTTTTCATTTCTTTCCGGCGCCCCGCTGCGCGTGGGTTTTCATCCGCATACCCAGGAGGGCCTGTACCGCGGCTCGTTCATCAATCGACCGGTGCTGTACAACCCCTACCGGCATCTGTCTCATCAGTTCCTGACCATGGTTGCGGCACTAGAATCCACGACCGTGCCGGTTGCCAAACAGTTGCCCGTGCCCGATCCCTGTGTTCCGCCGCTGCTCAATTTTGTCGAGCAGGAGCTGGAACTGGTCGCCGCTCAGCTGCATGAAGATTTTCCTGCGATCGAGAACAAGCCGCTGGTGCTGGTCTATCCCAGCGGCGGCATCCTGCCGATACGCGCTTGGCCGTTAGAGCACTACAACCGGTTGTGCAGAAAATTATCGGATGAGGGCTATGCGATCGGCGTGATCGGCATGAGTGCTGATCAGCCGGTCGCCCAAGTCATCGTCGATCATTGTCAGAGTCCTGCTTGCGTCAATCTGGCCGGTTACACCAGATCGGTGCGTCAACTGCTGGCGTTGTTCCACCGCGCCTCGCTGCTGGTGACCAACGATGGCGGGCCGGGGCAATTTGCTGCGTTGACACCACTGCCCACGATCACCTTTTTCGGTCCCGAGACACCACAGCTCTACCAGCCCCTGGGCAGCAATGGCCATAGTTTTTTCCTGTCACTGCCCTGCTCGCCCTGCCTCACCGCCTATAACCACCGCAATTCACCTTGCGATGGGGACAACCAGTGCCTGAAGCAGATCACCCCCGAGCAGGTATTGGCGAAAGCGCGCGAGATGTTGGCTATGGATACCGGTACGCAATACAGGCGAGCCGCATGAGGCTGATCAAACGACTTGCCGGACAGCCGCTGCTGGCTTGGTTCTTCAAAAAGCGCTTCATCAAGTTCGGCACCGTCGGTGCCACCGGTGTGCTGGTCAATCTGGGCGTGCTGTATCTGGGCCAGGAATTTTTGTTCACCGTGATCCAGTCGCATGATATGAGGCTCAATGTATCGCTGGGGCTAGCGATCTTTTGCGCGACCGTGAACAACTTTTACTGGAACCGCGCCTGGACCTGGAGCGACCGTACCCGCCATCCCGACAAGCACCTGATCCTGCATTTTGGCCAGTACGCGCTGGCTGTCTGGGTTGGCATTGTGGTGCAGGTGATCCTGACCAAACTATTCGTGGCAGCCCATGTTTATTACTTGATCGCCAACGCGGCGGCGATCGTGCTGGCAAGTGTGTTCAATTTCCTGGTGAACAATTTCTGGACGTTCCGCAGCCACAAGCCAGTGGATGAGATCGCGCTGCCTATTATTCCTGAGCCAGAGGCTGATGATGGGCAAGACCTCAGAAAAGTCCAGTAGGGTAGGCACAACCCACTCCATGGAGTGAATGCATAAAGCCTGAATTTTGTGATCTCCATCAACACAGTAAATTAAGCATACTTTGAAGAGCTCCAATGAAATTGACTGAATACAGATTACGCTTGTCATGGTATCTGTCAGCTTGCCTGCTGGCTGTGTTCACTTATTTCTATGGCTTGGACGGGCAGCACATCCCGAAGAACGGCGACGAATATCCGTACGAACATATCGTACGCCTGACCGCAGCCAGCGGTGAATTGTTGCCGTTGCAGTCGCAAATGGAGAATATGCGCAACACCAAGCCTCCGCTATTGTTCTGGCAGGGCGTCGTTTCCACACGCTGGGGGTCAGACTGGACGCTGTGGCAGTTACGTTACCCGAGTGTGATCTACACTTTGTTGACAGCGACGATGCTGTTCCTGCTGGGCCGTAAACTGAGCGGCAAAATCGAAACCGGCTTCATCGCCGCCTTGACCTTCCTGGCATTTTTTACCACCTATCGTTTCGGACGCCCCTTTCTGACCAATCCTCCCGAGGTATTCTGGATATTTTTGCCGTTCTTCGTGCTGCTGTACTGGAGGGCAGCGTTTGCTTCGCTTTTCTTCATTCCGCTGCTGATTGGTATCGCTATCGGCATCGGTTTTTTATACAAATCTTTTGCGCTGGCCTTGCCGGTCATGCTGGGTCTGGCTGGTTGGTATCTGCACCAGCGACAATACAATATGCAGGCATTCCTTAAGCAGGACACGCTGAAAGTGGCCATAGCGATAACGGTTGCGGTGGCGATGTTCGGGCTGTGGTTCGTGCTTGATCCGAACCCGCAAGCGGTGTGGAGGGAATTTGTGGTTGGAGAGAACGTCGGCAAGTTCGATCCTCACGGGCCGGGTTACGTGGAGAAATTGCTGTGGGGCGGTTCCAGCTTGTGGAGTTATACGCTGGCCTTCCTGACCAATGCTGGCTTGCTTACCTTTGTCGTGATGGCGTTGCTATATGTTACTTACAAAAACCGCCACAGGCTTAGCCGTGATGAGCAGCTATTGTGGATATTGATTGCCGCATTTTTTTTCAGCTTCATCTTGCCCAGTCAGCGTTCGGGGCGATACCTACTGGATATCATGCCTGCAGTAGCGTTACTATCTGCACTGAACTGGCAGCAGATCAACCGCAAGGTATTCGTCGGGTGCCTGTTGCTGGCAGGTATGGTGTTAGCCGGACTGGCTTATCTGGCCGCACTGCTGCAAGACGCAATGACCGGTGTCCAGATGTTCCCGCTAACATTCTGGGCGCTGTTATCCGGCACCGCGATATTGATATTGGTCGCTATTGCCCTTCCCCGCTACACACGCGCTTGCGCCAACGTCGCCGGGTTGCTGATGCTGGTATGCTTCGCGGCTTTCCTCAAGCCGCTGGATGGAGAACTGGGTAATTACGAAGAAAACACAAAAAAATATGTACTAGGCAAGGACGTCTGGGTGCCATGCAACTTCAGGGCCATGGATGAGGGGCACCGCTTCATCCTGCCGGGTGCCGAGATACATGGCTACAGAGAGGACCAGAACCTGAAGGCAGAAGAGCTTGCGGTGCGCTATCCACTGTTCGCAGTACGGCTACCCATGAACGCAAGCCCACAAGACATCGATTGTACGAGTTGCAAGATCATCGGCCAGCGCCTGGATATCCGCGGCCGCCACAATTCGACTGAGCTGAAGGAAATGTTTATGGAAGGAAAAATCTTCCAGCATCTGTTCATCAGGGAAGTGCTGGTAGAGTCGCCCGAGGGCGGAAGAATGTTGCTGACGGAGTCGCTCGCGCAAACATGCCGGTAAATATTGCTCTCATCTCCCGAAAATTTACAACATACCGAGGGGCGGTGCTGACAGTTCTTTTGATCGCAGCGGTTGCATCTGCGAACAAGGTTTTGGACAGGCCACCTGTGGCGCTTTTCCAGATGCAAGTCATCGCGAAGCAATATGCTCCTGCTTCGCCGGTTGTGCAGAGTCATTTCGTTTCCAGCACCCAAAACATTCATACACATGCCGCCTCGCTGGTCGAACTGGGTAACGGGCGCATCCGCGCGTTCTGGTTTGCGGGCAGCCGCGAAGGCGCTCAGGATGTCGAAATACGCAGCGCGTTGTTTGATTCCGCGAGCAGACGGTGGGGGGCAGAGCAAACTATTGTGAAACGGGAAGACACGCAGCGTTCGCTGCTACGCTATGTGAAGAAGCTCGGCAATCCGGTCCCGCATCGTGCAACCGACGGTACGCTATGGCTTTACTACGTGACCGTATCGCTGGGTGGCTGGGCAGGAAGTTCGATTACGGCCATTACTTCAAATGATGACGGAGCAAGCTGGAGCAAAGCGCGGCGGCTGATTACCTCCCCGTTCCTGAATATCAGCACCTTGGTGAAGGGCACGCCATTCAATTACAGCGACGGCAGCATCGGACTGCCGGTATATCACGAGTTCATCGGCAAATACGGGGAGCTGCTGCGAATCAGCAAGACGGGCACAATCATCGACAAGATCCGCCTCAGCTCCGGTTCCACCAGCTTGCAGCCGGTAGTGTTGATCAGAGACCCTCAACAGGCTTTGGCTCTGCTGCGTTACTCCGGCGACAACTTCAGGCGGGTGATCGCCACTACGACGAGAGATGCGGGGCAACATTGGGATACGCCGACGAAGATAGCATTGGCCAACCCCGATGCGGCAATTTCGGCTGTGGTGCTGCCGGATGGGCGGATAATCGTAGCGCTCAACGAAACCGAGCAGGGACGCAATGTGCTGTCGCTGGTCATATCCCCCGATGGGGGCAACAGCTGGAGAAATTTTTACCAGCTGGAAGATCAGCGTGGACAGCCAAGCGACAGCAAGAACTTTGCGAATGTTGCGGGCGAGCTGGCCATTGCCAGCGATACAGGCATATCTGATGCTGGCAGCTATGCGAGATCTGCCCAGAGAAATAAATGCGATGCGCATGGTTGCGCTTTCGAGTTTTCCTACCCTTACCTGATCCAGACACGAAACGGCGATCTACACTTGGTATATACCTGGAACAGAAGCTTCATCAAGCATGTGCTGTTCCCTCGTGATTGGTTGGAGAAGCAATTGCAAAGGCACTACGATGTCCGACTTCACTGACGTTGCCGGACTTGCGGGACTGGCTGCTGCAGTCACAGTGGTGCTGCTGCTGTTTCCGAAAATTGCGAGTCTCTCAAGGTTGCGTCAGGCCTTGCTTTTCGCAAGCCTGTTTGCGGTGATGCTGATTCCCTTCGGCGAGATGCCGCTTGCCGCCTATCTGCGTGGAGCAACCGGCGACTTGAGCATTACGACACTGGTGTTGTTGTGGCGCGTGCTGATGGGGGTGTGGTTTGGATGGGGCACAGATGAATCCATGAATCGCCGGATGCTGTTGATGCTGGTTGCACTGGCTGCAGTGGTGTTATATCCGCTGGCGCTAGGCTGGGGATATATTGATCCCTATCGTCTCGGATATGGCGATCCGCTATTTGTTGTTGTGCTGATGCTGATTGCACTGGCTGCCTGGATATGGAAGTATCACTTGACTGTGGTGTGCATTGCCCTCGCCACCTGTGCATGGGCTATCGGCGTCTACGAGTCCGACAATCTCTGGGATTACATGCTGGATCCATGGGTCTCGCTATATGCGCTGGGTGCCATGGCATGGCAGATGAAGCGCAAACCAGGCGGCGCGTCGCCGGCTCATATAGAATGAACGGAACTATTCTTGCTTGAAAACTGCGGGGAAAAACATGCTCGATGAACTGAATCGCGAGATCTATACCGGTGGCCAGATGATATTTCAGGATGGTGATGAAGGCGATTGCGCCTATCTGATCGAGGAAGGCGTGGTGGAAATATTTATCATGAATCAGGGCAAGGAATGCAATATCGGCCAGATGGGCAGGGGCGAGATGTTTGGGGAAGTGTCGCTGATCGATTACCGGCAGCGTACTGCATCGGTAAGGGCAATAGAAAGAACAGTATTGGTACCGATTACGCGCGAGCTGGTGGAAAAACTGCTGGAAAGAAGCGATCCAATATTGCGCCATTTCCTGCTGATCATTCTCGATCGTTTTCGGATTAACAAGGGGATACCCACCGGGATGTCTGGCAATTTTGAATCTGCGGCACAGCACGCCAATCGTCGCAGTGTTCTGAAAGGTGAAGTAACCCAAAAAGTATCGCTGGTGCATGGCATGAATCGCGCGTTGACCCGCGACGAATTTCAGCTGCATTACCAGCCGATTTGCGAACTTTCCGGTGGGCGTATTGCAGGTTTTGAGGCTCTGATCCGCTGGAATCATCCCATTGATGGATTGATGCAGCCGATGGATTTTCTTTGGCTCGCCGAGCAGACCGGGCAAATACGCGAAATCGGTCTTTGGACGCTGGAACGAGCGTGCAACGACTGGCCGATGCTGAAAAAACTTACCGAATATGAAACACCTTTTATCAGCGTCAATCTGTCGGCTACCCAATTGGCCAATGAGACGCTGGCAGACGATGTGAGATCCATCCTATTGAGCCACAGCATGAACCCGGCAGAAATGAAGCTGGAATTAACGGAGACTGTGATGGTCTCGCACCCCGAAATTGCGCAGCAAATTTTTAAGCGCTTAATGGAAATGGGCAGCAGTCTTGCACTGGATGATTATGGAACCGGTCATTCTGGATTGGGACATCTGCAGAAATATCCCATCAGCACCTTGAAGATCGACCGGGTATTCATTGCACCAGTGCTGGAGTCAGCTCAGAATGAACAAATTGTGCGCTCTTCGATCGATTTGGCACACACATTGGATATGGATGTGGTCGCAGAAGGAGTTGAAAACGCAGAAGTAAAGGACAAGCTTTTGGAGTTGGAATGCGACTTCGGGCAAGGCTGGTATTTTGGCAGACCTTCAACGCTGGAAGACCTGATGACTCGTTATTCGAGAAATTGATACTTTACGTTATTATGGATATTCACTTCAGTCCAGATATATTTTTGTATTTCAGAAATTGTTTTCAATCGTTTGAACTACAGATAACATTTCCGAAAACATAGCTGCCATGTTCAAAGCCTTGCGAGTCTTCATTTTGTTGATGGTTCTTATGGGAACTGCATTGGGTGCGTGGCGCGCCAAGACCCAGTCGGTAGAATGGAAGTACACGCTGCCGGTCAACATCTATCTTATCAACGGCGATGGTAGCCCGGCCACAGAGGAATATCTGCAAGTGGTGACGCTAGAGGAATTCAAACCCATCGAAAAATTCATGCGCGACGAGGCAGAACGTTATGGCCGGTCGACCCAGGCCTCAATAGAGATAAGGATGGGAGGAAAAATAGCCAGTCAACCGCCCGAGCCGCCAAGAATCGGGAATGCGCTGGATGCGATTGAATGGAGCTTGAAGATGCGCTGGTGGGCCTACCGCAACACAGACATGCGCGGCCCCGGACCACAGGTGAGAATATTCTTGCTGTATTTCGATCCGGCACGAAGCAAAAAATTAGGGCATTCCACTGGTTTGCAGAAGGGCCTCATCGGGCGAGTTAATGTTTTTGCATCGCGTGATATGGCCAAACAGAACAACGTTGTTATCGCACATGAGTTTCTGCATACGCTGGGAGCCAGCGACAAGTACGATATCTCCACTAACCAGCCGGCATTTCCCGAAGGCTATGCCAATCCAGAGCTGATTCCGCTGCTCCCGCAGAAATTCGCCGAAATTATGGCCGGGCGCACACCGCTGACAGTGAGAGAGGCCGAGACGCCGACAAGTCTGGATGACGCCGTGATCGGCAATAAGACTGCTCAGGAAATTAACTGGCTGTGATATTTTTGCCCATTCAAACTTGCGGGTGTAACTCTATTGTAAGAGCGCGTCATGCTTGCGACACTGCGGCTCAACGAATACCCGGCTTACGAGCTAACTTACTGCAGGTCTGCAAATGGCGCCAGGCCGCCATGATCAGCGGCACACCAATTACATGGGTTTATCCGTGCAAAAACAACACCAAGCCCCACACCGCTAGCGCATTCACGATACATAAAAATACTGCTGCGCTGGCAACATCCTTGGCGCGCTTGGCGAGAGGGTGGCGTTCCAGCGAAGTGTGATCCACGGCGGCTTCGATGGCTGAGTTGACCAACTCGATAATCAACACCATCAGGACGCTGGCAATCATTAGCGCTTTACCGAGATGGCTGACGGGCACAAACAAAGCGATGGGTATAGCGATCGCGGCGATAACAACTTCCTGGCGAAATGCGTCCTCATGCTGCCAAGCGGTGCGCAAACCCTGCAATGCAATGCCGGTTGCTCGCCAGACATGTATCAAACCGCGCGGGTGTTTGTTGGGACTTTCCACGCTAATAGATATGCTTCAGGAATCGGCATACGAATCGATGGGCGGGCAGGAGCAGATCAGGTGCTTGTCTCCCCGCACATTATCGATACGTCCGACACTGGGCCAGAATTTGTTGTCCCTTACCCACTTCAGCGGAAACGCGGCCTGTTCGCGGCTGTAGCTGTGCTGCCAAGAATCGGCCACTACCGCCCTGGAAGTATGCGGCGCATTCTTCAGCACATTGTCTTCCCGGCCTGATTTGCCCGAAATGATTGCGTCGATCTCCTTGCGTATGG
>Ga0224495_10001491_pt1 | contig 16336 bp, 13 predicted proteins | sample SF_Jul11_sed_USG_FD_168128 | JGI IMG/M metagenome (GOLD analysis project Ga0224495, IMG submission 168128) | Sediment microbial communities from San Francisco Bay, California, United States - SF_Jul11_sed_USGS_4_1 | ecosystem: Environmental > Aquatic > Marine > Sediment | place: USA: California... | reverse complement strand
CTTCTCCCCATTCGGTTGAACCGGTCAGCGTGAATTCCTCTGCATCCCAGTTCCCAAAATAAATGGTGCGTCTTGGGATGAATCCTGTTTTTTTTGCTTGGGCAAGAACCCGGGCAAGTTCTATCAAGCAGGCCGTTCCACTCGACGGGTCATGGCCTCCAAAAACCCAGGCATCCCGGTGATTTCCCACCAGTACGATTTCTTCTGTCTTTTCTGTGCCTTTAATGCATCCTATGACATTGAAGATTCTCTTGATAGGATCGTTCATCGTTACTTTTATTTGGATTACAGCTTGTGATCCTCCAATTCTATAGGTGACAGGAAGCGCTCCTCGCCACGCCTCAGGCACTTCGTCTCCATCCATGGCCTTGAGAAGAGGAAGAGCATCTTGGGCTGATATCGGAATACTTATGATTTTGGGAAGGGAACTCGCATCTTCGGCGGGAATCCTTTGACAGCCAGGAGTTGAGGCCCATCCGGGAGTCAGAGGATCTCCAGGATAGATGAAATCATAAGGGATACCCCCTCGCTGGATATGACTCATGGGTCCCCAAGGTCCATCGGGAAAGACTGGACCTCTTGCATAACCGTCATCCTTAGGATCCGAAAAAATCAGCAGCGCGGTAAGACCTCTTTTCTCCGCAGTGTAGGCTTTAAATCCACGGTAACTATAAGGTGCAGAGTATCTGACCAATGCGATTTTTCCCTTGAGTTCGATTCCCTTTTTTTCCAGATAATCATAATCCTGAGGATTTCCGCTGTTGGCATACACAACAGGAGCTGTGATATCGCCAGATCGGGAATAAGCGTTGTAGGGAATTCCGACATCCGCTCTTTGTGTGTCCGGGTCCTCTTCGTAGCTTTTTTCCTTAAGGCTCAACTTGTGATGGTGAGGGGAGATGAACTCGACGCTGATTTGTTCCGGGAATGAAAGCAGAACATCGTAAGGAACAAGATGCACATCCTCGAGCCCGAATTTTTTCCATTCTTCGAGCACAAACTCTGCCAGTTCATTATTCCTCGGAGATGCTGCAAGGTGTGGGGCGGATGTAAGGTGCTTCAAATATTGATCGATTTTCTCTGGAGAAATGATGTTGTCCACAAATGATTTGAAAGAAGAGATATCTTTTTTTTGTGTAAGATCTTGGGCGTCTGTGAAAAATGGAAAATAGATGTTACAGATAAAGATTAGAAAAACCAAGAGATAGAATGTCCGCTTAAGAATTGTTCTTGACAAAGATATCTTCTGGGATAATAATTTCGACATACGAAGTATCATTTTACAATGCGGAAAATCCAATTAGCAAGCCTGGATAAAAAAAAGGACAGAAAATTCATTTCATCTCTTGCACGGGGTCTATCTATTCTTGAAGCCTTTGATCAGGCTCATCCTAGATTAGGGATCGCTGACCTGGCGAAGAAAACCGGTCTGTCTAAAAGCACAATATATCGATTAATCTATACTCTCCGCTCCTTGGGTTATGTCATCCCAGATGGCCAAGGGAACAAATACACATTGGGGCCGAAAGTCTTGAGCCTGGGGTATGCCGTACTTTCCAGTCTCGATCTAAGAGAAATCGCGCAACCTTATTTATTGAGACTTTCCCGTAGAGTAAAGGAGACTGTGAATCTAGCTGTCTTGGATGAATGGAAACTGGTTTATGTCGAACGATTAAAGACTCAGCAAATCGTGAATATCAACCTTCATGTCGGCTCGCGGTTAGATCTCTACAACACCGCCATGGGACGGGTTTTAGCAGCTTTTAATGGCGAAGAATGGCTAGCCCAGTATCTGAAATATCTGGAAAAAATTCCTGAGGCAAAGCCATATTGGAGAAACAAAGGGGAAAAACTGCTAAAAATACTCGAAGAAGTAAGAAAGAATGATTTTGCCGTTAATGATCAAGAGCTAACTCCTGGACTCCGATCCATTGCCTCACCGGTGAGAAATAGAGAAGGGCAGGTTGTGGGAGCCGTAAATATTGCGGTGAGTTCCAGTCTTTTTTCTTTAGAGCGATTACAGGAAGAGATGATTCCTCCGCTCAAACAAACGACTCAGGCCATTTCTTTGGCTCTAGGTTTCAAGGCTTAAACAGAGCGAAATCGGATGGATTTTCGATACCCTCAAGGTTCAGTCTTCTACCGCAACCTTCATCACTCTTATCCCCTGATAACTCACGGGCAAGGAGCATACCTTTTTGATAAAGAAGGCAGACAATATCTGGATGCCAGTGGAGGAGCAGCAGTGGTGAACATAGGGCATGGGCTTAAAGAATTCGGAGAAGCCCTTCGCGATCAGGCCCAAAAAGTCGGGTATCTGAACGGAATGCAGTTCAGCCATTCTCCGGTTGAGACTTTAGCCCAACAGATTTCAGAGTTTCTTCCTTTTCGGGAAGGGAAGTTGTATTTTCTCACCAGCGGATCAGAAGCCATCGAGGCATCGATCAAGCTGGCCCGACAGTATTGGGTGGAGCAAGGTCAGCTATCCAGATATCGTATCATTTCCAGGATGCCGAGTTACCATGGCAACACCCTCACTGCTCTCTCCCTCTCTGCAAGAGAGCGTTACAAGGAAATGTTTCGACCCATGTTGATGGAATCCCTCATGATCCCAGCGCCGTATTGTTACAGATGCTTCTGGAAGGAGGCGTATCCCTCCTGCCACGTTAAATGTGCTTATGAGTTGGAAAAAAGCATCAAGAAGCTAGGGAAGGAGAATGTTTCGGCCTTTCTGACAGAGGTTATCGGCGGAGCATCTCTTGGTGCGGCAGTCCCACCTCCTGAATATTTTCATATCATCCGAAAAATCTGTGATGATTATGGAATTCTCCTGATCGCGGATGAAGTCATGACAGGCGCAGGTCGAACAGGAAAATGGCTGGCTTGCCATCATTTTGATCTTGCTCCAGATATCATCGTAATGGGAAAAGGTCTCACGGGTGGTTATTTTCCATTAAGTGCGTTAGCGGTCAGGAAAAACATCGTTGATTTGATACACGAGAAAGGCAAGAGTTTCCTCCATTTCCAAACCTTTACGCATCACCCTGTGGGGTGCGCCGCTGGTGTGGTGACCTTAAGCTATATTAAGAATCATAATCTTTTGGAAAAGTGTTCCAAAATGGGAAGCTCTTTGTTCGAAGAGCTTTCTTCTTTGTGTACTCACCCTCATGTGGGAGATATCAGGGGAGAGGGATTGCTCATCGGGATTGAGTTCGTCCAGGAAAAAGAAACAAAAAAACCATTTCCCAGAGAGGCGAGATACACGGAAAATTTTACCTTAAAAGCTATAAAAAAGGGGCTCGTTCTATGGCCCAATGTTGGCCATGCCGATGGAGTAAACGGAGATCTCATTTTAGTGGCTCCTCCCTTTATAATCGGTCAGAACGAAATCTCTCAAATCTTGCACCTATTGAGAGAAACCCTTTTGGAAATGAAATCCGCAAAATAAAGGAGGAGGGACATGAAAAAAAGTAGCGATTTTAAGGTGACTTACTCCACCTCGGATTCTGCTGAAATGGAGACTTTTCATCAATCTTTTGATAAGGCTGTACAGGAAGTGAGCCGCCAATTTGGCCAATCGTATCCAATCTATATTTCGGGCCAGGAAACAAAGACATCGAATGAATTTTTGGATATAAGCCCGATAAACACCGAAATAACAATAGGGAAGTTTCAGATTGGAACAGCCATCGAGCTCGGCACGGCTGTAGAAGCCGCTCACAAGGCCTTTAAATCCTGGCGTGATAAAGGCTTCGAGGCACGCTGCCAAATCATGAGAAAGGCTGCAGAAATCATCAGTGAAAAAAAATATGAGATGGCTGCTATCATGAGCTATGAGGCTGGAAAGAGTCGTCTGGAATCCATGGGGGATGTCGAGGAGTCGGCTGATCTGATCCGGTACTACTGTGCCCAGATGGAAGATGCCGAAGGATTTCTGCGTGCTATGGGTCGATTGAGTCCGAACGAAGAGGCCACCGGTGTGTTGAGACCCTATGGAGTATGGATTGTTATTTCACCTTTCAACTTTCCACTCGCCCTGGCTGCCGGGATGAGCGCAGGAGCCCTGATAGCCGGGAATGCGACCGTGTTTAAGCCGTCCTCAGATACGCCTCTTAGTGGCCTCAAGCTGTACGATGCCTACAGGGAAGCCGGAGTTCCTGAAGGCGTTTTTAACTTCATTACAGGGCCTGGGAGGAACTTTGAAGAGGCAATATTCCAGAATAAAAAGATTGCCGGACTGGTCTTCACGGGATCTTCTGAAGTCGGCATGAGGCTTTACAATGGATTCAGCCGATCCTTTGTGCGTCCTTGCATTCTGGAAATGGGAGGGAAAAATCCAGCCATTGTCGCAGAAAGCGCTGATTTGGATATGGCGGCTGAAGGAGTCATGAAATCCGCTTACGGCCTGGGAGGCCAAAAATGCAGTGCCTGTTCTAGGGTGTATGTCCATAAAAGAATCGAAGAGGAGTTCTTAGAGAAGCTCCTGAACAAAATCCAGCAAATCAAGATAGGAGATCCGACAGAACGTGACGTGTATCTCGGTCCATTGATTAATGAAAAAGCAATGGATAAATTCAGATTATGGGCAGAAATCTGCAAGAGTGAGGGGAAAGTTCTTACTGGAGGAAACGTTCTCACTGATGGAGATTTTGTCAAAGGCTTTTTTGTCGAGCCAACTCTGGTCACCGGAATGCCAAAGGATCACACGATTTTTTACGAGGAGCTCTTCCTCCCCTTGTTAGTAGAGGCATCTGTGGATTCGGTTGAAGACGCGATCGAAGAGTGCAACAAAGTGGATTATGGCTTAACCGCAGGCATTTTCTCTCAGGATGAAGACGAAATCAACGCTTTCTTCAATGATATTGAAACGGGCGTGTTGTATGCAAACAAGCGTACTGGTGCCACAACAGGCGCATGGCCAGGAGTCCAACCCTTTTGTGGCTGGAAAAGCTCTGGCTCTACGGGCAAGGGAGGCTGTGGTCCGTATTATGTCCAACAGTTCATGAGGGAGCAAAGTCGAACAGTCATGAAATAAAGTCCTGTTCAGGGAAAGGAGAAAGATGCATGAGTCTGGAGAAAGAGAGGATCGTCATTTTGAGCGCCGTGAGGACTCCTGTAGGAAGATTCGGAGGAAGCCTCAAGGACACGAGCGCGGTTTCTCTAGGGGTTGTGGCCTCTCAAGAGGCTTTAAAAAGGGCAGGCATCGCACCTGACCAAGTTGATGAAGTCATTTTTGGTCAAGCCCGTCAAGCCGGGAACGGGCCCAATCCTGCCCGCCAGGTCCTTTACAGAACAGGTGTTCCCGTGGAGAAACCAGCTTTTACAGTTAACAAGGCCTGTGCTTCAGGTCTAAAAGCCATTAGCCTCGGATATCAGGCGCTCCTTTTGGGCGAGAGCAAGATTGTTCTGGTTGGTGGGATCGAGAACATGAGCCAAATTCCTTTTTTTCTCGACAGGGCGCGATGGGGATACAGATTAGGAAATGGTGTGCTCATAGATGGTATGTACAGGGATGGACTGTTCTGTCCTCTGGCCGAGATGATCATGGGAGAAACAGCCGAGATCCTGGCTGAAAAGTATAATATCGCACGAAGGGATCAGGATGAATATGCTCTTGAGAGCCAAATGAAAGCCAAAAAGGCCATCGAGGAGGGGAGGTTCAAGGATGAAATTGTGCCGGTGAAGATCAAAGATGGTAAAGGGAATGAAATTCTCGTCACGACAGATGAACATCCCCGGCCCGACACGACTCTAGAGAAGCTGGCAAAACTACCGCCTGTATTTAAGAAAGATGGCACGGTTACAGCAGGAAATTCTTCAGGCCTAACAGACGGAGCAGCGGCACTCGTCCTGGCGACCGAATCTTGTGCCAAAGAATTGGGTTTATCTCCTATAGCCGAAATAGTGGGAGTCACTTCTGCAGGCGTTGATCCCAAAGAAATGGGATTAGGACCCGTCCAATCAACTCTTAAGTTGCTGATAATAAATAAATTAGAATTAGATGACCTTGACCTCACCGAGATCAATGAGGCTTTTGCAGCCCAAGTCCTTGCAGTGGAGAAAGAATTGAAGTGGGATCAAGATAAAAGAAACATAAAAGGTGGAGCGATAGCATTGGGTCATCCTATCGGATGTACTGGAGCTAAAATTACCGTTACCTTACTGCATAGTCTCAGGCAAGAAAACAAAGAATTGGGTCTTGTCACGCTGTGTGTGAGTGGAGGACAGGGAATGTCCCTCCTCATAAAGACGTTATGAAAGAAGGTGGGCGATGGCCATGTTGCTTCCTGAAATAAAGACAAGGATTCCTGGTGCAAAAGCGAAGAGAATCATCGCCAATGATACACGCTATGCATCAAGTTCATACATCAAGGAATATCCACTGGTTGTGGAAAGGGGAGAGGGGGCTGTGGTGGAGGATGTGGATGGCAATCGTTTTTTGGACCTGATGGCGGGAATAGCTGTAAATATTACTGGGTACAGTCATCCTCGAGTCGTTGACGCTGTTAAAAATCAGAGCGAAAAATTTTTTCATATCTGTTCCACTGATTTTTACTATCCCTCTTTTACAAAGCTCGCAGAAAAGCTCGCCAAAATTGTGCCTATTTCTGGAGAGAAAAGCGTTTTTCTGACAAATTCTGGTGCTGAAGCTGTAGAGACAGCTATAAAGCTTGCCAAGTACTACACAAGAAGGCCTAATTTTGTTGCTTTTCTTGGTGCCTTTCATGGAAGGACTCTGGGAGCTATCAGCCTCACTGCTAGTAAGGCAAAGCAGAGAAGTTTCTTTGGTCCATTCATGCCGGGTGTCTATCATATTCCGTACGGCTACTGTTACCGGTGCCCGTATAATCTCAAATATGATTCATGTCACATCTATTGTGCAGATGCTATCGAGGACATTCTATGCGGCCCGCTCATGAGTCCTGAAGAAATTGCTGCAGTATTTATCGAACCTATACTTGGGGAAGGAGGCTATATCGTTCCCCCTACCGAATTCCATCAAAAAATACGTAAATTCACAAAAAAATACGGCATCCTTCTCGTCGTTGACGAGATCCAATCTGGAATGGGACGAACCGGAAAATTTTTAGCCATCGAGAACTTCTCGGTTGAGCCGGATGTTGTTCTTCTCGCTAAAGGGCTCGCTTCAGGGCTCCCTCTGGGGGCAGTGATCTCCGAGAAAAAGGTCATGGCCTGGAAATCCGGAACTCATGGAAGCACTTTTGGAGGCAATCCCATAGCCTGTGAGGCTGCCCTTGCTACGCTTGATCTGATAGAAGAGGAATTGATGGCAAATGCATTAAAAACAGGCGCTCGACTTATGAATAAGCTAAAAAAACTCAAGAAGATACATCCTCTAATTGGAGACGTCAGAGGAATAGGCCTTATGATCGGATTGGAACTTGTTAAAAATCGCAGGACTAATAAACCTGATGTGAATGCAGCCCATGAAATAGTCCAAAGAGCCTTTCGAAAAGGCCTCTTGATGCTTCCCTGTGGTGAAAATGCGATTCGTTTTTCGCCACCCTTGGTTATCAAGCCTAGCCAGATTGATGTTGCGGTGGATATTTTTTCTGAGGTTCTATCTCAGTATGAGAAGGAGAACAACATAAAATGAAAAATAAAGTCATGACCATGAAAGAGGCCATTAAGACGTGTGTGAATGATGGAGATACAATTGTTATTGAGGGATTCACTCATCTCATATGTTTTGCTGCAGGACATGAAATCATACGCCAAAATATTAATGACCTTGTGGCATGCCGTCTGACGCCGGATCTCATCTACGATCAAATGATCGCAGCAGGTTGCGTCAGAAAGGTCGTTTTCAGTTGGGCTGGAAATCCAGGGGTTGGTCCTCTTTACGGCCTGAGACGAGCAGTAGAGAAGGGGATACCCAGGCAAATGGAATTAGAAGAATACACGCATTTTGGAATGGTAGCCAGGTTTATGGCAGGGGCTTCAAAGCTTCCTTTTATGCACTTGAACAGCTTCTCAGGCAGCTCCCTTCCCCAGAAGAATGAAAACATAAAAAATGTGGCATGTCCTTATACAGGTCAGGTATTTGCCACTGTCCCTGCCTTAAATCCTGATGTGGCCATTATCCATGTCCAACGCGTAGATGAGGATGGGAACGCTCAAATCTGGGGCTTGATGGGAGTACAGAGAGAAGCCGCTTTTGCTTCAAAGAAGGTGATCATCGTCGCTGAAGAATTGGTGGATAGATCGGTCATTCGCTCTGATCCCAATCGAACCCTCATTCCGGGCATGAAAGTCAATGCAGTCGTTATCGAACCTCTTGGAGCCCATCCGAGTTATGCCCAGGGATATTACGATCGTGACAATCAATTCTATGTGGACTGGTATACAATTTCAAAAGATCAGAAAAGCATGGAAAGATACATGGAGGAATGGATTCATGGCGTTTCTGGAAGGAAAGAATATATAAAAAAATTGGGAGAAAGAGTTGTTAACAGATTGAGGGCCGATAAGAGGCTTGCTGCCCCGGTTAATTATGGCTATTAAAGATTTTTTAAAATAACAATTCTGGAGATCTGATATGACTTCGTTTACACCTGGAGAAATCATGGTCACGCGGGCTGCGAAAGAGCTCAACAATGGGGAGGTCGTATTTGTAGGCATTGGCTTGCCGAACCTAGCCTGCAATCTTGCAAGAAGCCTACAAGCTCCTGATCTCATCCTCATTTATGAATCTGGAGCAGTGGGAGCAGTTCCATCTCGTTTACCGTTATCAATCGGCGATCCCTGCCTTGTTACAGACTCTATTTCCGTCTGCTCCATGGTTGAAGTCTTTAACTATTATCTTCAAGGTGGGATGATCGATGTTGGATTTCTTGGAGGAGCTCAAGTCGATAGGTTTGGCAACATCAACTCTACGGTAATCGGTGGATATGAGAAGCCAAAGGTCCGTCTTCCTGGCAGTGGAGGAGCCTGTGAGATATCGATCCACGCAAAAAAAATCATATTAATACTAAAACAGAATAAAAAAGCCTTCCCAGAGATGATTGATTTCATAACGAGTCCAGGATATATCGATGAAAACAATCTTAGAAAAAAGTATGACATGCCCGGTCGAGGGCCTGTTCTTGTGATAACAGATTTTGGTGTTTACACATTTTCGGATGATACGCACGAAATGGTCCTATCAGAGATTCACCCAGGTGTTTCTGTTGAAATTGTTAAGGAAAACATAGCTTGGGAAGTTAGGATTAGCGATACACTCAAAAGGACATCCCATCCCACCGAAGCAGAATTGAGAATCATCAGGGAAGATCTTGACCCTGATAGAATCTATTTGCGATGATTTTTAGATTTATCTTCTAATTTATCGTTTATAAACATCATAATTTAATTGTTATCAATAATTTATGTCATTTTGTCGGCATGCCGACATTTTTTCCTTTTTTTCTTGCAATTTTCATCCTTTTTGTATATGTTACAAAAAAGCGAGACATGCGGAGTGAACGTTTGATTATAGCTGTTACGAATCAAAAAGGAGGAGTAGGGAAGACGACCTCGGCTTTGAATATCTCCGCTGCTCTAGCTTTCATGGGAAGGAGCACTCTTTTAGTGGATACGGATCCGCAAGCACATAGCACTGTATCTTGTGTGACGGACCCATCTTTACATCCTAAATCACTATATGATGTGTTGATACGAAATGAAGAAAAAATTGAAAACATAATACAAAATTCTACTATTCCAGGATTAGATGTAGCGATATCAAAAATATCCATGGCAAAGTTAGAACCAGCCCTTATCGGAGAGATAGATGGACACTACAGGCTGAAGGATATTCTTGAGTCTGTGAGAAAAAAATATGAATTCATCATCATAGATACGCCACCAACTTTAGGCTTGATAACTTTAAATGCATTAGTAGCTGCAGACAAGATACTTATCCCGATTCAGTCATCCTATCTTTCTCTCGAAGGCACGGATGACCTATTGGAAACCATAGATAAAGTAAAAAGAGTGACCAATCCAAAGCTTGAAATCATTGGCGTACTGGTTACTCTTCACGATAAAAGGACAAACATCTCTAAAGACGCAGTAAGGAGGATTAATAAGGTTTTTGGAATGAAAGTCTTTCGGACAATTATTTCAAAGAGCGTAAAACTTGAAGAGAGCCCTGCTTACAAAGAATCTATTTTCACATTTGCGCCTTATTCGGTAGGAGCCAATCAATACAAAAAACTTGCAGAGGAGATTATAAGACGTGCAAAAAACTAGAAAAACTGGATTACCAAATGCTCTAAAGATGAGGCATGATAATCATTTTGTAGAGCTTATTGCTTCCAGGCCAAGTGGACCTATAGTAAGAATGATATCGCTCAGTATGATAGACCCGAATCCAAGGCAGGCAAGAAACGAATTAGGCGATATTAAAGAGTTGGCGTTGTCTATTAAAGAAAAAGGTGTTTTAGAGCCGATATTGGTTAGGCCAAAAGCAGGAAGATACGAAATAATTGCCGGTGAAAGACGATATGTAGCAGCGAAAATGGCAGGTCTAAAAGAAATTTCATGTATAGAGATGAGCGTTGAAGATAACGAAGCTATGGAATTAGCCCTTATAGAAAACCTACAACGTAAAGATTTGGATGTATTCGAGGAATCTGATGGGCTTAGGGCCTTAGCAGATATATATAGTTATAATCATAACGATATAGCTACAAAGATTGGAAAAGCAAGATCAACGATTACAGAGATCCTGAATATCAGTAGAATCCCAAGTGAAGTAAGAGACCTATGCAAAAAGTTAGACATAATGAGCAGGAGTACACTCATAGAAATAGCAAAACAAAAAAATATCGATAACATGAAAAAACTTGTCATTATGATAAATGAAAGAAACTTAAGAAGAGCTGACACAAGAGAGCTTTCAAAAGAAATAAAAGGGATTTCGAAGAAACACAAATACTTCATATACAACTATAAACCGAAGATAAAAGATTCATTCAAACTAAGAATAGAATTCAAAAAGGAAAATGTTAGTAAAGAAGAGATAATAGGAATACTAAAAGAAGTAATAAAAAAGCTTAAAAATAGAGAAACAGATAAAGAATAAAAAAATAAATTTTATATGGGTTAAAAGTTTACATAATATACCTTATGCGACACAATATTATCTATGAATATATGTAGCTGATTTCAAATAAGATGGGAATTCCCTCCCCTTGTGGATATCTCAATTGCCCATATTTTGTGCACTTGTGGGAATTTAATTATGATCCACTTTGCTCATAAACATTTGCTTTTTAGGATTTAGGACATATTTTGCTGTAATTACAGTAATGACATATTTGCTCATTGTCTGAAAAAGAGAAACAATCTTCTCTAGCAATATTTTTTTGTGGATCATCGAGCATATCAATTATCTCATTTGTAGAATTCATGATTCGATCTTGGATTTCATTTATTTCAAAATCTTCCAAACTTAATTCATTTTGATTTCCGCTAGATAAAAATAAGTCCACTAGTTTTACTTTGTCGGATTTGATATTCCACTCATGAATGGCAAATAGACCATAGCATGCAAGTTGAAATTTATCCTTTTCTGGATCTTCTCTCCCAGTTTTCCAATCGTAAATAATGATTTCATAATTTCTGCGAAATGCAAAATCAAGTGCTGCATAAATTTTAAAATCCTCGAGATAGAAAAACGGGAATTGTTCTAATTCAAGCCATTGATTATCTGATAATTGGGAAATTTCTTTATATACATCTGAATTGAAAAACTTCTTTAAACATTCAACTACATTGTCAGCATTAAATTGCCATTCTTCTTGGGATAAATCTAATCCATACTCATGTTCGAATAATGCACAGGTCTTTGGATCCGTTAGGTATTTTTTGTTTTTTGAACTCAAAAATTCTTTTCTCATTAGGTTGAGAGTAGTTTCAATTTTTTGTTCGATGTCTATTTTTCCGATACCGGACTTTATTTCATTTAGCGTATTCTGAATACACTCATGGACCTTGCCCCCGGCCCACATCTGCCTGTTTTGAAGCTGCTTTAAAATATAAATTGTCCTGGTTCTTTTATCCGCGGCAAAATCCCAACCTCCCCAAAAACCATAATATTGAAAATAGTACATTCTTCGACACTTCCTAAAGGTATCATCACGAGAAAACGACCATGAAAATTCGTTTTTGAATGTTGTCATGCCAGTAGAATGAAGTGATTAAATTCCATCAGATTCTTTTGCTGACGAAACAAAATTAGATCTAATTCTACTATGAAAGTAGATTGTTTAGCAAGAGTTGAAACACAACTTTCCATATATTAATTTCTGAAATTAATCCCTCCCCTGCTTACAATTGAAGAACTACAACCCACAAATCGTATATTTAATGGTTTTAAATGATTTAATTACAATAGCTTACAAAATTATTTACAATGAAAACAATCAGATAATAATCATATAGCAGCTCGTACATTTTCCATAAAGTCTGGGAAGCTTATGTTGGCCAGTTCTGCCCCACGGCTGAGAGTGATAATCTTTTCACTCACACAATAATGAAGAAGCTGTTTAAAACGGATCGCCTCTTCCCTACCCTGATATTCAACTGGTTCTTTTTTCTTCCATCCTTTCCGATTCAACATTAACTGGAAATTCCTATAATAAAAGTCTGATACAATCCCCAACATGTGAGCTCTTTTCACAATCGCCTGTATAGAAATACCATATGTTTGTTTGATCTCCTCCAATTCCCAGAGGGTTATTTGCTCTCTTTTTTTCATTAATTCCCTTTCCAGAATGGCTTTAGGTAGCAGGAAAGCTCCTGCGAACGCATGACAGAGCTTTTCTTTTTGAGAACCTTTTGGGAATTCACAAAGAATATGCGCTAACTCGTGAGCTGCAGTAAAACGGATACGGTCGGTAGATAAGTCTCTATTGATGACTATAACGTGAAGATCTCCTACACGGGCTGAGAGGCCGTCAAAATCATCGATATTCTGAACTTCATAGACCCTTATGGCGTTTTCTTCAAGGAGCTCAAGAAAATTTGAGATAGGCGCAAGCCCTAATTCCCAGGCAACTCTTAGTTTTAGGGCTGCGTTCTCAACATCTTGGAGGCTATTAATAGCAAAATTACTCAAAGGATTGGAGAATTTTTCCTGAATTCCCAAAATGCTCTCCAGTTCAATGTAACGCTCCAAAAAGTCAATAGTTCTCTGTTTGAGAGATTCAATAATTTTGATCGATAGATTCGCTCTCTTGCGAAATTGCATCCTGAAGATGTCTATTGTAGTATGGCGGAAGAAAAATTCTGGTTTAACGCTTAACGCTGAGGCCAAGCGAATCAGAACATCGCTTGAAGGCTTCATTATTCCCTTCTCGTATTTGCTAATGGATTGTTTAGTTACTACTCCCTTTGCTTTCTTAACAAGGTCCTCCATGCTTAAGCCTGACATTTTTCTTGCTGATCTTAGTCTGTTCCCGAAATCTATGAGATCTTTGTTTTTAGACATCTGACCTCCTCTCAGTTGACAATATACAATATAAAATGTAATTTGTCAACTTTTTAGAAAAATTTCTTTAACTGACTAGGGCCTTTATTGAATTTTGGCAAGGATTATGCAGTTATCACCATGACTTTGGCTTAAAAATCTTTCTGCCATCATCAAGAACAACAGGATTCGGGAATTGCTGACATAAAAAAACCTCTGGTTCGTGACCCAGAGGTGGCTGGTGAGATGTTCTCACCAGGGATGATTGCAATAATAAGATAATACAGCAGTTTCTATTTGTCTATATTAAAATTATGGCTCATCGCAATATTGAGTACCTAAAAGATTGACATAGACCATCAGTCACTTTATCATAAAAGCGAGGAATCACTAATAAACGGGGGGAGAGTAAAACTTAACAAATTCTTTGCAAACTCTTAACAATCCTCTGACAACTTTCCTCCTGGTTTGGATTATCTTAATCATTGATGAATGAGCAGGAGGCTTGGGATGAGAAAAACAATTTCTTTGTTTTTGGTATTCTCAATCTCGTTACTTTCGGGGAGAATGTTTGCTCAAGAAAGAAGGGGTGCAGATATTGAAATCTACAAAACAAAGCTAAAGGTTGAAATAAAGATGGAAGGAACACCGTGGGAATCGACTATGCCAAAGGGGATATCCCCTGATTTTAGAGGAGAACTAATTGCAGTTAAAAAAGACTCAATATTACTATTAGACAGATACTCAGGAGCAGATGTGACTATTGATTTTCGGGATATTGGAGTCATTAGAATTGTGAAAAAATCAAAAGTTCTGCGAGGGGCTGGACTGGGACTTTTTATTGGGGCAGCAGGTGGAGCATTGGTTGGGTATGCGGCCGGAGACTCAGAGATCTGGATAAGCCATGAATCACCAACGGTTTTGACTGCAGACCAAAAAGCACTTATTTCTGGGATACTATTCGGCATTCTTGGAGCAGTTATTGGTGGAGCTGCTGGTGCAGGCGGTGGGAAAGACAAAATAATCATATTTGAAGGAAAGTCCGATGTGCAAATCCAAGAGACTCTGGAAAAACTCCGCAAAAAAGCTAGAGTTAAAAATTATCAGTAAGTAATTCCCCCCTAAACCTTTGCATCCTGAAAATATCTATCTCTCATCTTGCTGGGTACTCATTATTGCGATGAACCAAAATTATTAATTCATCACTTAAAGCCAAATCTTTGGATACGCAACTGGCTTCCTTCATCTAAGTGTTTACGAAAATACTTTTCTGTATGCTTTTTTTCAAGCTTTTTTGTGATTCCGCTAGATTTCAAGAGTTTTTCGAACGACAATCCTTGCTCTTGTTTGCCTAACAATGAAATTACTTTGATTGCGACTTTATCGCAAGTACAGAAAGAGCAATCATCTAGGTCATTTAAGATTTTTAGGGCTTCGGTTTCTCCTGGATCAAGCTCTTCTTCTATAAAACGGGCAAAATTGTTCTTGAAATCACGCAGTTCATCCGCTGTTATTGACACTTCAGCGATAGACTTCCCAACTTCATCCAGTAAATCAATGCTCTTTTTGAGGCCAAATTCGTTCTCATAGAAATAGACTTCCCACCTGAGAACTATAGAAGGAACTAAAATTTTGTTTTTATTGACAATATGTTCCCAAATCCTATATCGATGAAGGTCTATTATGACATCAGCGTCAAGTAGTACGATACGCAACAGAATAGTCCTCGTTTTCGTCGTAACCGTACCTTTTTAAGAACGAAGGAATTGCGCTGTAATTCTCACCAACATATTCGGCAAGCTTGCCTTTGGAAATTTTTCCAAGATGAAAAGCTTTAATCGCTAAAGATATGTATTTGGTGGAAAGATAAGTTTTTTCTGTTTCTCCCCAATCTGTACGTCGATGTTTTTTGTCAATGTCTTTGATGGTTCCCTTCTCGAGTTCCTTTTGAATGTTTTCTTTCTTCAGAAGGCCAAGGTTGACCAATCGCCATAGTAAAGCTTCGATCGAGACATCGAAATCTCGAGCAATATCGACTAAATTTAGATATGAAATCGAATCCTTTTCGGTTCTTTCCTCAAACTCATCTCGAACCTCATTCTCTGGTATGAGCAAAGAGGCAGCAAAGACGTCAGCCAATTGTTCAACGCGGCTTTTTCCTCTGGCCTTGTCTTGGTAGATCTCTTCTGGGACGAAATTTTCCCAGGTTATAAGGTGAAAGAATTCGTGGGCGAGATCGAAATTGCGCCGCCAAGGTGCATCAATAGCGTTGACAAGGACGGCCATTCCAAACTCCTCATCTATTGTCGAGCCTCCAGAAATGTCAGAATCTATCGGCAGGAAAATAATCTTGATACCCATCTCTTCCTCTAAGATTTTTGGCAAAGAACATGCCGGACGGAATCCCAATTTCAGAATGCTGATATACTTGGAGGCAAGATTTTCAACGTATTTAAAAGCGTCCTGGGTAAGCAATTCATGTTTATCAATAGTGAGTTTTGATCCTGTTTTTGGAGCCTTAGGCTCGTTGAGAAGAGTCAAAAGGTTTTGGTAGCGTTCACATATCGAAATGAATTGTCGTTCGATAATTGTTTTTTGAGGGCTTGTTTCAGGGTTCCTCCAGAGAATCCTGACTTCTTTCTGAGGCAAGTCAAGATTTAGGAAATAATCGATATCACGGCCGTAGATTTTAGCTAATTTAGCGAGTTCCCAAGCTTTTACCTCCCTCTCCCCTGCCTCAATGCTGCTTAATGTCTGGTAATTGTTGAATCCTAATTTTTCTGATACTTCCTTTAGAGTAAGATCCAGGGATTCACGTTCCTTTTTTAGAAGGTTTGCCAATTTCTTTTGAATATTCAT
>Ga0224495_10001490_pt1 | contig 16344 bp, 12 predicted proteins | sample SF_Jul11_sed_USG_FD_168128 | JGI IMG/M metagenome (GOLD analysis project Ga0224495, IMG submission 168128) | Sediment microbial communities from San Francisco Bay, California, United States - SF_Jul11_sed_USGS_4_1 | ecosystem: Environmental > Aquatic > Marine > Sediment | place: USA: California... | reverse complement strand
TCTCGCGGCTCAGACGAATGTCCGGGACAGGGATCATGAGCCGGATAAAGTCATGGACATCGCCGGGGTCGTTCCGGGCATGGTCATCGGAGAAGTCGGGGCGGGGGGGGGCTATTTCACCTTCAAGCTGGCCGTCAGGGTCGGCGAGGGGGGCAAGGTCTATGCGAACGATATCGATTCCGGCGCTTTGCGTTCCCTCAGGAACAGGGCCCGGCGGGAAGGCGTCGTGAACATCGAAACGATCGTCGGCGAGGTCGAGGACCCGCTTTTGCCCGCGGGTGCGTTGGACATGGTCTTCATGGTCAACGTCTTCCACGACTTGGCCAAGCCCGTCGAGCTCCTGCGGAACCTTGTCCCCAGCCTCAAGCCGGGCGGAACCGTGGTCATCTTGGACCGGGACCCGGAAAAAGTCAGGGGCCAGAGCCGTCATTTCCTGCCGACCGAGACGATTCTGGCCAAGGTCAAAGAGGCGGGGTTCGAGCTCGTCCGGATGGAAACCTTCCTCCGGTATCACAACCTCTATATTGTCAGGCCGATCTCCACACCACGCTAAGGCCTGAAAACAAGGCCAGGACGATCGCACGGTCAATGAAAGTCAAGGAAAGACATTTTAGGCCTTGGAATTCCCTTCCCGTTTCTCTATTATCTTCTGGCGAGGCGAAAAAGGAGCACGGCTCATGACAACACGCAGAGGGTTCGTTCGGGATTCGGCGGTCCTGGCCGGCGCGGCCGCTCTAGGCGGCCCGTTTCTCCCTAGGGGGCTTGGTGCCGTGCCGCCTGCCAAGAGCAGGGTTGTTTCGGTCGCCGCGGCCGACATGCTGGCCGAAGGGAAGTACAATCCGGAGGCCGTCGGTCGCGCGTATGCAGCCGGGCTCAAAGAGTTGACGGGCGAAAAGACGGCCGCGAGCGCGTGGTCGTCGCTTTTCTCGCCTGACGACGTCGTCGGGGTCAAGATCAATTGCATCGGGGCCCCCAAGGTCTCGACATCGCTCGAATCCGTCCGGGCGGTCGTCGACGGCTTGAAGAGCGCCGGCGTGAAAGAGAACAACATCATTGTCTGGGACCGGACCGACCGGGAGCTCGCCCGGACAGGATTGACCGTCAATAAGGGCCCGGACGGCGTCCGGGTCAAGGGCTGTTCGACGAAGTCGGAGGCCGTCCTGCCCTGGGTTGAGGGCTACGATCGAAGCGCCTATATCTCGCTTGAGGACGGGACCTTGAAGAAATTCAAGGAGCTGGTCAAACGGAACTTCACCGAGACCGGGTCCCATCGTGAGATCTTCAACTCCGTGACCTGGCTGTGGACTCTTATCCAGCAGGGGAATGCGAACGCCCAGAAGTACAGCCAGGATATCCGGCGCCTCTATACGGATTACAACGATCGGGAAGGCATCAAGCGGATCGCCGAGGAGGTCGCCGGCCGGTTCGATGGTGTGGTCATCGAGGACGAGGAAAAGTCCTGCTTCTCCGAGATTGTCAGCCGCGAGATCAACAAGCTCGTCAATATCGCCGTTCTCAAGCACAACGAGGACAGCGGCGTCACCTGGGCGACCAAGAATATCGCTCTGGGAGTGACCACCAACAAGGTCCGCTTCCATATCGATTTCTGTGCCCGGGCCATCTCCGAGATCCTGAGCCATCCCTGCCTCAAGGACAAGATGGTCCTCCACATCGGCGAGGCGGCCCGCATCTCGACCGTCAGTGTCGCCGGCGCCCGGATGGCCACCGATAACCGGATTTTCTTCAGCCGCGACCCCGTGGCCATGGACCGCGTCGGGCTCGATATCCTCGAGGCCAAGCGGGCCGAGCAGGGCCTGGAGTCGATCCGGAAAGAGGCCGGCCACGTGGCCGCCTGCGCCCGGCGCGGATTGGGGACCGACGACCTCGCGCGGATCGACCTCCGCGAGGTCAAAGCCTGATCTAATTCGCCATCTTGATCGCGGCGAGTTTCAGGACAGCGCGGACATCCCTCGCGCTCTTAACCTCCATCCGCACGGCCCGGCCTTCCGGATACTTCGGCGCGTCGTCGATCGTTTTCAAGACGGAGGCAGGCAGATCCCCCTGATGCGCCGCCTGGACGGCCTTCTCCCCGAAAGCGAAGCTGGCGAGGAAATAGCCCGGCAGAGGTTTCATATATAAAACAGCTCGCTTTTTCTGCTTCAGACGAAGGGACCAGCCGTAATTCTTGCCGCCGAACACCCATTCTTCGGTCAGAGGGACAAATTGTTGGGCGATGAGCCGCCGCAGCTCATGCCACAGGCCGATGGCCGGGCCGAGCGCTTCGGCTAAGTCTTTGTCGGTCGGCGATTTCGATTTTTCGAAGAATCCTGTGAAGGCCATGGGGTTCCTCTCTTTCCTTGTCTTCCCCTTTTTCCCCTGCGGCAGTCAACGAGTTTTATGCGCTAGCGTTGCCACGCCTCGCGCGCGACGGATAATAAATCGAGCCCGCCCGGGCTGTCAATTTGGGCTGGAAATATTGACCTCAGTTTGTGCTATGATGAGGGGACGTTTGAGATAGGAAGGAGGAGTGCCATGATGACATCCCGTCTTGGCCGGCGCGTGCTCGCGGCGGCCGTCATCCTCGCCGTCCTGGGAGCGTTCGCCCCCGTCTTTGCCCAGGAACAGAAAATCCACGAAGAGTACACGAAGCTCATCCAGAAGTTCACGACCGACGCGCATTTCTCCACCAAATACGTCCGGACCATGCCCCTGGTGCCGGGCGTGCCGACGCCGCTCGAGGTCCTGGGGCACATCGCCGGCGCGGCCGACGTCCTGAGCTACTCCCACGACGTCTATAAGTACATGCGGGCCCTGGCCGCGGCGACCCCGTGCGTCAAGGTCTTCGACATCGGGAAGACGGAGGAAGGCCGCGACTGGATCGTGGTCGCCGTCGCCGACGAGGAGACGATCAACAACCTCGACAAGTACAAAGCGATCAACGCGCGCCTCGCCGACCCACGCGGCCTCAGCGAAGCCGAGGCCCGTGACCTCCTCGCCCAAGCCAAGCCCATGTACTGGGCGACGGGCGGGATGCACTCGGGGGAGACCGGCTCGGTCGAGATGCTCATGGAGCTCGCCTACCGCGTCGCCGTCGACGAATCGCCGTTCTTCAAGACGATCCGCGAGAACTCCATTGTCCTCATCACGCCCATCCTCGAAGTGGACGGCCGCGACAAGCAGGTCGATATCGCCATGGCCAAGCGCAAGGACCCCAAGGCCAACGTCCCCACGCGCCTCCTCTGGTGGGGCAAGTACGTCGCCCACGACGACAACCGCGACAACCTCGGCCTGGCCCTGGCCCTCAGCCGCTATATCATGAAGGTCTTCCTCGAGTATCATCCGCAGGTCATGCACGACCTCCACGAGTCCATCTCGCACCTTTACATCTCGACCGGGACCGGCCCCTACAACGCCTGGCTCGACCCCATCGTCATCGACGAGTGGAACCAGCTCGCCTACCTGGAGGTCGACGAGATGACCAAGGAGGGAGTGCCCGGCGTCTGGACGCACGGCTTTTACGACGGCTGGGCGCCCAACTACGCTTTCTACGCGGCCAACGGCCATAATTCCATCGGCCGCTTTTACGAGACGCAGGGCGCCGGCGACGGCTCGACCCGCGTCATCTCCGCGGCGGCCGACCGCGCTTGGTTCCGGCCCAATCCGCCCCTCCGCCAGACCCTCTGGTCCATCCGCAACAACGTCAACCTCCAGCAGAGCGCCATCCTCGTCGGGATGAATCACGTCGCGGGCCAGAAGGCGAGGTTTATGGAGAACTTCTATCTCAAGAGCCGCCGCTCGGTGGCCAAACCGACCAACGAGGGTCCCGCGGCTTATATCTTCCCCGCGGACGACCCGCGGCCGGGTCTGGCGGCGCGCCTCCTGAAGCTCCTCCAGTGGCAGGGCGTCGAGGTCCATCGCGCCGACAAGGCCTTCAAGGTGAAGGACGTCGAGTATCCGACCGGAAGCGTTGTCGTCAGGATGGACCAGCCGTACTCGCGGATGGCCGACCTCATGCTCGACAAACAGTATTTCAACGTCAACGACCCGCGGCCGTATGACGACGTCGGCTGGACGCTCGGGCCGCTCTATAACGTGAAAACCGTCCGGGTGGAGGACACGGCCGTGCTGGCGGTGCCCATGACGCTGGTCCAGGGCGAGTTCAAGGCGGCGGGCGGCCTCGCGCGGCTCGGCAAGGGCGCGGCCCAGGCCTTTCTCATCAACTTCAACGGCGACAACGCCCTGGCCACGTTCCGCTTCCAGAACGCCGACCTCAAGATCCTGGCCGCGGAGAAGGAGTTCGAGGCGCAGGGGAAGAAGTTCCGGGCAGGGACCTTCGTCATCAAGGCCGCCGACAACCCGGCCGGTCTCGAGGCGCGACTCGATGCGGCCGCCAAAGACCTGGGCCTCAACGTTTACGGTGTCCCGGCGCTTCCCGAGTTCCCGTTCCACGAGACAGCCGCGCCGCGCATCGCCGTCATGCACACATGGCAGAACACGCAGACGGAGGGTTGGGTGCGGGTGGCGCTCGACGAGCTCCAGATCCCCTATACCTATATCTCCGTCCACGAGGCGCGGGATAACGCCCGGTTGCGCGACAAGTTCGACGTGATTATTTTCGGCCCGTCATCGGCGGACGCGCTGAGCGTCGTCAATGGCGTCAGCGGCGACAAACCTCTGCCGTGGAAGAAAACCGAGCTGACCCCGAACCTGGGCAGCGAGGATTCGACCGACGACATGCGGGGCGGCCTCGACCTCGAAGGCGTCATGCATCTCCGCGATTTCGTCAAGGCGGGCGGGCTGTTCATCGCCCTAGGCTCGAGCGCGTCGCTGCCCGTACATTTCGGGCTCGCCGGGAACGTCTCCGTGCGGCAGACGACGAATCTCTGGGCCCGCGGCAGCATCTTCCGGGCCGACGTCACGGACAAGACGAGCCCCATCGTTTACGGTTACGACGATACGCTGGGGGTCTATTTCAGCCAGGCTCCCGTCCTCGCGCTGGGCGGGTTTGGCGGCCGGGGATTCGGGGGCGGAATGCCCGGCGGCTTCCCGGGAGGCGCCCCGACCGGACGGCCGTCCGGACGCGGCGATCTCAAGGATCCCGACATCCCGCAAGGCCGGCCCCGCGATATGGGACAGAAGACGATCGAGGAATGGCGGAAGGCGCAGAAGGCCGAGGGGCGCGAGGAAGCGGAACCTGAACGATTCGCCAGACCGCCGGCCACCGGACCGCGGCCGCGGACGATCCTCAGCTTCACGCCCAAGGCAGCGGACCTCCTCATCAGCGGCGGGCTGGCCGCGGGCGAAGAACTGGCCGGGACCCCAACGCTCATCGACGCCCCGCTCGGCAGCGGGCACGTCGTCCTGTTCGGATTCAACCCGATGTGGCGGCACCAGACGCACGGCTCCTATCTCCTCGTGCTGAACGCCGTCATGAACTACAAGAACCTGGATGCGAAACCGAAATAGCACGGGCAGTCCTCGACGATGAACGGCCTTGACCTACAGCACTGCCAATAATAGATTCATTTAAAAGAAAGGCAGGAACGGTGAAGCCTGGATCCCGGCCCCTCAAAACAGCCCTGGTTCGAGGATGGGCGCCGGGCGCCGGCCTCCTCTTTCTGGCCTACGGGCTCGTTTGCTGGATGATCGGCTCCGGCGTCGAGGATGTCCTCAGCCGGGCCTCCCGGAAGTTTCCCGGCCAGGGCTCGGACTCCCTCATCGCCATGGTGAACTCAGAGGAGTTCCCGCTCAAGGAGAGGAACCGCGCGGTCTGGGCTCTGGGACAACTGGGGGATGCGAAGGCCGTGGCTTCCCTCGAAGCACTTTTGACCGGAAAACCCTGCGAACACGCCACCTCGATCTGCCAGTATGAACTGAAGAAGGCGATCCGCCAGTGCCGGGGGGCATTCAACGTCGCTCGCTGGGCCTGGAAGAAGTTCGTTCTTTAGGCGCGACCGGCTTCTTCACCATTTATCGCGAAAGTAGCGTTCAAGTTTATTTATCTGCCGGGCGGAGAGCGAGGAGGAAGGGTTCCCGACGCCCGGCGGCGGCTCCCAGAGATGGCGGGCGAGGTCCACGGCGCCGGCGCGGCTGACCCTCACCCCCTCGGCCTCCAAACGCCTTTTCTGTTCGGCGAATCCGCGGCCCCGCTTGAGCGAGATCCGTCCGCTCGCTCCGATCACCCGGTGCCAGGGCAGCCTTTCCTTATCGGAAGACGTGTGGAGCACCCAGGCGACCTGACGGGCGGCCCGCGGCCGGCCGGCGAGAGCGGCGATTTGGCCGTATGAGGCGACTTTCCTCCTGGGGATCGCCTTGATCACCCGGATGACGTGGCGATAAAAAGGGTCCATTCTCGACTGCCGCTCGCGGCCCCTATTGTATTCGCGAACGTCTTGTTTGCGTTTTACCCGTTCGCCAGCGCTAAGCCCCGCCTTTCAAGGCGGGGACAAGAAGTGCGGCTCAGGGTCAACCCTGACCAAGCCCCGGCCTTCAGGCCGGGGAGTCGAGGGTTTGACTTTTTCCCCGGGGGGTCGGGTTGAGGGGACAGCTCCGTCGGCGTAAAAATGAGCGTCACGGGAAGCCAAGTTACATCATCATCGATTTTCACATAATCCGTCGGGGGAAGCTTTGAAGCCTCTTGCTCGGTCAGGATCTTGCGGTTCTGGAAAATCCCGTCCTTGCCGGCGATCTTGCTTGGGGGGGTCGGATTGATGATCTCAATAGCAGTGAACGTGCCGTTCGCCCGGGAATACCCCTTCACTTCCACGGTTCTTCTATCCGGAAGAAGGAACTTGAAATGGCCCGCTCCGAGTTTTTCCGCTTTTGTCCCTTTCGGCAGGGTGATGGACTGTTTCCCGGGCAAGGCGGCGCAGGGCTTCAAGGACGCGGTCAGGGTATTATCACCTTCGTTGGACTCCTTGATGTAGTTTCCTAAATCCGCTTCCACTTTGACATTGACCGTGGAGGCAATGACATAGGGTGCCAGATAGGTGGATGTCCCGCCCGGCTTTTCGATGCCGCCGCCGGTCGTCGAGGCCGCGCTCTTGAGGTCGATGGAATCGAAAATCGTGGCGCCGTTGATCAACACATGGGACTTGCCGAACCATCCCTTCGGCAGAGGGACGTTGCTCCGGTTGGCGACCGTGAAGGAGAGCTGGCCCTTGGGCGGCACACAGGTGATTTTGGAGACAACGAGATTAGGCAACGGCTGAGCGAAGATGCTGCCCAGGGACGCCGCAAACAGGATGGCCGAAACCAAGACCCCGAAAAGACGCCTTTTGTTTTTCATGTTCCCCCTCCTCGGGCAAGAAAAGAATCTCTTCGACCCCACTGGCCGGTCGAGACTAGACTGGGCTGAGACTTCCCCTTGAGAGCCCTCCTTTTTTGCCGGTCGTTAATATAGGTTCCGGGAGGAAAAATGTCAATTGTCCTAGATTTCTTATCCGGGTCGGCGAACTCTGGGTCCGAGTTTCCGGTTGCGCTTCGGGCCCGCTTTGTCATACCTTGGCTAGAAGAGGAGGTCATGAGACCGGAGAGAGTGAGCCTGAAAGCGGCGATCGCGGTTTTTGTTCTGCTGGCCCTTGTCCCGGCCGGGAAAGCTCTTGAACCTCAGACCAAGGAAGAACCCGTCGACCGCCCCACCCTCACCGCGGATGACAAGAAGCTTCTCCAAGAAGCTCTGCGCCTGAAGCAAGAGCTGGGAGACGAGGTCTGGCCCGGGCTCGGCCCTGCCGCGATCCCCGCGATTCTCTATAACGATGGCTATGAATTTCTGGTCGGCCATCCTTCTCCCCCTGATTCCTGGTTAAAGGTCGAGGACGACGGTTTCGCCGGCCAACCCTATTACCGGCGCGCGGCCGATGACCCTCAGGCCTTCGCCGTCCGGGTCGGCGAGGAGTGGGCCGGCAGCATGAGCACGCTCGACCGGATGAACCGCAAAGCCCCATTCAAGATCGCGGCGGACTTCTACGTCGTCCTCATCCTTCACGAAATGTTTCACGCCTTTCAGGCGCGGGAGGCCCCGGCGCGTTTCCGGCGAGCTTTGGCCCTCTATGCGCTGGAAAAGAACTATCCGGCCAAGGACCCGGGTTTCGTCAAGGCGTGGAATACGGAAGGGGCGCTCCTAGCCGCGGCGCTTAAGAGTCAGAACCGGGAGGAGCTTCTCAAGACGACCCGCGAGTTTCTTCGGAATCGGCGGGACCGGCGCGCCCAGGTCCCTTTGAGCGCCGGCATCGCCGACTACGAACGCGAAATGGAGTGGCTCGAAGGCCTGGCCAAGTACGCGGAGCTCCGCTTCTACGAGCTCGCCGCGTCAAGCTCCGCAGCGACGGCCACCATAAGCTATCGTCCCGGGCTTCCCTATTGGTCGCAGGACTTCATGCGGCTGGAGAGGCTCATGGGAACCCAGGAAGGCGACTTGAGATTTTATTTAAGCGGTCTGGCCCAGGCCCGGATCCTCGACCGTCTCAAGCCCGAATGGAAACAGCGGTTCCTCCAGGACGGCGGGTCCATGGAGGATCTGATCACTCGTACCTCAGACTATCCGCGGGATTAGTCGCGGCCGCCCGGACGACCTGAAAGCCCACGGTGAGCACGGCGATCGCCAGTGCGGTCAGGCCGCTCGCCAGGAAGATAGCGGCGGAAAGGCTGGTCCGGAAGGCGAATCCCTGGAGCCAGCGGCTCATGAGCCAGTAGCCCACCGGCCAGGCGACCAGGTTGGCAACGACGACCCACTTGATGAACTGGCCGGTGAGGAGCCAGAGGATGTTCCCCAGGCGCGCCCCCAGGACCTTGCGGACGCCGATCTCCTTGGTCCGCTGCTCGGTCACGTAAGCGGCCAGGCCGAAGAGGCCGAGGCAGGAGACGAAGATCGACAGGATGGAGAACAGGGTGACGATTTTCCCGGCCCGGATGTCGTTCTGATAGAGACCGTTGACCCTCTCGTCCAGGAAAGTCATTTCGAAGGGCAAGCCGGACGACATGGACTCCCAGGTTCTTTTGAGGTGGGCGACGACGTCGTAGGTCCTCAGGGCGTTGACCTTCACGAGCAGGTAGGGCCTGCGGCTGGAGCCGATGGCCTCCGGCAGGAGATAGCCCATGCTCATGACGTTCTTATGCAGCGATTCGAAATGGATATTGTCGATAATGCCGATGATCGTATAATCCTTCCTGAACGTCCAGATGCGTATTTTCTTGCCGATGGGGTCGGGGAGCCCGAAGTACTCCACCGCTTTTGCGTTGATGACGACGGCGTCGGTGTCGGAGGGATAATCCCTCGACAGAAACCGGCCCTCGACCATCCGGATGTTCAGGGTCGCGGCGAAATCCTGGTCGCAGGTCAGGAAATTCATGTTCAGGGGTCTTTCGGTGGCGACCCCTTGGACCCCGATTCCCCAGTTCGGCGTGCCTTGCCCCGGGATCGACCGGACGGCCGTTACGCCGAGGACGTCCGGATGCCGCTTCACTCCCTCCCGATAGGCCGTGAGACGGGTGCCCAGGCTCTCGGCGTTTTGGACGACCAGGATGTGCTCCTTGTCGAACCCGAGCCGCTTGTTCTTGATAAAATCGAGCTGCCGGAAGATCACCAGCGACCCGACGATCAGCAGGACGGATACGGCGAACTGAAAGACGACGAGGCCGTTGCGCAGGGAGAGCGAGCCCTTCGCTTTGGCCCGGAGCGGTGAGCCTTTCAGGACGTCGGCCTGCTTGAACGAGGAGAGGAAGAAAGCCGGATAAAGCCCGGACAGGATGCCGACGGCCAGGGCCAAACCCACGAGCCCCGGGATGACGAACGGACTGCCGAAATAAGGAAGCGCGAACGCTTTCTCCGTCAGGTTTCGATAGAAGGGAAGCGCGGCCTGGATGAGGCCGATGGCCAGGATCAGGGCCACGAGGCTCATCAGCACGGATTCGCCCAGGAACTGCCTGATGAGCTGACCCCGGAGAGAGCCGACGACCTTGCGGATTCCCACCTCCCGCGCCCGCCTGGCCGACCGGGCCGTCGCCAAGTTGACGAAGTTGATGCCGGCGATGAGGAGGATGAGCACAGCGGCCAGGGCGAAGAGCCGGACATAGTCCATGCTTCCGTTAGGCCGGTTCCCCGTGGCCAGGTCCGAACGGAGGTGGATTTCCGTAACCGGCTCAAGCGTCCAGATCCAGGGAATGTGGGGCCGACCCCCCTCGAAGTAGACCCTGTCGATCTCGACGAGCTTTTCCTCCATGAGTTTTTGGCTGACGCCGTCCCGGAGAACGAGGTAGGTGGCGTAATTGTTCCGTGTCCAGCCCGTGCCCGTCATCGGGTCGTAAGTCGCCATCGAGACGAGCAGGCCGAAGCGGAAATGAGAGTTGTGAGGGACGTCCCGGACCACACCCGTCACTTTGAGGGAATTCGGCTGGCCGCTGGCGTAGATCTGGACCGTCCTGTCCAGCGCGCTCTCCGTTCCGAACAACTTCGCGGCCACCGATTGGGTGAGGATGACGGTGCCGGGGGCGCGCAGAGGCGCTTGCGGGTCGCCCTCGAGGAGCGGGAACGAAAACACCTGGAAGAACGACGGCTCGGCCAGAAAAACCTCGTTTTCCTTGAACGCCTTCTCCCCGTACTTGATGGTGGTGTCGGGGATCGGGCCGACGATCTGGGTGACCGTTTCGGCCTGCGGATAGTTGTCGCGAATCGTCTTGGCCAGGATGGCCGGAGTGCCGAGCTGGTGGATCCGCGAGTCTCCCTTGTTCGACCAGTCGGCGGTGATCCGGTAGATCCGGCCGGCCTTCTCGTGAAACCGGTCGTAGCCGAGCTCGTCGGCGACATAGAGAGCGATCAGGACGCTCGCGGCGATCCCGACGGCCAGGCCGAGGATGTTGATGAAGGAATAGCTCTTGTGCTTGAGCAGATTCCTGAGGGCGACTTTGAGATAATTCTTGAACATGATGCCTCCGAAGGCGGGGGACGATTTGAGTATTTATGCTACGCCCATTAGAACATACTTAAAGATCATCCTAAAGGTTGCCTCTTTTTTGTGGTTGAAGCCTTGAGGGCCCGCGCGGGCAACCTGACGGGTCGAACCCCCATCCATCAGCCCAGAAAACGGCCGGACTTCGCCGCGCGAAGCCCTCTCCACCAGTCCAGAGCTTGGGCCGGCCCGCTTAAGGTTTATTCAGGCTGCGGATTCTTCCCGTCACGGCGTCGCTTTCGGTTTGTAAACCAGGGCGGCGATGATCCCCATGATCACGGACTGGACGAGCCCGGCGGCGATCCAGTACCAGACGACCCGATACGGGAGGGGGAAGATGATGAACTGCTCGAACGAGGTGACCAAGAAGTAGAACACGGTGACGTAGATGCCGAAACGAATGCCCTCCATGACTCCCTTGCGCTCATACCCCTTGGCGAAGATGAAGGTAAAAAAGAAGGCAAAGACCGCCATGGTGACGATCCGAACCCAGAAATACGCGTTCATCTCCGCTTCGGGCCGCAAGGCCTGCTGGATGTCGGGCTTCATGTACTCGCCGCCGAGAATGACGGTGTGGATGAGCATGTTCGTTGCCAAATAGGCGACGAAGACCAAGAAAACCGCCACCCAGAATTTTTTCCAATTCATGACGCCTCCTCAGGAGAGAAGTAAATTCCCCTTGCGAGAGACTTCTATCACAGGAACCGGAAGCCGTCAACAGCCCGCTATTTGATAAGCAGGATCCTCTCGATCGGGGTGTCGAGCCACTGGACGCCGGTCTCGGTGACGACGGCGTCGTCCTCGAGCGGGATGCGGACTTTTTTCCCGCCCCATTCCGGCGCGGCCGTGTAGGCGAAGAACTCGACGGCCAGGAAGGTCGTCGGCCGGATGACGAACTCCATCTGCCGCTTCTGGAAGAATGCCGCCGAGGGGCCGATCCCGTGGCCCCAGTTCCCGACCGAATGGCAGCCGGTAATGATTTCGGTCTTCTCCGTCGTCGAGGGCTTGTCGAATTCTTTCATCACGGCGAACCCGGCCTCCTCGAGCTTCTGGTTGAGGACGGCGACCGTCTGCGCGCCCGACCAGCCCGGCTTGAGATTGTTGAAAATGACCTCGCGGGCCGCGAGAGCCCGCTCGAAAGCCCGCCGGACCCCGGCCGGCGGCTGCGTCTCGCCCGTCTGCAGCACATAAGCAGTGCGCTTCATGTCGGTGTAATAGCCCATGAGTCCGACGCCCCAGTCGAGCATGAGGAGGTCGCCGCGCTGGATGACCCGGTTTGTGGAGGTGGCCTCGATGCCGGACGGCCCGGTGATGTAGACGCTCGGGAGGCCGAAGGAGGACTCGAGCCGCCGCTCATCGAGCCGGTCTTTGAGCCACCAGGCGACGTCTTCGAGGGTCGTGCGACCGGGCACGATGACTTCGTTCGACAGGGCGCGTTCGGCCAGCTCACGGGAGATGCGGACGGCTCCGGCGAAGACCTCGACCTCGGCGGGGACGCGGCGATAGAGGAAGTCCGAGACGAGCTTTTCGGCGGAGACGAGGAGGACGTTATAGGGTTCGTCCAGGTTCTGGGCCAGGTATTGGTAGGCCGTGTAGGAGAGCCCGTCCGCGCCTCCGAGCGTTTCCGACATGTTGACGCCGATCCGCTTCGGGGCCCGCTCCCGGACGAACCTCCCGAGGTCGGAGGCGGGGCCGAAGATGTCGTAGGCGCCGCAATTCTCGATCTCATAGCCGTCCACCCCGAGGGCGGCGCGCTCGATGCGCCGCCCGCCGCGGTCGGTGAAGATGAGGAAGCCGATCGACGAGACATAGCCCTGGCCGAGCTCGAGATAGAGGGGGTCGAAATTCCCCTCCCTCTGGACCGTGATCCACATGTCGATGCGGTTCTCGCGCATGACCTGGGGCAGGACGCGGTCGAACTTCTCGCGGCGGATCTGGTTGCGCTTTTCCCAGCGGGCCCGGGCTTCTTGCGCGAATCCGCTCGGCGCGGCGAAAAGGAGGAGGACGGCGACGACGGCCGGCAGGATCTTTCGTCTGGTCATGTCATAACCTCGCGACGTAAACATAGGGGAACGGATTATAACAGAATTCGGTCCTCATCGGGCGCGGAGATGGCGCCGATGGAAGAGCCACAGCCCGGCCGCGAAGTAGAGGACGGTGAGGACCACGATCGCCGCCAGCTCGAAGACGACGTCCGCCGGCCCGGCCCGGAAGTTGAGGACCTTGTTGAGCGCCTTGACCGTCAGGGCCGTCGGCAGTACGTCGTTGGCGTAGAAGACGTGGCCGGCGAGCCGGAAGAGCGTGACGCGGGGGAGGGGGAACATCTCGGAGAAGAACATCAGGATGAAGAACGGAAAGACGCCGACGGTCAGAAGCTCGTAGATCGTTTTCATCCAGGCCGCGACGAGGAGCCCGATGGCGATGATGCTCAGAGTGCCCAGGGCGGCGACGAGGAGGAACATCACGGCCGAGCCGTCGCTCTGGTAGCCGACGGAGAGGGCCGCCAGGTAGGTCAGGCCGACCGCGGCCGTCCCAATGAGGAGTTGATTGAAGCTCACGGCGCTCAGGAACTCGAACGGGGTGAGCCGCGAAAGCTGGAGACGGACGATCGTCCCCTTGTCCACCTCCTTGATGATCGAGGCGGCCGCCGTGAAAAGGACCATGATGATGGCCAGGACGAGGAGCGCGGGCACGTAGAGGTCGAATTCGCTCGGGTTGCGGATGGCCCCGACGGTCTCGAACTTGACGACCTCCGGGATCTCGAGCCCCGCGGCCGAGGTGACATAAGAGAACGAAACGAAGTCGGCCAGCGAGGCGGCCACCATGAACCGGACGCTCGCCGTGTCGCCGATATTCGTGAGGGGCGAAACGGCCGCCGTCCGCTTCTGCCGGTAGCCCTCGATGGACCGGGAAAATCCGTCGGGGATGATGACCACGAGGTCGGCGTCGTGGTTCTTGATGAGCCGCCGGCCCTCCTCGAGATCGTCCAACGGCCGGACCTTGAAGATCGGTTTCCCATCCGGATACTTGAGCTTGGTCCATTCGGCAACGAGGTCCTCGCCCGCCCGCCGTTCCTTTCCCTCCGTCGTCGGTGCCGGCTGGTCCCGGTTGAGCACAAGGAGCGCATAGCTCGGGCTCGTGGCCCCGAAATAGGCGAACATGAAGTAGACGAAGATGGGGGCGAAGACGAGAGCCAAGATGAGGATCTTCCATTCGCGGAGGTTTTCCTTGAAGGTCTTGCTGAGGTAGGCGAGGAATCTCATTCGCGGAGCCCCCGGCCCGTGAGATGGATGAAAACGTCCTCCAGGGTCTTCGGACGGACGCGGAGATGCTCCAGGCGAAGCCCGCGCTCTTTCACGACCTGGAGGAGCCCGGGCAGGACCGCGGCGGCCTCGCCGGTGACGAGGCTGAGCGTGCGGCCCTTGACCGTCACGTTCCGGTCTTCCAGCCGGAGCATGGCCAGGTGAGGCAGCAAGGCCGTCCGGACGTCGGCGTCGACCTCGACCTCGACGAGGTCGCCCTGGCCCAACCGGCTCTTGATGCCGTCCACGGTGTCGAGCGCCAGGAGCCGGCCGTGGTCGATGATGCAGACGCGGTCGGAGAGTTTCTCCGCTTCTTCCATGTCATGCGTCGTCAGGATGACGGTCGTCCGGCCGGAAAGGCCGCGGATATATTCGCGAACGAGGACCCGGCTCTGGGGGTCAAGGCCGGCCTGGGGTTCGTCGAGGAACAGGATCTCCGGGGCGTGAACCAGGGCCAGGGCGATGTTGAGCCGGCGCTGCATACCGCCTGAGAGCGTCCGGCCGAGCTTCGTCCGCTTCTCGGAGAGGCCGAACGCGTCGAGGAGCTCCAGGGCGCGGCGGCGGGCCGTCGTCCGGTCCAGGTCGTACATGCGGCCCATGAACTCAAGCTGTTCGAGGCAGGTCAGCGTTTCCCAGAGGACGATGGATTGGGGCGAAAGGCCGATGCGGCGTCCCTCGCGGACCTCGACCTCGCCCGCGTCGGGGCGGAGGAGGCCGCACATCATCTTGATCGTCGTCGTCTTGCCCGCCCCGTTCGGGCCGAGGAAGCCGAAGATCTCGCCGCGGCAGACGTCGAGGGAGAGGCGGTCGACGGCGGTCACGTCTCCGAAGGTCTTGGTCAGGCTCCGGACGCGCAGGGCGACGGGGGGCGGATTCATAGGCTCCGGCCTCATCGGTTCCCCGCTTTCGACGTTCCGCGCGCTCACCAACGGCTGACCTTTTCACCCACTTTAGAAGAACGATGCGGTTCGCGTCAAGCGGCAGGAATTCGGGGGACGTTGACCTTAATTCGGCGCTTGACCGGAGGCCCGGGGCAAATTCCTCTCTTCGACGGACGAATGGGGGGATGCGCGCGGAGGCGCAGGGAAGGGGGATTTCGTCTGGCAGATGGGCTGTCGGGGAAGTAAGAAACCCCCTGAAAATCATAACAGGGAATTACGGTAAGCGTCCCTCGAATCAAGCGCTTTCCTCCAAAAAGGCTTTATGCCTTTCCCCAACTAGCAGCCGGGTTTTGTGCTTGACATGCGAGGGGTAAAAGGTCTATCCAATAGGGCAGGGGTGCACGGGTAGAAGCCGGAGCCGGCCGGATCGACAACGCTTTCCCCACCTCTTTTTAAAAGGAGGAAGGCTCCTTTTTTCTTTCAGCCGGTGAGGCTCCCGGGCGTCCCCCGGGGAGAGAGGGGAAGGTTTTCCCTCCGAGAGAGAGCGAGGCTGTCTCGGGAGAAAGAGGGGTTTCCATGAAAAACGAGCGTACCGGTGTCCTTTTGGGCGTCATTCTGGCCGTCGCCGTCCTGCTCTCGGCGCCGACACGGTCGGCCCTGGCGCCGTTCCAGAACGGCGAAGGGCTCCTGGCCGGGCGAAACGTGAACATGGTCTCTGGCCAGCAGCTGCCTTGGGGCGACCCGTTCCTGCAGCGCCAGAACGAGCCGTCCATTGCTGTTTCGACGCGGAATCCGATGCACCTTCTGGCCGGGGCCAATGACTACCGGACCGTGGACATGCTTATCCCCTACGAGGAACTGCCGGGCCCTCCCGAGGGGATGGCGGCCGCCCGAGACGCCTGGCTCGGCGTCTATAAGTCCTTCGACGGCGGCCAGTCCTGGCAGAGCGGCCTCCTCCCGGGTGTTCCACAGGATTACACCGGAACGGGTCTCGCTTCGCCCCTCAAGGCTTATGGAACGGCGGCCGACGCCGTTGTGCGCCCCGCGACGAACGGCCTCTTCTACATGAGCGGCATCGCCTTCAACCGCAACGCCCAGGGCGGGGGCTTATTTATCGCCCGCTTCATCGACAACAACAACAAAGAAAAGGGCGATACCATCAAGTACCTGGGGGCGGCCGTCTTGGATAAGGGCACGCCCGGCCAGTTCATCGAC
>Ga0224495_10001489_pt1 | contig 16349 bp, 14 predicted proteins | sample SF_Jul11_sed_USG_FD_168128 | JGI IMG/M metagenome (GOLD analysis project Ga0224495, IMG submission 168128) | Sediment microbial communities from San Francisco Bay, California, United States - SF_Jul11_sed_USGS_4_1 | ecosystem: Environmental > Aquatic > Marine > Sediment | place: USA: California... | reverse complement strand
GAGTGCAATCCTCCCAATTTAGCCCTGACCGCTTCATTGATAATTTTGTAGTACTCGATTGAAGATTCCCAGCTCATCCCACCAATGAGACCAATCGTCTTCATCAGTTTTTCACCGCAATGAGACCGTCGTGGAAGGGGAGACGCGCTTGGGTCCTTTTTCCACTCCTTTAAAGCATAGTGGTCTCTTTGAATCTTCCGAGAAGGCTGTTTTTCTCGGGCCAAACTTGACCGTGGAAGAATCATAGCACGTTCTTTAGAAACGAGGAAAGGAATAATATGGAGCGGAGGAGAAATTCAAACTGGCTATTTTTAGGGGTCAGGCGACGGGGAGGAAGTGGTTGCCTTCTAACGGTTGGCTGTAGGGAAGCTTTGTCCGTTTTGGAATTCCTACGATCCTGGTCCGAAGTTTCATTCTAAGAAATCTTCTCGCGATCAATCCCATTTCGAATGGGGTCAGTGGCCGGGTGACCACTGCGACTCTATTCTTCCGAATGGCGTTGAAAATCGATTCGAGATTCTTTTCGGCATAAATCAATGAGTAGGTGGTCCCAAATTGGGAAAGAAAGTGAGCATCAGAATTTCCAATAAGGGGAAATCCATGGGATTGAGCGACCTCGATCGCTTTTTGGTTGAAGTTAATTCTGGGTGAATAAAAATGGCAGTATTCAAGGGCATCAAAGAGGTTGCGGTGCTTCAACAGGTGTCCGTTTAAAGAATACGTGCCCGGAAAGTAAGGGTGGGGAGCGACAATCAAAGTCTCTGGGCGACGAAGCTTTGTAAGGTGGTGAAACTCTGAACAGATTTTAACCGGAGGGGGGTTCAAAAGGAGCACATGACGTCTTCGAATCGTGACCTCCACACCCGGAATGAGCAGAATTCCTCTTTCTTGGGCGTGAAAGAATAATTCTGGAGTGAAAGTCATGATTTGATGGTTGGTGATCGCTAGTACGTCAAACCGCTCGTCGGCGGCTTTCGAGATGATTTCTTTTGCCGTGTATCGGACGCGATCCAGAGGATCCTCAGCCGTGTGAAGGTGCAGATCTGCCTTCAGAGGTTTCAAAGGTTCGATATTATGGGTAGATTTTCTGTGCAATGCTTAAGCACTCCCGAAATATTTTTTCAAAATCAAATGACTCCATTTGTAAAACCTAAGACCCGGAATGTCAACACCGGGGACAATCAACACGAACGACCTTCTTCATGCGGGTTTGGGCTAAAGGTCTTCTATTCGAAATAGTCAGCGTAGTGTGATGGAATTTTTGTCTTATCCACCTGAAAGAGCTCGATCAAAATTTCATCTGGGGCAGGAACCATGACATACTTCCAGAATCCCAGATCAGTAATCTCTTTTTTTAGAACAACCCCTTTGGCCTTCAAGTTCCCAACAACCTCTTCAATATGGTCGGTCTGAATTCCGAAGTGATGGATATTTCCTCTCAAGGGATTCTTTGGTGGTTGGTCATAGAGGTGAAGGCGTCCATTGCCGATTTTTATAAACACGTTTCTTTCGCCAGCAAGTTCTGCATCAAGGACAACCTTCCCCCCAAAAAACTCTTCGTAGAACTTGATGCTCTTATTGATATCCGACGCAAAAACATGGACATGATGAATGTGACAAACCAAATTCAATTCTCCTTTTGCGAAAGACCCTCATTCATTACTTTTATTAACACAAATTTTCATGTTATTGCATTTTGAATTCTTTGAAAATGATATTATCGAGAATACCACGAAAAATGCAATGGTTTTTACTCTGCAACTTTAGTGCCGAAATTACAAATCATAATAAATGTTTATAATTATAAAGTTTTTCAAAATATAAAACCTTAAGGACCGTAATCAACGGCAATCTTTTGACCATGGTTTGACATTTTTGAAGCACTGATCGCGTGGCAAGGGGGTCCTTCTATCCCGAACCAAGAGGACCACGGGATCTTTGACCGGAACCTGCCCCGTCCCGCCATAGGCGGCACAGGCGGGGACCCTGAATAGTTTGATATTTTATCTGCTTTTGTTTAGAATTATCTTGTTTCTTCCGATCTTTCTCAGAGCGCCGGGGCGAGGTCATGACCTCTTCCAAATCCTCCCATTCCTTCAAGTCCTTCAAAGACCTAGAAGTTCTGGTCAAAAACAAGTCTCTACCGTCTCGCCGTGATGTGGTTCCGAAAAATCCTGAGATTGAACAGAGTCCGGAATCAGAAGAGAAGTTGTTCAAAGAAGCTATGGAAGGTGTCAAGCCGATTCCAAAAGACAAAACCGTTGGAAGAAAGATTCAAATCGAACTTCCGGAGTCAGCGAGGCATAGAGAAGATGCCGAGGCATTAGAAAAGCTTACGAATCTTGTGAGATACGGGATAGGCTTCACAGTCTCTGATACCCCCGAATACGTCGAGGGTACGGGGTATAATGTTCCTCCATCCGTCGCGAAGCGTTTGCACCGGGGAGATTTTTCAATACAGGCACATGTTGATCTTCATGGTTTGCGGGTTGATGATGCGAGGGAGACTTTTGAAGCATTCTTGGATTGGGCGGTGACGACCGGGAGAAGAGGCGTTTTAGTTGTACACGGTCGTGGCCTTTCCTCTCCTTCGGAGCCTATCCTAAAGAACAAAGTCAAAGAGTGGCTCACTCGGGGGCCATGGCGAAAATGGGTGGTCGCCTACTGCAGCGCAAGAAAATGCGATGGGGGTGCTGGAGCCACCTACGTGCTTTTAAGGCAGCGACCTGTTTCGAAACGATCGAAGATCAGGCGGTCTGGCGGCGGAAGACCCTGAGGGGAAAGAAAAAGAGAAAAAGAAGGATCAAGAGAAGGACCCGCTGGTAGACTTCGATACCGAAATAAGCCAAGAAGAAGAGAAACGCACTCAAGAGGATGAAGAAGTGAATCCTCATGACACCTTGATAGATTGCTTTTAAGTTGACACCAGGATTCCCGCCGAAAAGGATCCCTCGTCTTGCGATGAACGTCCCCAGTATCATTGCCCAATAATTCATCACCAGATAAGTCAGGATCTCCTTCTTATCCGCATTGATAAAGCCATTGGGACCGAAGAGCTCCAGGGGTTCCATTTGAAGAAAAAAGGACATCAACATGGCATGGACGGTATGAAAAAAGGTGAAGTGAAACCATGTGAAAGCCCCAATGCCAAGAGTTCCAACAGCGACCAGCAGAACCGGCAAAGAAGCGAGGGGATTTCTTGCATCCTTCGTTTCTGTACGAAATGCTTTTGCGCGGAAGTAAGCTGAGAGAGGATCCCCCTTCTCATCCAGGTCTTCTTTCCGGAGGAGAGGGACTCCGAATAGGTGGAGCAGCGTGCGAAAGACCGATGAAGCAATAACAAGCCAGCCCGTAAGAAGACTGGAGATCCACAAACCCCAGCAGAGTTCATTTGCCTGCCAATCAAACTTAAAGGCGAAGAAGGCCGTCAACAAGAAGGCAAGGGCATCAAAAAGTCGGCTGTTGAAAATCATCGTGGTCCATTCTAAGGAGAAAATCACTCTCAAGTCAATGGAAATCAACTGGGTTTTGGAGTGTTCCTTTGACCCAAGACGGATTCTTCGTGTATCATTAAAATAGAAAGGAAAGAGGATGGAGAGTCAAAAAGACCTTGGTTGGGAAAGTGCTTCGTCGAGCCCTCGTTGAAAGGGAAAAGTTAAGGGAGGATAAGCCGTGAATGGATATTGGAGAAGATGAGATGAAGTGCAGAAACCATCCGGATCGGGAAGCGATCGGAGTTTGCCAGAAACACGAAACGGGGTTTTGTCGGGAGTGCTGCGAGTGTCTCAATATTGATCATTGCTGCGAGTGCACCGATCCGAAACTTTACTGTAAGTTTAGGACTCAGTGCTTGATTTGGGAGATATCGAGGGACAGGAGGAAAAAAGACGCGGAGACGGGGTGACGCGGAGAATAGGAGAGTAAGCAGTTGGCAGAAAACAGGAAGCACTAGGCAGACGTCATTAACTTGTTAACTTAAAGAACTCAGTAAACCCAAGTAACTCAATGAACTCAAGCAACGTCTTAAACCACTTGCCACTCGCCACTTGCCACTTACCACTTACAGCTTCTTTTCAAGGAACGAAGTGAGTTGCTCAAGGTGTTGTTTTTCTTCCGCGGATAGAACCTTAAACACTTTCTTTGCATTTTCGGGTTCCATCTTGCGTTCCATTTTCAGATACACGTCATAAGCATTTGACTCTAAGGAGACGGAGAGTTCGAGGATCTCCTTGATGGCCTTTTTCTCCGCCCATTGAAGTGCTTCGCGGAGGAGCATGCCCCCCTCCATCCTCTCATCTGAGGGGTCCTCCCGAATGAGGTTTTTTGGAAACTCCGAATCGAAGGGTCTACCCGAAAGCTCCTTGTAAAGACTGACAAGCGAAGCCTGGTGCTTTTCCTCTGCTTTTGAAAGTTCTTGAAATAAAGCGACCGCCTCCATGTCCTTCGACAACGAGGAAAGTTCCGTATAGAATTTTCGAGATCCATCTTCCAGCAGCCACGCCAGCCCAAGGAGTTCTTCTGGCTGGACGGCTGAAGAAAAGTAAGCCATTCCGGCCTCAGGTACGCCTTCTGCGACCTTTCCCTCCCAGGCATTGATTCCGCCTTTCATGCTATAGACCTCTTTAAATCCAGCTTCGGAGAGGATGGCTGCAGCAGCACGGCTGCGGACTCCCATCCCTCAGTAGGCGATCGTCGGTTTATTGGGGTCGAGTTCCTTGACTCGATTCGCCAATTCTCCCAGTGGAATCAATTGTGCGCCGGGGAGGTGGCCCTGTTCATATTCTTTAGGTTGTCTCACATCAACGAGATTATACTTCTCTGGTCCCTTCTCATTTAAAAACGTGCGAACCTCTTCAGCGGACCAGGAAGGCACAGGTTTGAAATAATCTGAGATGCCCATTTTTTAACTCTTCTCAACGCTCATTTGACCAAAACGTGCCACGTCCCGACCGAGGGCGGGGTAGGCAGGGGGGGAGCTTCAAAATCGCTTATCGCCCACGACAATAAGGAATCCAGCAGCCTTTCGTTAAGATAAGGCGTGTGGTATTGTCTTCTGGCCGCGAAGGCCTTCCGTGATCTACTTTTTCTGGAACTTCCCCTTTTTGGAATATTCCATACTCGGGATCCCATGGGAAGATGATGAGAGTTTGATCCATTATTTTGGTAAGGACAGGGAGAACAGGTTCGATCTCATTCGCTTTCAAAGACCTATATACTTCATCGATACGCTTGAATCGAGAGAGAGCTTCAAGGGTTTTCAAGGTTGGAGGAGCGAGGGCAACGTTCCCCTTCACATTCTCCTCCAGCGCTTTCTGCGGTGTTAGCCACACACCAAACGTCGTCTCCTTCTGATCATAGGTGGCCTCTTGTCCCTCAGGGTGAGACGCTAAAAAGAAACGCGTATCAAAGCGTTGTGAACGTGCCTCGGGTGTAATCCAGTGAGCATAGTAGTGAAGTTGGTCTAATGCAAACAGGAGTTTTTCTTCTTGAGCCAGCTGACAGATATTCATTTCCCCCTTGTGCATCAGGTTCCTGTAACGGTTGAATTTCTCTTGTTCAACGGGTTTCTTGAAATGGATCAAATGTCCAGCCCCGTCGTAAGCAAGAAGAACTCCGGCCTCCTCAAAGAGTTCCCGGATCGCTGCCACCCAGTGAGCTAAGCTCTCATCCGGGGTGAGCGTTCTTCCGAATCGTTGCTGGGCTTCTTCAGGCGACACTCCTGTGCATTGGGCACAAATCTCCAAAGATCCGTCCTCCCTGTCTACTCTTCCACCGGGATAAACAAAATTCCCTCCCATGAAACTGCTCTTCTCATGGCGTTTGAGAAGGAAGACCTCAAACCCCTCCGGTTTCATTTCCCTGAGAAGAATAACCGTAGCGGCTTTTTTCGGAGTGACTACCATGGGATTTAATTAACACATCAGCGTCCTTTAAATCAAATCGTGGAGCGATTGACAACGTTCTCTTGCAGTGGTAATTCTTTTTAATCTCTATGAACTACAAGAGATTGAGTCCGAAGAAAATCTTTTTGGATCGGGATGGAGACGGGGTAACGGATAGCGTCGATCTTCAGCTCCACCTCTTTCCTTCCTGTTCCCATCCAACCGTTCTGTCTGCAATTATGGATCTCTCGGCCTGTTTGGGATTTGAAACCATGGGAATGAACCTTCCCCTTGTGCAAGCAGAAGCCAAGAGAGATTCTTCTTTCAACCATCATCTTTATATAGGGCTGAATCAAGAGCTGAAAGAAATCTATTCCGAAGGATTGGATCATAACTATTACTTAGGTCAAAAAGACGAAGTCTCATTAGCCGGGTCCATTCAAGAGTTTTCTCTCTCTTTGATCCCCTCTAACGCGCGGGCGTCTAAAGGAGTTTCCAACAAACAGGATGGGACGAGGGAAGGTTTCAATCTTTTGAATCCATTTTCAGATCACGGGTTCTTCTGTAGTTCTTCTAAATCGATTTTGCCTTTGGTCTTCCCGTACAAAATTCTTCTATTGAGTCGCCTTGAATTGAATGCAGCCACCGAAGCGGCAAACTTTGCTGCTCGATTAGGTCTGGAAGGCCTTGGCCTCTCTTTACCTCTCGCATTTTCTTTTGAAGAAAAACCTAAGACTCAGAGGAACTTCATCTATATCGGTAAAAGAGAAGACCTGGAGCAATGCGGGCTATCGGGAGTTGCCGATTGTCTTAGATACGGATGGAATTCAGGAATATTTTTGCTTCCATCTCAGAAGAGGATCCCAGATGTCCTGATCTGTGGAGATGAGAAAGGGTTGGAAGGGATTTTGCATTATCTCAGTTACCTACCAACAGATTCAAGAGAGGTGAAGGACCCCATTTTTAATGGGATCAACATATTTCAGGAAAGATTGGAAGACCTTATGTCAAAAGAGCTCTCTCGCGGTATGTCTCCCCCTAAAAAGTCCGTTAGGGCTTACACCATACCTGACGAAAGGGAAGAGATCCTCAACTTATTGGAAAAAGGGGCAAAGATGCTGCGATCGAAACCCAAGTCCATTAAGATTGAAGTTCTCATGGCAAGACCTGAAGGCGTAAGGGATCGATTTCGAGAAGCAATCAAAACATTATTCGAAAGACTTGGCCTGGGCAAAAGGAACAACCATGTCACTGTTTTGAATGCCTATAAGCCTGGACTGAGTTGGATGAAAGAAATCGTTTTAAAAGAGATCGCCCAGGAGGAAGTCGACAAGATCGAGATTGCCTTTAGGGAATTCACGACAAAGGGGTTAGAAGAATCTATCCGCTGGCTTCAGGAACTCTATCCCGTTGATGAAATCTTATCCAGGGTTTTATCCCTGCCCAGAGAGAGGATCGAATTCAGGAAGGATTCGAGGATGAAAGAGGTCTATCGGGTCCGTGCGTGGCGGGAAGGGAGGGTTATTTATGAAAATCAGTTTTCCCCGAAATGGATAGAACAACCCTACCTCCTTCCTTTCCCACGATCAGGGAAGGTTCATCCGTGTACGGGTTGGGTAAGGATGGAAACCGATGGAGAAAAAATCATCGATCAAACGATCAAAACAGGGATCGAGCGAATCTGGGAGATTTATCAAAAAGAGATTCTCTTCTCAATTGCAAAAGAGTCAAACCTTATTCTCTCAAGACGAAAATTCATAGCGGAGTCTCCCATGTTTGAGGAGCTGCGTTTCGATATCTACTTCGATTATCCCATGGAAAGATTAGGGGTAGATGAGGAACGGATTTCTCCCCTTGAAGCCCTCCACGAAGATCTTTATTTTGTCACATTGGATTTCTTCTCAAAGGGGATGAAAAAGAGAGGCCTGAAGGAAGTTTCCCTGGGGCGTGTGCTTCCGGTCATCCACCCTGACTTTCGAGGGAAGAACGGACGAATGAAGTTCACACTGGTTCATCGGCCCATGGAAACCTTCTCCCTTTCCCGGAAGGTGAGCGTGGCTAGAATTTCCCTTAACGGGATTGTATTCAATAAGTCGAGGGTAGGAGTCGATCTGTTTGTTGCAGAAGAAAAGAAAAGAGACCGAGATCGGTTGAGAGAAGAAATGAAATCTTTTGGTGATTTGAAGGACGGTGATTTTAAGATCGAGACGGTTTCTGAAGAGAATCATTCTGGCAGAGATGGCTTCCGATTGATCGCCTCTGCATCTGGTTTCGCAAGGGGGAAAGGAACGATTGATGTAAGTGAAAAGAAGACGCCAATTGCAATTCCGATGGAAAGGCCCATTGGATACCGAGAGGGTGTGAAGCTCATCCAGTCTTTGAAAGGCCTCGAAGGGGTCCATGTGATTGAAGAAGGCCGGTCCTTCAGAGGGCTTCCTCTTTTATCCTTACAACACACCTGTCCCAGTCCGAGTGCTTTCCTTTCCCATGCGAAACGGGTTCTTTGCAGACCCACCTTTTTCGTCAATTGCCGGCATCATGCTAATGAAATTTCGAGCACCAATGCAGGTCTGAAACTGTCCTATATTCTTGCTACCCAGCCTCGCTTCCGGGAACTTCTCAAAAAAGTGAATGTCGTGATCAATCCGATGGAGAATGTTGATGGTATGGCAATTCTGGAAGAGATCCTGCAATTAACTCCCACGGATAAGCTACATGCGGGCAGATACAATAGTGCGGGCCAGGAGTATTATAAGGAATATTTCAATCCCCAAACTCCATTTGGGGAGGCAAAAGTCAAACCCGCTATCTGGAAAAGGTGGCTTCCAGATATCTGCGTTGATGACCATGGTTTCCCTTCCCATGAATGGGATCAGCCCTTCTCCGGTTACGCTCCTTTTCGATTTCGGGAATGGTGGATCCCAAGAGCCTTATTCTACTTCTACCTTCCTCATCTTGAGAAGAGGGCAGACTCATCTCTGCGGATTAATTCCGAAGTTTTGAAGAACTGGATGATCAAGGCCATTTCAAAAGAGTTAGAGATCATGAGAAGGAACCGGGCGTTCTCAAATCGGTATTCTAAATACAGACAAAGATGGCTAAGCGGGGATATCCAATCAAAAGGTTCCATCCCGTGCCTCCCACTGCAGAAACGTTTTCGGCGAACAAATTATTCCTATCGCTATCCTCATATCACCGCCGTTGACTTCATCACGGAAGTGGCCGACGAGACTGCGCGTGGAAGATATCTGAGGACCTGCGTCAATGCTCATCTACAAACAAATCTCTCTATTTTAAACCTATTGAGTTCTTTGAATATTTCTGTTAGAAAATTGTATCGGCGTGAAAACGGACAAGCAGATTTCATGTGGTATCGGGAAAGGCCATTGAGTTTTAAGACTATAAGAAAGGAGGGTAAGAAACCATTTTAGATTGCAAATTGCAGATTGCAAATTGCATTTCCGTAACAGGAACAAATTGACAAGGAGGGAGATTATGAAAAGGGGGAAATTGTTATTTGTAATTTTTGTGGGATTACTTATGATTCCGTCTTTGGTTTTTGCCCAGGCTCCTGTGAAGGGAGGGACGCTGACCTGGGGAAGGGGAGGGGATTCGGTTACACTTGACCTTGCCCAGGCAACGGATGGTGAATCGATTAAAGGTGGGATTCAGGTTTTGGAAAATCTTGTGATATTCAGGAAAGATAGCATGGATGTGGAACCCCAATTGGCGACGTCTTGGGAGGTCTCGAAGGACGGCCTCATCTGGACCTTCAAATTGAGAAAAGGTGCGAAATTCCATGATGGGACACCGTTTAACGCCAATGCAGTAAAGGTTTCTTTCGATCGTGTGATTGATAAGAATCATCCTTTCTACAAGTATGGAACCTGGAGGTATCCAGCCTTGGGTCTCGGGCCAGTCAAGGAGGTAAAAGTCATCGATGAATATACGGTTTCTCTAAGGACAGAAAAACCTTATGCTCCTTTGGTGGCCAACTTAGCTCTTTGGCTCTGCCCCATCCTTTCCCCTGCAGCCATTGAGAAATACAAGGGAGATATTGGACGAAATCCTGTGGGCACGGGACCTTTTAAGTTTGTCAAATGGATCAAGGATGATCAGATCATCGTCGAGCGGAACGATGACTACTGGGGACAAAAATCTTATCTTGACCGAATTATCCTGAAATCGATTCCTGAAGTTTCTGCCCGTTTCATGGCCCTTCAATCAGGAGCGGTTGACATTGCCGATGATCTCGATCCAGATTCCATTCAGATGGCTAAAGCCAATCCGAATTTCAAGTTGATTGAGCGTCCCAGTGTCAATGTGGGATACCTCGCCATGAATACAAAAAAACCCATCCTCAGTAACAAGCTGGTACGCCAAGCGATCAGTCACGCGATCGATAAACAGACGATCATCAAGACCATCTTCCGGGGCCTGGCCATTCCCGCCAAGAGCCCATTCGCTCCAAGCATGTGGGGCTACAATTATAAGATCGCCGATTATGATTACAGTGTCCAGAAAGCAAAGGACCTTTTGGCGAAAGCAGGGTATCCCAAGGGCTTTGACACCGAACTCTGGGCCATGCCTGTTTCAAGAGCCTATATGCCCGAACCGGTAAAGACGGCCGAACTGATCCAGGGTTATCTGGCTGCCGTAGGGATTAACGCCAAGATCGTCCGATATGAATGGGGTGTCTATCTCGATAAGACTGCAAAAGGGGAGCACGATCTGTGCATGCTGGGCTGGCTGGGAGGCAATGCGGATCCAGACAATTTTCTATACGGTCTTCTCAGCTCAGACAGTGCAAAGCCCCCTGCTGCCAACATTGCCTTTTGGGAGAACCCGGAGTTTGATAAACTGGTCAAAGATGCTCAGACCATTTTTGGTAAGGAGAAACGTGCCCCTTACTACTTAAAGGCCCAGGAGATCTTTCACGAAGATGCACCTTGGGTTCCCTTAGCCCATTCGACCATCGTGAGAATTTATAATAAGAAATTACATGACGTTCCACTTCGTCCAAACGGATTAAATTCCTTTCAGATGATCTGGAAGGAGAAGTAGGACAAATCCCCCCGGTCCCCCTTTGTTAAAGGGGGATCGAGGGGTTAACTTCGGGATGTTCCATTCAGGAAGCGGTGTAAGAGATTATTGACAAGATTCATCTCCAGACGATTATTTCATCTCATTTTTATTCTCATCGGGGTCTCCATCTTAGTCTTTCTGATGCTGCGACTCATCCCAGGAGACCCTGCCCACCTTCTCGTAGGGGAACTTGCCTCACCTCAGGAGATAGCCACGATTCGTGAAAAATTCGGCCTCGACAGATCGTATGTCTATCAATATTTCATCTATGTCAGTAACCTGTTGAAGGGGGATATGGGGACGTCGATTCGTTCTAATGTTCCGGTCGCACAGGAGATATTCGTTCGCTTCTTAGCTACAGTAGAACTTTCCATTGCAGCGATGCTCATCTCAAGCTTTATCGGTATCCTGGCAGGAGTGATTTCTTCGGTCAGGCAGTATTCTATCTTTGACTACTTCTCCATGGTCATGGCCTTGGTGGGGATATCGATGCCGATCTTCTGGTTGGGCTTGATGCTCATGTATCTCTTTTCCGTCAAATTGGGAATCCTGCCGATGATGGGCCGTTTCACCATGGGTTTGGACTATCATGTCATCAGCGGACTTGTGATGCTCGATAGTCTCCTGAGCGGAGATTTCCAACTCTTCTTTAATTCCGTGAAACATCTCATCCTTCCAGCGTTTACCTTGGCTACCATTCCCATGGCGATCATCGCCCGTATGACCCGGTCGAGCATGCTCGAAGTGATGTCGAAAGATTATATACGGACTGCCCGGGCAAAAGGATTGAGCCGTACCACAGTCATCTTTAGACACGCTCTGAAGAATGCCTTTCTCCCTATCGTCACGGTGATCGGACTAAACTTCGGTCTTCTGCTTGGAGGAGCGGTTTTAACCGAGACCATTTTTTCTTGGCCTGGATTGGGACGGTATGTCGTGGATTCCCTTTCAGCCAGAGATTATCCCGCTGTTCAGGGATGCATCCTATTCTTTGCTGTGATTATGGTCATCGTCAATTTAACAGTGGATATATTCTACTTCTATCTTGATCCGAGGTTGAGGATTGATGGAAAAGGTTGAAGCACTTCTGGAACTAAAAAAGAATAAGGCGGCCATGACCGGTCTTATCCTGATCTGTTTTCTGTTAATCCTTGCTCTGATCGGACCGTGGATCTCGCCGCATCCTCCTCTTGTCCCTGATCCGATCAATCGGCTAAAGGGACCTTCGTGGAGTCATCCCTTCGGGACAGATAGCCTCGGCCGTGATATTCTCAGTCGTGTGATCTATGGGAGCCGGATTTCTATTATTATCGGTTTGATTGCAGTCTCCATCTCTCTCGTGCCCGGCACCATTCTGGGCCTCCTCTCCGGCTTCTATGGAAGAAAAGTGGATGAGCCCATCATGAGAGGGATGGATATCATGCTTGCATTCCCGGCAATTCTCTTAGCGATCTTCATCACCGCCATTTTGGGACCCAGCCTATTGAACACAATGATTGCCGTAGGAATTGTCTATATTCCCCATTATGCCAGGATTGTTCGGAGCTCAGTCCTCTCTCTGAAAGAACAACTCTTTGTGCAAGCCGTGAGATCTCTGGGCGGAAGCAATTTACGGATCATTTCTCTCCATATCTTCCCCAATACCATCCCGCCGATCATCGTCTATGCAACATTAGGAATGGGAACGGCTGTCCTACAAGCAGCGGCTCTGGGGTTTTTAGGGCTTGGGGCTCAGCCTCCAACACCAGAGTGGGGTGCCATGTTGAGTGAAGGAAGACAGTATATCCAAAATGCGCCTCATGTTGCTGCCTTCCCTGGGGTGGCCATCTTTACGCTGGTGTTAGGTTTTAACCTTTTCGGAGATGGATTGAGGGATATTCTGGATCCGAGTTTGAGATAAGCAAATCCCCCCAACCCCCCTTTACTAAAGGGGAGAGAGGGAGGATTACTAAGTGGACTTAGGGGGAGTGAACTCGCTATTCGCTGTGCGCCTCGCGCTTTGCGTTATTGATGATGAATCAGCCGCTATTAGAAATCCAGGGTCTCAAAACTTACTTTTTTACTAGGAAAGGTGTCGTCAAGGCGGTCGATGGGGTAGACCTTTCATTAAATGAAGGTGAAACCTTGGGTCTGGTTGGTGAGTCAGGGTGCGGCAAGACGGTGACCGCCCTTTCCATCATGCGCCTCATTTCAGAGCCGGTCGGTCGGATTACAGAAGGTTCGATCAACTTCGAAGGAAGAGATCTTGTGAAGGCAACAGAATCAGAGATGCGAAAGATCCGAGGAAATCGGATCTCTATGATCTTCCAGGAGCCGATGACCTCTCTCAATCCCGTTCTAAAAGTGGGTGACCAGATTTCAGAAGCGATTCAACTTCACCAAGGGCTTTCGAAAAAAGAAGCATGGGATCAATCGACTGAAATGCTTCGAACGGTGGGAATACCATCTCCCGAATCGAGAGTAAATGAGTATCCCCATCAGATGAGTGGAGGGATGAGACAAAGAGTGATGATCGGAATGGCTCTTTCGTGCCATCCAAAACTGATGATTGCTGATGAGCCGACCACCGCCCTTGATGTGACGATCCAGGCCCAGATCCTTGACTTGATTAACCGGGTGAAGGAGCGAGTGGGTTCTGCTATTCTCCTCATCACCCATAACTTAGGAGTGGTGGCCGAGGTAGCTCAGTATGTTGGGGTGATGTATGCAGGTGATATCGTTGAATATGCAGATGTCCTCACTCTCTTCAGAGAACCAAGGCATCCCTACACCGTTGGCCTCTTCCAGTCAATCCCGAAAAAGAGAGGGGCCAGGAAAAGAGAGAGGCTTCAGGCGATTCCAGGACTGGTTCCTGATCTCTTAGAATTACCTAAAGGTTGTAAATTTCAGGATCGCTGTTCCCGTGTATTCCAAAGGTGCAGAGAAGAAGCTCCTCTTCTATTAAAGTTGAATGGTAGCCATCAAGTGAGATGTTGGCTTTATGAATGAAGAGATTTTAATTATTCAAGGATTAAAAAAATATTATGTTATCCGGAGAGGGCTCTTTGCTCAGGAACCTGTTCTGGTTAAGGCAGTGGATGGAGTCGATCTTACAATCAGAAGAGGGGAGACCTTAGGGCTGGTCGGCGAGAGCGGATGCGGAAAATCGACCTTGGGCCGGCTGATTCTCAGGCTTGAAGGTCCTAATGAAGGGATGATCCAATTCGAGGGAGAGAACATACTCGACCTTGAGGGGGATCAGCTCCGGCGACTCCGAAGAAATATCCAGATCATCTTTCAGGATCCCTATTCATCACTCAATCCGAGAAAGAAGGTCGATTTTATCATCGGCGAACCATTGGCCATCCACGGTCTGGCGCGAGGGAAAGGGCTGGAGGAGAGGGTGGTCGAATTGATGAAAGTGGTCGGTCTAAGAGCGGAGCAGAGGTTTCTTTATCCTCATCAATTCAGCGGCGGTCAGCGCCAACGGATTGGGATTGCGCGGGCCCTTGCGCTTCAACCAAAGTTGATCATCGCCGATGAGCCTGTCTCCAGTTTGGATGTTTCTATCCAGGCCCAGATTGTCAATCTTCTTCTGGATCTCCAGTCAGAATTCGGTCTCACGTACCTGTTCATCTCCCACGATCTAAATTTGATCGAATATGTCTCGGATTGGGTTGCAGTGATGTATCTGGGTAAGATTATGGAATGGACAAAACAGGAAGTAATTTATGAGAATCCAATTCATCCTTATTCAGAGGCTTTGTTCTCCGCGGCTCCTACTGTAGACCCCCTGACGAAACGGCAGCGCATCCTGCTTGAGGGTGATGTTCCCAGCCCCATTAATCCACCTTTAGGATGCCGTTTCCATACACGATGTCCTCTTCGAATGGATGTCTGCGATCGAGAAGAGCCTCCATTGACCCAGAGACCAAATGGATCAATGGTCGCCTGTCATGTGAGGTGAAGGGTAGCGCTGAAAAAGGTCACTCCTCCCTGCTTAAAATATTTTTTCGACAATTCTAAAGCTTGCTCCACTGCAAATTAAAAACTCGCCCTTTGGGCTCAGACATTTAATTTGCGGCCGTTCCGCTTTGCTAAGAATTGTTACCGAAAAAATCTTAATTCGCGCTCAGAGTCCCCTTCTTCAGCTTCTGAGGGAAGAAGAGAAAAGCTTTCAACAAAACTAGTCGATCCATCTCACAAAATTTTCCAGGCCCTCTCTGTAAGATTTGAATCGATTAATCGGGCTTTCCTGGTCAGGGTAGCCCAGGGCAATCCCGATGATGACATTTTTGTTCTCAGGGATATTGAGCACATCTTTGATTTCATCTTCATAAGCGCTTATGAGACCAATAGGACAGGTTGCCAATCCGAATTCGTGAGCAGCGAGGACGAAGTATCCCAAGACCGCCCCGATATCCACAAAGCGCGCCCTTGAAAAGGCGTCGTCAAGACAAATGATGATTGCTACTGGAGCCCCGTAGAAATTGCAACTTCCTTCATTAATAAATTGGTCAGATTGCACTCCCATCTCTTTGAAAAAAGGATTCATCGCTTCCAAGGTTTTCGCTCCCCTTTTACCAAAAGTTTTGGGCAGTGGTTTAACCGCATCAGGGCCACAGGAGATCTTCTTTTCCCGGTAGGCCTTAATCAGCCTTCTGCTCAGCCTCTCCCGTTCTTCACCCGCGACAACAGTAAATTCCCAGGGCTGGAGATTAATGGCAGAAGGAGCATGGAGGGCCAAGTTCACGACCGCTTCGATTTTCTCTCTTGGGATAGGATCGCGCTTAAAAGCTCGAATGCTTTTTCTTTCTTGGATTGCTTTGATCAAGTCCATAGAAGACTCCTTCCATAAAAAGAAGAGATACTTGACATTAAATGAAGCGATCGTTATTTTCAAGGTTAAATTATTGTAGTCGCAGGCTTTAGCCTGCGTGCATGACATGGTGACGCATGGTAGCCGCAGGCTTTAGCCTGCGTACAAACGCGCAACCTAAAGGTTGCGGCTACGGAACCGTGGGGATATGGGCATAAAAGAAAAAAGACATAGATTACCAAAAGACTTTTATAGAGGAGAAATATCGGTCGCATTTACCTTATGTATAAAAAACGATGTAGCCTCAGATATAAATGTAGCCTCAGGCTTTAGTCTGAGTAAGCCCAAAATTGTGAATACGTTTACAGAAATTCTTGGCTCCATCATTGACAAGGAAAACTGTATTGTTCCAGTTTACTGTTTCATGCCGGACCATCAGCATTTAATGATTACAGGAACACGGGGCGATTCTGATATATGGAAAGTGGTCTTGAGTTATAAACAAAGGACAGGCTTTTGGATGTCTACGAATAAACCGGGAATGAAATGGCAAAAAGATTTTTACGACCATGTGGTCAGAACAC
>Ga0224495_10001488_pt1 | contig 16360 bp, 12 predicted proteins | sample SF_Jul11_sed_USG_FD_168128 | JGI IMG/M metagenome (GOLD analysis project Ga0224495, IMG submission 168128) | Sediment microbial communities from San Francisco Bay, California, United States - SF_Jul11_sed_USGS_4_1 | ecosystem: Environmental > Aquatic > Marine > Sediment | place: USA: California... | reverse complement strand
TTTATGTCATTGAGTATAAAATTTACAGAAATTCTCCATTGTGGGATGAAAATTTCGGGGAAAAGCGAACCTTTCTGCAATTTACCTGCGCGAGTTTGGGAGCATTCGAATCCTCTGAGGGGCTGGAGCTTGGGCATGAACGCCAGTTCATGCCCAAGCTCTTGAATTCTGTCAGGCACACTATACTTGAGTTTTTAAAAACAGCTTTAATTTAATTTTACCCCGTCTGCTATGAGATTTTCGGTATGAATTATAAAAACCGGTGTCTCAATTAACTGACTGGCGCGGTTAGTCAGCGGAAATGAGCTTTGCGCTACAATAAAATTCTGGTTAAATGTAAAAAGTTGGTTGTGATCCTCATCGCTACATGTATTAAATTCGTCGGGGGGAATCTGATGCAGACCGACCACGAAATCTACAATAATACCGGTAGATTTTGCTGTAATCTCGTTTGTTGCTGAAACCAATTCAATTAAAGTTGGAATCACGATTTCAAAATGATTCCACGGATTTTTATTTAATTGCGAATTCCAGGAAGAAAATAACGTTTTTTCTATATTTATAACTTCAAAATCGCCAATACGCATGTTGCTGAAACCTTCCAAAAAAAAACCTTCCCCTTCATTGCGATTGTCGAGACGATACAGTTTTTTAATGTTTTTTATGTTTATTCCAAAAAACTGTTGTTGTGCCACAAAAAGAAGGTACAAATGATAATCAATTATATTCATAGTTACTCGCTTTAAATTAGTTTAAACCAAATATTTAGGCGCCTTAGCAATTAAAATTTTTCGAAATCGCCTTTATTTTTCGTCGTAGCCATTTTCTTGCCATTACCAGCAGGATTGGAAAGGCCTCCATTCCCGTTCCCGTTGGATTTATGAAGACCTGCTGAAGCAGATATTTGCTGAATGGCTATCGTTTTAATGTCCGGTTTTGCTTCTGCCTGGAGCCCGGTTTTATGATGACCGCCATTTACAGGAATTCCGCCATTGGTGGGGTGAAAATGTTGTTTTTGCACAGTACTCGTATGAATTGTTTCTTCGTGGCGAGTGCCGCTTTCCTTCATTTGCTGTTTGATTTTTTCAAGACCTTCGATTTTGAAAAAACTGAGCAAGTCACGCAGCGACTCTACAGAACTTGTTAATTCTTCTGCAGTAGCGGCAAGCTCTTCTGCTCCCGAGGCATTTTGATTGGTAATAATATCAAGCTGTGTCATGGACTGATTTATCTGTCCCACCCCCGTGGACTGCTGATCTGAGGCTGCGGAAATCTCTTCCACCAGATCCGAAGTTTTTTGCGTGCTCGGAACAATCGACCGAAGCATTTCACCGGCTCGATCTGCAATATTAACGCTGCTTATCGCCAATTCACTAATTTCCTTGGCGGCAACCTGACTTCTTTCAGCCAGTTTTCGGACTTCCGAGGCAACCACGGCAAAACCTTTTCCATGTTCTCCAGCGCGCGCCGCTTCAATTGCCGCATTCAGAGCCAATAAATTAGTGTTATACGCAATATCTTCCACCATGCTGATTTTTTCGGCAATTTGATTCATTGCGCCGACAGTTTCCTGCACAGCCTTACCGCCTGCCGCGGCATCCACCGATGTTTTACTGGCAATATTCTGGGTAACTTTTGCGTTTTCTGCATTTTGCTTGATACTTGCGGTCATTTCTTCTATTGCCGCGCTGGTTTCTTCCACGCTGGCTGCCTGCTCGGTAGCCCCCTGACTCATGCTCTGGGCGGTTGAACTCAGTTGCTGGGACGCGCTGGATACATTTTCCGTGTGTGACAATACCTTTCCAATAATATCGGTTAAACTTTCTCCCATTTCATTAAGAGATTTTATCATCGCACCTAACTCGTCTCCCGAAACTTTGTTATTTCGCCGGCCTAAATCTCCTCTTGCAATAGAGCTGACGCTTTCCTGGGCTTCTTTAATCGAGCCAACAATCAGGCGGGCAATGAAAATGCCAATGAATACAGAAAATCCCAACGCAAGGAAAATTACCGTAAGCATCATAACCGTTGTGCTCCTGGCAAGAGCAGTATCCTCTTCTGCGGTAGCGTGTGTAACTTCCAGTTTAGAATCCATTAATGCATCAATTTCTTTTTGCTCTGCTGTAGCGGCGTCTTTGCCTCTGCCCGTGAGCAGACGCTCGGCTTCTGCAATGCGGTTTTTCTGTACGAGGTTTCTAACTTCATCTATTATTATTCCATAATGTTTTCGAGAATTTATGAATCGCTCAAAACTTTTATGTCCGTTTTCCGTTAAAATTGTTTTTTCAAACTCTATGCTGATTTGGCCAATTTTTGAACGTAGTTCTTCAATCGTTTTCAAGGAATTTTCCCTGTCTTCTCCGGTTTCCGCGCTTACAAAATTACCAAGGTTTATTCTTACCCTTTGAAAATAGGTAGATATCTGACCAAGCTGGCTTAGCGGTACGGCCATTTTTTCGTACATTTTTTGGTTGGCGCTGGCAATAGTATTAACGGCGCGTATTCCGATAATCCCGATTACGGTGCCCAAAAAAGCGACAATTAAAAAACCAGATAAAAGTTTGGTCTGGATTTTCAGATTTTTAAACCACCCCATTCCATTTCCTTTTAAACTATACATTACAACAAGAGCGATAACCAGTATGACAAAGATTATTCCCACAACTTTTATTGCGCTTAAATATCCGCCTGGCTTAGCTGTTGCATTTTTTTCATCCTGGAGCGCTACTTGAGGTGTGTTCTCTTTTTTAGCGCCTGTAGAAAGCTGTCCAATATCACCGGTAATGACTTCGATAACCTTTCGATCATACAACGGTTGTACGGGTCTTGCATTTTCTCCAAAAAATTTTGCGAACTTCTTTATTTGGTCGGATGACAACTCAACAGGCGTTTTCAGTACATACCACTGAACGCCTTCTGTACAGGGCGGCGTCGTCAATGAACCCTCGAAATGATAGTACGATCCATTGTTTGGCAAGATATCCACAGGATTCAGGGAAATGTTTTTAGGTTCCAATTCCTTGCCCTCATTTTTCGGAGCATTATTCCAGATTTTCTCAATTATTTTATTTTCTGCGCCTTCCGCAAACATTACACCAATAACTGTTATTTTCCCTTGATCGTTATTATGAACAAGGTGAAGCTCCAGAGGATAGGATTTACCGTTCAGTTTATTTTCCCCTGGCGTATGAAAATGAAACTGAATCAGTTTGTATTTACCGCTTTCAGTTAGAATAAAACCCGGATCGATATTGCTAACCTGAATAGTATGTCCGTTGTTCATTATTTTAAGCGGACTTTCCTTATAATCAAATTCAATTGCTTTTAGATTACCCGATTCAGCATCGACAATGTCAATGGGAGATTGTTCCCTGCCGGTTTGGCAGAGACCATACTCTGGAGATAATTCGCTCCAATGTTGCGGGCCGGTATTCCCTCCATAACTCCAGTGAACGCCTTGTTCGGCTGAAAAAATGCTCGAAACAGATAAAACAAGAAGGCCGGTAATCAGTAACGTATATGATTTTTTTTTCATTTTATTTTGTATACTCCTTATATTTTTATACAGCATATAAATTTATATGTATATTGGCAACATATTCTTGAGCATATTAAAAATATTACAATAACGATACTTTCGGGAATCAATGCAACGCAAGCCAGTATTGCAAAATGTATGAGAACCGTCCTGGATGGCAAGTTTGTTTTTTTGCCCCCAGCGGGGCAAAAAAACCATTTTTCAGGGCTGAGGCAGCGTTTATGGCAAAATGTGACTTTCGAAGCGTTCAAGGGAAAAACTTAAAATTATGAAATTTGATTTGATATCGATGACGATGCTCCATGGTATTGCCGATGCGGTTTTTATTCTGAACAATATGGGAATTATCATGTACAATAATTCTGCCGCCGCAAAATTGTTTGGATTCTCCGGGGATGAGATAAACGGAAAAAATGTCTCTCATTTAATATCAGAATTTTCATCGCAGACCGTGGATCATGGTGACCGCGACGATATGTTAAACAAAATCCCCTATATTATGGGTATCGGTTCAGATGTGGTTGGACATAAAAAAGACGGTTCAGAAATATTTTTACGACTTTCCGCTGGAAAATTTCAGGTTGAAAATGAAACAATGTTTATTGGAATATTTGTGGATATAACCCATATAAAAAATTTTCAAAAAGATTTGCTGCTAATCGAGGAACGGGCCAGCCTGGCTCAAAGGTTTGCCAACATAGGTTATTGGGACTGGAATATTATTACGGGCGATCTGTACTGGTCTGAACGGATTGCTCCCATGTTTGGTCATCCGGTGGGAACGTTGGAGACTTCGTACGAAAATTTTGTAAACGCGATTCATCCTGATGATCGCCAGAGCGTGACCGCTGCCGTAAATGATTGTGTAAGCAACGAAGCCAAATATGCCATTGAGCACAGGGTAGTGTGGCCAAATGGCGCAATCCGCTGGCTGCTCGAAAAGGGAGATGTCATCAAAGACGACACGGGTAAACCATATAGAATGCTCGGGGTGGTTCAGGATATTACCGCGCGTAAAAAACTGGAAAAAGAGTTGCGGCTTGCAAAGGAGCATGCCGAAACCGGAGCCAGGGCAAAATCTACTTTTCTGGCAAACATGAGCCATGAGATCAGAACACCCATGAACTCTATTATTGGTTTCATGGAACTTTCTCTGGAACATCCAGACATTACCAACGAAATTCGCTCATACCTGCGTACGGCTCATAATTCCGCCAAAGGTTTGATGGTTATCATAAACGACATTCTGGATATCAGTAAATTAGAGGCTGGAAAAATTGAAATTGACAAATCCATATTTCACCTGCCCCGGTTTTTAAAAGATACCATGCAAATATTAAACCTGAAGTCTGAAGAAAAAGCCCTGCAATTAAATCTTGAAATTGCTCCGGATCTTTACCAGTGCATAATCAGCGACTCTACCAGGCTGCGACAAATTCTCATTAATATTATTGGCAACTCAATAAAATTTACGGCAAAGGGCAGCATTACATTGTCTGTTCATCGCTCCGAAAAAAATGCGCTTGAGTTCTCGGTGGTAGATACAGGAATTGGAATGACGCCAAAGCAATTAGAAAAAATTTTTCATCCATTTACCCAGGCAGATGAATCTACGGCGCGCCGCTTTGGCGGTACGGGGCTCGGTACCACGATCAGCAAACAACTGGTAGAACTGCTGGGCGGTGAAATTCATGCTGAAAGCAAAATTGACCAGGGTTCGGCATTTTATTTTACGATACCATATGAAGTTCCGGAATGCGGTATTGCGTGCGACTTAAAATGTGACAATCACGGCCAACAGGGAGAGATTGCACTACCCGAGTTAAAGCGAATATTCCATATTTTGGTTGCCGAAGACATTACCGAGAATGCAACTCTTGTGAAGATTCGTCTTAACGAACAGGGTAGCGAAATAACCATTGCCCAAAATGGAAAAGAGGCGCTCGAAGCCTGGGGAAAAAACCATTTTGACTTGATCCTGATGGATGTGCAAATGCCCGTCATGGACGGGCTTGAGGCAACCCGCGAAATTCGCAGATTAGAATCTGGAAGCGCTCGCCATATTCCCATTCTTGCCTTAACCGCCAGCGTTATGCAACAAGATCGCCAGGAATGCCTCAAGGTTGGCATGGATGATATCGTAACCAAGCCAATAGATTTTGATGAATTGTTCCGGGCCATTGAAAAAAATGTACCGGAGGGCGCAGGTCGGCCTGTTGAGAAGGTAAGCGTAAGTCTTGAAAAGACCACGGATATCAAATGGCCAGATAACATGGAGGGTATAGACTTGAAACATGGATTGCAGATTTGGAACAATTCCGAAATTTATGCCAACACGCTTTTATATTTTTCAGAAAAATATAAAAATGCCGCGCAAACCTTTTACGAGATGCTGGATGCCGGGGATTACTCAGGGGCGTATATGTATTCCCATTCTTTGAAGGGTGTCGCAGGAAATCTGGCTCTTGTACATGTCGCCGAACTCGCCGCAAAAATAGACGCTTTTCTAAAAATAAAAGCAATCGACAAAGCCCGCCTTTTGTTGCCGGATTTGTCCAGAGCCATGGCCAGCGCTTTAGAGACAATTGATAAAATAAAAATTCCTGAAGAAGATAATGAAACAAGCGCTACTATCGTAAACCAGAAAGATCTTCTGGAAATGCTGGCGCATTTAAAACAGGCCTGTGAAAAAGGTGAATCTGATGATACCGTTTTTTCTAAAGTCAAGAGCGCTATAAATGGGGGGCTTCCTGCCAAATTATGGAAGGAGTTGGCGGGCGCCCTTGATGATTTTAAATATGCCAAAGCCGTAAATCTTTTGAATGAGATAGAAAATATTATCATATCTCAAAACAAAATAAAAGGAAACTAATTATGGAAAAATATACCATTCTTCTTGTAGACGATGAACCGAACAATCTCAAACTTTTGCGCCAGATACTGCAAAGCAAATACGAAACCCGGGTGGCTCTAAACGGCGCTGAGGCTCTCCAGCGGGTTTATATTGAACCGCTTCCAGAACTGATTCTTCTGGATATAATGATGCCTGAAATGAGCGGGTATGATGTTTGTAAAAAACTTAAAGCAGACCCAAAAATTGCCCATATTCCTGTAATTTTCATCACGGCCATGACCGGCGTAGAAGATGAAATGCTGGGGTTTGAGGCCGGTGCGGTAGACTATATCCAGAAACCAGTTTCTGTTCCCATTACTCTATCGCGTATTGCTACCCACATTGCCCTCGCCAATCAAAAACGGGAGTGTGAAAAAAGTGTCGAGTTAAAAACAAAAGAACTACAGGATACCCAAAAAGCCGGAATTTACATGCTGGCAGAAGCAGGACATTATAACGATACCGACACCGGAGTTCATATCTGGAGAATGTCGGCTTACGGGCGGGTACTGGCACAGGCGGCCAACTGGCCGGTCGCGCAGGCCGATATGCTTGAACTTGCCGCAGCCATGCACGATACCGGAAAAATTGGCATTCCAAATTCCATACTCAGAGCTCCGCGAAAATTGACGGACGACGAATGGACTATTATGAGAAGCCACACTACCATCGGTCACTCCATATTGTCAAAAAGCGACACTCCTGTTTTTAAAATGGCTTCCGAGATTGCCCTGAATCACCATGAAAAATGGGACGGCAGCGGCTATCCTGGCGGAATTAAAGGTCAAGCCATTCCAGAATCAGCGCGCATTGTTGCCATTGCAGATGTATTTGACGCCCTTACCATGGTTCGCCCATACAAAGAGGCCTGGCCGGTTGAACAGGCTCTCGATTTAATTCGCAAAGAGTCCGGCGCGCATTTTGACCCGAAGCTGGTGCAGTTGTTTTTTTCCGTTGAGAAAGAAATAATAAAAATAAAAAATGAATGGCGCGATTAAACGACCGGCAACCTGGCCATGAACTCGAAATTCAGTCAATATGATTCAGGCTGGCGCAGTTTTGGGGGGCATCCAAAATATTTGTGGTAGCGCCGCCAGTAACCAGCACCTTGCCATTGGCAAGCAGCGAGGCGCAGTAGTAATACCTGCCCGATGTCACACGATTGTCAATAATTATTTATTAGAACAGTAAATAGTTAAATATCTTTGGCGGGTATTCCGCCACCGAAGGTTACTCATCGAAGGGATCGAATTGTACCATTTTCCCGAACACCGCATTCTGTTCCCTCTTTCCTGTTCACTCTTCACTTTTTACTGCATCAAGGCTCGCTGGCGACGCAACGGACATAGGGAGCAGTAGTCTTAATGCCCCAGTTGACGCTGCCATCGCCGAAGTTGACACTCCACGCATTCGATGGAGTGGGAATGTACATAGACGAAAATCGGTAAGCGCTGATAGCTGTCCCCGGAAAAATCGTGTTATCAATTGCTGCCGGCAACGGTTCCGCTATTGCCCGGCATGGGCGCTACGGTATCAATGGTAAACGTTCCGGTGGTTACGATGGAATCGGTAAACGTGCTTTTACATGCGATGGCTTTTAAGGTCGTGGTTGTGGCAACAGCAACGGCGCTACCCGGATATTGCGTTCCGGTGGTGCAGGCCGCGCTGGCATTGCATGTGGGGGCGGTAACTCCATCGGTAGTATAGCATATGGTTGCCGGTGAAGTGGTGGTACTTATGGCAACATTTTGCGCCGCTCCATAGATTCCGGCAACAGGGCTAAAGGTAGGGCTGTTACTCGTGCCTGCGGCGTTGGTCGTTGAGGCCACCTCTGCGGTCGCATCGCTGCAATTGTTAGCGGCATCTACCCATTTATCTTTATCACCCCATGGGGTGATTTTGGCAACTTTTTTTCGATTAATCTTCAAAAACGAGATCTTTGCGCAACTCAAATTCGCTCAATAAGCGGCTAACAACCGTCTCACCTTCGATTTTTTCCCAGGAAGCGTTATGGACATTGATCCACAAGGAAATACTTTTCTCATCCGGATTGGCGATCCAGTATTCTTTTATGCCATTTTTCAGATATCGGTCGGCCTTGATGGTTAAATCCCGATCCTTTGTGGATTCAGACAATACTTCAACAACCATATCCGGAACTCCATGTATATGACCTTTCAGGATACCGTAATTTTCTTTTAGAATTACGCTGATATCCGGACGCAAAACGTCGCCGCCATCCGGAAGGAAAATATCGGTTTCAACAATAGCTTTTCCTGTTTTTTTTTCAAAAAAATAATTTCCGAGAATGCGTAAAATTTTTGATATTGCATCGTTGTGATCTATAAAAGCGCTGGGACTCATATATAAAACTCCATCCATCATGTCATACCGATAGCCGTCTTCTTCAAGATCTAGGTATTCTTCACGGGTTACTTGCAAACCGTGATAGCGGGGTTTGGCGGAGGAAGCTACATTCGGCATAATTAGACTATACGCCCAAAAGAATATACTGTCAAGGAAAAATCATGGACTGTGGGGGGGGAAGGCCGCGATCGCCCGGCAGGGAAGCGCGGCCGAGGGGGGCGAGTTCTGGAGCGGAGGCATGTGTGCCGCCGTTCAAAATATTTCGAATGCCCCCCTTTCCCACATGGCCAATGATTAAAAAAACTTTGCAAGGCCGTTATTGTAATCGCTGTACAATTTTTGAAGATTTACCGTGGTTGGGCAAAGATCCAGCAGGGAATTATTTTCTTTTACAATGCCTGTTTTCAAGAAGGGAATCTGGCGTTTGCTCATCAGCGTTTCAAAGTTACGGGAATCCTTTGTGGCCAGAAGATAGCTGTGCGCGCTCTCGCCCCAGAAAAAATTATCCACGGACAGGTTCAGTTTTTTAACCGCAGTTTCTATGGCGTCCCGATCAAATACAAATCCGGGGCAGGCCGAATCTTTTTTACCATATTTGTTTTCCCCATATTTGTTTCTAAAAGATGCAAAAATCATTCTTAAAAGCGCCATCATCAGGCCTCCCAGAGACAAATCAATAGCTGCCGAAACAATCGCAGATTGAATCGCTTCGCGAACGGCGCGGCCAACGTTCATTTCATCCTGTAAATTTAATTCGGGCAAAACGGGATTAAATTTTCCGGTATTATTAAAAACATACTGACTGCATCCAACGGTTGGCTTGAAAAATCCGGTTAAATAAATTTCCATTTCCGGTTCCAGATTTATGCCGCAGGATTTGTCCACATCGTCAATGAGACCCACCATGCCAATTGTGGGGGTTGGTAAAACCGGGCCGTCGTCAGACTCGTTATAAAAAGAGACATTTCCACCCGTGACGGGAATCTTGAGCGCTTGCGCGGCATCGGACATGCCGGTAACGGCCTGCTCGAAAAAATAATAATTTTCCGGAATATACGGATTGGCAAAATTCAGACAATTGGAAATTCCCAGCGGATCGGCGCCGGTCGCAATGATATTACGGTACGATTCGGCCACCGTATGCTGCGCTCCTTTATACGGATCTATGGCCACGTAAAAAGAATTTCCATCGGAGGTTACCGCGATGCCCTGCTTTGTGCCGGGTACTTTATACAGACCGCCGTTATGGCCTGGACCAATGATTCTCATTCCGCCAATGTCGGTGTCGTACTGTTCGTATACCGGAAGTCGACTGGCAAAATTGGGGTGCGATACCATGTCGCTGATTAAATTTTCCAGTTTTCCGTTTTTTGGATTTCTAAGGGCATTATGGAAGGTTTCCAGATTTTCCAGTTCAGGGCGCATCTGGCCAACCGCTGGTTTTTTAGTCTCCCTTTTGTATCGCGGCGCTCCGTCGGAGTTTACCGTCAGCAAGCGCGAGGGCAGGTCTGCAAAAAGTTTTTCGTGATGATAAACCCGAAGATGTTTTGTGTCGGTGATGATCCCAATTTGCGCGCAATCCAACTCCCATTTGGTAAAAATGGCGGTGATTTTTTCGAGACTGGAGGGCTCCACAATCAGCAACATTCGCTCCTGACTTTCGGAAAGCAGATATTCAAACGGCTCCATCGCCTCTTCGCGCGCCGGAACTTTTTCCAGATGCAAATCCATTCCCACGCCGCCCGATGCCGACATCTCGCTGGAAGAGCTCAGCAGACCGGCGGCTCCCATATCCTGAATGGCAACCACGAGACCTGATTTGATACACTCCAGAGTGGCCTCCATTAAAAGTTTTTCCATAAACGGATCGCCCACCTGAACCGCGCTGCGCTCCTCAACCGATTGACTGGATAAATTTTTAGAGGCAAAACTGGCTCCGTGAATACCGTCGCGACCGGTTTTTGCGCCCACGTACAAAACCAGATTGCCAATTCCCGAAGCGCGCGCCGAGGCCAGCCCGCCCATATCGGCGATGCCCACGGTCATGGCATTTACGAGCGGATTTTTGGCATAGCTGTTGTGAAAATAAATTTCGCCGCCGGCGCAGGGTATTCCCAGCGAATTGCCGTAGTTGCCTATTCCGCGAACCGCCTCGCGCATCAAATGCCGGTTGGCGGGTTGATCGGGCATTCCAAATCGAAGCGAATTCAAGCTCACGAGCGGTCGCGCGCCCATGGTAAAAACATCGCGCATAATTCCGCCAACGCCAGTGGCAGCCCCCTGATATGGCTCAATGGCCGAAGGATGATTGTGCGATTCGATTTTAAAAACCACGGCGTGTTTGTCGCTGATGCGAAGCGCGCCCGCGTTTTCCTCGCCCCTTTGCGCCAACAAGCGATCCGATTCGCAGTATAAATTTTTTAAAAGTAAAATGGAGTTTTTATAGGAACAGTGCTCCGACCACATTCCCGAAAACATGGCCAGCTCTGTAAACGTTGGATTTCGCCCGATTTTTTGAACGATGAGCTCAAACTCGCCTTCTTTCAGGCCTGATTTTAACGCCTCGGCGGCAGTTCCGGAACGATCAGCAAGATTCATTGACATTTGGGTTCAATGCAGATTTGAAATCAGGCTGTCAATTATGAACAACTCTTTAAGAAGAAGAGGGGCAGAAAATATTTTTTCCTGCGCACAAGCAACAAATGCCCCCGCTGCGGAGCCCCGCGCCACTTTCCGGTCGTAAATGGATCATAAAATAATCCTGACCTGAAAGTGGTGCGGGGGCTCCTCCGCTTGCGGTGGTGGATAAAAAAAGGGCGTACTGCAAAATCTAAAAAAACACCCAAAAAAACCGCTATTACTTTTTGATCTGATTATTGGGTCATGCCCAAGCTCTCGTTCCTGCCGGATTTGATTCCATGTTACATAATCTTGGTTTGACAATGCGTCTCTGATTTTACAATTAATCCCGTGAATGAGCAAATTAAAAAAATTGTCCTTGCCTATTCCGGCGGACTGGATACTTCTGTAATTTTACACTGGCTAAAATCGACCTACAATGCCGAAGTAATTGCGTACTGCGCCGACATCGGCCAGGAGGAAGAACTGGAAGGACTGGATCAAAAAGCCCACGCCACAGGAGCTTCAAAAATTTACATTACCGACCTTGTAGAGGAGTTTGCCGAAAACTATATTTTTCCGGCCATTCGGGGAAGTGCGGTTTATGAAATGCGCTATCTGCTGGGAACATCCATTGCGCGTCCGCTGATTGCCAAAAAACAGGTCGAGATTGCCCTTGCTGAAAATGCCGACGCCGTAGCGCATGGCGCAACAGGAAAGGGAAATGACCAGGTTCGATTTGAGCTTACCTTTATGGCGCTTGCTCCGCAATTAAAAATTATTGCGCCATGGAGAACATGGAATTTTACCGGGAGAAACGACTTAATCAGATATTCCAAAGATCATAAGATACCCGTTACGGCAAGCCCGGCAAAACCATATTCCATGGATCGAAACCTGCTTCATATTTCTTACGAAGGAGGAGTTCTTGAAGATCCGTTTTTTGAACCTCCGGAAGATATGTTTTTATGGACGCGCTCGCTGGAAAACTCCAAAGACACCCCCGATTATATTGACATTGAATTTGAAAAAGGAAATGCGGTTCGCATAAATGCCGAAAGCCTGACGCCCGCAGGAATCCTCAAAAAACTGAACAAAATGGGCTGCGAGCATGGTATCGGGAGAATCGACGTTGTAGAAAACCGCCTTGTGGGAATCAAGTCGCGCGGGGTTTATGAAACTCCCGGAGGAACCATCCTTCATATTGCCCATCGCGATCTGGAGTCGATTACGCTTGAAAAGAACTTGCAGCACCTGAAAGATAACTTCAGCATGCACTATGCAAATTTGATTTACAATGGTCAATGGTTTCATCCCGAAAGGATAGCGTTGCAAAAACTGGTCGATCATACACAGGAAAATGTTAATGGAAAAGTTCGCCTGAAACTTTTCCGGGGAAATGCGCGCGTGGTCGGAAGAACCTCTGAAAATTCCCTATATAGCGCTTCCCTGGCTTCGTTTGAAGGAAACACAAATTACAATCAAGCCGATGCCGAAGGATTTATTAAAATCTTTGGCCTGACAGGAAAGGGTTCCTGTAAATTAGAAACATAAAAGGATGCTTACCCAGAAGTTTATTTCGAATGACCGCTTGTTCAGCCTCGAATATCCACGGATGTGGGATACAGAAAATTTTGAAAATATACCCGCATTTTTTGACCCGCTTGCGGGAAAAGGGGCATTGCAGATACTGGCAGTAAACAATACCGATGTCCGGAATTTTGAAATGCTTCTCAAGCATTACCCTTACCTCGCTGGAACAAAATTATCGGACAAAATGGTCTTGTTTTTGCATTTTCAGGATGTTCCCTGTCAGCCAGATCAGTTAAAAATGTTTTCTCGAAACGAAATCAGGTACATTCCCTTTGAATATTCGCATGAAGGACGTTTTTACATGGCCGTAATGATGGAAAAATCCGGAGTACTGCTTGTTGCCGTTTACAACTCAGCCTCAATTCCCGATGAACAGGAATCGCTGATTATAGGAAATATTGTAAATTCAATTGAAATTTATGGAGAAAAAAATTAATATGACAAATACCATGGATCGTTTTACCGCAAAACATGATGATGACCCGATTTTGGAATTTCAAAGCATTTCCACAGATCATCTGAAATCGCAGATTAAGAATATTGCCGGGATATCGTTTTATAATGCGAGTCAAAATGAATTGATTGCCTATACAGGGAAAACACTTGAAAATATCTACAGCAGCGCTGAGAACATTGGCCCAATGCATATTCAACCTGTAGATCCGTATATTTTTCATTTGATAAGACATTCTTCATTGTACCGTTCGGTAGCGCAGCAATCCTTTATCAATCTTCCAGCGGCAAAGGGAATGATCGGAATTTCCAAAATGTCCGGAAATCCCGTTTCGCATATTGTACCAGCTCCACAGTTTGTAATGAATTTAATTCGGTATGCCCATGCAAAAGATTTTACAATTTTTATCATTGGATCCAACATCGCCATTCTGGACAAACTTTTCAGCAATCTTGTCCGGTCATTCCCCAAATTGCGTATTACAGGCAAACATCCGGCTTATATGGATTCCTCCGAAAACGACAAGGTAATAGAGGCCTTGAGAAAAACCAACCCTCATATCATCCTCCTCAGCATGGGGTTTAAAAAAGAAATGAAATGGATTTCTGAAAATCGAAAAAAAATAAAAAATTGCGTAGTCGTAAACCTGAATGGCACTCTGGATATAATGACAGGCCGCAAAAAAAGAGCCCCCGATTTCATTGAGGAAGCCTACATGACATGGTTTTGGGAATGTATCAATAGACCATATCGATGGCATCGTTTATTGGTATTGTTGTACGGGAGTATGGAACTTTTATTTATCCGCTTGTTTATGAAAAAAAAATATCCTCAAAATGGATAAACTCCGATTATCTTTTTATGGGTAAAGTGAAGTAAAATGTTATACTGGCTGCTGTTTCCCCTTAAAGCGCAAATTCCCGCTTTTAGAATTTTTGGTTATGTAACGTTTCGGGCGGTAATGGCCACGCTTACCGCAATGATTCTGGCATTTTTTCTTGGTCCAAAATTTATTGAATTTCTGAAACGCCTGAACCTTGGAGAAAAAATACGACACGACGGCCCAAAATCGCATCACACAAAAGCCGGAACACCAACCATGGGGGGATTGCTTATTGTATCTTCCATGAGTATCTCTGTTTTTTTATGGGGAAACCTTGGAAATCTCAATATCTGGTTTATATGGATTGCGACGCTATGTTTCAGTCTTCTTGGATTTATCGATGATTACAGCAAGTCGGTAAAAAAAATTTCCAACGGAATGAGCGCAAGGGTCAAGTTTTTTTGGCAATTTGTTATTTCTGCATCATTTGCCATCCTTGTATATTCCTTCCCGAAATCCAATCCGCACAGCACGCAATTGTATCTTCCTTTTTTAAAGGATCCTGTTTTTGACATGGGGATTATGGCAATTTTCTTATGGGTTTTTTTAATTAACGGGTTCAGCAATGCGGTAAATCTGACAGATGGCCTTGATGGACTTGCGGCAGGACTGTCGCTGATTGTAATGACGACGATTGGAATTATCAGTTACCTGACAGGTGTCGGCGAAATTGCAAAGTATCTTTTAATTCCGTTTATTCCGGAATCCAATGAGTTGACTATTTTTCTCGGAAGTCTCATTGGCGCCGGGATCGGATTTTTATGGTACAATAGCCATCCCGCGCAGGTTTTTATGGGAGATACGGGATCGCTTGCTCTTGGCGGAGCCATTGGAATGTCTGCCATTTTAATTAAACGTGAAATCATACTTCTTATTCTGGGCGGAATTTTTGTCGCGGAAGTTGTCAGCGTAATATTGCAGGTAGCTTCATTCAAATTGCGCAAGAAAAGAATATTTAAAATGGCGCCGCTGCATCACCACTTTGAACTTCTTGGCTGGCATGAAAACAAGGTTGTGGTGCGCTTCTGGATTATCGGAATTTTACTTGCCCTGATATCTCTGAGCAGCCTGAAAATACTTTAGCCATTACTTTTTGGTTTTGGTTGTTTTTGCCGAAGCTGTTTTTTTGGGCGTATGCAAAGACGCAAGGCTAAAAGCTTTCAGATCTTCAATGACTTTATCAGCAATGCCGTACTTTGTTGCTTCTGCGGCGTTGAGCCAGTAATCGCGGTCAGTATCTTTTTCAATTTGATCTATGGATTTTCCGGTAGCCTCACTCAGTATGCGATTTATTTCAAAGCGGGTTTTCTTTATTTCTTCCGCATGTATTTTAATGTCCAGCGCCGGAGCCACAATTTGGCCGGAAATTAAAGGCTGATGAATCATCACCTTTGAATGCGGAAACATATAACGATGTCCTTTTGCCCCGGCGGCAAATAACAAGGCGCCCATGGATGCCGCCATACCCATTGTTATGGTGTATACCGGAGACGTAATTAAATTCATTACATCAAAGATTACCATTCCAGATGAAATTATGCCTCCAGGAGAATTAATAAAAAAATATATTGGCTTTCCTGGATTGGTGTTTTCCAGATACATCATTTTTTCAATAATTTCTTCAGAAGATTTATCTGTAACCGCACCCCATAAATAAATTTGACGATTGTTCAGGAACTGTTCCTGTATTCTTTCCCTGAAATTTTTTGGTTTGGATGAATCTTTTTCCGTTTCGGCTTTATAAGTTTGCATAAATTCTCCCAAGTGGCAGACAGCACAGGCAGGTGACCCGGGGCATGGGCGGCTACGCCGTCACCTCTAACCTGTCGCGCTGTCGCTTGTTATTTTCCTGTCTTTTAAAATCTAAAATCACAGCTTCGAGCTCATGCCCAAGCCCCTCATTGCAACTGGATTATTGCCAAGGACAGCAAGCAAATATACATAATACCCGGTAAAGAATTTTATTACCACGGGTTCCATGGTGGCCAAAATTCAGTCCTGATGATTGAGACT
>Ga0224495_10001487_pt1 | contig 16365 bp, 11 predicted proteins | sample SF_Jul11_sed_USG_FD_168128 | JGI IMG/M metagenome (GOLD analysis project Ga0224495, IMG submission 168128) | Sediment microbial communities from San Francisco Bay, California, United States - SF_Jul11_sed_USGS_4_1 | ecosystem: Environmental > Aquatic > Marine > Sediment | place: USA: California... | reverse complement strand
GTCATGGCTGATGAATATATACGTCAGGCCGAGGTTCTTCTGCAGCTCCATAATGAGGTTAAGGACCTGCGCCTGCACGGACACGTCGAGCGCTGAGGTCGGTTCGTCGAGGACGAGCAGGGTCGGCTTCAGCGCGAGCGCGCGCGCCATGTTGATCCTCTGCCTCTGGCCGCCGCTGAATTCGTGCGGGAACCTGCTAAGGTGCTCCTTCTTGAGGCCGACTATATCCATGAGCTCTAGCACCTGCCTTGTCAGCTCCTCCCCCCGCGCGAGTCTGTAGACTATCAGCGGCTCGCCGATGATGTTCTTGATCGTCGTGCGTGGGTCGAGTGCACTCACCGGGTCTTGAAAGACCATCTGCATCTCCTTTCTCGCCTCGTGCATCTCTTTCGGCCGATACTTCGCGATGTCGCTCCCCATGAAAACTATCTTTCCCGCGGTCGGCTTGACCAGCCTGATAATCAGGCGCGCCAGAGTGGACTTCCCGCAGCCTGATTCCCCGACTATTCCGAGCGTTTCCCCCCTGTTGACGAAGAAGCTAACATCATCGACGGCCCTGATCTCTCCCTTGATGGTTGAGAAGACACCTCCGCGTATCGGGAATCCTTTTTTCAGGTTCTCGACATCGAGCAGATGCTCCGCGTCTTTCTCCCTCGATTTCAAAATCATGAACCACCCTCCTTGGAAGGTATGACCGGGTTATGGCAGGCAACGAAATGCCCCGGGGCGAGCTCGACTAAGGCTGGCACTTGCGATTTGCATCTCTCAAGAACATGCTCGCATCTCGGGTGGAACCTGCACCCTTCCGGTGGGTTGATGAGATTCGGGACAGCGCCTGGTATGACATAGAGCGGCTTCTTCCGCTCGCTCAGATATTTCGCTCCAATCTTCGGGATGGAGCGCAGGAGCGCGTTAGTGTACGGGTGCATCGGCTGGGCGAAGATGGATTCCGTCGAAGAAAGCTCGACAACATGGCCTGCATACATGATCGCGACACGGTGGCAAGTCTCCGCGATTATTCCGAGATCGTGTGTGATAAGAAGTATAGATGTACCCTTATTGCGCTGGAGCTCTTTCATCAGCGCGAGAATCTGCGCCTCGACCGTGACATCGAGCGCGGTCGTCGGTTCGTCGGCTATAAGCAGATCAGGCTGGCAGGACATCATCATCGCTATCATCGCCCGCTGCCTCATTCCGCCGCTCAGTTCGTGCGGATAGTTCTTTACCACAAGCTGAGGCTCGGCGATCTTGACCTCCTTCAATGCCTGCTCCGCCCTCATCGTCTTCGCAAGCTTCAGCCTGTGCTGGAGCCTTCGTGTGAATATATTGGACCGCACCATAGCCGCCCATGCGTTGAACGGGTTGTCCTTCAATCTCCTGTAATAGCTCGAGGAGATCCTCAGACGAATGCTGATCAGAGGGAACGGTAGGAGCTTAGAGAATCGCGCGCCGCAGCCCATGCATGCCTTCCAATCGCTCCTTGTAGGAGTTCCGCACAGCGAGCAGAAGCTCTTTTCATTTCTCCTAGCCTTAAGTTGTTTCGTGCCTTCGATTTTGATTCCCTGGGCGTCTTTCTTCTTTTCGACCAGTTCAGCTCTCTTCCTCGCCTTCAGGGTGGACTCCTCAAGCCGAAGCTGCTCCAGGATATCCTCGACAAGCATCTCCATCTGATGAAGCTCTATTGTTTCCCCTATCTGCTCCCCTATCGTGTACGACGGATTGAGCGCGGTCAGAGGCTCCTGGAATATCATCGATATGCTGTCGCCTCTGATTTCGTTCAGCTGAGCCTGAGACTTGCGCAGCAGGTCGTAGGAATACGTGAGCGCGGCAATCTTGTCCTTCAATTCTTTTTTCCTTGATTCGTCCGATGTCTTGATCGTGCCGAGCTCGCGCTCTATCTTTTCAATTTCCTTCTTTTTCAAGTTTTCAGGCGCGCCTTTGAACTTCTTGTCGTATTCATTCCTGAGGACTGTGACAGACGAGGGTTCATCGAATAGGACCTTCCCGGCCTCGATCTTGCCGGGAGGGGACGGGATCAGCCGCATTACGGAGAGTGCTGTGACTGTCTTCCCGCAGCCTGTCTCGCCGACCAGCCCCATTGTCTCCGCCTGCTTAACGACGATGTCAATCCCCTCAAGAGCCTTGACGACCCCTTCGTATGTGTGGAAGTAGGTCTTGAGCCCCTCAATCCTCAGGAGAACCTCGTCCTCGGCCATTTTCCCTCACCGCCTCAACTTCGGATCGAGGACGTCGCGTATGCCGTCCCCGAGCAGATTGAAACCGAGCACGGTGATCACAATCGCGAGGCCGGGAAATGTCACTACCCACCACGCCGAGATAACGTGCGCCTGGTTTTCCGAAATCATTCGACCCCATTCCGCGGTGTCAGGCGGAGCACCGAGACCAAGCCAGCCGAGTGCTGCTGCAGCCAATATGACGTACCCGAAATCGGATGAGGCTTGCACGACCACAGGCGAAAGGCTGTTCTTGATGACATGCTTGAAGAGAATCCTCCTATGCCCTGCGCCGACGCTCCTAGACGCCTCTATGAACTGCTTCTCACGAATGGACAGGACCTGTCCGAAGACAAGCCGCGTATACCATGGCCACCAGGTGATAATCATCGCGATAGTTATGTTCGTGATGCTCGGACCTAAAGCGGCGACGATCGCCATCGCGAGCACGAGGCTCGGGACGCTCAGAAAGATGTCAGTGATTCGCATTATCACTTCGCCGAGGGCACGGCCAAAGTATCCGGCCAACGCACCGAGCAATATCCCAATGAATGCCGCAGGGATGACCACGAGCATGCCTATATAGAGCGCTTTCCAAGCGCCGTAAAGCACCATACTGTAGATGTCCCTGCCCTTGTAGTCCGTTCCGAACCAGTAATCTTCGCTTGGCGGCAAGAGCTGCGAGCCGACGGACACCGGCCAGAACTCTTGGATCTCGCCTCCTACGTTCTGATATATCGGGTGGTCGTGCGCAATGAATGGCGCGATAAGCGCGACGATTACGACGCAGAAGATGATAAGCAACCCGACCATCGACAGGAGGCTTCGGCTGAAAAGGTAGAGGGAATAGCGGGTTTCCTTGATACGTGATTCGTGACGTGATTTGAAATCGTCAATACGCCCGCGGATACCTCCTATTATTGCATTTTGATGCTTCGAGTCGCTCTCTTTCATGCGTATCAGCCTCCCAGGCGCACTTGCGGGTCGATGTACGCATACAGAATATCGACAATCAGATTCGCCACGAGGAATGCAATCGTGACCACAATCGTGAAGCCGAGGATGCCTGCATAATCGAGCTCTTCGACTGATGACACTGCGAACTCGCCTATCCCTGGCCAGCCGAAGATCCGCTCGACGAAGACCGTGTAGCTGATGGCGCCACCGATGGTGAGTCCTGATATTGTGAGCGTCGGGCCGAAGGCGTTTTTGAGAGCGTGCCGGTATATTACCTGCCTTTCAGCCACTCCTTTCGCCCTCGCGGACCGGACGTAATCCGACGACATGACCTCGAGCATGCTTGACCGCATCATCCTCAGAATGTAGCCGATGATTGAGAAACCGAGTGCAAATGCAGGAAGGAAGAGGTAATATGCGCTGAAGAAGAACGAGCGTATGTCCAGGGCGACGGCGCTGTCTATTAGATAGAAGCCTGTGATGGTAGCCGGAGGATCGAGATAATTCGGGAACCTGCCGTCTAAAGGAAACAGATGTATATTGGACACCAATGCCAACTGGAGCACCAGCGCCAAGAAGAAGGTGGGCACTGAGATGCCAATCAGCGCGATGAATCGGGAGACGGCGTCTACCCACGTGTTCCTCTTCGTTGCGGATAGAATACCCAGGTAGATTCCCGCCGGGATCGCAAAAATCGATGCCGCGATTACAAGCTCGAGCGTCGCAGGCAGTTTCTGCATAATAATCTCGGCGACAGGACGGTTGCGATAGACGAGCGATTCCCCGAGATCTCCCTGGAACACCCCGACGAGATAATATATGAACTGATCGAGCGGGGGGTCGTTGAAATGATACCTCTCCTCGATCCTCGCCCTCATTATCGGGTCGTCTGCCATCCTGCCGAGGTATACGCCAACGGGATCTCCAGGGACAAGATGAGATATAACAAACGTGAATGCGAGCACGCCGATTAGAATCGGTATAATGAAGAGTATTCGCCTGACGACATACTCCCACATCTTCATCTGAGTTCAACCCCTCACATGAAAGCGATTCGCGGCTCGCGCAACCCGAGATGCCAGATGGCCATCAATGAATATAAGATAAATGGGTAAAGGGTTTGGTCGCTCTTGCGAAGCGAGGTGTTTGACTATGAGAGCCAATAGTTGTAGAAGTTGTACCATGTCACGGGATTGAACATGAATCCGTGAAGGTTCGACCTGTAGAAGCAGACATATTTCGTCTGACCGACGAATATCATGTTCGGCTCCTCGTTCAGCTCTTCCCAGACTGTGTTGTATAAATCGGCTCTATCATCTGGATCGGTTGTCTCCGCGGCTGCAACAGCTGCGTCATCAAGCGCTGATATGTTGACGCCCGTGTTGAAATAATCCCCGCCGCCAACATTGGCAGAGACCGCTATGGGTAGCACGTAATCGTCAGGGTCGAGATAGTCGATCACCCATCCGGTCATGTACATGTCCCAATTATCCGATGTCCTGATCCCCTCGAGGATGGAGCTTGTCACCTGGTGCAAGGCCACCGTGATGCCGAGCCTGTTCAGGTTCGTCTTGAACAAGCTTGCCGTTTGCGCCCTCTCCGTATCCCCTTCGTCTACATAGATGTCCATGGCTGTTCCATTGAACCTCTTGTCATCAATATCCAGGGTGTACCCGGAATCGTTCAGAAGCTGGGATGCCATGTTCAAATTGAACGTGAAGGCTTTCGACGGCTGGGATTCCGCCTCAAAAGGCATGCCGTTCGGGATGCATCCCTGCACCGGGTCCATGTATCCTGCATAGAAGTTCGAGGATGTGTTGGCGTAATCGAACGCGAAGGAGAACGCGCGCCTCACGGTCGCATTCGTCATGAACTCGTGGTCGGCTCTTTCCTCGTCGGTGTTCATTGAAATCATCTCCAGCTGGAATGTCATGACGGGATCGATGACGATGTTCGCGTCTCCCTGCACGTCAGGTATGTTTCCATAAGGAATCTCTGCGATCGTCGCATCACCGGACTTCAGAGCCTGGACCTTGGTGTTCACGTCCGCGATCTCCTTGATAATCACCTTGTCGACATGATCTCCGGCCCATCCGCCCCAGTAGTTCGGGTTTTTAACCAATACTGTCTGGACCTGCTCCTCCCAGCTCTCAAGCATGTACGGGCCGGTGCCCATTGTATGCGAGTACATGTATGCATGGGCAAACGGATCAGAAGTAGAGTATTGATCCTCGGTGAATTCCTTGTCCATAATACCAAGCGGGAATGGCTGAGCTATGGTCGCGAGGAAACCTGCGTACGGGAAGGTCAGCTTGAACGAAACATTGTAATCATCAATGATTGTCACGCTTGTTTCGTCCACATCCTGGCTGAGAATCCATGCAACGCCGGTGTCCGGCGAATCCATCTGCAGTATGCGATCTACGCTGAATTTGACATCCTCAGCCGTGAAAGCGTTCCCGTTGGAGAATTTCACATCCCTCCGTAAAGTGAAATTATAATACAGTCCGTCGGGTGAAACCGTCCAAGTTGTGGCCAGAACCCCCGTGTAATTCCCGATATCCTCACCCGGATAGCCGACCAGAGTGTCGTAGATGTTATGGATCGGTATGAACGATGCCGTGTCGTATGCGTCCATCGGGTCCAAGGATAAAACGTTCGTCGCCATGTAGAACACTATCGTTTTTTGACCTCCGACCAGACCGGTCATGAATACAACGGCAAGCGCTGCAATAATCAAGATCGCTGCAATCACGATTGCAATCAATACCAATCTGGACTTCTTCTTTGCTTTTACAAGTTTTTCAGTATCCTCTCCCAGAAGTATCCCCCCTTGCTGAATACGGTCTTTGGTTCCAAACCAAATACCTGCTGAGTATCAATCTACTCGATATAAAAGCTGTCGCAGGGAATGCCATCCGTAACTCAGAATTACAATTCAATTAGCCAAATGGCGATATATATTCTTGAAACACCCAGAACCAATCTGTTTTGGCAAGACTTAGAGCACATCTCGTTTTCTCTTTATATTGCGGAATTTCGTTTTGAATAGCGACCGTATCTGAATTTTGATTTATACAACATATGTGAGGATTAATAAGAGATGGGCAAACCTCATAGGTATCGACAACGATTGCGCATAGGGGACGATCGGATGACTGATGTTTATGAATGCAACGTTTGCCATGTGCTTTTCGCCAAGCATGCTCCACAATGCCCAGTGTGCCATCGAGGCGCAATGACGATGGTCGGGGCTCTGTTGCCAATAAAAGAACAGGCAAAGTAAAAAAAGGAAAAGGTTCTGGCGAGCTAGGAGGATACCAGCTTATTTCTTTTTCCTCATGTAGATGATCGCAAAGAATGCTGCAACAAGGATTGCGATTATCAACGCAATCGACAAGCCGATCACCGCAAGATCCTCCGCGGCGGCGATCCCGCCGACCGTTATCGTCACGGCATCCGCCGCCATATTATCCGAGGCGTCCCTTACGATCAGAATGACCTGATATGTGCCGCTCAGGTTGAACTCGAACTCTGGCCCCGGTCCGTACAGAGTCACATTCGTGCCATTGTAATTGAAATTCCAGGTCCAATTAGCAATCTTCACATTATCAGATGATGCGCTTCCGTTGAATTTGACATTGGTATTGACTTGAACGGACTGATCTTGTCCCGCATTCGCGACGGGGGGCACAAGGTCAACAGCTGTCACATATACCCAGAGCGAATCAACATCGGAATTCCCGACTGGATCTGCAACCTCCAATTCAATCTCGTAGTCCCCAATCTCATCGAACAGGAAAATGACAATTGGTCCATCTAATGTCTTGTCGGCAGAATCATATTCAAATGTCCATGTAAATTCCAGCTCATCAAGAGAGTTCACAGAATCGGAGGACGATGACCCGTCTAATACGGCCCAGTTGCCCTCGATGATATTCTGGTCAGGACCGGCTCTGGCAATAGGTATTGACGTATCAGGAATCACTGTGATTATGACCCATGTTATGTCATAGTTCAACGCGGGATCTCTGACCGTCAAAGTCACATTGTATGTTCCTACAATTAAGAAAATGAAATCTGGTACAGGACCGTATACCATACACATTGAGCCGTCATAAGTGAAGTTCCATGTGAAGTTCAGCTCGTCCAGCGTATTTGTAGGATCGGAAGACAATGTGCCGTTCAATGCGCCCTTAGTCCCGGCGATAACTGTTCGATCTGGACCCGCATTTGCAACCGGAGGTATGCCATCGCTAGAGTAGAAGTATGAGAGCAACGTCTGATTCCTATACAATGCAACGCCTGGGCCTGATGCGCAATAATTGCTCACCACAAAATTACCGACATCATATGAGTAGTAAAGCGTCATCGTGGCAAATGGGATAGATCCCATCACCAACGGCAAGCCAGAGTACATGAAATCAGGAGCTACCGTGACGTTGATCATGAAACAAGAAAATGTACCGGCTGGCGTTGTTACGGAAACATTCTCGGCCACAACTTCCATGGTCATATTCATAGGTGTAATCACCGGTGTCGTCGTATTCATTTCGGGAAATATCGGAGGCAACGGTGGAGTGGTAACCCACGCAGCTCCAGTTACGTTTGAATTTGAAGTCTCATTCCATCCGAGTGACAATACCTCATCCCCAGCAAAGTCGTCAAATGGGGAGGAAAACGATAGGAAATATCCCAAATTGATAGTCATTCCAGACGAGGTGATTTTGCTCACTAGCTGTGAAAAGACGAGGCTGTAATTCGAGTACAGTCTCAAATCTAATTGCGATGATTCGAGGGAGGCAATCGAGAATCCCGATGAGGGAGCGTAATTGACAAGCGTTCCTGAACGCTTGGTCATTACTACATATACATCCGTCAAATTCCCTCCGACCGCCGTCTGATTTATTTTGATGACCTCGATAGATTCAGTTGTATTTAGCCACTGCATCCCTGTGCCATCGTTGAAAGTCACTTCATCCAAGTATGTCCAATAGTACCCGGGCTTAATATTGAAATTCCTTGGAACATCGGCCGAACCTTCAATCGAGACGAACGATGTCGACACTATCATGAACACAATGCACAAAATGATAAATCTTGAAGCCCGCAACGTGATCATCCTCCAGATTATCTCTGGCAACCGGATTAGTGGATTCAATATTAAATTATCCCACCATTTGGCAAGACTTTTGCGAGATTTTTCAAAAACCCAAAAATTATGCTCAAATCGCTGTTTGAGCATTTGGCCAATATCACAAATGATATCTTATAATATTCCTTAAAAGCGCATCACTTTACTACTCGAACAGGTTACCTGTACTATCTTTGATTCAGTTAGATACTCGGGGGCGGACGTCGATGGAAGATAAAGTTCGCATAGAGAATGTGACGAAGGAGTATTCGACAGGGTCCAAAGTCGTCAAGGCTGTGAACAACATCAGTCTGAATATCGCAGAGGGGGAGTTCATCATCATACTCGGACCGAGCGGTTCAGGTAAGACCACTCTTCTCAACCTCATCTCGGCACTTACACCGCCGACAAACGGACGCATTTTCATCAGAGACAGGGAAATAACCGCGCTGAGCGACAAGAAGGCGACCAGGTTCAGGGCGGAGCACATCGGCCTCGTCTTCCAGTTCTTCAACCTCCTCCCTACTCTTACGGCTCTGGAGAATGTGGAGATAGGAGTCGCGCTCAAGATCAAAAACCCTGACGATCTAAGGAAGAGGGCTCTGCAGTATCTGAAGCTCGTCGGACTCGAAGGAATGGAGGATAAGTTCCCCGACCAACTGTCCGGCGGAGAGCAACAGAGAGTATCTGTCGCACGGGCTCTCGCGATGGAGCCAGATCTTCTGATCGCCGATGAGCCAACAGGAAATCTCGATGCGGAAACTGGTGAAGAGATCTGGGAGCTCCTGAGAGAACTGAACGAGAGGACTGGGACGACTATTCTTGCAGTCACGCACTGGGCAGAGGCAGCGACATACGCGAACAGGACCGTCCATTTGAGATCAGGAAAGATAGAGAAGATAATGCGCAAGGTCGCGAAATAAAACAGTCGGGTGCTCGCTCATGGCAAGGTATCTTTACAGAAGAATGAACAGGGTGTTGTGGAACATCAAGTTCAGAGCCATTGGCGGCGGCATGCTGATCTTCATTGCAGTAGCTATGTACATCGCCATGGGCTCGATGATGCCCTCGGCCAGCCAGACTTTAGAGGACAAAGCGGACAACCTGAAATTGAGCGACTATATTATTCACGTATCAAGCGCGAACGAATCGAAGAACGGAGAGCTCGCTGATATCCAAGGAGTCGACGAGGTCGATACTAGAGTCAGCATCTCGTCGCGCATGAATTACACGAACGATAACGGCGAGAGAGATTCCATCCAGGCAATATTGATTGGTGTGGATGCACAGACAGGCCCAGAGATAAACAAGCTCGAGATTCTTACAGGTAATTTCTTCCAGGGAAACGGCTCAGGGACGGCGATACTCGACAAGGGATTTGCCGATAGAGAAGATATAGAGATCGGTGAGACTGTCGGCCTGCTGACAGGCTACGGGCATGTCAATCTCACGGTAGTGGGACTGACGTACTCGATAGAGTTCGGCGTATTACCAGTCAACCCTCAGTCGATAATGCCCTTCATGGGCACTCTGGCGGCGGTCTATCTTCCAATCGATTGGCTCAGGGGTTCTTTCGAGCTGCCTTCGGACTTTGTCAACGATTTCCTTTTCCTATTCGATAACGGCGTCAATAATAAGACTGTCATTTCGGAGATTGACAATTCTCTGAGCGATAACATAATACTGTACTCTCTCGAGCAGGACGAGATATCCGGCTACGGATTGATCAAGATGGACCTCGAGCAGGGGGGCGCCTTCGTCGGAGTCATAGCCGGCCTCATACTCATGGTGGCATTCTTCGTGATATATTCCTCGTTATCAAGGATCATACAGGAGCAGAAAAGGGAAATCGGCGTGCTGAGGGCTCTTGGATATTCGCGCGGCGGCGTGTTCCTGTCGTACATATACATGGCGATAGTGACCGGCGCGATAAGCTCGGTGGTCGGCGTGATATTCGGCTTCCCATTCGCCTATTGGTTCACAGACTTCTACGTCACGGAGGCGATGCTGACAACGGCGAGCGTGCATCTCGTCCCGTTCGATCTGATAGTCGGCGGCATGATTTTCGGCCCCTTGACCGCGGTGCTCGCGTGCGGCATCGCGACATGGAGCATCGTGTCGATGGAGCCGCAGGACGCGATAAAGGGGACTCTCTGGGGAACCAGAAAGGTGCACAGGAGAAAGGGAGCCATCAGAAAACGAAGGTCGTACATCACATTGTTCACGATAAGGAGCATGTTCAGGCAGAAGGTCAGAACGGCGCTGATGGTCCTCGCGATCGGCTTCGCGATTGTGATGGGCAGCATGTCGTTCCTCCTTGTTTCCTCGTTCGACAATTCGATACAATACAGCGTCGAGCACGGGGAGCACTGGGACATCATCGTCGACTACGCCTACCCGATCAACGAGAGCGTCGCCCTGGGAATATCCTCGGATAACATCGTAGAAAGAGTCCAGATATCCAAACTGATCGGATATTGGAATGATTCCGGGGAGAAGGAGGGAGTGATAATTATCGGCATGGATAGCTCACAGACGCTCCACGATTTCACAATTGAAAGGGGAGAGATGCCCCAGGGGTCGAACGAGGTCATGCTGAGCTCGGATTGGGCGTCTGACCATTCTATCGATGTGGGGAATACTGTTCAAATTGAGACCTCGTTCGGCAACAGATCGCTTGTCGTAACCGGCATCGTCGATGACATACTCGGGCAGTTCTTCGTCGATATAGACGCGATCGATGAGATCGCGGGCGAGAGGATACTGAGCGGGATGTACGTGAGATGCGCGGCCGGGCAGGTCGACGAGGCGAAACAGGAACTCGACGAATCGCCGCTCGTTGCGAATGTCCAGCCAAGGACGAATTTGGAATCCGGAATGAAGGACCTATTGGCGGACTACCAGGACATACTGTACATATTCTCAGTGGTGAGCGTGAGCATATCGTCCATCGCAATCTCCAATATCATATATGTCAGCATACTTGAGAGGCAGGGCGAATATGGCCAGCTGAGAGCGCTGGGATACTCCAAGAGAGACATCTCGAAAAGCGTAGTAATCGAGATAGTCGTCCTGGTCATAATCGGAGCGATTGTCGCATTACCGCTTCTATTGGGAGTAATGGAAAGCTTCTCAGGAGTCGTGAAGGACTTTTGGCCGATATATACGACGATAATCTATCCGCAGAACTGGTTGGATTTCCTGATGATAGTCGGGCTGACCTTCACGCTCGGACTGATAGCCGTAATACCCGCGATGCGTTTCCTCGGAAAGATGGACGTGGCTAAGATAGTCTCCGGTGGAAGATTCGGTTGATTCCCGTTGAAAAAAATCATCCACCTTTCATTAGTTCTGATTTCCTGATGATTTAGAAAAAAGAAAAGAGACTCCGAGCTCCCGCTCGGAGAAAATAAATTTTCAATATTATGGCACCGCTGCATCCAAGACCATGCTTGCCTCTCCCCATGCCCAGGCGAGAGCAACGAGATCCTCCTCGAGCCATGGGATCAGCTGCGTGTTCTTGATGTCGTTCAGCGCGTCGATCGCGTCGTTCACGGACAGGGATTTGTCCTTGAGGCCCATGTATATCCAGTGGACGTCGACGTACATCTGCTGCTGGTCGAAGTCGTCTCCCCAGTACATCTCGTCGTTGATCATCCATCCCATGACCGTCTCGTATGTCTCGGGGCTGAACAGGTGTCCCCATTCCATGGTGTAGACGCTCTCGAGAGCCTTCATCGCGTTGTTGACTCTGCCCTTGTCCCTCTGCAGCGCCGCGATCGCCGAATCGATGTACATCAGATCATGCGCATGCTGATCCGATCTGAGGAAGACGTCCCATGAGCCCATCGTGCCTCCCTCCGCGATCGTCCAAGGCGTTATGATCCTTCTCGCGTCGATCATCGCGCGGTTCAGATCATCGGCCATTGCCCTTAAGGTCTTCCGTTCTCCATTGCTCTTCGCCATTGCGTATGCGGATTGCAACTGAGCGGCGTAGGCATTGACCGCAGAGACCTGGTCGCGAAGCTCATCAAGGGCGGCATTTGCCATATCGAACCATTCCGCCTCGTACGGAAGAGCGAACTCCTCGGAAGACAGATAACCAGCGGCCCAGTCAACCGTGGGCATGAAGTTGAACGGCATCACTATCGAATGGTCTGCTCTTGCGCCCATCAATGTGTAAAGCTGCAATATGTTCGTCAACGGTTCCGTGTCAGCGAGGTCCCAGTCATCTATCTGGGTATGGTAGATAGGATCGTATCCTGCTGTCCACCAAGCCTGTGCTGTCGAGCCTCCGCCCTTCGCACCGAATGACCAGGCATCGGTCCAGGACCATATCGGGTTGTAGTACGATATCTGGCCGGTCTTTCCCAGGTCCTTTACTGACTTTGCGACAAAGTCGTTGATCTCCCAGGTGTTCTCGAGCCAATACTGTCCGGATGTCTTCTTGAAGCTGACTCCGTCCATGTTCAGGTCGACGACAAGCCCCTCCATTATCTCGGGATGAGCCATCACGAACTCGTAAGAACCGATTAGCCAGTCGTACCAGGTATCCGCAGGTCCTCCGAATTCCTCTGCACCGACGGACGTAAAGACGAGCGTCCGCTCGTTTGAGAATATGCCGGCCTCCCTTGCCTCGGAGAACATTCTCGCAAATTCGAGGACTGCGGCGACCGAAGAGCTGTCATCGCTCGTACCGTTCCACCAGCAGTCGATGTGTCCGCCAAAGACGACGTACTCGTCCGGATAGGTCGTGCCGTACATGTATCCTGCAACATTGACGGATTCGCCCTTGCTGTAGGAGACCGCATCGGCCTTCCCTTCTAGCGATAGGACGACTTCACCTTTAGCGAGAAGATCTTTGATTTGATTCGCAGAGTTCAGGGATATCGAGAAAAACGGTAGTTGTCCGCCCACTACGTCCTGCTTGATACCGTCAGGATGTACAATCCCGCCATAGTAGCCGTAGGATATGATCGCTGAGGCGCCGTTCAATGCGGCTTCCTCGTTCATGACATTCGGCCACATTTGGATATCGTCGTCTCTGTATACCAGGGCGATCGCGCCGTTAAGGTCTCCAATGGTATCGTAGACTTCTGTCGTTCCCAACCCGACGTCTACAACAGGTGCGACAAGGGTCTTGCCCCCGTTCTGGTTACCGAAGGAGTATTTCTTGCCCATCCAGTCGCCCCAGATCCCGTAGCTATAGCCATAGACAGCACACGGTATCTCGACGACCGTTGGAGAAATTATCATGACCGTATCTCCTTCATGGCTCCAACTGACGGTCGGGAAGCTTTCCATAACAACATTGTCCAAAGGCATCTCGCTCATTCTGTCGTAGATATACTGTTGACCCGCCAACTCTGCTGAGTCGCCAGCTATCTTCTCTCCCATTTTCGTTATCATCTCAAGCTGATACATGGCATTGTCAATGTCCAATGAATCGACCAGTGCGGTCTCCGTGGATGTAAGGTTCCTTTTACTCCCCTGGCCGAGAGGTGGCGCTGCCTGGACAATCGGCAGTACCACAACTGCGATCATTATCGCTCCAATAACTATTGCAAGTAATTTAGATCTCATTTTTTATTTCTCCCCCCTTCATTTATTGCTACTGCAGATGATAAAGCCAATGCAGTTTTGCGACAGTAAATATTCATAATCATAGAAAAGGATTTACTTTTGCCATTGAAATCTACTTGAAATATTGATGATTCCCCAGAACTTATTTTTATCAAAATTGATAACGGTGATAATTATTTCATTTTGTATGAGAATTATTGATGATTTCTCCGATTGGAAGACCCAGTTAGCCTTTCCAGCTCGTTACCCGTTCGCATCGGTAGCATTTCCCATTATGTATGGATTTGACCTCTCCACATTTCTCGCAAGCAAAGGCTTTCTCCTGATTCCTTAAGAAACTGTCGAGCCCGTCTTTTTCTATCTCCCTGAGGTTTTCGATAAAGCTCGTGTTGTAATTCTTCCTGTATCGATTATCAAGAGTTTTTAGTCGATCGCATGGGAAGGATGCACACTCGTAGCAGAATCTAATCTCCGCTTTCCTGATTTTCGTACAATCTCTTTTTAATTGGCCGCATAGTTTGCCACGAGGCAGGCACCCCTGGCAGTGATGGATCTTCCCTCTCTGCTTGGGCAGTCCGGTGGAATATGCTAGATAGCTGCTGCACAAGTTGCAGTTCATCCCACATGGGGCGATAAGATCTGCCTTCATCGTCACAACTTTTTAAACGAATTATTACGATTAATTCTTTTCTAGTGATGTCTCATGGTTTTCCATCTTGCTCGTCTCAAACAGTTTCTGCGCGGGACAACCAATCTCCCTCTGTTTACAATTTTTGCATGCAAATGATCCTCTGATAACTGAATTTCCAGCAGTTGTTAGCAATACCAGGATAACTAAAAGCAAGACGATGAGCCAGGAAAATGAAATTATCAGAAGCACGATTCCTCCGATAATGGGGAAAATGGAAACCATAAAATCCGGTAGGATATCCTTCCAGGTGACCTTGTCAGTTACGAAGTTGCCAGATTTGCCTTTCTTGAATAAAAGTGAGCAGACTTTTCCTCTCCCGGAAAAGCAAATCTTTCCATAATAATAGCAATTGACACAGCTTCTTGTGAGGACCCTAAATTCCATCACAATGCAGTATACAAGAAATAGTATGGAAAATAAAATCCCGAATCCCAACAGGAGATAAGCTCCAATTATCCATATTGAGAAGTTGAGAAGATTGGAAAGTGCGACTATCCTCAGCGGATAATTCTCATAGCACGTTTGCTCGCTCATTGCTTTGGCATATGCTCAGCGGACAATAAGACTTGTTCTAAAAGGCATGCCTGAGATTTTGAGCAGAGAAATTCAGACTTACATCGCGCGAGTAACAGAATTGATCAGAAAAAATGTGACTATATCGAATCCTTTCTGACCTTCTTTTTCGACAGGACATAAGAGGTCTTTCCAATGACCGCAAATTAATTTGCTATATAAATGGTCTGCCTGTGAAACCGTCCTGCGGAAAGTTCGTCTGTCAAGAATTTTGCGAGATCCGCCCGACGGATAGATGTGAACATCCCTATACGAACTGACTGAGCGACCTTCGGACTCCCCTTGCCCTTTCCATTAGCAATACGGAATGGTCTGACCAAAGTCCAATCGAGACCGCTCTCCCTAGTTATGGCCTCCTGCGCCTCTCTATCCTTATAGATTGCCGGGTAATTCCTCTTGTATCGGGCTGAAAAACGCCTAACGATCTTTGACAGATTCGGGGCGTCTCCTCCGCCAGCCATAGCACCTGTCTGAACAATCAGCCGTGAGATGTTCAACTTCTTCATCTCAGCCACTATCTTCGCGGTCGAATCGGCACAAAATGGTTGCGGATTGTGGTGCTTCCCAAGTCTTGGCCCGAAGACGACAATGGCCCCATTTGTTCCCTCGAGAGTCTTCCGTATATCCGCAGGTTCGTTGACTTGCCCGATTATGACAGTGAGACCAGGGAGCGATTGCTTTGGTTCTGAACCAGGGCGATATAGAGCCCGGACTTTCATCCTTCTCCTCAGTATGGCTGAAATGAGTTCTTGCCCAGTTTTCCCGGATCCTCCGAACACGGCTACGCAAATTGGTTCGGCCAAAGCTTTTCGACCTCCTATGCTTCTCTGCAATGCGCTCTCACGCTAGGCAGCATGGACAGTGCGAGAATAACGATTCCGAGAAGAGTCATCATTATTTGAAGGAACCGTGGGAAGCCATCAGGAGAGCCTATGAAAGCGACCTCAATTGCGATCCACAGGATGAGAATAATTCCAATGGTCGCGGTTGCCGTCCAAGCCCAGTTCTGCCCTGTCCATTTGTTGAGTATATCTGTCCAGTGCCATCTCGGGAGCTTCCAGAGGCCGTAAATGGCGAGGATTGGCAAGACGCCGAAGAAGGTGACAAAGAAGAGCCCGACAAGGGCGAAGTCTCCGACGGGGGTACCCACGAGCATGGTCGTATCCATACCGTGGGTTCCTCCCGAGGGGTCT
>Ga0224495_10001486_pt1 | contig 16372 bp, 17 predicted proteins | sample SF_Jul11_sed_USG_FD_168128 | JGI IMG/M metagenome (GOLD analysis project Ga0224495, IMG submission 168128) | Sediment microbial communities from San Francisco Bay, California, United States - SF_Jul11_sed_USGS_4_1 | ecosystem: Environmental > Aquatic > Marine > Sediment | place: USA: California... | reverse complement strand
AGAATTTCTTGTTTTCGTATTTCAAATCGTCGCTCCATGACTTTTCCTTTCCATGGGGACTATTCCCCTGGAAAGTTATTCGTATAAATGACTTACAAAACTTTAATTATGTTGGACAGTAAAACTAGGGACTACAACATCTCCATTCATATCAAACCATGGACTCATATCCGCTGCAATAGCGAACATATTGTTTTTTAAATTGTCGGTAACTGGATATTTGCTAAATGGATTGTGTATGGCATAGCTGACATGTTGATAAGAATCATTTCCAAAATCCCAAAGCTCTGTGACGTCTAAATTTTTTATATTTTCCCCTCTGAATTCTTTCTGATCCGATTGTGGACAAACAAAACTTTTAGGAGAAACATCGGCTTGACGTACTAATAAATACCAACATGCTGTGATGGTTCTTGGGCTATTAGACAGTTCTCCATTAAAATCAGGTTTTTCAAGGTCATAGGCAAACCCCAATTGTTTTGACCAAGGTCCTCTTCCAGGAAGCAGGGGATAATTGCCGTAATAATCATTGGCATAAACGGTCATGGCGGTTCCAAGACCTTTAAGATTCACACTGCAAACAAGTCGGCAAGCTTCATTTCTTATTTTTTGGAAAGCTAAATAGCTAATAGCTATTATCAGCAGAATGGTACAAATAAGAACGGTCAAGCCAACCCGTGTTAATCTCGATTCTTTTTGCATTTTTTGCTCCCTTTTTTTCAACTGTCATGCCGGACTTGATCCGGCATCCAGTTCGTTTCGCTCTGGACCCCGGCTCGGAGGCCGGGGTGACATTACTGCTGGGTATCGCGCTTTCGTTTCGATAGTAACAAGAGATTTCGCAGGGCGTCGGTGTCTCTTGCGGCGAACCAGCGTTCGTAGAAATCTTTTTCCTGTACGATTTGGGCGATGGCCATCAGGGCACGCAGGTGGTAGTTGCGTTCATCCTTTGTTCCCGCCAGGAAGAAAACGGTTTTGACCGGGTCTTTGGCGTGCGGAAAATCAATGCCGTTGGCGGCCCGCACCGGCAGGATTGCAAACTTGTTCTCGCCCTCGATGACCACATGCGGGATCGCCAGTCCCGGTTCCAGCACGGTTGAGCCCTCGGCCTCGCGGGCCGTCAATTTGTCCATCAGTATCTGCTTATCAATGTTGACTTCTTTGGATAAGACCGCTGCGGCCTGCTCGAAGACTTCCTTTGCAGTTTGCTTGCCTTTTAGATCAAAGATCGTACAGTCACTCAGCAGATGATCGAACCGGTCCGCGATGATATTGTCCCGTTCGAACAGAATGTCCCGCAGTTCATTTTCCAGCGTAGGCGAGAGGATTTCCCGGTCCGTCACCCGCTGAACGACGTGCATCACCGCTGAATCCCGTTTGGCCCGGTCTGCGACGTAAAGTTTATACCACACGATGCTGGCGATTAAAAAACTGCCGCTGATGCACAAGGGTACAATTCCTATTTCCATGAGCAGGATCCCATACACCGCAATCGTGGCGACGGGCAGGTATGGATAAAAAGGCACTTTGAATTTCGGGCGATAGGTCTGAATTTTACTCTGCCGCATCAGGATGACGCTGATGTTATCCATCAAAAACATCATCAGCAGCAGGGCCGAGGCGGTCTTGACCAGCAGTTCCAGTTCCAGAAACACAATGGCGGCAATCATAAATCCGCAGGTGATAAGAATACTGAACGTCGGGGTGCCGAAACGCTTACTGACCCTGGCCAGCATGCCTGGCAGCAAATGATCGCGGCTCATCGCCATCGGGCTGCGGGAGGCGGCCAGAATGCCGCCGTTGGCCGTGGTGATAAATGCCGCCAACGCCGCCAGCGTCAGCAGCACCACCCCCGGCGTTCCCAGAAAGACCCGTGCCGCCGTGGAAATGGGCGCATCCGATGCGGACAGATCCGCACTGTCCAATACCCCGATCGTCACGAAGATGACGGTGATGTACAGGAATGAGACCACGCCCCAGGCCAGCAGCATGCCGCTTGATAACCGTCGGCCCGGATGCCGCACCTCTTCGGCGATGGCGGTCACTTTGGTCAGTCCGCCGAAGCTGATAAACACCGCTCCGGCCAGCGTTAAAATGGTGAGTTTTCCCTGCGGGGCGTCCGGCAGCACGAACGGCTCCAACCGCGTCATCTTAACGCTGGAGATTCCCACCACGATGAAGGCGCTCAGCACAACCAGCATATAGGCCACCAGCAGGTTTTGGAATCGTGCGGTGCTCTTGACGCTGATCCAGTTCATCAGGCCAAAGAAAACACAGCAGCCCGCCGCAATTGCTTTCAATTGCCAATCAGCAAGGTGATACTCGAATGCGTATCGGCAGAACATTCGGCAGAACAGCGCGATACCCATAATCGCAAACGCGCTTTTCAGCGCCAGCGAAAACCAGTCCGACACACCGCAAAACAGTCCCCACAGTCCGCCGAGGCTGCGCTTGACATAGAAATAAGTTCCCCCGGCCCGGGGCATGGCCGTGGACAGTTCGGCTTTGGCAAACACACTGGGCAAAATCAGCAGCGATGCCAGCATATACGAGGCGATAATGGATGGCCCGCCCACGCGGTAGACGATCGCCGGCAGCACGAACAATCCTGAACTGATCATCGCTCCGGCGGCGATGGAGAAAATATCCAATAACCCCAGATGTTTCTTGAGTTTGACGTCCCTTTCCATGTTTGCCGAGCTCCATAACGATAATTGTTATCATATTCCGGTGCTAAAAGTATAGGTCAAATATCGACAAAAGTAAACATCCTTTTTAAGCTCAGATGCTGCCGATTCAAAACATTCTTGCTACAGGCGATGGTTATGGGTAGGATAGAACGGTCTATTGAATTTGCGGAGAGATATATGCGGATTATCGAAGACCATCAGGGTTTAAGCGGTCTGCCGAAAGGAATGGTGCTGACGATTGGCAACTTTGACGGGGTCCATCGCGGCCACCAGGCGATCATCAAAATGGCCCGGCAAACAGCTAAGCAAAAGCAAACGCAGGTTGCGGTGATGACCTTCGATCCGCATCCGGAAGTCGTTTTACGTCCGGAGCGGCCCCCGGAGATTTTGACACCGCTGAGAATGAAGTCGATTTTGCTCGAATCGCTGAGCGTGGACATTCTGATTGTTGTTAAAGATTCACTCAAACTGCTCAATCTGTCGCCGCAGGATTTTGTGGACCAGTTCCTGATGGAAAATCTCGCCCCGTCCGTGATCGTGGAGGGGCCGGACTTTAATTTCGGTTACGGCCGCAGCGGCGATATCAACACCCTTCGCGAATTTGGCAAAAGCCGTAATTTCGAAGTGGTTGGGGTGCCGTTTGTTGATACCGGTGTCAAAGACGGTGACGTTTCAGGCAGATGTTCCAGCAGTGCCATCCGCCGCCTTCTTGGAGAGGGCCGGCCGCGCCAAGCGGCACAAATCCTGGGCCGCCCGTTCCGTCTGGTGGGCCGGACGATTCCCGGCCGGGGGGTTGGCGTTCAGCTTGGGTTCCCCACGGCGAATATTGAACCGATTGTCCAGGTCATTCCCGCCGAAGGGGTGTATGCGGGCTATGCCGTCACAGGGGACTGCTTGGAGGACGTCGTGTTTGGCGGGCTTCGTCGGCCCGCGGCGATCAGTATCGGCCGCGCCAAGACATTCGTCGGCGACCATCCCCTCCTGCTGGAGGCGCATCTGCTGGAAGATAAGGTTGAGGACCTTCGCGGCAAATGGCTCGGGTTAGATTTTATGCGGTTCATCCGTCACCAGCAGCGGTTTGAGACGAAAGACCACCTGCGGCAGCAGATCAAAAAAGACTGTGAAAAGGCGTTGAATTATCTGACCTAATTGGAAGAAATTATTGGATCGGGAGATAGACGTTCACACAGTTACCTTTTTCGGGGGCGCTTTCGAGATCCATATATCCGTTGTGCTGTTCGATGTAGAGCTTGGCCAGCGGGATATCAAACCCTGTCCCGCACATATCTCGTGTCTGCTCCTGTGGTTCGCCAAGCGAGCGTATGGCCTCATTTGTTAACGCCAGCCCGTCATCCCGCACCGACAGTTGGATTTGCTGATGGTCCCTGAGATATTGTGTGGTAATTGAAATCGCCCCGGCATGTTCCGGCAGATTATCCAGCGCATGGGTGATGAGGTTGGCGACCATTTCTTCGATTTTATCCGCATCCAGCGATACCGGCTTGATTGCCCGGTCTTCCGAGAGCTGAATTTTGACATTCCTGTTTTTCAGGAGTGTGCTGTTGGCTGAGATCGCATTTTTCACAAGTTTGTTGAAATCACAGATCGTTTTTTGAAGCGGGTAGTGTTTTGTATATTTGATCAGATCCAAAACGAATTTCTTCAGCCGGATGAAATTTGGCTCAAAAATGTCCCAGCTTCGCTGAACGCAGTCATATTGCTTTCGCTTCAGCCCCAGTTGAATGATTTCCGCGGAACCGGAAACAACTTGGATGATGTTTTTGGCCAGGTGCGACAGATTTAACACTGATTTTCCGGACAGATACAACTGCTGCATGTCCTCCGGCAGGGCTTCAATCTCACATACCTTGCTGCTTTGATGTTTGTCGATTTTTGACGAATTTGAATGCATTAGTTTATCTCGATTACGCTTTTAAGAGGTATCGGAGAAAAACAGGGGCTTCTTGACATCAAAAAAGACAAAAAAAGCCAGATCCTAACGTGTAGAACCTGGCTTCGGAGGAGGGTGATGAAAAGCTCATAATATAATATCAATAACTCCGTTTTATCTATCGAAAACCAGAGGGTAAATCTTTAATAAATGTACTTAATCTCGTATAAAATGTGATTGTTTGAAATATTAAGCGTGCCATGTCCGGTTTTATCGGTCCTAAAAAACAACTTGCTAATAAAAGTTCCCTGCCGTTATACTGTGTGAAAGAAGATAATGCCGGGATTATATAATTATGGACAAAAAAGTGACCCTTTCAGATCTGATGGATGCCAAGCAGGCCGGACGGAAAATCGCTGCGGTTAGTTGTTATGACTATACCACGGCGCGGCTGGTTGCTCGCGCCGGGGTCGATATGATCCTGGTGGGGGATTCGGCGGCCCAGGTTCTGCTGGGTTATGAGAATACGCTGCCGGTGACGATGGATTTTATGGTGACGATTACCGCCGCAGTTCGCAGGGCCGCCCCGAATGTGTGTCTCGTGGCGGACATGCCGTTTCTGTCGTATCAGACCAGTATCGCGGATGCGGTTCGCAATGCGGGGCGATTTTTCCAGGAAACCGGTGCACAGATCGTCAAGGTCGAAGCCACCGCTGCACATCTGGACGTGGTCAAGGCCATCAGTGATGCCGGCATGGCGGTGATGGCTCATATCGGTATTCGACCGCAGCAAATTACAAAGCTCGGCAAACTCAAGGCCGAAGGCACGACGGCGGGCCTTGCCCTGGAGTTGGTGGACCTCTCGAAAAAGATGGTTGCCGCCGGGGCCAGTTCGCTGCTGTTGGAGGGCACCGCCCGCGAAGTGTCGAAGATCATTACGGAAATGAGTCCGGTTCCGGTGATCAGTTGCGGCAGCGGCCCGGACTGTGACGGACAGATTCTGATTATATCGGATATTCTGGGCCTGGACGGCGAACCGAAACCGAAATTCTCAAAAGCATTTGCTCAACTCGATGAGCCGATTCAACGTGCTGTGGGTGATTTTGCCCAACAGGTTCGCAGCGGCCGCTATCCTTCCGATGAGCAGTGTTATCATATCAAACCCGGCCAGTTGGAAAAACTGACGGCCATGCTGACAGACTTACACTAAACGGGGTCGTTTATGCCTGAACAACTCACAGAATCATCTCCGGAGATGCCTGTAAAACCCGTGTTTCTTGTGGACAGGCCGGTCTTTCTGGATTACGCGTCGTACATTCGACGGATTCTGGTCGGTCTTGCCGGCACCGCACATGCTTCGGCATTAGTTTGCCCGTCCACTGTGGATGCCCAGGCGATCCTTTGCCCCTCGGTCGAACAGATCGAGCACCCCGCGCTGCGGCTGCCTGTTTTCTGGCTCCAGAACCGTAATATATTGCTTGACCGGTTGCTGCGGTTCAAGCCGACGATTCTGCATGCGTTTTGCCCGGGACAAATCCATCTGGCTCACTGGCTCAGCAAACAGCTTCAACTGCCGTATGTTGTTACGTATCACAAAAATCCTTTACACAAAGGGCGTTTTGAAACGTGCATCCATCATGCGGTCAAGGTGATCGCTCCTTCGAAAACAATTGCGGATGAACTGGCTAAAAAGCATCCTCGTATGAAAACACAGATCGAGAGCATTCATATCGGCGGCTTTGTCGATGATCGATGCTGCTGCTTTTCGCGAAGCGGCAATGTTGCCAGCTTGATTGTTGCCCATCCGTTAAATTCGATGAGATTTTTCGAGCCGTTTTTGAATGCTGTTCGCCATCTGGTGTTGGACGGGTTCGAGGTGATGGTGGCGATTATGGGCAAGGGCAAGGCCGAAAAAGCGATTCGAAATTATGTTCGAAAGCTGGGCCTGACTTCGATTGTCACGGTGGTGCCGCCGATTCGTCCGATACGAAATGTTCTGCGCGGAGCGGATATTTACGTGCATCTGTCCGACAAACACTATTTTGATGCACAGTTGCTGGAGGCGATGTCGGTGGGGTTGGCTGTTGTCGGCAAACCGGAAAGAACCAGCGGACTGATGGCCGACGGACAGACCGCGGCTTTCTGGGATCCGGAGGATGAACTGAATATTTACGGTTGCCTGAAGACCCTGCTGGGCCAGCGGGATAAAAGCCGTCAGCTTGCTCTGAACGCCCAGGCCCACCTGCGGCAGCACAACAGTGTCAGCGGCATGGTTGACCGGCTCATGAACACCTATATTGAGGCGCAGCAGTGGTACAAACAAAATCAAAAAGCAACGGAGCCGGCTCCCGCCATCGAACAGGCCTCCTGAAAACACTTCTGCACTGGTACACCAAGCTGTTTGCCGTGTGGATCGTACTGTTTGCAGCGGTGGGATATTTCTGGTATCAGCCGTTTGTGTTCTTGGCAAAAGCAAAAATGTTCGGTGCCGCCGCGGAAAAGTGGCCCCAGGTGTTTCAATCGCTGCGCAGTCCCAACCTGTGGTTTTTTTCCCTGACGATGTTCGGGATCGGGGCGGTATTGACGGTGGCCGATTTCAAAAACATCGCCAAACGGCCCGTGATTGTCCTGATCGGGTCGGTGGCGCAGTTTACCATCATGCCGTTGGGGGCGTTTGCGTTGGCGAAAGTGTTCGGCCTGCATCCAATGCTGGCGGCGGGGCTGATTATCGCCGGCTGTGCCCCCGGGGCCATGAGCAGCAACGTGATGAGCTATATCGCCAAGGCGGACGTGGCGTATTCGGTGTCGCTGACGACGGTCTCGACGCTGCTGTGTCCGCTGCTGACACCGGCACTGACAAAATTGCTGGCCGGACAGGACATGCCCGTGCCGTTCTGGAGCATGTTTTTTCAGATTATCTTTATGGTGGTGCTGCCGCTGGGGGCCGGATTTGCGGTGCGGCACTTCTTTGCCCAAACGATTGAAAAAATCAAGGACATCTTCCCGGCGATTTCCGTAACGTTCATTATTTTTGTCTGCACGCTGGTCATCGCGACCAACCGGGAAAAGATGCTCCATGCGACCGTCGCCATTGTCACGGTTGTCATTTTGCTGAACGTGTACGGCATGGCCTCCGGCTACGGCGTGGGCAAACTGTTTCGCATGCCCTTTAGCCAGCGGCGAACCCTGTCCATCGAGATCGGGATGCAGAACGCCGGACTGGGCACCGTGCTGGCCATCGAACACTTCGGCCCCGAAGCCGCCATCCCAACCGCCTTCTTCGTCTTCACCTGCATCATCACCGCCTCCATCATGACCGAAATCTGGAAAAGCAGAAAGGAGTAACAGTGAAAAAACTATTTAAGCGAATTTTGTATTTATTTCTCTTGTGCGTTCTTTTATTTGTGGCATTCATGTCTGGCGTGATCTTAACATCTTATGTCCGTCGAAAGGACCAGCAACGTTATGATGCTTGGTCAGCCAAGAGAGTTATGGAATGTACCGAACTTGTTCGTGAGGGTCTAAATGAAGATGCCATAAGAAGGCTTGACAATGTAAGCAGTGACCTGTTATTTCGTTCTGCTTATGATAAAGACCATACTGAAATGAAAGAGTTGCAGGAAGACATTCTCTCTGTCTGGCAGGAAGCGAAAGTCTATTATGAAAAGTATGATGTGCAGGGAAGTCGCCATAGTATGGTCGGCCCGGTAGAGAATAAGTTGGATTATGTGCCTTTCTCGTGGAGAGAAAAAACACGGCGGCAGTTCGAGGCAAAATATAAAGGAGGCATCCTGCAAGTTGTTCCGGAATTGGAAATCGTCCAATGGTTTGGGCCAGAACTGTCACTTGTTGAGAACAGGGACAATATTGTCCTGCTTGACTTTTGGGGAACCCAATGCGGACCCTGTTTGAAAGGAATGCCGAAAGTCCAGCAGCTTTATGAAACATACAAAGATAAAGGGCTTGTTGTTGTGACAATGACATTTCCCGGAGATAACAATGAGGCCATCCAGCGAATCATTAGCGAGAACAACTATACATTCAGAGTGGCAAAAGCAAAAATGTCGACGATTGAGGAATACGCTGTTGCGGCTATTCCAACCTATTTCTTGATCGATAAACAGGGCAGATTGGCTTGGGGGCCAGAACACGAAGTACCATCGATTGAAACGATTGATCAATTACTTCGCTAGGCATCACGGGTGGCGCGGTCAAGCTGTTTGTCCGTCGAAGCTTTAGCGAAGATGAATGCTTGGCCGTGGCGAGGCAAGAAAATGTAATAATTGTAAAAGCAAACTGTTAAGTTGTCAGCCCGTTAGGGCGATATGTTGTAGCCCCATCCCGTGCCTGTCCCGCCGAAGCTGAAAGCGAAGGGGGAAGGGTGGGGAAGGAAAAACGCATCCCCAATTTTTTAAGCCCCAACGGGGCGGCATAATCTCATTGGACCCCATGCCGCCCGCTGCGCGGGCTCAAGAATTGGGGGATATCTTCACCCACGGGCTCGCGCCCGAGGCTACAACATGCCGCCCTTGCGGGCTCAGGAATAATGGCCTTTCGGGCCGGAACACTTGAAAAGCGGCCCACCCCGTCCTATACAGGCGAAGTGGCGGGATTTGACTTTGTGAGGTCCATTTTTTCGGCAAAAAACCTATTAAAGCTAAATTTCTCATAAAAAACAATAAATATATTGTGAATCATTGAAATAAATACTATATTTATATTGTAATTATGCCGATATGTTACTATGTATATATTGTAAATTAATAGGTGCCTTATGAGAGCAAAATATAAAAAATTGACGACAGAACAGCTTGATGCGGTGTTGAGCAGATTTGAACCCCTGAAAACACTCCCCATGCCGCCCAAGGGCTGGGTTCGCGCCGTTCGGGATGCGCTGGGGATGTCGGCCCGGCAACTTGCAAAGCGGTTGGGAGTCAAGCAGCAGCGGATTGCCCGTATTGAACAGGACGAAAAGCAGGGCAAGGTCACGTTAAACACGCTGCAAAATGCGGCCGAGGCGATGGACTGTGTATTCGTTTATGGACTGGTGCCGCGGGAAACGCTTCAGCGGACGATTGAGGAGCAGGCCAAACGCATTGCCCTAAAACGGATGGCCCGCAGCAATCAAATGATGCGATTGGAAAAGCAGGAATTAAGCGACTCCCAAAAGCAAAAAGCGCTTTATGAAGTGGTTGAGGAAATACTGAATACAATGCCTCGTACGCTGTGGGACGAATAATACCCTTTAGGGTAAAAATTTCCGCGAGAAAAAGTCTTACGTTCTTCGCATCAAAACATAGCCGCGCAGTGATCGAATTTTTTTAGTGTGATTGGCACAATGATTGACTTTCAATATCCAGACGGCGCTATGCCCCTCGATAAAAATGAGATCGACGGGCTGATTCCGACCCATATTACAACACGGGCCGAACTGGACCGATGGGAGCAGGACAACATCAACGAAGCATTGGCATGGCTCGATTCCCGTAGGCCCAAAGATATTCTGAATGAACCCTTCATAAAACAGCTTCACAAGCGAATGTTTGGACAGGTTTGGAAATGGGCGGGATCATTCAGACAAAGTGACAAAAACATCGGTGTTTCATGGTATATGATTTCCAGTGAGCTGAAAAATCTATGCGATGATGTTCGGTACTGGATTGCCAATAAGACGGTTGCCGCCGATGAAATCGCCGCACGATTCCATCATCGGCTGGTAAAAATCCATTTGTTCCCCAATGGCAATGGCCGGCACGCCCGTTTAATGGCGGATATCTTATTGGAGCGGTTTTTAAGCAGACCGCTATTTACCTGGGGCAGTGCCAGTCTTGCAAAAACGGGGGATGATAGAAAACGGTATATCGAATCACTGGTTGCTGCGGACAGAGGAGATTATGAATTGTTGTTGAATTTTGTGAGGTCGTAGCCCATTATGGAAATTATACCCTTCAGGGTAGTAAATTCCCGCGAGCGGAGTCGAAACTTACGCTCACTACTCTACATAGCCGCGACCTAACGGGAATTTTCAATCGTGACCACGATACCTTAAGGATTATATAAGATGGCATACGTGCATGGTTATTCGGAAAGAGAAACGCAGCGGCTGTATGAGCAGGCCGAGATTCTGGAAGGCATTCTGCATACGGGGACCGAGTTTCCTGCCGGGGCAAAGGTGCTGGAGGCCGGTTGCGGCGTGGGAGGCCAGACGCGGCTTCTGGTTAAGCGAAGTCCCGATGCGGTGTTTACCTGTATCGACATTTCAGAAAAATCGCTGGCTACAGCCAAAAAGCTCAAAGAGCAGGGCGGTTTTGAGAATGTGACATTCCAACAGCAGGATATTCATAAACTCAGCTTTTCCGATGAAGCGTTCGATTATATTTTCATCTGCTTCGTGCTGGAGCATCTGGACGACCCCGTCGCGGCATTGACCGAACTCAAGCGCGTACTCAAGCCCGGCGGCACGATTACGGTTATCGAGGGCGACCACGGTTCGTGCTTCTGGTATCCGGAAACGCCGGAATCCGTCGTGGCGTGGAACGGCCTGATCACCGCCCAGCGGGCACAGGGCCACGACCCGAACATTGGGCGTCGTCTGACCCCACTGTTGACCGAGGCCGGATTCGACGTGCAATCCTGCAAGCCCGCCTGGCTCTATGCTGACCGGCTCAGCCCCGACCTCCGCGACGGCATGGTCAGCCATATCATCGTTCCCATGGTCCAACCCGCCGAAAAGCAGATATTGGCTGAAAATCTTGTCCCCAAAGACGTCTATCAGCAGGGCATCGCCGACCTGTCCCGCGTGGACCAAATCGACGAGGGGACCTTTTTCTACACATGGTTCAAAGCCGTTGCCAAGAAAACGTGTCAATTGGAAACTCAACCAGCGTAGAGGCGTCTGGACCCCGGATCAAGTCCGGGGTGACATGTTCAGGGGGCTCTAAAAAAATCCTTGTAAATCCTGCTTGTCCGCCGTAACTTTAGTGAAGGCGGATTGATCCCGTCTAAAAATGACCCTTAAAGGGTCTTGAGTATCGCGCGTTAAGTCAATTGTGAAATGGAGTCCTGCTTAACCGCGTAGAAAGATGAATAGAAATCGTAGATATCGTTGGAATTATGAAAATCATAGCCGATCAAAATATACCGTTTGTTAAAGAATGCTTTTCGAGCATTGGCGATGTCACGCTGGTCGGTGGCCGGGAGATTACGCCGGAACTGGTTAAAGAGGCCGATATCCTGCTGGTGCGCAGCATTACCAAGGTTAACGCGGACCTGCTGGACGGCAGCCGTGTCAAGTTTGTCGCCACTGCCACCATCGGCACCGAGCATGTCGATCAGGACTACCTGACCGACAACGGTATCGGCTTTGCCTCAGCTCCCGGCTCGAATGCCAACAGCGTCGCCGAATATATTGTTGCAGCGTTATTGGCCCTGGGCAAAAAACACACATTTACGCTTGAAGGCAAATCCATCGGCATTGTCGGCGTGGGCAATGTCGGCTCAAAAGTCCAAACAAAGTGTACTGCTTTGGGTATGAATGTCGTCCTGAACGACCCGCCGCTGGCCCGCCAAACCGGTGACACTAAATATCGTCCCCTGGAAGAGTTGTACGACTGCGACTTTATCACGCTGCATACGCCGCTGACCAAAGACGGCCCCGATCCGACGTATCATCTGGCGAATGAACAATTTTTCGCTTCGATGAAGCAGGGTGCGTTCTTTTTCAATTCCTCCCGCGGCAAGGTTCATGACGAAGCGGCCCTGAAAAAGGCCATGCAGTCCGGCAAACTGGCTGCGGTGGTGCTGGACGTCTGGGAGACCGAGCCGAATGTCGATCCGTGGCTGCTTCAGAATGTCGATCTGTCCACGCCGCACATCGCGGGTTATTCCTATGACGGCAAAGTTGCAGGCATGATCATGATCTACGAGGCATGCTGTCAGCATTTTGGTTTACATGCAAAGCATAATATACACGATTTTTTGCCCGAACCGGATGTACCCGAAATCATCATTGAAAATGAACGTATCCGGCATGAGAATGAGGAGAAAATTCTTCATGATACCGTTCAGCAGGTTTATGTCATCAACCGTGACGATTTTAACATGCGGGAAATCCTTCTTCAACCCGAAGGCGACAGGGGTGCCTGGTTCGACGGGTTGCGCAAGAACTACCCCATTCGCCGAGAATTCCAGAATACCAAGATTGTCGTGCCGGGGATTGATTGCTGCTTAGTGAATAAAGCCGCCGGCATTGGTTTTAAGGTCTCACTGTGATGAAAAAAATGCCGGACATTCTCAAATGGCCTTCCGGCATGCTGGATTTTTCCGGCGGGGCGATTGTGATGGGAATTCTGAATGTCACGCCGGACTCGTTCAGCGACGGCGGGCGGTTTGTCGATGTGGACGCGGCCATTGCCCGCGGCGTCGAAATGGCGCAGCAGGGGGCGGCCATCATCGACATCGGGCCCGAGTCCACCCGCCCCGGTGCGGAGGCCGTGCCTGTTGACGAGCAGATCATTCGTGCGGTTCCTGTCATCGAGCAGCTTTCTTCGAAAATTGATATTCCCATCAGCATCGATACCCGTGTTCCGCAAGTGGCTCTGGCGGCGATTGAAGCCGGGGCTTCGATCATCAATGACATTACGGCTCTGGCCGATGACGCGATGCTGCAATTAGCCGTCCAAAAACAGGTGCCGGTTGTCCTGATGCACATGCAGGGCACGCCGCAGACGATGCAGGCCGATCCGCACTATGATGATGTTGTTGCGGACGTGTCGGAGTACCTGATGGAGCGGGCCAAAATGGCTGAAGAAGCGGGCATTGCCGCTGAACGCATCGTTCTTGATCCCGGTGTGGGGTTCGGCAAGACCACCGAGCACAATCTGTTGCTGCTGAGTCATCTTGACCGGTTATGCGAGATGGGCTACCGGGTATTAATCGGTGCCAGCCGAAAGCGTTTCATCGGTCAACTGACCGGCAAAAACAACCCTGCCGACCGCGTCTTTGGCACCGCCGCGACTACCGCGATCGCTGTCGCCAAAGGTGCCTCCATCATCCGTGTCCACGATGTCACCGAAACCGTCGATGTCGTCAAGGTCGCCAACGCCATCGGCCGCGCATAAAAAAACGCCGGCGATCATCAACCACCGGCGTTGACAGGCAGGTAAATAAAATTTGGTTCAAGGGAAGATAAGTCCCCTTAAATCGGGTTCTTCCTGAGTATTTTTAGTCAGGTTATCTTCCCTTGAACCTTATTTTTTCTTAAGGGCACCTCTAAAAATTCAAATTCCACAATGCCAATGCCGCGTTTTTATCCCGTCACTGCCGTTCCGGGCTTTTGTTTTCCACATTTTTAGAGGTTGCCTTAATTCTGTATTCTCAATTCTCAATTTAGTCATCCGGCGATTTCGCGCATAGGGGTCTAATCCACAGATGAACACAAATTTTCACAAATAATTTTTAACTCAAACTGACCGATTTTATGCTGCGAGGAGTTTTTCCAGGCGGCGGATAACTGTTTTTTCATGAGACACTTTAATCACATTTTGAACCTCCTGATGCCAGATGATCTGATGCATGCGGGCTTTGAGTTGGCTGATCGGCGGTACAGACAGCATCTCCTTGGTCTCGTTTTTGTCGCCTTGTGCATGTTGGTCTTCAATACCAACGTGGGTCAGGCAGGCATAAAGGCACATAAGTAAAACCGCCAAAAGCGCTGGACACCGGACAAAATGAAACCAGAAATTATGTCATTAATTATACTCTTTTTATCGAGATTGGAATTACCATTTTGCGTTATATTTTTATATTATACAGACAAAAATTGACGTATATTGATAATTCGGATACAATAAAGTAACAGATTGTTTGTCAGGAAATTTTTTATGAAAAAAATCCCGAGAATCATTGTTATTGCGCAAACGATTTCTTCTTATGGACGCGGTCTGATCCGGGGCATTGCCCGTTATTCCCGACTTCATGGCCCCTGGTCCTTTTTTAGCGAACGCGGGGAACCGCAAGATATCTTACCGTTATTGAAAAACTGGAATCCGAATGGTGCCATTATCTGCACCGCCGAGGAGAAAATCAATAAAACATTGATTCCGTTTGATTTACCAACCATTGTCATTCCGTCAAAAGGCTTAGTTGCCGGTTATCCGAATATCTTCGGCGACTGGGAAAATGACAGCATAATAGCGGCGGAGTATTTTTTAAATTTAGGCTTCAGAAATTTTGCTTATTGCGGCTTTAGTAATTTGGAATGGTCGAAGTTCCGTGCCAGGTATTTTTTTGAAAGGCTTGCCAAAGAAGGAAATGAGGAGGTTTTTTTTTACGATAAACCATTTTTATTTCTGCACAAAGATTGGCAAAATGAACTGGAGGAATTAGCTGATTGGCTTGTTTCTTTGCCTAAACCCGTTGCTGTGATGGCTTGTAACGACGAACGCGGCAAGCATGTACTCGAAGCCTGTAAAATAGCAGAACTTGCCGTTCCCGAACAGGTCGCTGTACTCGGTGTTGATAACGATGAGACCATCTGCGAGTTATTAACCCAACCGCCACTGTCAAGTATCGCTGTCAACACCGAAAAAGCCGGCTATGAAGCTGCCGCATTGCTTGATAAAATGATGCACGGTCAAAAGGTGCCCGATGAAAACATTATTGTCCAGACGATGCAGGTGGTCTCCCGGCAATCCACCGATATACTCATGGTGGATGATGAAAGTGTTGTAAAGGCCGTCAATTTCATCCGCTTAAATGCAAAACGGCCGCTGCAGGTGGAAGAAGTCGCCAATACGGTTGGCATGAACCGGAGGGGTTTGGAACGGCGATTTAAAAAAAGTCTGAACAGATCTATTCACGAAGAAATACGTCGTGTTCGTATCGAGTTAATTAAAAAACTTTTACTGGAAACAAACATGACCGTTTCTCAAATCTCCAACCAGCTTGATTTCAACGAAATACCCCATTTAACTCGTTTTTTTTCCCGAGAAACGGGTATGAGCCCCAATGAATTCCGCAAACAACACTTGGGTAAAATTCAAAAAACATCTTAATATGTCCCGTTTTCTTTGGGAGTCATGACAACTTGAGAGTTTATTGTGTCGCAATAATACAATTAAAAACCGCAAAACGGCATTCTTTCCGGACATCCAATAAACTAATATACGTATGAAGTTTATGATCACAATGATAAGTTTAGGAATAAATCGATGAGTTTGATCCAAAAAGCAAGAGACGAATTTTTTATCCAGCGAAAGTTCGGTATTTTTGTCCACTGGGGCTTATACTCACTGCTCGGGGGGGGAGTGGAAGGGTCAAAGAACACCCTACATCGGTGAGTGGATCATGAAACGGTGCCGGATTCCGGTTGCCGAATACGAAAAGCTTGCTACTCAATTTAATCCGACCGATTTTGACGCTGAAAAATGGATTGATATTATTGACCGATCCGGGGCGCGTTATTTTTTGTTTACGGCCAAACATCACGATGGCTTTTCGATGTACCGGTCACAAGTAGATCAATACAACGCTATCGATGCCTCACATTTTAGCGTCGACCCGGTGGAGGTCTCTTATCTCAGGCGTGCCGAAAACGCGGGATTAAATTCTGCATTTATTACTCTCAGGATCAGGATTGGCATCATCCACATGGAACCGGCAACGATTGGGATTATGATGAACAAAAGAAGAATTTTTGTAATATTTTAGCCATTTGAAGCAGTGAATTCTTTTAATGCTGGCAGAGTACCGGTTTCGAGGTAGACTTTCAATGCCTGTTTGACCGTCTCCA
>Ga0224495_10001485_pt1 | contig 16379 bp, 13 predicted proteins | sample SF_Jul11_sed_USG_FD_168128 | JGI IMG/M metagenome (GOLD analysis project Ga0224495, IMG submission 168128) | Sediment microbial communities from San Francisco Bay, California, United States - SF_Jul11_sed_USGS_4_1 | ecosystem: Environmental > Aquatic > Marine > Sediment | place: USA: California... | reverse complement strand
AATTTTTTATCTTGCAATAATAGTTCAGAAAAACCAATGATTCCACTAAGTGGGCTTTTAAGATCATGCTTTACAATGAGTTCTGTATCTTCACGTAATCGTTCAATCCGCTTTCTCTCTGTGATATCACTAAAAATAGATACCATTGCACTTTTTCCTTTGTAAGTAATAAATGTGGATATTGATTCAACGTCAATTATTTTTCCATCAAGTTTTATAAACTTCATTTCAATAGATGGTACTGTAGTCATATTTTCCATGATATCCATCATTCTTTTCCTTGATAGTTCTCGATAATCTGGATGAACAAAATCGGTAATATCTCTTCCAATAATACTTTCAATGTCATCTATTTCCATAATTTTTGCTGCAGACTTATTAATATAAACAATTTTGCCTTTAATGTTAACAGCAATACCTATCGGAGAGGTTTCTATTAATGTGCGATATCTTGCTTCGCTTTCCTGAAGGGCTCGTTCAGCTTTTTTACGTTCTGTTATATCTCTAATAATTGCTAATATTGCCCGTTTTCCTTTATTATAAAAGGATGTAGAAATAGTTTCAATATCAATGACTGTTCCATCAAGCCTATTAAGTTTTATATCTAATCTTTGTTCAGTATCAGTCAATCCTTTCATAATATTTGTAACTCGTTCTTTAACAATTTCTTGATATTCTGGTGGGACAAATCCAAAAACAGATTGTCCAATATGTTTATCAGGGTTGTCAGTACCAACTAAATCAGCTGCAGCTTTGTTTGCATAAAGGATTCCAGTTTCGTCATGAACAATAATTCCATCTGGACTTGTATCAAATAGTGTTCTATAGCGTTCTTCACTATCCTTTAGTTCTATTGTTCGTTGTTCTACAAGGGTATCTAAAGATTCTATATGCATCTTTAGTTGTTTAGCTAAGCTATTAAAAGAAATAGATAATTGACCCATTTCGTCTTGTGATGTAATTTCAAGATTAGTAGATAAATCTCCATGTGCAAGTTTTTTAAAGCCTTGGACTACCTTTTGGACGTGAATTTTAATGTTATGTGCAAAAAGATAAGTTAATATTACTGTAGTAATAATAATTAGTATAATTATAAAAATGGAAACAGTTTGTAATGTTTGTATATGATTTTTTAGTTTATTATTGTCTGTAAGGAGATAAAAGCCAACGCTTTTAAGTACTTTGTGTGTAGCAAGATGCATATATGATGCATCGTAATTTATTGTTTTATACACACCATCTTTGATATCGATTATTGGAATGGTTCCAACGTTTAAATAATCTAATTTAAGATTAAAATCTTTTGGTATATTGTTTGTGGTAGGGGATTCCAAAAATGAGCGGCTGATTATTTTTCCATTTAAACTTAATAAAAGCTTGTTTCCTACGAGTTTTTCGAGTTTATTTAAGAAATGGTAATCCATATTAAATCCTACAGAACAGGCTCCTACAATTTGATTATTAAAATGTACTGGATTATAGCTCATAAGAACAAATTTATTATTTGATGGATTTTGCATAATTAGTGTGTGATGATTTTCATTTTTTAAAGTTTTGTTTAAAATGTTATCATTTATAATTTTATCATTAAAATGGTTTAAATTATGTCCTCTTAGCATTACGGTTTTATTGGTATCATAAATAGTTAGGTAATCAACTTTTATGGTTTTAAAAATTGGATAAATTAATTTTTTAATTTTATATTGCTCAAAAGTTCCTTTGGTCTTTTGAAAAAAAAGTTCTTGTTCAACATTTTCGTTGTGGGATATTATTTCGGAGTAATCATGAATTAATTTCTTATAATGGTCCAAGGAATTATTGAGTGCCTTTAAACGAAGTTTTTCTTGGGTATTAATATTATTGAAAATTTCATCGGATTGTATTTTTATGACTATTCCAAAAATAGTTAAAATTAAAATTGTATTTACCAGGACTATAATGAGAATTTTAGTTTTAATAGTAAATCTTGACATTAATTTGTTATAAACATTTGCAAAATAATTTTTCATAAAAATCTCATTAATTATTCATATTTACGTAAATATCTATTTGTTTCTCTAACAATATTATAAAATGAGAGATTTTTTTCTTCAAAACCACAAAAGGGGAATCCTTCTGTCTCAGGGAAAACCAAGTTACCATCACTTGTTTTTGTATTTCTATCCATCTTTAAGAGAATGGACTTTATTTTACTAATTAATGATTTATCTAATTTACTATTTACTACAATGGCATCCAGAGGAATGGGTGTGGTTTTTAGTATTATCCTAAAGGCTTTTTCACCACCAAATTCATTTTTACGTTGATAGAAAGTACCATCCCAAAGAGCACCAATATCAACACTCCCATTAGCAACAGCTTCAATAACTGCATCATGATTACCTAAGAAAAAAATCGATTTAGAATATTTTTTTGGGTTTACACCGTTTTTTAGTAACAGAGCAAGAGGAAATCTATAGCCAGAAGCAGAACTTCGATTGGTAAAGCCAATGGATTTGTCTTTGATATCTTTTACTGTTCTAATATTAGAATCAGCTCTTACAATAATATATCCAATATAATATGATCTTTTTTTATTTACTTTGTTATCTTTAAGCATAGTACATAAATATGTCATTGAATTTGGTATTTCATCCAATGCATCAACGAATGCTGCAGGTGAAAAGCTAGCTATATCAATTTTGTTGTCTTTTAAATCAATTTGCAGTTGACTATAACTATCTGCTACAGTGAAATTCACATTAATATTTAATTTTTCGCTTAAATATTTTATGAGTGGAGCAAAATCTCTTTGCATCTGTTCTCTGTTTGCCCAGGGTGTAACGCCAAAATTTAAAAACTTAGTATATTTTCCCTTATCTGATTTGTAATTTTTGTTTATAACTTCATTTAATTTTACTTCATTACTAGAGATATTAGTTTTTTCCTTTTCTGATTTGGAACATGAGAAAATTGATAATGTAAGTATTAAATATATAGGTAATAATAACTTTTTCAATTTACCCTCCAAATGTATTAAAGTATATCTAAACTTCTTAAATTTAATAAATTAACTATTATAAATAATGTTATTTTGGTATTATATTATTAATATAATATAGTTTTTAAAAATGCGATGTATGCAATAGATACAAAGTAAAAAAAATGATTTTTTTTGTTATTTAACAGGGATTTATAGCTATTTATGTATGAGCACAGCTTTATTTAGTAGGTATATAATTAATTACTCAATAGCTTCAGCTTTTTCTTTAACATATTTATCAAATTCTTCGGGAGTCATTTTTGACTGGTAGAGTTCCCATAATGTTTCTTTTAGATCTTCCATAGAGTCAAACTTTGCACCATCAATTTTATATTTTGACATTATCTACCTCTTATTTTATGGTTATTTTATGCTCTGTTAAAAGATAGTAGAAATATACACTTTTTTTTAAAATTGAAAACTACTAATTTGTTTACTATATTTTAAAATATTTATTTTTTTGTTATAAAATGATTTAGTTTAATAGTTTTTATTAAAAATAATTAAATTGTTTTTTTTTCTTGACTCACGAAACAAATTAAACTATATTAATTTTTGTTAATTTTAAAGATAGATTAGGATTGCAAATCAAGGAAGAGGGGTGGAAAATCCCCCGCGAGCCCGTCACTGTGAATAGGGACAAAATCAGATGTATTTGCCACTGGGAAACCGGGAAGGTGTCTGAGAGTAGGATGATCTATAAGTCAGGATACTTGAAGTAAATCTAAATCGTTTTTTAGAGTTCTTCGTGGAATGAGAACTTAGAGCAAAAAGCTATAAAACGCATCATAGCGTTTATAATAAATAGTAAATTATTATGCCCTAATTCTTTATTCATGAAGGATTAGGGCATTTTTGATTTTAAAGGTATTAATTTAGGTTAAATTAGGTTAATGTGGAAGTAGGGTGAAACTCCCTCGCTATCGGGTAACTGTTAAAGTCAGGAACACAAAACTTAGTTTCACAAAGAATACTCTTTCCCGCGAAAGGAGGAACATCATGTTTAATAAAACATACAACACAACTTAATCTTATATTCTCCCTGTAAATAATCATTTTAAACATTTTTTTTGTGCAAAATGACGTTTAGATTTCAATTAGCAAGTTAATTATTAGAATTTGAAAAAAATTAAATTAGGAGAATATAATGAAAATAGTATATAAATTGTTAATTACATTAAGTTTAGTTTTATTTATTGGTAATTTAGTTTCAGCACAAACTAAGGAGGAAGAGCCAGAGGAGATTGTTGTAACAGCAGATCGTGTGCAGCAAAATGAAAGAGAGTTGATAGATGCTCATACCATTATCACAAGGAAAGAAATTGAGCAGACTGGGTATCAAACAGTAGAAGAGATTTTGAGGAATCAGGCTGGTGTTGATATTAGCAGGAGTGGTGGTAAGGGACGTTTGACAGGGATTCACATTAGGGGAACTAATTCAGATGCTGGTACACTCATATTATTGGACGGTGTGAACCTTATGGATGTTAATGACAATTCATTTCCAGACCTTCAGAATATTTCATTGGAGAGTGTAGAAAGAATTGAAATTATACGAGGCTCTCAGGCTTCGTTATATGGCTATTCTGCGGCAGGTGGTGTTATTAATATAATTACTCGTAAAGGGAAAGGGAAAAAATCAACGCTAATTTCTAATGCTAGTGTTGGATCACATAAGATGCATGAATTTGGCCTTGGTATGCTCACAAATTCAGACGATTATCAATTTTTCTTTTACTCAACATATTCTGATACTAATGGATACATTAAACCTCGTGATGGAGCAAAGAATAAAAGCATTATATTCTCTGGATCCTTTAAACCAACACCATTATCTAAACTTTCTATTGTTGGACAGTATTCTGATTCAATGATTCAGCTTTATAAAGATGGTGGATTACCTGAGACTAATGATTATCGGTCTAATAGAAATAATGCTGTCTTTGGAATCAACTATCAGAGACTATTTTGGGACTTTTATGAACCAGATATTCGTCTGAACTATAAAACGTTTAATAATCATGCTACATCTGGCTTTGGAACATCAATTTATAATACTGATGCTTTTGCTGGTAGCTTTCAGAATAACTTTCACATTGCAAAGGGTAAAGATATTCTTACTCTAGGTTTTGAGTATGGCCATGAGGAATATAGAACCAGTTTTAGTGGTACTAGTACAGGAGTTGGTGTTTCACGTAACAATAAATCTATTTTCCTATCTAACTTATTTAGATTTATACCTCGTCTTTACGTGAATACAAGCGCAAGAGTTGATCTTTGGGAATCAACATACGATTGGAAAGATACTTTTACAAATTTAAAAGGAGGAGTTGCTTATCACATCATTGATAAAGGTGATATTAAAAACAATATAATCTCCCTTTTGAAGATTAGAAGTAGTATTTCTAAGGTTAAATCTCCTCCAACATATATGGACATAGGATTTATAGCTAATCCTAAATCTGTAAATGCTGAGAGTTATTTGTCATTCGACGTAGGATTAGACATCTATTTTTTAAATAATAAAGCTCAATTGAGTGGAAGCTATTTTCATTATAATGTTGAGAGCTTTCTTTATTGGGATCCTGCTGCAGGCGCTTGGGGAGAAATGAAAAATGGTGGTAAAGGAAAAATTGACGGGATAGAGCTTGAGATAAAAGGACAATTGCCTGTTGGTTTTGCAATTAAAGGAAGTTATACTCATAACAAAATTAGTATAACAAATGTTACTGATACCAAACAGCTTAACACAAGGCGTCCCAAGCATAAAGCTCTTGCCAACCTAAACTGGAACTACTTTAAACCACTTAATATGAATATAAATTGGCTGTGGGTGGGTAATAGAAAGGATATTGATACATCAACTTACCCTAGTACAGAAACTAGTTTATCTTCTTATCACATTGTTGATCTAGCAGTGTCTTATAAAATTATAAATGAGCTAACTATTTTGGGGAAAGTAAATAACGTTACAGATAAATCTTATGAAGATCCAAACATGTTTAGACAAGACGGAAGAAATTGGTTTATAGGCTTAAAATTGAGTTTACCATTAAACTAATTATAATTTAGCTTTCAATAGTATAATGAAGATCATTAGATTTATTAAACTGTGCCGTAGACTAATGTTTACGGCATAGAATTATCGTTTTGTGAGGTACAGCTTGAAAATAGCTTATATTGGTGGAATAAAAAGTGGGAAATCGTCTCTAGCTGAGCAAAAAGCATTGGAAATGTGTAGTGATTTTAAGCCTTATTATCTGGCAACAACAGAATTAAATGATGACGATGAAATGAAACAACGGGTTGAAAAGCATAAGGAAAGACGTAAAGATCAATTTATAACTATAGAAGAGCCATTAAACATTTATGATGTAATTAAATCATGTAATAACATTGTTTTAGTAGAATGCTTAACAATATGGATTAATAATATGTTATATTATGCTAAACCAAACAATGAAATATTTAATTGTCTCACAAAGGTTTTATTGCTAAACCAGTCTATCATTTTTGTACTCAATGAGGTGGGACTTGGTATTATACCTGATAATCCTTTAGCTAGACAGTTTATTGATATTTCTGGTGCTGTATCTCAGCTTTTGGGTAAGCATTGCAATGAAGTATACTTTTGTTCTGCTGGTTTGAGCCTTAAAATAAAATAAAAAATAGGAATATAAAATGCTTAACTTTAATATTGAAAAGCTTTCTGAAGAAATAAAGCCTCTAGTTAACCGTAAAATAGATAGTAAAACAAAACCTATAGGCTCGCTTGGCTTATTAGAAAACATTGCTACTAGAATTGCTTTAATTCAAAACAGTACAGATATAAATTTAAAGAATCCACATATAGTTATTTTTGCTGCTGATCATGGTATTACGGCTGAAGGGGTTAGCAAATATCCTCAGGAAGTAACTTATCAAATGGTTTATAACTTTTTATCTGGTGGTGCTGCAATAAATGTTTTTGCTAAACAGCATAATATTAATCTGAAGGTTGTAGATGCTGGTGTAAATCATAATTTTAGTGATAATCAAACTTCAAATGATAGATTCATAAATGCAAAGATACAAACATGTACTAAAAATTTCCTTTATGAAAAAGCAATGACAGAAACTGATTGTCTTAAAGCAATTGATACAGGTGCTAAAATTGTTGAATCAATAAAGAATTCAGGTTGTAATATTATTGGTTTTGGTGAAATGGGAATAGGAAATACCTCATCAGCAGCTATATTAATGAGTTTATTATGCTATATTCCTATTGAACAGTGTGTTGGTAGAGGTACAGGGTTAAATGATGCTGAATTAAAAAAGAAAGTAAACATATTAACATCTGCAATACTTAATCATAAAGACATTGAACATTCTTCACTTTCCATATTATCTACCTTTGGAGGTTTTGAGATTGCAATGATGGTAGGTTCCATACTCAAAGCGGCTGAATTAAAAATGATAATTCTAATTGATGGTTTTATAACTAGTTCAGCATTATTAACTGCTTTTAAAATTAATGAAAATGTATTAGATTATAGCTTATTTTCTCATCAGTCCAATGAATCAGGACATAAATTAATGTTAGATTATTTGAAAGTTAAGCCCATACTCAATTTTAACATGAGATTAGGAGAAGGAACAGGTTGTGCAATAGTTTATCCAATTATACAGTCTGCAGTTAACTTTTTTAACGAAATGGCATCTTTTGAATCTGCCAGTGTGAGTCAACATGTTTAAACATCAAGTAAATACTTTTTTTGCTGCATTAACCTTCCTAACAAGGATTCCAAGTCCTTCATGGGTAAAATATTCAGAGGAATATTTTAAAAATGCCTCAATTTATTTTCCACTAGTAGGTTGGATTGTTGGTGCAATTGGTGCATTATTTTATTTTGGAGCTAGTTATCTTTTTCCAAAATCTATTTCTCTTATTATCAGTATGATAGCAACAATATTAACTACTGGTGCCTTTCATGAAGATGGTTTCGCCGATTTTTGCGATGGATTTGGTGGTGGATACAGTAAAGAACAAATTCTAACTATTATGAAAGATTCCAGATTGGGTACTTATGGTGCTATCGGTATTATAAGTATTTTAGGATTTAAATACTTATCATTAAATGAAATAGAACATAATTTTATACCTATTGCTCTAATTAGTGCACATTCATTAAGTCGTTTTATGTGCTTGTCCATTATATATAAAATGAATAATATTAGTGATTTAGTAAAATCTATTACTAACCAGGATAGTAAATCAAAACCACTTACAGGAAAAGTTAATTTAAGTCAATTAATTGTTGCATTTATATTTTCTATTTTACCTTTAATTTTATTTTGGGATTTTCTTATTTTTTTAATTATTATTCCTGTTACATTAGTGACAGCATATTTTGGATATTATTTTTACAAAAAACTTGATGGATACACAGGCGATTGTCTTGGTGCTGTACAACAAGTCTCTGAAATTACGTTTTACATTGTTTTGGTAACTTATCCATGGAAATTTATTTGATCAGACATACAAATGTGATAATAGATAAAGGAATTTGCTATGGCCAGTCAGAGCTTGAGTTAACTGATAGTTTTATTACTCAGGCTGAGTCTATTAAAAAGCATTTAGCAGATACTAATAGTATTAGTATAATATCCAGTCCATCGACTAGGTGCATAAAACTGGCTGAGTATATTTCAGATGATATTGTGGAAAAAGATGATAGACTATTAGAATTTAACTTTGGCGATTGGGAAATGAAAAATTGGGATGACATCCCTTATAATGACCTTAATAAATGGATGAGGGATTACATATATACTAAATGTCCTGGTGGAGAGTCATTTATAGATTTTTATAATCGTTGTAAAAGTTTTTTTACAGATTTATTAGAAAAAATAATTAAAAATACTATAATCATAACACATGGTGGTGTGATAAGGACTTTAATATCCCATGTTTTAAAAATACCTTTAGAGAACTCATTTTCACTTAAAATAGACTTTGCAAGTGTCAGTAAATTGGAAATTGAGAAATCTTTAATTAGAGTAAATTTTATCAACCGAGTGTAATTAAATTTTATTATATTTTATTAGATAATTTAATTTAGAAATTCATATAATTATTATTTAGTTTAGCAATATTAATTTAGGAGAGACATATGATACAATTAACAAGAGTGCAACAGACTTTACTATTTGTAGGACTAGTTGCAATCCTTTTTATAACAAGAGGTCATCATGCACCGCTAGGTCTAACCCTGCCTGATGCTACTCTTGCAACATTTTTTATTGGAGGGGTTTTCTTAAGAAGTTCTATATATATGATTGGTATGTTCATAATTGCAGGACTTGTTGACTACCTCGCATTTAGTAGTGGTGTAAGTACTTTTTGTATTACAACTGCAACTGGTTCTATAAGTGTAAGTTATCTGTTTTTAATTCCTGCATATGCTGTAATGTGGTTTGCTGGTGAGTGGTTTAGAAAAATAAACCGAGAAAAACTTTCCTCACTCGGTATATTAGGATTAGTTTTATTTTCATCAACTCTAATTGCTTTTATAATATCAGATTATAGTTTTTACTTTTTCTCGGGTAAATTTGACGGTGTTAATTTGAATGACTACACACAAAAAATTATTTCTGTTCCAGGTTATTTATCTGGCTACTTTGGATATACATTTTTGTATGTTAGCCTTGCAGTACTAATTTACACGATTAGCACTAAACTTCACAAAGTTAAAAGTAAAGCATAAGCTAATTTATTAAATAATATTAAATTGCTATGATTAATTATTTTAAAAGTTTTATTAAAAAAAAAGTTTTTATTATTGTTTTCTGTCTCACAATGGGATTGGCTAATAATTTTTTTGGTCAATCCCATACAGATGGAAATAATTATGTTTTGATTATCCTTGATTGCTCTGAGAGCATGGGATTTTTATATAACGGAACCAAAAAACTTGATATAGCCAAAGAAGTGATTGTTAAAATGCTAAAAGCCAATCCTCATAAGCATTATGCTCTCATGTTATACGGATCTGGTATTAGAAGCAGATGTGAGGATGTCGACCTTGCAATATCTTTTAGGAACGGGAACACCAATGACATTCTAAAACGTCTTTCTACAGTAAAACCATATGGTACTAGTCCTCTTAGTGCCGCTGTCAAAAAGGGAATTAAGCTTTTAAATAACTATCCTGAACCAAAAACAATTTTACTGTTATCAGATGGATTGGATAACTGTAATACCCCTATAGATAAGTTAATACCAGCATTAATCTCAAGCAAAATCAGTTTGAATGCGGTTTTTATAAATATAGATGTTAATGAACAATATAAAACTAAAATATTAAACTTGCTACACAAAAAGCAAATTGTTTACTACACTGAAAAGGATGATTACAAAAAACTTATATCTTCTTTTAGCACAGAAAATGAAGTTGTAGAAACATTAAAAAATCAGACTAAAAAAGTGTTTAAGTCTGCATCATTAATTAAAAACCAGGATCTAAAACCAAAATACCCATATTTTGCTAAAAGGTATGGTTTAGAAGGTAAAGTCACAGTAGGAATTAACATTGATAAAACTGGCTCTGTTAGTAAGGTAAGCATTATAAAGTCATCTAATTATGAACTTCTCGATCAGGCGGCAATAAACACAGTTAAGAAATGGAAGTTTTATCCTGCAAAGCTGAATAACATTCCTGTAAAGGATTATAAGAAAAAGATTCTAGTATTTAGCTTATTAGATGAGGAAGACTAAATATTAATCTTCCTCATTGCTTTATACTACAAATAATTTACTTTTTAGTCATTGTAAAAACATGTTTTGAGCCTTCCAGTTCGTATGTCATTGTGTTACCATTAATTTTATAACTTGCTTTCATAGCAGGAAATTTGGGATTATTAGCTAACTTAAGTTCAAGTTTTCCATCACTTAGCTTTTTATATGTATATTTATTTTCAAATCCTTTTGCCATAATCAAAGTACCATCAGCATTAAAAGTATATGTTGTACCTTTGTTTGTATCTGCTGCAGTACCTGTTGCGTTTGTAATTTCCCATTTACCAATCAGAGCATTATCAGTAGCATCGGCACCTGTGGATGTGCTACTAGCTGAAGGAGCTGGTGTGGTTGCTGGAGTAGGAGCTGGTGTAGGAGCTGGTGTAGGAGTTGGCTTGCTGGTTTCACTAGCTGATTTATTCTTATTTTTACCACAATCTGTTAATGCAAGTGTAAAAATAGTAAATAATAATGTTACTAAAATACTAAACTTTTTCATAAATTAATTTCTCCTTGATTTTTATTCTACATAAAATAATTTGAAATTAATTATTAGGCAATGATTGATCATAATTTTTTAAAAAAACGCATTGAAGTGGGATGTAAAACTAAAAATAATCAATCGCTAAGAATTAGTTCTAACATGCCATGTACAGAAAAATTCCCATTAGTTTTCCCTGTCATTAAAGCTTGTCGGTATAGTGCTTTTTCCCCTTTCTTATTTATACTACCATAACCTGTATGACCATCATTACTATTTAGGGTGAGCGTTAATTTCCATAATGGAATATCAATTTTCCATGATGTGGGTACATCGTTTCGTTTGCTGTTTAAGTCATGATTTAAAGAGGTTTCAGTAAAATTAAACTCATTCGTTTGTTTGAATTTTACTATATCCATAAACTGATACCAGTGAATAGCATTTTGTTTTCCTTTTCCATCCTTGATAAATAGGTATAGATTATCCTTATAAACTAGGGGGATCCAATGAAATCTTGAAAAAGCTGAAGGAGAACTATCGTTTTTTATTGTTTCACTAAGTTTTCTAACATTTTCATGGATTAGCCATCCATGTCTTAAACCATTTGCTGTTTCAATTTTAGTTTTAACTGCTGTGGATGTAATAATAATATTATCATCTGGTTTATTTTGGATAGTAGAACTTATATCTGGCTTTTTAATAAACAATTTTACTTTACCAATATTAGAAAAATCAATTTCAATAGTTTCACCATTAGACGACCACTGTATTTTATTAATGGGTTTAACATTAGTCCAATCAACTGGGAATTTTTCCTCTAATTGTCTTTTTTTAATATCATAAATTATAGGCCAAGGCTTATTCGTACCATACCATGCCTTAAATTCTGCTGAAATACTCTTGGGTTTATCTTGATGCCAATTAATATCCACTGGAATAATAAGAGGATCACCTTCATCTGATGATATAAATACAAAGTAATCAGAGAAATAGCCTTTAGTCGATTCGTTTTTGCTAATATTAGAGCAATTTATAGAAAAAATAAGGCAAGTTATAATTAAAAATAATTTATTTAACATATTAGTCTTTGATTATCTCACTAATATTTAAATATTTATCTACCATTTCTTTTAAAATAACTCTCTTATCAAGATCATCTTTGGTTATGAGGGCTTCTATTTTCTCAACACGCTTTGCAGATTCATAAGTATCATAGGGAACGAGTAGCAAAGGAATCTTATGTTCTGATGCTTTAGATATAATATTTACAGGCGGTAAAGTGTTTGTAGTCAAAAGTATAGCCGATGTATTGCTTTCTAATGCTGCAAGAATCATATCACTTCTATCACCACTGGTAATTACAAGTTTATTTTGCTTTTGGAAAGGAGGATATCTCAGAACGGCATCTGCTGACATTGCACCAACTAAAATGTTTTCCACACGTTTATTTAATCCTTCCTCACCTGTAACAACTTTTGCCATAAGAGATTCAGCTAAGTAATTAACTGATAAATATGTCAGTTCGGCTCTATAAGGAAGGATGCCCAAAATATTAAGTCCTATTTTTTTTATTTCATTTAAATAGGTATTCTCAAAATTTTTAATATCTTGAACTTTATTAATAATGACACTGACAGAATCGATGTTTGTTATGTCAATATGCTTTTTAACAAAATAAATATCGTCTAATACAGTATCGTCATTACCACTGATAACGATAATAAGCTTGCAATCATCTATATCTTTTGCAAGAGAGAGGGTATCGAGATGGACAGATATTCCAAAACCAATATCTTTACCACCTTCAATTATTAGTATATCTTTTCCCTTTGAATGGGAGATCATTTCATTGAGTTTCTTTTTTATGCTGTTCTCATCAAACAAATACCTCATTTTGGAATGCTCAAAGCCTATAATAGCATGATCTTGGTCTTCGCTCAATGAGAAAATGTCTTTCATTAAGGCAAAATCATAATCTATTAGTTTTTTTTCTTTATAGAACAATCTATCACCAAAGGGCTTTAAGTATGCGATGCTTTTTTTTGTGGCTTCTGCCAAACCTACGATGACACTAGTTTTTCCAGCACTACCACGAACTGATCCCACAATGATCCTTTTCATTAGACATTACCTCCCTCATTTTTCTTGAGTAAAACTCTAATATCAACAGCTTTAACACCCTTTCCTTGTTCATAAGCAATAAGAGGATTAATTTCTATGTCTGTAATGTTTTTACACCTACTAATAACAGTACCAAGTTTGATAATAGCCTCTACCACACTGGGAATATCCTTTTTACTTTCACCTCTAACACCCAGTAGAAGAGGATAAGACTTTATGCTTTTTATCATATTCCTTATCTCTAATTTACTCAAAGGATATGCACGAAATGAAACATCTTTCATTACTTCAACATAGATTCCGCCTAATCCAAACATAACTATAGAACCGAAAGAGCTGTCTTTTCTTGCCCCAATAATAGTCTCAGTACCAGATTTAACCATTTCAGACACTTCAATGCCATCAATCTTGGCATTAGGATGATGCATTTTAACATTATGAAGTATAGCTTGGTAAGCGTCGATCACCTCATTCTTATTTTCAAGGTTCAGAGCAACACCACCAACATCACTTTTATGCAAAACCTCTCTTGAAACAATTTTCATGACAACAGGATAAGTAATATCTTCTGCGTAACGTACGGCTTCATCCATACTATTAGCTATAAAGCTTTTTGGAACAATTAATCCTGCAATCTTCATTACATCCATAGCTTCATGAGCCAAGAGAAAATATCTTTTGTCTTTTATAGCATTTTCTATAATTTTATTAATTTTAGAGATATCGATATCAGCTTCTTCAGGCTTCTGATAGGTTTCTATAAGATGGTGATAATGAGAATACATTGTTCCTAAGCAAGAAATAGCTTCGTATACATCTGAAAATATTGATAAACCATGTTTCCTAAGGTTTAAAATGCAGTTTTCCGTTCTCTCTCCACCAAATAAAGTGAATAAAAATGGTTTACCCTTATTTTTATATTTGTGATAGCTTGTTTCAACGATTTTAGAAAAATCGGTTGTTTCAAGAGCTGTTTCACAATATAAAGCAACAACAGAATGAATATTGTCATCCTTCAATGCAGCATCTAAAGCTGATTCATAGTGTGATGGTTTAGCTTGTCCAGTGAGATCAACAGGATTCTTTGTGGAACCGAAATCGGGTGTAACACTTGAAAATATGTCTCTTAGCTTATCGGGATCATCATATAATTTAATATTATATTTCTCACAGGCATCTGTTGCCATTACACCTACTCCACCCCCATTGGTTAAGATAACACAGTTTTCGCCTTTTGGAAGTGGTGTATTAGCAAGAAATTTACACCAATCAAATGCTTCTTGAAGGCTCTCTGCACGTAATACACCACATTGTTTCATTACATCATCGAATATTCCATCGGCTCCAGCGAGTGATCCTGTATGTGATGCAGCAGCAATTGCTCCACGCTTTGATCTACCAGATTTTATAACTATCACAGGTTTAACTTTTGTTGCCTTATAAAGCATTTCAAGCAATCTATCACCTTTATGAATGCCTTCCATGTACATTAGAATTGCTTTTGACTCATTGTCCACGAGCAGATATTCCAGTAGATCAGCCTCATCAATATCAGACTTATTCCCTACGGATACAATTGTTGATAAGCCAATATTTTCAACAGCACTTTTACCTATCATGGCAATACCAAGTGCACCACTCTGAGTTATGATTGCTACATTACCTTTTTGGATAGTCTTGGGTCCAAAAGTAGCATTCATTAAGACTTTTGCTGAGTAAATTCCAAAAATATTTGGTCCTAAAATACGACTACCATTATCTAGAGCGTAGGATACAATTTCTTTCTCTTCTTTAATATTACCAACTTCAGAAAACCCTGATGTAATAATAGGAATAAACTTTACGTTCTTGTCAACACAGGATTTAACAGCATCAAACACATAATTTGATGGTATTGCAATGCAAGCTAAATCTATTTCATCATCTATTTCTTTAATTGATTTGTATGCTGGGATTCCAAGCACTTCTCCACCTTTAGGATTTATTGGGTAAATCTTTTTGGAGTATCCACCAGCTAAAATATTCTCTACAAGACGGTATCCAATTTTATTACTGTCGTTTGAGGCTCCTACAACAGCAACTGAGCAAGGTTCAAACAAGTATTTTATGTTGGGAAGATTATTTTTCATAATTAGTCCCTAAATATCATTTTTAATACACTAAATTCCGCATCGCAACGTTTATAAATCTTAAAAATTATACTATAATTATTTAACTTTCGAATTACTTAACAATTAATATAAACATATATTAACATAACAATTTAAATATGTTTAAAAATATCTACAAAGTAAAGAATAAATTTATACTTAGCTAATTTTAAAACTTATAATTTACGCCAAGGGAAATGGAAAAAGATTTCCACAAGACTTCATTTATATTTCCTTCAATAATAGTGCCATTAGCCATGTAGGTTCTATCAATACCTCGATTAGTCCACCAATTAAGATAAGTAAATTCGGTATTAATTACCCAGTTGTCAGTTAAATCATATGCAATACAAACTGATAAATTTATGCCCATACCAAATGCCTCATGCTTAAAACTTTTTGGGTGCAAAAAATCCTGTCTTAAATTCCAGTCTGCTTCGGCTGTGTATGAAGTAAAATGAACTTCAAAACCTAACGTAAGAGAGAGTTCTTTAATGATTTTCCAGTTTAAATCAAAGCCAGTCCAAAGACCAAACCATTTTGCATCATAAGTACTGTTTAACCCACTAAATGGACCTGTAAATCCTATTTGACCATAAGGATCTAAAGTTTGAAAACCATCTGTCATCCTAAGATTTTGTGCATTATATGAAAATCCACCAATTGGATAAATAAATAATTTCTTTGATATAGCTGTAATCTTATACCCGATACCTAAAGTAATATCCCAAACATCACCTTTGTTTGCTTGATTGTTTGACCTTGAAAATTCCAGAGTCCTATTATTGCCAAAATAGTCTGAATCTTGATTCTTGCCGTTAAGTATAA
>Ga0224495_10001484_pt1 | contig 16380 bp, 13 predicted proteins | sample SF_Jul11_sed_USG_FD_168128 | JGI IMG/M metagenome (GOLD analysis project Ga0224495, IMG submission 168128) | Sediment microbial communities from San Francisco Bay, California, United States - SF_Jul11_sed_USGS_4_1 | ecosystem: Environmental > Aquatic > Marine > Sediment | place: USA: California... | reverse complement strand
ACCAAGTGCCGCCAACACAAGCGGCGCCGGGCGGTGTAGCCTGACGCGGCCGAGGTCGTGCGCCCTAAACCTCATGCGTGCTGCCTTGGTGTGGGATGTGCACATCGATCTTGGGATGTTCCGTCTGGATGGCCGCTCCTAAGGAAATGGCCTGCTTCTCCTCCCCATGGACGATGAAGATGGTGCCTGGCAGTGGGTCGATGGCTCGCACATAGGCAAGCAGATCGTTGCGGTCGGCATGGGCGGATAGGCCATTAAACCTGACGATCTGAGCCCGCCTCGGCGTGGGTACGCCGAAGATGGGCACCACGTCCCACCCCTCGATCAACTTGCGGCCCAGCGTATGTTCCGCTTGGAACCCGACGATGACGATGACGTTGGCCTCGTCCTGAATGGCATGCTTGAGATGGTGCACAATCCGGCCTCCCTCGCACATCCCCGATGACGAGATGATGACACAGGGGCCGCGCATGGCGTTCAGCCGCTTGCTCTCTTCGGGACTCGAGACAAACCTGATGTACCGTGAGGCGAAGACATCGCCTGCGTCGGAGAAGGTCTTGGAAGTCTCTTCGTCGTAACATTCCGGATGGCGTTTAAATATGCCGGTCGCCTTGTTGGCCAGGGGTGAATCAATGTAAATGGGAATGGGATCCACCCGGCCTTCTCCCACCAATTCCTTGATGCGCATGACCAGTTCCTGCGTGCGACCCACCGCAAACGCCGGGACGATGATCTTGCTCTTGTGTGTGCGAGCGTGTTCGATGAGGTCTTGCGCCTTCTTCTTCATCTCCTCGCCGAGTTGCTCGTGCAGCCGATCGCCATAAGTGGACTCCAAAATCAACACGTCGCAGGGGGGTGGAGGTTCCGGATCGCGCAGGATCGGCATATGCGAGCGTCCCAGATCCCCGCTGAACAAGACCGTCGTGCTGTTGCCGCGCGCCGTGTATTTCACTCGGACCGCACCGGATCCTAAAATGTGCCCCGCGTCATGAAACGACGCGGTGAGCCTGGGCGCGATCTTGATCTGATCGCCGTAGCGTTCGCCCTGGAATCGTTTGACGACCTTTCTCACATCGTCGCTGTCGTAAAACGGGCGAATACAGATCCTTCCCCGCCGTTTCTCCTTTTTGTTCACATATCGGCAATCGTTCTCTTGGACACGCGCGGAATCTTCGAGCATGATGCCGGCCAGATCGGCCGTGGCCCTGGTGAGGTAGACCTTGCCGGCGAACCCCTGGCCTGGCAATACGGGGAGCGCTCCCGAGTGATCGATATGCGCATGGGAGAGCAGCACCGCGCCCACGGCCTTGGGGTCAAACCCGAGGTGCCGGTTACGCCGAACGGCTTCGTCTCGACGTCCCTGAAACATCCCGCAATCGAGGAGCAGTCGAAAACCCGGCACTTCCAACAGATGCCGACTCCCCGTGACCGAGCGTGCGGCCCCATGAAAGGAGAGTTTCATACAGTGCCGACTCCGTTGTGACGGACGATAAGATCCCAGGCTTCCTGCGCCGTTTCGGCATAGTGAAATAGTTCGAGATCGTGCGGCGAGATGAGCCCACAGTCGACGAGGAACGGCCAGTTGATCAGCCGGTCCCAAAATTCACGCCCAACGAGAACGACCACCACGCGGTCGGTCTTCCCGGTTTGCAGCAAGGTGAGCGTTTCAAACAGCTCATCGAGCGTGCCGAACCCGCCGGGAAAGGCGACCAGCGCTTTTGCGCGCAGCATAAAATGCATTTTCCTGATGGCAAAATAGCGAAACTGAAAGCTGAGTTGTGGCGTGATGTAGAGGTTTGGATGCTGTTCGTGGGGCAAGGTGATGTTGAGCCCGATGGACTTGGCCTTGACATCCGCCGCCCCTCGATTGGCCGCCTCCATAATGCCTGGGCCGCCTCCCGTCATAATGACATAGTCGCAATGGCCTCCGATTTGGCAGGTGGATGACACGAGCCGCCCGAACTCCCTGGCGAGGTCATAGAATTTTGACAACTCGAGCTGTCGTTTGGCGATCACCACCTGTCGCTGACGGGCTGAATCACGTGGAGCACTGGCTGCGTCCGCTTCCGCACGTTGAAGTTCTTGTTGTGCGGCACCGGGCTCTTTGAGCCGGGCGCTCCCAAAGACCACGATCGTGGAGTCGATGCCTTCGTCGGTCTGGATCAATTCCGGTTTGAGCAGTTCGAGCCCGAGTCTGACGGAGCGCAGTTCATCGCGTTGGAGAAACTCGGTATCCCTGTCGGCCGGGATATAGGAGGAGGAATGGCCGTCCTGGTTGAGGGAGGGTGGCTGGTCGGAGGCGTCCGATCCCATAGCCCGCCATTATAGCGGCACCGTCTGGCCTCGGCAATGCAGGGTCAGCGAAACCCCATGCCGGTTAGAAGGGATAAGGATAAAAGGGAAGCCCTGCAAGACGGCGCTGGAAACTGGAGTGGACCACCACCCCGCGCGGATCGAATGCGACTTGGAAGGCATCGACACCAAGTCCGGTTCGAGAGAAGATCAGATCTGGGTCCACCGGCGTCCATGGTTTTGCCAGCCATCCGAAATTGACCCGGGAGTATTTCAGATCCAGAAATCGGTAGGTTGCGACCATTCCGGTTTCCGATTCACCGATGGCGTCCGGTGCCCCGAGTTTGGTGACAACATCCGTGAGTGTGGTACTGCCTGGGGTAATGAAGGCCACATCCTCAGGCGTGAGTGTAATATTGAGGGAGACCCGGACGACGTTACAGCCGACAACGGCTAGGCAAGTCATCGCCGTCAGAAGGAAGAGTGCAACTCGGTTCCGGATGGTCCACATGTCAGTCCCCAAAGGGCCAGAAGCGAAACTTCATGCCGGCGGTTCGTTTGGATGAAATGACATCCTCGACCAGCCCATTTTGATTCAAGACGACGAAGAGATCGTCGCTCTTGATTGACAGGCGAGTGAAATTGAGGACGATCAAGAGCAAACTTCCCGCTTTGGCGTCGTACCGATAGTACTGGAACACGTCTCTCCCATTGAGCTGTACGAGGCGATCCGGTGCCCCGAGCAGATGAATCACTTCGTCCTTCGTGGTTTCGCCCTTATGGAGGGCGGCTATGGCTTCCGAATTGATCTCGTCGCCCAGGGTTCCTCGGCTGAACGCGCAGCCCTGGATGAGAACGACAAAGAGAAGCAGGAGTGATAGACCGCCTGTTGATTTCATGGCATTGCCTCGTTTATGGCTTGACGGGTTGTGCCCCAAGGACAAAGTCTTGTTCATACATAGCATAGTTTGAGGGGAGTAATCCGACCCTCCGGTAGGCGGCATGGGCTCGCTCGTTCTCCCGTGCCACGTAGAGTCGAATGCCGCAAATGCAGGGATCGTTTTTCGCTTCGTCGGCAATGTGCCGATGCATGGCCCGATAGACTCCCCGGCCTCGCTGCTCCGGTATGACATAGACACTTTGGATCCACCAAAACACACCGTTTCTCCAATCACTCCATTCATAGGTGATCATGAGCTGGCCGATGGGTTGCTTCTCTTTGTCGCCCGGCTGTTCGGCGATAATGTAAAAGCCGTATTGCGGTTGCCCGAGTAACGAGCGAATTCCATCGCGCAAGGTGGTTTCATCAAGGCGGCGATCCTCGGTTTCCAGTGCCATAGCGAGATTGAACGCCGTGATCGTGTTCGTATCGTCCGGTCCCGCTCGTCGGATATGAATGGGATTCGACATCAGGCCTTCCCTTTACACTGCTTGCTGATCTGATGGGCTGAGCCATCCGTTCTTCGGCCGGTAGAAGCCGGCGGAAAATTCCATCTTCATGGCGTCCTCGACCCGGAGATTAATGGGATGGAGCGCCTGTTCCGGAATGAAGGCGAGAAAGCCGGTGAATGGATGGATGGCGGTCGGAACGAACACCATGCAGAGGGTCTGCGAAGGCACGACCTGAACGGACGGTGGAGCAACCCCCATGACAAATCCTAAGGCCCAACAGCCGTCACGAGGAAAGGGAAACGCCACGACTTTACTCCGCCCGAAGCGGGAGCGGAAATTCAAGATGTCCGTCATGCCCTTTAAAGTGAGGTAGACGCTCTGGACCAGCGGGATGCGCTCAATGCGCCGTTCGATTCGCGCCAGGATGTTCTGTCCCACGACATGATCGAAAAAGATGCCGGCTAGAATCAGGACGAGGATCAGCAGGAGCAGGCCAAGCCCCGGTATTCGATAGTACATGTATCGACCGACGAGATCATCGAGGGTCGTGAAAAGGGTCGAGAGAATGAGGTAGGTCGCCCAGGCCGGGACCAATACAATGAGGCCGGCCATACAAGTCTTCCAGAATGCGGTGATCATGGATGATTACCTTGGTGTGTATTGGTCAGTGTATCAGATACCGCCCACGATGTGCAGGCGCGTCTGCGGCCTTGCGGTCCTACCTCTCGTTGCAGTATTCTTAGAACGTCATGCAACAGGACGACTTCATCCGATGAGCCTAGATCCGGATCTTCTCGCGATTTTGTGCTGCCCCGAGACCAAGCAAGAGGTGAGCCTCGCCGATGCGACTCTCACTCAAAAGGTGAATGCGGCTATAGGCAAGGGGCATGTCCGAAACAAGGGTAACCAACTCTTGGTCGGACAGATCGAGGGTGGCCTGGTACGGGAAGATCACCAGATTTTGTATCCGATCCGCGAGGGAATTCCCGTTATGCTCATCGAAGAAGGCATTCCGCTTGAGCAAATCCTCTCTAGCTCCTAAGCCAACTGGTTCTCCCCTATCTCCTCAGCGAACCTTCAGCCAGCACGATGGAAGAATAGATCGGCACCACGCTGAATTCTTGATTGATGACCTCGGCCGTGAACCCAGGAGCTTTCGGATTAGGGTCCGATGATCTCGATCGGCTTGACGGGATTTTCTGTTTTTGATCCTGTAGAGGTCCCACAGTGGACACAGAGGTATTCATACAGATTCCCACTAGGCAGGACGAGCAGGAGACGTTCGCGCGTGGGCGTGGCCACCTGACAGCGTGGGCAAAAGAGAAGAGACGCCCTGAGAGAGTCGAACTGTCGTTGCCCCTGGTCGGCAGGCGGACGGTTTCGGTTGACTCGTTGACCCCCGAGTATGCCCGGAGGTCTTCGCGGTGGCGGTCGCATGGCTAATTTTATGGGGATGGAGATTTGAGCGTCAAGAGATATGGCAGTCTACGTGAGTGTTGATGGGCAACGGCCCGACACCACCTCGTGACTGTATCCCAGTCGTCATGAAGAGCTACCTTGGTGCTATCTCCTGAATTGGTCCGGCATTCACGACGGCTGCGCCGGTCACACTGCGGTCTTGGCCGATTCGATTTCCGTAGCGGTGATCAAGCTGGCAAGGTAGTCTGCAACGAAATTCAAGGCCTCCTCCCGCCCATCTGCACGACGCCCCTTTTCTCGACGCTGGACCGAGAGCTCATGTTCAAGGTCCGATTTCACCTCTCCCAGGATTCTCTGGAGGGATGATGGAGTGAGATTGGTATCCATATCTTCCAGTTCCTGACAACGATCCAAGACCCAATTGAGTCCTTCGATGCGTCCGGCATAATGCTCCTGCTCGGCGGTGTCGATCCTGGTCATTGCGGTGGCAAAGGTTTGGGCTTCGTAGATGAGGTTATAGAAACTGGTAACGCCACGTTGTAACGATGGATTCATGATGCTCCTTTTCCTAATGATGAAGCGCAATTATACATCAGATTGGGGGACGGACAAGGAGTATTTTTTCGGCTACGTGAAGAGGAGGGAATGGAACTCGTTCATAAACCCATAGTACAGAGGGGCGAAATCTTTCAGACAATCGGGGCTGGTCTCTTTGAGGCGTTTAAAGAAAAACACTTGTCCTCGTGGGTCGAGCTGTTCAAGGAGCTGGCTGAGTTGAGCCATAGAATAGCTCCCGGAGGGCACACTCAAAATATAATGGACCAGTCGTTCGACGAATTGCTGCTCCATATACTCGCCATCAAGATAGCCTTCGGGGAGTTGCCCTGACGCGAGGAACTCATCGAATGGGATCGCTTGAGCAGCAAATGGGATTGATTGCTGCGGCTGGGATGTCACGCTGAAACCGCTCCCTCACAAGTGTGTACGGTGATCTTCTGAAAACTCTACTGGAGGGAACGAATCTCGTCAAGTGCGCAGAAGATATAGCACACACTGAGCCGAAAGACTGATGCTCACGGATAATCCGGCTCTACCGATCCACCCTGTATCCACATAGATCTGCCTCCTGTGCCGGAAGATAAGCGATCGTTTCCGACAGGAGACCCCTCTGCAAATGTTGAGGGGCGGACCCCCTTGTGGAAGACCCGCCCCTCGAACACTGTGCCGATCCTTGTCGACTTACAACCAGGTCACGCGCTCGGCCGGCCGGATGTAGATCGGCTCTTCGACCTGGACGCGCGCCACTTCCTTCCCCGACTTGTTGAAGCCCAGCACGGTGTCGTTGTACATCTCGAACCTCTTCCCGTGAATCTGGGTTTCAAACACTTTCGGACCCGGAATGACATCGTAGCGAAACACGATCTGTTGGCTGGCTCTCCAGAGCTGGAGCACGGCCAAGAGTTCCCGGCTCGGGACCAGGTACTTTTCAATGGCATTGTCCACGCCGGGGCCAAACATCTGTCGGGCATAGCCGCGTGGCGAATGGCGTGGCGGGATGTAATAGCCGTTTGGCTCAGTGCCCCATTGCGGATACAGCGGCAGCGCCACTTGCTCCACCCGGATGGCGTAGTACAGCGGATGCCACCGGTCCTCTGCCCAGAGACCATCGTCGCCGATCCTCATCAGGCTCTGCATGCGAATCTTCCCGACACAGGCCGCCATGCAGCGGGTTTCCATCGGCTCACCACCGGTCAATGGATCTTTTCCCTCAATACGAGGATAGCACGCGATGCACTTTTCGCTGACCCTGGTGGTTCCTCGATACATCGGCTTCTTGTAGGGACACTGCTCTACACACTTCTTATATCCTCGACATCTATTCTGATCGATCAGCACAATGCCGTCTTCCGGACGTTTATAGATGGCCTTCCGCGGACAGGCCGCTAAACAACCAGGATAGGTGCAGTGATTACAAATGCGTTGGAGATAGAAAAAGAAGGTCTCGTGTTCCGGGAGACTGCTCCCGGTCATCTTCCACGGTTCATCCTTCGAAAATCCGGTCTTATCGATCCCCTCCACCAACGCGCGCATTGAGGTGGCGGTGTCTTCGTAGATGTTGACAAATCGCCATTCTTGGTCCGTCGGGATATACCCGATCGCCGCCTGGCCGACTTTGGCACCGGCATCAAAAATGGTCATCCCTTCAAACACGCCATAGGGCGCATGGTGCTTCCGTCCCACACGGACGTTCCAGACCTGCCCCCCTGGATTCACCTGTTCGATCAGCTGGGTAATTTTGACATCGTAGAACTGTGGATAGCCACCATAGGGCTTGGTTTCCACGTTGTTCCACCACATATATTCCTGCCCCTTGGAAAAGAGCCAGGTGGACTTATCAGCCATGCTACAGGTCTGACAGGCCAAACAGCGATTGATGTTGAAGACGAAGGCAAACTGCCACTTCGGATGTCGTTCCTCGTAGGGGTACAACATCTTTCGTCCCAGTTGCCAGTTATATACTTCAGGCATAGTCTCCTCCGTAATTCGTCAGTGGCAATGTTCGAACCCTGTGGTGGGGCTCACGTCGAACCGCCACCCATGCTTTCGACTTGCCTTGCAGTTAGACCTTGATCTTGATGTGTTCCCCTTTGAGCCACTTGATCATGAACTCATTCTCTTGGCCCGGCGTAAATCCTGTACGCACCGGTTCCCATGGACCACGCGCCCCGATACCTCCATCTTCCGCCTTAGTGATGCGGATGAGGCATTCCTTCGGCACCGTGTTGATGGCATGGTGGTCGACCTGGTAGCCCCACTTGAACTTCCAGGCGATGGCGTGCTTGCCAGGCAACGAGTCGGTCTGATGGATGGGCATCAGCCAGTTCCTGGTAAACGACTGCTGAGCGCCGTAGCGGAAATTCGACTGATATCCGGTATCGATCGCGATAGCGCGTCCGTCCGGTCTAGTTTCATGTCCCTTCACTGACTTCGGCGTGGCCACGTACGGCGCGTGTTTGGCCATGGTGACATGGTATGGATACGACGGATTGTACTTAGCCCGAATCATCAAGCGAGCCACTTTGTAATACGGATCGCTCGGCTTCCAGCCTCGATAGGGTCTGTCAACCGGGTTGCCATCCACATACACGTAGTCGCCGTCGTTAATTCCTCGGTCTTTGGCTGCCTGTGGGTTGATATGAATCTGGTGCTCACCGACCCCGGGAGTCCGCTTATCCATTCGATAGGGATCACCGAAGTTGGATTCATAAATCTGAACCCAGTCGTTCACCGACCACTGGCTGTGAACCCGATGTCGGGTTTTCGGTGTGACGCAGTAGAACTGGTACCCTTTCTCCCATAGTGGGTTGGAATGCCGCATAATTTCATGCCACGACAACTTGATGTTCCGCACGGTCTTATCATCGTGGTGTTGTGCGGTGATCGGGATCCCATAGTCATCTGGCCTGCAATACGGATTCGTCGTGAAGATGGCATTCGGCAGGTACGGGGTGGCCTCAGGACCTTCACGATGGGAGATAAAGTTTTCCCCGTACTCGATCGCTTCGGGTTCGATGCGATAGTTTTCGTACCGTCCGCTGCGGGTCCACATCGGCTTCGATTCGTTGGTTTCCTCCCAGAATGGATGCCGCGGGTAAGTGCGGACCATCACCATCCAACCTTTTTCCGACTTGAGCATGACGTCGGCAGAGTAGCCGTAGAATGTGCTGGACGCATCGAGCATGCGCTGCGCGTACACATCGACACGGTTGGCATAGACCATCGCGAAGTAATCGCGCATCCGCTTATCACCGGTCATGTCCGACAGCTTGGCTGCCACGCCGGCGAAGGTGTCAAGGTCGTTTCTGGTGTCGTACAAGGGCCGTATGCCACCTTTCCAGATCTGAACCCACGGATTGGATACCGTCACGGTCATTTCCGGATAGGTGAACTCCATCCATGAGTTACAAGCAAATGCAATGTCGTTGTGGTTCACGTCGGACGTCATCTCGATGTCCTGTGTGATCAGACATTCGATATTCGGGTCAACGTTGCGCACCATATCATAGTGATGCTTGGCGTTATTGAGGACGTTGACGTTGACCACCCAGCGAAGCTTGCTGGGGGTCGGCATGTGGGTCTTTCCGGTGAACACCTTGCGTCCGTACTTTGGGGTATTGACGATTAAGGCCGTATCACCGTGGTTCCAGTAGCCGACTTCCTCACCATAATAGTAGGACCTGGTCTTAATTTCCTTACCATGAGCGTTCGGATCCAACGTGATGTTGAATGGATCTTCTCCCGTATGAACAGAGAGACCGGCTCCAGACCACGGCGTCGCAGTCCATGTTCCAGCTTTATAGTTACCGGCCCATGTATGCTGCCCGGTTCCGAACTTTCCGACGTTGCCGGTGATGATGAGCACCATCGCGGCCGCTCGACCGTTGGGAGTCATGTGGAAGTAATGCGTGACACCCTCACCGTTGTGGATGGCCGCCGGCTTGATCGTGCCTGAGTCGCGAGCCCACCGCACAATGAGATCTTTTGGCGTTCGGCAGATTTGATGGACGGTATCCAGGTCGTAATCCTGGAAGTGAACGAGATACATCTGCCAGACCGGCATCGCATCGATTTCCCGACCGTTGAGCAGCTTGACCCGGTACGTTCCGGTGAGCGCTGCATCGATACCGCTATTCATATAGTGCCAACCGACTTGCTCCCGATGGAGTGGAACCGCCTGCTTCTTGTTGAGATCCCAAACCATCATGCCGCCCAACCGCTGAATCTGTTCTGGCTTCAATGATTGAATGCGGCCCGAATAACTCTTTGAGAAGTCAGGGAACTGGTAGTCCGCCACGACGTCACGGGGGTCCAGGTACTGCAAGGTATCCGTGCGTACCAGAATGGGGGCATCCGTAAATTGCTTCAAGAAGTCCGTGTCGTGCATGTTTTCATCGATGATGATTTTCATGGCACCCAAAAAGAGCGCGCCATCTGACTCCGGACGCAGAGGCATCCAGTAATCCGCACGATACGCAGTGGGGTTATATTCGGGGGTGATGACGACGACTCTGGCTCCTCGTTCAATACACTCCAACTTCCAGTGCGCCTCCGGCATCTTGTTTTCGACGAAATTTTTTCCCCAGCTGGTGTTCAGCTTTGAGAAGCGCATGTCGGAGAGGTCGATGTCAGACCCTTGGACACCGGACCAGAACGGATGAGAAGGGTTTTGATCTCCGTGCCAGGTGTAGTTTGACCAGTACCGTCCTCCCTGAGCCTGATCCGGTCCGACCTTGCGGATCCAGGTGTCGAGCAATGCATTGATACCGCCGTTCATACGGGTGTTACCCATCTTACCGACGATACCGAGTACCGGCATTCCAGCGCGATGCTTAAAGCATCGTGTACCGGCGCCTTTCATCATTTCGATCATTTCCGGTGCATAGCCCTGCTCCCGGAGACGCCGCGCTCCCGCTTCACCGCTATACCGTGTAGCGATTACGATCATGGCTTTGGCCGCATAGGTGAAGGCTGTGTCCCATGACACGCGGAGCATATCGTCGAGGAATCGACTATCAAACTTATACTTCCGCTTCGTCTCCGGAGTGAGCTCAGGAGATCCGTCGTCCATCCATTGCTTCCAGCCCTTCCGCATCAATGGACCCTTTAACCGATACGGCCCATACACGCGTCGATGGAATGTAAACCCCTTCAAGCACATCCGTGGGTTATGGGCAAAGGTCCCACGATTTCCATAGAGATCTTCATAGGTTTGGTGGTCGTAGTTTTGTTCCACCCGCATGACCACCCCGTTCCGCACAAACGCACGGACGCGGCAGGCGTGCGTGTCGTTCGGAGAACACACCCACGTAAAGGATGAATCGTAGCGGTATTGATCGTGGTAGACACGTTCCCACGAGCGGTCAGGATAGTCTCCCAACGGGTTTCCGACCTCGATCACCGGCTGAAGTGCCGTCAATGCCAGGACGTTGTCCGCCACGGCTGCAGCAGCGACAGTGCCTGCAGAGACCTTCAGAAATTGTCGACGTGACAAGAACATTGTTGATACCTCCTCAACGTTTAAGCTTGAAGGACCTTTTCGTTTTACCTTTGGTCAATTCCTACGTTTGTTGATCTAAAAGTTTGGGAAATCGTCTTCATCTGAAAACTGAGATTGAATCACATCACCCACAACTAAAAAAGCAACAGGCATATAGCACTAGCCCTCACCAGTTGCAACCTATAATCTCGCAATATTCAAACCACTGAGGTCCATTGGTCTCGACATCACTCATGTTTCGCCTTAACCATTTGAAGTAATTGATGTTATTTAATTCATTCGTCCGTGCTCTTCATCAGTCAGTGAACGATCAGTTTTGAGTAGATTACGTATCGTGCTTGGAGAAACCAGAATGATTAGCTCTAGGATCACACTAACTATTCTCTTATATATTAATGTCTTATACTCTTCATCTGCCTATACAACTCGCAGTGTTACCGCAAAGTAATGTTTTCGCTCTTGTTACCGATTTCACCGATGACCTACCCTCGTCACCTCGTGGCTTGACAGCGTCCTGCGAGCTTAGTACACTCCCCATCTTAATGGCTCTCGAGCGGGAATAGCTCAGTGGTAGAGCATCGCCTTGCCAAGGCGAGGGTCGAGGGTTCAAATCCCTTTTCCCGCTCCATTTCAGGCTCTCTTCTCTCTGGTATAACCCTCACTCTGCTCATTTCGCCATTTGTGTCAGGGTTTCTCCATCGACGTCAACTGTGTAAGCCTGTCTTTGGCGAGCTGCAGTTCCTCATCTGTCAGGAGTATTCCACCGAACCGAGCTTTGCAGTAAAGCTCCGTGATTGAGGCCACAGCGGAATTGGCTTCACCCCATGTCATACGAGTGACGTGAACAAACTCCCACGGCGTGGTGCCGGCTGCTTTTGCGATGCCGTTGTCGGCCAGACGTGCAAGCATCTGTTTGTAGAGCTCGACGATTCGCTGCTCTTCCAGTGTGGCCTTTTTATCGACACGTATCCTTCCCTTGATTCCTTTCATGCCCAACCAGAGAAGAATGATGAGGAAGAGAGCCGTACCCCCCAAAATGGCCGCCTGAGGCTGAACGCTACCTCGGAAGAGCTGATCGGGAATCATCCCGAGCAGTCGAGTGAAGGGACTGAGGATGGTAACCAGGGAGTCGAGAGTCCTATGGCCGACCGATTTCCCACCGGCTTTCAATTCTCGAACGACGGCCAGTTGATCCGCAGCGCTGTATTGGACAAAAAACCGGTTCCACTGCAGTTTGACGCTGTCCAAGATGCGTCCTAACGCCTGCCAGGCAGGAGATTCGTTCCTTACGACTTCATTGGACGGCGGGGTCGGATCCATCATGATCCATCCGGAATGCGGCAGGTTCACCTCGACCCATGCATGGGCATCTTGCTGACGCACCACGTAGTAGTTCCCATACTCATTCCATTCCGTGGCCAGAAACCCCGTGACGAGCCGGGCTGGAATTCCTACCATCCGCAGCATGATCACCATGGCCGTCGCATAGTGCTCGCAATACCCTGTTTTGCGAATAAAGAGAAATTCTTCAAGCGGGCGATCCAAGCCTGCGAGCGGTGCATCCAAGCTATACTGATAGTTGCGAGTCAGGTATGTCTGAATGGCATGCGCTTTTTCATATGGGCCGGCTTGGGAGCGTGTAATGTCTTCCGATAATCTGCTGATTCGTTCGGACCGATAGGGGAGGTGCAAGAAATGTCTGGCGAATGATTCTGGGTACAACGGTGCATCGGACCCAAGATCAGCCGGGAGCAGGGGATTGGATCGCGACACGACGGAGTATTCGATACGGGAGGCGCTAGGAAAGGGAAGATACACGGACCCGGCTAAATCCGACTGGACCGCCGGAAATTTCCCGCTGATTCGTTCAACGAAGGGCGCGGCAAAGAGGACGGCTGTATCCAGCGATTCCAAAATAATGTTCTGCTGGATGGTATCACCAAGCCTTGAACCCGCCGAACCTTGCTGCCCACGGATGAGAAACGTCCCGGGATTTTCTTCGTTCAGGTTCCGCCTGTAGCCCAATCGATTCGTCCACGATTTGCCGTCGTATTGATCAAATGCGAGCCCCCGCACATACAACCGGTCCAAGGAGTGGGGTTCCTGCCGCGTCACCTCGATCCGCATCACGACACTGGGATCGCGCTTGATCGGTCCGATCGCACCCAAGTTGACCGTCTCGGAAAAACCCGACGTCCGAATGTTCTCCCCAAAGCCTTTGTGATAAAAGCCCGCGCTGAGTCGGGGAATCGTGAAGAATATCGCCACGGTCATCCCGAAACAGACCAGCGCGAGTCCGTTTGCAAGCCAAAAGAGCTGAGGCGTGACTCGGCCTGGCAAGTCAACCTGAACCGAGGGCGCACTCGTCGGCGAGGCGCTTTCGTCCCCAAAACCCTTCGTAATCTGGAACAGGATCAGCGTCCATACCCCTGCTACGAGATAGAGCAGAAAAATCGGGAGGTACCAGAGATCCGTTGTGAGGGATCCTGATGCCAGAATGGCAACGAGACTGATGGCATAGAGATGGAGATAGTCCCGGCGCTGCCTGAGGTTGAACAGCTTAATAACCATGAGGATCATGAGAAAATGAATGCCCGCCGGCAGGAGTTCGCCTGACACCAAAAACATGTCCACCCAAAACCCCAGAAACCCGATGATAACCAGAAGATTCCATCCAGCGGGTGAGAACAGCCCATGCGGGGCCAGATGCACGATGGGCCCGGCTGCTACGTGTCGAATGAGCACAACGATCAGGGCCACCCCGGTGAAGACCGCCAACCAGGCAGGCAACCCCGAACCGAGTGTCAGTCCGATGAATGACACCGCCGCCAACAGAATGGATGTCAGACGAAGGGCCTGGCTATACGCCATGGACTCCTCCGATGACGGGCTGACCGTTGATCAGAATCGTCGGGTGATCTGGTTGCACACCTGCAGTTCCACCCCACGATTGCACCACGATTTCCGTGCCTCCTTCGCCTTCTGAGCTCTCGGCCTGATGGTGGTCGCTTGCATCGATTTCCCCGGTAGGCGCACATCGTTCACAGAGCGCAAGCATCCGGAGCAGATCGTACAGGTGGGCGTCGCCTTGACTGAATTCGGAGCAGGACGACCCCACGATGAGCCGAATGAGGTAGCCCCGGTACGATAAGTGCTGAACCAGAGACGCCGCCACAGAGACGGCTTGCTCAAATACCGCATCGTAGCTTGCGGGAACGGTGGTCTGCAGTCGGATGGTCGCTCGGCGCTGTTCTTCGGCTTCGGTTTCTCGGACCGTCAACTGCGACGTACGCGCGGTCGTCGGCCAATGGATGTTCCGAGAGTCGTCTCCGGCATGATACAAACGCAGGTTATAGAGGTCGCTCCCATGACCGCGGCGATGAAGGGCCTGCTCTTGGCCGGCACTCGTGAGACCTCGAAGCAGCGTCTCACTCAGCGGAGTGATCTCCGGGTACACAATGACCGTACCCTCCACTTGGTACAACGCTTTCTTCATGAATAGCCCAAAGGGAAATTCCGTCGCAACGCGTATCCCTTCAAGATGCAGCCTCCCACGTCGCCTCGCCAACATCGGATACGACACCAACCGACTGGCACCGGCCGGCAAGTGGTGAAGGGTGATTCCACGATCCAGATCCTGACCGTCACTCACATCCAAGATCACCAGAGAAAAACTGGGAAGACTCGATTTTCGGTTCTTCACTACCAGCGTGGCAGTCACCGGGTGATTGACCATGATGAGATCGGGAAGATGGCGGTGAAATTCCAACCGTCGCAGGCAGTATTCCGCGACGATCCCTGAGATCAAGATCAGACTCAGCATCATGGCGAGGGGGAGATAGAACAGATTGTTGCCGGTATTGATGGCGGCAATGCCGATCGCGAGGGTAAAGATCAAGAACTGAAGGCCTTCGGACGTGACCCGTGTGGACCGGTGGCGAAACGATCGGCGCACAAAGACGGGTAATTGAAGTGGCATATCACACCAGCTCCATGCCTACCAGCTCGTGTCAGGAGAGCGTTAGACAGGGACTGGAATCGACTCGACTAAATCCTGGATGATCTGTTCGGCCTGTTCCGAGCTTCGCTGGCGTGAACCCTGTGCACGAGCCACCATGATGCGGTGAGACAGCACGATGGGGGCCAACTCTTTCACATCGTCCGGCAGACAATAGGTCCGACCGCGAACAAAAGAGAGCGCCTTGGCCGCCCGGCTCAACGCCAGCGCGCCACGCGTACTTACACCCAAGGATAGGAGATCCGATTGTCTTGTACTCTGGACAATGGCGAGGAGATAGTCCGTGATGCTCTCTTCCATGCGAACCTTATCGACCTGGTCCTGCAACGCAAGAACATCCTGTGCGGTGAGCAATGGGCAGAGCTCTTCAGCCGGATGCAACGATTGTGGACGCTCCAACACCTTACGTTCTTCTTCAGGCGTCGGGTATCCGATACGAAGCCGCATGAGAAAGCGATCGAGTTGCGACTCAGGAAGCGGAAACGTGCCGTGATATTCTGCGGGGTTCTGAGTGGCGATGACCATGAAGGGCTGGCTTAATGGGTAGGTCTTATTGTCGAACGAAATCTGCGCCTCACTCATGGCTTCCAAGAGACTACTCTGAGTTTTCGGTGTGGTTCGGTTGATTTCATCCGCTAAGACGATGTTGGCAAAGATCGGACCTGGTATGAACTCAAAGGCCTGTTTCTGGCGATTAAAGATCGACACGCCCACGATATCCGATGGCAGCAGATCACTCGTAAACTGAACCCGTTTGAAGGAGCAATCAAGCGACCGGGCCAAACTATGGGCCAACGTCGTTTTCCCGACCCCGGGGACGTCCTCCAGGAGCAGATGTCCACGAGCCAGAAGGGCGACGACGCTCATCTCGATCACATGGGGTTTCCCTTTGATAACCCGGGCAATATTCTCCAAGATATCTCGAATGGTCGGTGGTGAATTCATAGTGGGGCTAGCGTGCGGGAGATCGCTGTAGAAAGACTTGGTGATCGGACACGGTCGAAGTCTAACAAGAGGTCTAAGATCGGTCAATTATTCATGTTTTTTGCGCCGGTCAGGTTGCGGACCGAGATCGCTAGTGTAGTGCGTCATAAATAGATTGACAATCAATTCCGGCGAGCGCTATCTTCTGCCCCATGCATCGGGCCCCAGCGATTCTCCTGTCGTCCGCAGAACGATCGACGTTGACCGCATGGGCCAA
>Ga0224495_10001483_pt1 | contig 16381 bp, 15 predicted proteins | sample SF_Jul11_sed_USG_FD_168128 | JGI IMG/M metagenome (GOLD analysis project Ga0224495, IMG submission 168128) | Sediment microbial communities from San Francisco Bay, California, United States - SF_Jul11_sed_USGS_4_1 | ecosystem: Environmental > Aquatic > Marine > Sediment | place: USA: California... | reverse complement strand
ATAATTTAGACGATTCTCCGGATGCCCAGAGAGGAAGCCTGGGGATGATATTAAATCCCTGGACAAAAACCACTCTGGATTTTACACTTTATTATGAGAAGCTGAGTTATATAAGCCAGAGCTCTTCTATTGGAGAGTCTCAGAGTATCTGGTTTGGAATTGATACAAACTTAAAGGAAAATCACTCCAGATATACCTGAAGAGCACCCATCAAGCAACAGGCAGTTGGCCTGGATATCAATTTCAAATACGATTTTCCACAAAATTTAACTCTGGCTTTTCTTTTAGGTGGACGTTATCAAAAAAATGAGAATTCTAAATTAAGTCAAAATACAGACAGCAGCTATTCTACTCCGGATTATATAAGCTTTAGCCATGGAAAAAGCTCTCTTAAGCAAGATGACAGATTTTATAGCTTTATGCTGGGGATCGGTGCTGAGAAAGATTTCTCTCCCTCTATTAAAATAGGAGCGGCATTGAAAGGATACTGGGATAGAGGAAGCTTAGACCGGCTTGAGTGGCAGGAAAGCTCTAATATCTATATGAGGGATGATTCAGTAGTAAACAGCACTTATTATTTCCGGGAAAATCCTCAGAAAAAGACCACCAATTCCTATATGCTCACTTTCCCTGTCGGAATGGAGGTGGTTTTACACGAGATGGTAAAAGCCAGGCTTGGAGGAGGATTTACTATAAAAAGAGAAGAGACAGAAAGAGGATATTCGACCATTTCAGAAGGTTATTACTCGCAGGGCTTCAGTTTATCCTATAATGAACAGATCTTCCTGGATGCATATTTTGAGGATGACTTAACGCCTGTAGATAATTGGATGTTTAAAGTGGAATATAGATTTTAAGCACCATTCACTGTTGAGAATTTTAAAATACAGGAGAACTCTTACTCCTGAAAGAGGAGGGAGAAAATTATGATTAAGAAACTTAGTTTAATCTGCTTGTTTTTGACAGTTTCCCTGGGATTTTATAATAACGGACATTCTCAACCACCAAGCGAGTATGCTCTTATTCCCGTGCCAGTGCAGGAGAATCCCGAAATCTGGAAAATGACTAAGAGTGAAGCCTTGCAGGCATTTGAGACTCAGCTTTTTATTAATCCGCTTTCAGCTTCCCAGTCCTATATTATGGATGCTTCATATAATCTCTATAGTGGCATGTTATTTGAACTTGACCACGGTTGGAATAGGATAATATTTTCTGAGTGTTTAGATGACTGGATAGCAGGATATGGCACCTTAGGCTCTGGAACAACTCAGTTTAGATGGCCCAGGAGGCTGGATTGTGAGGGGCTTTGTAATGCCACATATGGTATTACCCCTTACTACTATATATTTGTGGCTGATGCTAGTAACAACAGAATAGTAAAACTCCGCTATCGCTATGATACACAGGTGTTAGAAAACCTGGGGGTAATAACCGGAGATGGGTTAACACTACCCCTGGATTTGGATCTTAACAATGGATTTGAATTTTACTGGACTTATAATGACTATCTCTGGATATTAAATGGAAATTCTCAGATTAAAAGGTATGATTTATTTGAGGACACATTCAAGTGTACTTATGGAAGTTATGGTTCTGGAGAAGGACAATTCCGCCACCCAACTGCGATAGTCAGTGGAAGAAATCCTTTCATTGTAAATGGTGACAAATATGCTAATAATGATCACTTCTACGTAGCTGACAGAGGTAATAATCGCCTCGTGTGGTTGATCAAAACATATGGTGGAGAAAGCATTTACTGGTATAAGGAGATATATTTGGATTTGGATATTGTGGATTTAGAAGTGGATAACTTTGGGCAGGTCTAGGCAGTGGATAGGTCAAACGGTCAGATTATTAAGTATCTTCCAGACATTCATATAGGATTATTCCCTTTATGTACTTTTGGCAGTTCTGGCTTTGGTGAAAAACAATTCTGGAAACCTGTAAGTATCTCCAACACCGGTGGATTTCTGGCATGTGGAAACGTATATGTAGTTGAATCCTGGACTGATTCAAGCGGGGGCCAGTATTTTGTTATAGGCACCGATATTCTTGATTTTAGTGTTTACTCTAATGACGAGCACAGAGTTCATTACGTAGATTATGTACAGGTAGATCCGGCTGGTATATATTTTAAAATTTATAATGAATCAGAAGCTCTAGTCAGTACCGTAAAGCCTGGTGTTTTAGAATACTCTGGCCCTACTATAAGCTGGTGGGATGGAAAAGATGATGAAAAACAATACGTTCCCAGTGGAAATTATTTAATGCAAGTAAGTGCTGCTTCAGTTTATGCCTCAGCTAGCGACCCTAATCATACTCCAGTTAATACAGTAACCAAAGAAGGATGGGTTTGCAATGTGAACCCAAATGATATTATAGGTGATGCTAATGGTGACTTAGACGTCACTGTATCGGATGTAGTTTATATGATAAATTTTCTTTTCAAAGGAGGACCTCCACCCGTACCTTTATGGAAAGGTGATGCTAACGGAGATTGTGATGTGAGTATGTCAGATGCGGTTTATCTTGTAAATTTCACAACCAAAGGTGGACCTCCACCAGTGTTAAACTTCAACTGTTCACCTCCCTGGAACTGCCAGCCGTAAAAAAAGTGTGTAACTTGATATTTTTCATACGTATAATTAATTGGAAGACAACGATATTCTTTCCTGGTGAATTAGAAAAAAAACCTTGACAATTAAAAAAAAGAACCTAAATTAATATAGGTCGGCAGGTGTTTGATATTTGTCAGAACTCCTGTCGATAATATAGTTGTAAGGTAAAGGTAACCTTTAACGCTAAAGGAGGCGTAGACATGACTTCAAGGAAGTGTCTGGCAGTCTTTTTAATCCTCCTTTTCTTCTTACCTTTCGTTCCTCTGGCTAATGCCGGAGGCCCGGATAAGCCTATGCTGGATCATCCGTGGGAAGAGGTAAAGAAAGATTTTCCTCCAAAACCAGTAAAACCTCAATTTATACTACCGGAGGGAATTTCATCGATTCTTATGCTATCACCAGGTTATTTCCCTAATCTTATAGTACCGGTAGTAAAAATTAGCTGTAAGGAGGAGGTTAAGAAGGACTGCTCAGAGATAACGAGGTCTTTACCTAGGATGAAATGAAGGAGAAAATACAGGATTTATCTCTAACTAAAAGGCTGGAGCAGGTTGAGCCTCTATTAGAAAAAGACAACTACGCAGAGGCCTGGGAAATGCTCAAACAAATTGAAATCCTGGGAGATTTAAAAATTAATTCCCGGGAAAGGGGTATATTTTATTATCTATCCTCAGTCGCATTACATGGTCTGGGTAGGTTTAAAGAGTCTCTGGAGTTTGGTGAAAATGCATATGAGCTTTTCAAAAATACACTGGAGAATAAAAGAATTGCCGAGGTCCAGTCTATTCTGGGAAAATCCTATCTTTCATTGGGCAGATTAAAGGAGGCTGAAAACCAGTTCAGGGATTCCGTAGCAACCTGTAGAAGGATAAGTGACGAGAAGGGGATCGTTCGGAATTATAATAAATTAGCCCAGATATACTCTATCCGAGCAGATTATCCTCGCGCTATTGAATACCTTAAGGAGTGTATACCTTATCTGGAGAAAATCAAAGACTGGATTAACCTGAGTATAATTCAGAGAAACCTGGGAAGAATTTATATCTTGAGAGGAGAACTAAGTTTGGCTGAGAAACACCTCCTCTCAGATATCAGGTTATTAAAAGAAGCGGGAAAGGAACATATCTTAAACCTTTCCCGCTGTCTTTTGTCCCTGGGATATATCAAACTATTAAAAAGAGAATTCAAACCTTCCTCTTCCTATCTCCGGAGAGCATACGAGCTTCTGAAAGATAATAAATCACCCAGGGATTTAGCTATCTATTATGAATACCAGGGTGAGACGTATTTTCATGAGAGAAAGTTTGACGAGGCAGACGCCTGTTATAAAAAAGCCCTGCAAATCGGTGAGGAAATAGCTCCGCAAGGTACTCTTATCAGCCAGACCTGCAGATTACTGGCAGATTTAGCCCTGCAGAGAAAAGAAATAGATAAAGCATTCGAGTTCATAAACAGATCATTAGAAGTATCCAGGGTTATAGGAGAAAAATTAGAAGAGGGTATTGGATACAGAATACTGGGAGAGATCTATCATCAGAAAAATGAGGAAAGCAAATCCAGAGAAGCTTTTGATAAAAGTATTAAATCCCTGGAGGAAACAGGCGCCAGATACGAGCAAATTAAAACCTATCTGAGCCTATCACTTGCCCGCGGATATGACTATCCGGAGAAACTAAGTTCTCTGGAAAGATCAAAAAAACTTTCTTCCGGGTTAGGTTTGAAATATCTCGAAGCTCTCTCCGAGCTTACCCATAGCCAGTTGGAGTTCGAGCGGGAAAATTTCGAGAACTCCCTTTATGCTTTGAACAGAGCCGAACATCTTTTTTCAGAACCACCCGAAGAAGATAAGCTCCTTCTTTGCAGAGAATTAAGGGAAAAAATAGAAAATAACCTGAGCCGTAAAAGCATTTCCGCAGAGAACGAGTTCAAACTTTTCCGAAATATCTTTCCGATACCGAATACAGGGAATTTGAAGAAGGAGGTCTGGAAGAGAGTTTAAAACTCCTGGCTGAGAAAATCAAAGCAGAAAGAGGTTTTATAGTTTATAATAAAGGCTCTGCAGAAGAGTTCTCCTTTCCTTCTCTGTATAATATGGAATCAGATAAAGCCAGGTTTGTAAGCCAGAATTTGGCTTTAGCCAATTTCTTAAATCCCAGTTCAGATACCTCTAAGTGTGATTCCTATAAACCTTTGATATTGACACATCCCTCCTCAGTCAGGAAAATTATGGAAAACGGAAAGATCAACAGCCTTCTGCTTATCCCTTTGCTGTGCTGCAAAAACATGTGTGGTTTTATCTATCTTGATAGAACAGGCGGCATATCTTCCTTTACCCAGCAGGAGCTGAATTTCGCCGTAGCCTTTGCCGATCTTTTAGCCCTTAAAATATCGGAATTCCAGAAGAATGATCTGCAGGCGGACAATCTCCGTCTGAAAAAACTTTTGGAGGAAAGATGCTCCTTCTCCCAGATCATTACCCGCAACAATCAGATTCTGAAGATCCTGTGGAAATTAGAGCAGATAAAAGATACTAACCTATCCGTGTTATTCGAGGGAGAAACAGGAGTAGGAAAGGATTTTCTGGCAAAAGCACTACATTATTCCAGCAACAGAAAGGATAAAAACTTCATCGCGGTGAATTGTGCTGCTCTGCCTGAGCCCTTGCTTGAATCGGAGCTTTTTGGGCATAAGAAGGGTTCTTATACTGGTGCTGCTTTTGACAAAAAAGGTCTTTTTGAGGAAGCTGATGGAGGAACCCTTTATCTGGATGAGATAGGGGATTTAAGCCTTTCCATCCAGGTAAAACTGCTCAGGGCATTGGAGGAAAAAGTCATCACCCGCCTCGGAGAGATAAAGCCCCGCAAGATAGATATCCGAGTTGTCGCTTCCACAAACAAGAATCTGGAAGAAGAGGTATCCCAGGGGCGCTTTCGAAAAGACCTCTATTTCAGGTTAAACGCAATAAATCTTAAAATACCTCCTTTGAGAGAAAGAAAAGAAGATATACCTATTCTGGTTGAACACTTTATAAAAACCCACTCTAATGCTGACAAAAAATCTTTATCTATAAAACCTGTGATGCTGGAGCTTTATTCTGAGTACGATTGGCCCGGAAACGTGCGAGAGCTGGAAAATGAAACTAAAAGATTGTTAGCTTTTAATCAAAGTGATGATTTCTTGTTGGACGAGTTGCTCTCAGATAAGTTCCCTATGGCCAGGGAATTGAAAAATGAAAGCTCTTCTTTGTATGACAAGATCTCTTTATTAGAAAAACAGTATATACTCAAAGCTCTGATCGAAAATAACTGGATTAAAAAATCAGCTGCCAGGACTTTGAGAATACCTGAGTCCAGCCTGAGATTCAAGATGAAACAGTATAAGATTCAAAACCCCGCCAGGTAGAATCTTATTTTAAATAATCCTTTTAAGGGTACGGATTTACGTACCCCTGATTTTTATTAACGGGATAAGTCGTATGTTTAGATAACTGTTGACAGGATAATAAAATTGATTTATATATCCCCCTGAAAAACTGAACTACTCTAAAAGCGAGGAGAAATGAACAGGCAAATTCGATTTATATGTTTAGGCGTGATATTTTCATTAAGTTTATTACCTGGCTGCTCTACTAGACCCGATCCCAGAAATACCATCAACAAATTCATTACAGCCGTAGACCAATCCGACACCACATTTTTAGCAGAACATCTTGATTTTCAGGCATTACTGGAAAAAAGCCTTGAGGGTTTTCTGGAAAAGGACAAAGAAGAGCTTTTCCCTCAGCTCAGGCAACAGCTTTTAACAAGTTTTACCAATGACGGTTTGACGCGGATGCACTGGAAAAGCAATTTAATCGTAGTGGGAAAGTCTGAAGTGGCAGGTGACTCAGCCACCGTAGAGGTAACATATCTGAACAAGTCAAGTGGTACAAGAGATTATACCAGGATAGGTCTTTTCTTTAAAGATGGAAAATGGAAAATCTATAATCTTAAATTATAAGAGACGATACTTTAGGGTTTAAAATTTTTAATCGAGATATTTTGCTATAACGAAAACCTCCTTAAAAGGGAGGTTTCTTTATACTGTAGATTGTTGAAATCCAGTCATTATTCGAAAGATAATGACGAAGGGTCAACACATTTTTTATACCTGCATGCCTGGGTGACAAAAAAGATAAATCCCTTGTCTTTTTAATTGACTTGATTTATCATATACAAACCAGAGCTAAGATATGAGAATTTTACTGAAATTTCTTTTTATTTCTATATTTATTGTGCTTTTAGCTGGTTTAACCTATGCTGAAAAAGGTGAATCTTTAGCGGATAGTTCCCATACGGATTTAATCAAAACTTTTGAATTAAAAACCAAATCACCTATGGGAGCGCTTTTCAGGTCAATTGTCTTACCCGGTTGGGGTCAGCTTTATAACCAGAAATATTTCAAATCTGCCCTGGTATTTGGTGTGGAAACGACCTTTTTAGCTTTGATGATTATTGAATGGGATCGAATGAGTGACCATAAGCAACTTTATGATTCCCTCCCCTTGGAGCATCCGGATAAATTCTTGGAATATGAACAATATAAATTCTATGAGGACAGAAAAAACCTGTTCCTCTGGTCGGTTTTAGCTACTGTTTTCGTAAGTATGTTCGACGCTTATGTAGACGCTCATCTTTATGACTTCGACAAAGAAATGGAAAGGATCGGGTTTAAAGTTCATCCTCACCCTGAAAATGAGTTAAGTTTTAGATTTTCTATAAACTTCTAAATGTTTTGAATGGATTAACCAAACATCTTATCTGACGATTTAAACTAACAGAAAACAGAATTTATGCCAGAAAAACTTCTTAAAAGTATATCCGGGATAAGAGGGGTAGTCGGAAAAGCCCTGACACCGGATATAGTTCTGAAATACTCTGTTGCTTTTGGAAAGTATTGCGAGGGAGGAAAAATCATCATGGGAAGGGATACACGTAAATCAGGTGAAGCCCTGAAGAGAGCTGTTATAGCTGGGCTTTATTCAGCCGGCTGTAAGGTTATAGATCTGAGAATCTGCCCCACACCAACTTTAGGTTTGGCAGTTAAAGGTTTGAAAGCTTCTGGAGGGATAATGATAACCGCCAGTCATAATCCCGCTGAATGGAACGGACTTAAGTTCTTTAATTCAAAAGGGATATTCTTAAACGAAAAGGAAAGCGGAAAATTTTACTCCTTTGCTGAGAAAGGTGCCTGCTGTTCTGGTAGAAACAAACCGGGAGTTATCTGTGCGGATGAAAGCTGGATTGAAAAACACCAGCAGAAGATTTTTAATCTTTCCTTTATTGATATAAATAAAATCAAAAAGAAAAATTTCAAAGTTGTTCTCGATTGTAACAATGGAGCTGGTTCAAAAATAGCTCCTGAGTTACTTAAAAGGTTAGGCTGTCAGGTAATTGAGCTCAACTGTAATTTAACCGGTGAGTTCGTCCACAAACCCGAACCTGTACCTGAGAATTTGACTCTCTTATCTAAAAAAGTAAAACAAACCAAAGCAGATTTAGGTTTTGCCCTTGACCCGGATGCAGACAGATTAGCCATTGTTTCAGAAAAAGGGGTTCCACTTGGTGAAGAGTATACTCTTGCTTTATGCATGGAATTCGTATTGAGTAAAAAACTCTCAGATGTTGTAATAAACAACTCCACCTCTATGGTTATCGATTATATCGCTGAAAAGTATGGAGTTAAAGTATTCCGTACTAAGGTTGGAGAAATATATGTATCTACCCTCCTGAAAAAAGTAAAAGGAGTGATCGGGGGCGAAGGGAATGGTGGAGTAATCCTGCCTGAAAGTCATTATGGGAGAGATGCACAGGTAGCTATCGCCTTAGTTCTTCAATATTTGGCAGAAAACGGTAAAAAGATAAGTCAGCTAAAACAAAACCTGCCTCAATACCACTTTGTTAAGGATAAAATGAAACTATCGGCTGTTTTTGAAAAAAGACTGCAAATATATCTAAAAAGATTCAGCCGGGCTAAGATAAATCATACCGACGGTGTGAAAATAGAGTTTGAAAACTCCTGGATAAATATTCGCAAGTCAAATACCGAACCGATAATAAGGGTAATGGCAGAAGCTGCAACCCTGAAAGAAGCAAAGAATTTAGTTGTAGAGGCAAAAAAGGATTTGAGTTAAAATGTCTTTGTCATTCTGAGTCCTCTGCGGTAATTCCCCCGGAATGACATTTAGTCTAAGGTCAGGAGGTAGAACAGAATGAGCACAGTCAGAGATAGAGATCTTCACTTCTGGTTGCTCGATCGACGTCAGAAGCTTCAGACTGCCATCCAAGAATCCAGGGAAAAGGAGCATCTTATGAGTCTTTTACAGGAGGTGGATTCTACCCTGGAACAGATGGACAAGGGAACTTATGGTTTATGTGAGGTCTGCAATGAACCTATCGAAAAGGAACGTCTAATTGCTAACCCTCTTGTCCGCACCTGTCTTGATCACCTCACACCAGACCAGCAAAGTGCGCTGGAGCAGGATTTGAATTTAGCCTGGAGAATCCAGTCGCAGATGCTTCCCCAGCAGAATCTGAGCATCCCTGGCTGGGAGATTAACTACCATTATGAGCCAGCAGGCCCGGTTAGCGGAGACTATTGCGATGTGGTAATTCCCAAGCCTGAAAGCGAGGAGTTATTCTTTCTCCTGGGAGATGTTTCAGGCAAAGGAGTGGCTGCCTCAATGCTTATGTCAAACCTGCATGCTATCTTTCGTAGCCTCATCGCTTTTGATTTGCAAGTTGATAAGCTCATCCTGCAAGCGAATCGAATCTTCTGCGAGAGTACCCTGTCCACCGATTATGCCACCCTCATCTGTGGGAAAATAAGCAGAACCGGAGAGGTCGAACTTTGCAACGCTGGTCATCCACCAGCGCTTTTGGTTCGAAAAAATGAGATTGTAAAGCTGGAGGCTACAGGTCTTCCTCTTGGATTATTCTGTAGCGGAGAGTATAGAGTGAAAAAGATGGAATTGTTAAATGGTGACAGCCTTTTGCTCTACACCGATGGCCTCACAGAGGCACAGGATAAATCCGATACAGAGTATGGTGAGGAGCGGCTGGTAAGATTTTTAAAGGGACATTATCATTTGCCACCTCAGGCACTTACCAGTGCCTGTTTAGATGATATGAGGACTTTTCTGTCAGGGTCGCAGAGAACTGACGACATTACGCTAATGGTTATCCGGAAAACTGGATAGAAAAAAAGAATATGAATTTGGTATTCTCACCTTGCCTTAAAACGGTTCAATTAACTGTTTTTTCTTTTGACAAAGAATAGGGAGTTTGGTATTATCCTGTTAACTACAGTTTGCAGAAGGCGAGAGATAGATTTAAGGAGGAGTTATGTGCGGGATTGTAGGATATGTGGGAGATAAAAAAGTTGTTCCTATCCTCTTGGATGGTTTAAAAAGACTAGAGTACCGTGGATATGATTCTGCTGGTATAGCTGTCCTGGAAGAGGAGGGAATTCTCTCGGAAAAATGTGCCGGGAAAGTCTCTGCTTTGGAAAAGCTATTGGGTGGAAAAAGTTTTCAGAGCACTACTGGTATAGCTCACACCCGCTGGGCAACCCATGGCGAACCAACAGATCTAAATGCCCACCCGCATTTAGATTGCAAAAAACAAATTGCCGTGGTGCATAACGGGATAATAGAAAACTATAGAAGTTTAAAAGAGCTTTTGTCCTCCAAGGGGCATATTTTCACCTCAGACACGGATACAGAGATATTAGCTCACCTGATTGAAGAATATTATGGGGGGGATTTAGTGGAAGCAGTAAGAACCGCTTTATCCCAGGTGGAAGGAACCTATGGCATAGCGGTTATCTGTAAGGAAAATCCTGAAGAAATAGTAGCCGCCAGACATGGCAGCCCTCTGGTTATTGGCAGAGGACAGGGCGAGAATCTGGTTGCCTCAGATTGTTCTGCTATTATCCGACACACTAACCAGGTAGTCTATCTGGAGGATAGGGAGATTGCCCGCATAACCAAAAATGAGTTTTCCATCTCCACCATAAACAAAGTAGAGGTGACTCCCCATGTGCAGGAGGTCTCTTGGTCCCTTGACCAAATAGAAAAGGGAGGTTACTCCCATTTCATGCTGAAAGAGATCAACGAACAGCCTATTACCCTTCAGAATGCTATGCGGGGAAGATTAAACTATGAGGAAGGCACCTCCCGTTTGAATGGTTTGAACCTTCAATATGAAGAGCTCCATAATATAAACCGGATCATACTCTCTGCCTGTGGCACCTCCTGGCATGCAGCCCTGATCGGAGAGTATCTGATTGAGGATTTCGCCTCTATCCCGGTGGAGGTGGAATATGCCTCGGAGTTCAGGTACAGAAGCCCTATAATCCAGGATGGAACGGTTGTTTTTCTGATAAGCCAGTCTGGTGAGACTGCTGACACCTTAGCCGCCTTAAGGGAAGCCAAAAGAAAAGGAGCAACGGTTCTTGGTATCTGCAATGTCGTGGGCTCAACCATTGCCCGGGAGACAGATGGAGGAGTTTATATCCATGCCGGGCCCGAGATCGGAGTTGCCTCCACCAAGGCTTTTACCTCACAGATTACAGTATTGACCCTGCTCGCTTTACTTTTGGGACGGATGAGAAATCTCTCCCTTGAAAAGGGAAGGGAGATAATCGACTCTTTAAAGAAAATCCATCAGCAGGTAGAATTCCTTTTACAGAACGATAATTACATTAAGGAAATCGCTAAAGAGTATTATAAGAAAAATAACTTTCTTTACTTAGGACGAGGGATTAATTATCCCTTAGCTCTGGAAGGGGCTTTGAAGTTAAAGGAAATATCTTACATCCATGCGGAAGGGTATCCTGCAGCCGAGATGAAGCATGGTCCCATTGCCTTAATCGACGAGAATATGCCAGCAGTGGTAATTGCTATAAAGGACAATGTGTATGATAAGGTACTATCAAATATCGAGGAAATCAAGGCCCGGAATGGCAAAGTCATAGCCATTGCCACTGAGGGCGACAGGGAGATCGCAGGAAGAGTCGACCATGTTATCTACATACCTAGCACCTCAGAACAATTAACCCCGCTTTTAACCATCATCCCTTTACAGCTTTTAGCTTACCATATGGCGGTCCTCCGCGGTTGCCATATCGACCAGCCCAGAAACTTAGCCAAGAGTGTTACGGTGGAATAAAAAAGTAGACAACAAACAACATAAAGTAGAGAGGGAGAAACGTAGGGGCGAGGTTTCCTCGCCCAATTTTTTTCAGGGACAGGACATCGTCCTGTCCTTTTATTTTTCTTGTCAGTTGGTAGTCGCAAGCTTTAGCTTGCGATAAAATAACTCACCCTGAATTCCTCTCTTAAAAAGAGAGAGATTTTCGTCTCCCTTATCTTTTTAATAGAAGGGGCCAGAGGATCAGTTCAAAAACGCAGGCTGAAGCCTGCGGCTACGAATTAATCCTTTCGTCCCTTTCAATTTCTCTCAGGGCAAACCTCTATGAGGGAGGGTTCACACTCCCCTTTATCCCCTCCTTACAAAGGAGGGGATAATTTTCTCCCTCTCCTTTAAAAGGAGAGGGCTGGGGAGAGGTTATCTTCCCTCTTCCCGGTTCCATCACATCTTAAATTTCTCTTGTTTTTTCTTTTTTCTGTATTATCTTTAACCGAAATTTTGACGTAGAATAGCATAGTAAAGGAGGAAGAAATTTTGAAAGACAAGATTCATCCGAAATATTATGAAACCACTATTACCTGTGCCTGTGGCAATGTTATACAGACCAGGTCCACAGTAAAAGATATACATGTGGAAATTTGCTCTGCCTGCCATCCCTTTTTCACCGGCAAACAGAAGTTAATAGACAGCGCTGGCCGGGTGGAGCGATTCAGGAGAAAATACGGAAAGAAAGAGAATAAGGAAGAGGATAAAACTAAAGGCAAGTAGCTTTTTTCAAAAGGATTTACTATCTTGTCCCCTTATCAAGGTTAAGAGAGTAAATCCTTTTTTATTTACGAAGAGAACAACTTGCGGATCAGGAACAAAATATAAAACTCCGGGTTTGTTAAAATCTGCTATCCTTTTCTCTGTTCCTCTTCAAGCAGAAGAATGAAATGAACTTTACATATCAGAAAACAGCGTAAATGAATAGGTCAGTAGAAAAAGATATAAACGTCGGTGGGCAGGCGGTTCTCGAAGGGGTGATGATGAGGTCCTCCCAACGAGTCTCCACTGCCGTTCGGAAACAAAGCGGTGAGATCGTGGTAAGGAATGAAGATTATACCCCACTTTCTAAAAAGTACAAACTGCTGAGCATCCCGGTTATTCGGGGGATAATCTCTTTTGTCGAAATGCTGGTAATTGGCATAAGGAGCTTAAATTTCTCTGCGGATGTAGCAGTTGAAGAGTTAGAGGAAAAAGAGGGAAAGAAAAAGAAGAAAAGGAGCCAGGCCAATAGAGGTTTTATGCTGGGTTTGGCTGTGGTCTTAGCCCTGGCGTTGAGCATTTTCATCTTTTTCTTTTTACCCTTATTCTTTTCCAGTTTGCTGAAGATAAAAAAAGAGGCATTAGCCTTTAATTTGGTAGCTGGTGCAATCCGAGTGGCGATGTTTCTACTTTATGTATGGATTATCTCGCGTTTCAAGGATTTTAAAAGAATCTTCGAATATCATGGAGCAGAGCATAAGTCCATTTACGCGTATGAAGCGGGTGAGGAGCTGACCTCGGAAAACATTAGAAAATTTTCCACCAAGCACCCACGTTGCGGTACCAGTTTTATCCTGATAGTGGCTATCTTCGCCATACTGGTCTATTCGGTATCAGATACGACATATACTCTGATCTCCGGAATTTATCCCTCACTTCTTAAGAGATTTTTAATTCATTTCACCCTTTTACCTCTGGTTGCAGGTGGTTCCTATGAGCTTTTAAAACTCTCGGGGAAAACCAGGAATAACCCTATAACCCGGATATTCTCAGCGCCGGGAATCTGGCTACAAAAAATAACCACCCAGGAGCCGGATGATTCACAGCTGGAAGTGGCCATAGCAGCCCTGGAAAATGCGCTGGGTAATACCTTTCCCTCTGTTGAAGAGGATAAAAAGATAGGCGAAAAGATATGATTGATCTCTTGAAAAAAATCGAGGAAAAACATCAGGAATTGACCCAGCTTCTCTCGGACTCTAAGGTCATTAGAGACCAGAATAGGTATAAAAAAATCGCCAGGGAGCAATCAGAGCTATCAGGAATAGTTAAACTCTATTCCGAGCTAAAACAGGTCTCAAAACACATAGAAGAGGATGAAAATATCAAGAACCAATCAGGAGATAAAGAGTTAGTAGAGTTAGCTAAAGCTGAGCTTTTAGATCTTAAGGATAAAAAATATAAATTGGAAAATGAGCTTAAGCTGCTGTTAAATCCATCAGATCCCAACGATAGCAAGGATACAATAGTGGAGATCCGGGCGGGAACCGGTGGTGAGGAAGCAGCACTTTTTACAGCAGATTTATATCGTATGTATATCCGTTATGCCGAGAAAAAAGGTTGGAAAACAGATATTTTAAGCTCCAACCCCACTGGCCGGGGCGGTTTCAAGGAGATTATATTCTCCGTAGAGGGGAACAAGGTTTATAAGAATTTAAAATACGAAAGTGGTGTACACAGGGTGCAGAGGGTTCCCGAAACTGAAGCCTCAGGAAGGATTCACACCTCTGCTTCCTCGGTTGCCATCCTTCCGGAAGCAGAGGAGATAGATATAGAGCTAAACCCGGCAGATCTGAAAATCGATGTTTTCAGGTCCTCAGGCCCAGGTGGGCAATCAGTTAATACTACCGACTCAGCAGTCCGCATAACCCATCTTCCCACCAATACTGTGGTTACCTGCCAGGACGAGAAATCACAATTAAAAAACAAAAACAAAGCTTTAATAGTATTGAGAGCCAGGCTTCTGGATAACGCTCACAGGGAACAGGAAGAAAAAATAGCGAAGGAGAGAAAGTCGATGGTTAAAACCGGGGACCGGTCAGAGAAGATAAGAACCTACAATTTCCCTCAAAACCGTATTACTGATCACCGCATCGGCTTAACCCTGCACCGTCTGGAGGAGATTCTAAATGGTGATCTGGATGAGATCATCGAATCCCTTGAAAAAAAGGAGCAGGAACAGAACTTGAGTAATGAAAATGTCTTAAAGCAATGAGAAAAGAATGAGATATCTTAAATTTATTTTGGCTATTGTCCTGACTTTGCTTTTACTCGTAATTGCCCGCAAGATGTCCTCCCGGGAGCCTGAATTAATAGAGGTCACTGATAGCCAGATAAAACTATCCCATACTACCGTAACTGAGAAGGTCGGTCCGGGAGAGGTCCGAATTGAAGCAAAGCTTACAGCTCCGGAGTCTCTTGATAAGTATATCTTGAACCTTTATTACAAAATTGGAAAGGAAAGTGCAGAATATGCCCGCACAAAAATGGTGTTGGCCACAGGAACTCTTGACCGGTTTTCTGCTAATCTTCCTTCTCTGCCAAAAGGTAAAAGGATTTATTACTATCTTTCTTTAACAGATAGCCAGGGCAAAACGATTTTAACTTTGCCTGAGAAGATCAACCTTTTGAATGATCCCCTTTTAGTCAAATTCAAAGGAAAGGTAGCTGCTCCCATTTTAGCTGCTCATATCTGGGCAATGTTTGGCTCGATCTTTTTTGTTTTCTTGGTTTTATTTTATTCTTTGCAGATACTGAAAGGCAAGGACTCTCTTAGGAATCTATCTATCTCTACTATGTTAGTCACCATATTATCCTTCCTGGGAGGAGTTCCCCTGGGAATTCTGGTTACCAATCAAACCTTTGGAGAGATTTGGGGAGGTTTTCCTGTTTTCACAGATATAACTGATACCAAGACTTCAATTTTAATATTCTACTGGGTTATTCTTTTGTTCTTGATGAAAGGCTCAGCCTTTAAAAAAGATAAAATCCTAAACCTTCTAAAAGATAAAACCCTTGCTTTTTTTGGAATACTGGGTTTTCTTTTAACCTTGATGATTTACCTGATACCACACAGCATATGATGGAATTCAAAAAAGCAGCAGATATTGCTATAAATACTGCCCGATCAAAAGGCGCAGGTTATGTGGATATAAGAATAGTTGATATCGAGGACGAGAACCTGTCAGTTAAAAATGGTGCACCAGAACTGATGGATAAAAACAGCTCTTTTGGCTTCGGGATAAGGGTTATCGCAAACGGTGCCTGGGGTTTTGCTTCCTCCCCGGATCTGGCTGAAGAAACTCTAAAAAAGACTGCTGAGCTTTCAGTTAAAATTGCCAAAGCTTCTGCCCGGCTGAAGCCAAAAGATTTAAGCTTAGCTCCGATGAATAAAGTTGTAGATTCTTATAAGACTCCAGTGGAAATAGACCCCCTCACTATCCCTCTGAAGGAGAAGTTAGATTATCTTTTCCATTTAGATGAATTGCTGAGAAAAACAGAAGGGCTAACCTCAACCTCTGCCTTTATGAGCTTCAGGAAACAAACTATCTATTTTGCCAGCTCAGAGGGGTCAGAGATTGAACAAAGCTTAATCCACAGCGGTGCTGGAATAGAAGCAACTCAGATGAAATCCAGAAGAGAAATGGGACAAAGGTCATATCCCAATTCAAGCGGGCAATATGAGTCTAAAGGTTATGAGTTAATTAAAGAGCTCAAATTCGAGGAGAACTGTGAAAAAGTCGCCCAAGAGGCTAAAGCGCTACTTTC
>Ga0224495_10001481_pt1 | contig 16439 bp, 18 predicted proteins | sample SF_Jul11_sed_USG_FD_168128 | JGI IMG/M metagenome (GOLD analysis project Ga0224495, IMG submission 168128) | Sediment microbial communities from San Francisco Bay, California, United States - SF_Jul11_sed_USGS_4_1 | ecosystem: Environmental > Aquatic > Marine > Sediment | place: USA: California... | reverse complement strand
ATTCTGAATGTCTTTTTGATAGCTTTTCATGGGGCTTCTCCTCAATACTTGTTTTTGCTAAATCAGCATTGATTGAAGCCCCGTTTTCAGGGCAACAAAAAAGTAACCTATCTCCCCAGACTGAAGATCTCTCCATTTGGGACTTGATCTTGACATATTGTAAAAATTATTCTATTTGGCATATTGTTCTAATATGAAAGAAAAAATTGAAAAATTTATTCACCATTTAGTAGAATTTAAATCTATCTATATGTATGTGTAAATAATAAAATAACCTCTATCTAATTTTGCCACCCATTTTTTCTTTTGTAAGAAAAAACGGGTGGCGCCCAAAAAAGGCCTGGTTTTCGTTCGAAAAACCAGCCATTTCATCACGATTGCCGCTACCGCAACAAATCGTTCGGTCAAACCGCGCAGCACGTTTATTACTTCATGCCCGAAACTACTCCCGGCGTGAAGCGCTCCGATTATTCCATGTTTATTTGAGGCTGAATCATTTATCTGATGATTTGCCAAAAGAAATAACTCTCGATGAATTACCTTCTGTAGCAGAAATAGTTTTTTATGAATAGCAGGTAATGTCGTTCAATCTGATCTCATGGGTTCGTAAAACTGCCAGATATTTTTTAAAGAAGCATATAGGCAAGCAAGGCAATGATCATTAACTTTTGCATGTTTAGCTTTTTTTGTTCATAATCTTATCTACACCAGTTTTTGATTTGATGTCAGTATTATATAAATTGACATTTCTTTAAGTTGAATATTGTTGTCCTTTAAAATTATTTTAAAATGAAAGAAAAAAGTTCCGAAGCAAAAATCCGTTATGACAGTTCTGCATTGTTATATATGCTGGTGATTCTGGAAAAAGAGCCCGTTATTCGCTCCAATCTCGCCGGGCAATTGGCTCAAATGGGTATCAATTATAGTGAGCGCCATATCAGCCGCAGGCTTCAGGAGGCGGAAAGTTTGGGATTCAAGTTTCAAAGAAATGGTAATGAGATCGTTCTTGAAAAATCAACCGGATTTTCGGCTTTACTGCTCATTCTTCTGGCCCGGTGGTTATCTGAGTCTGCGGCACTCAAAAGTTACATTATCGGCACCATTGATCCTGAGCGAGCTGCCCATCATCTGGAAAATCAAAAAGTTTTATTTTTATATAATCTTGTGAAAGCTGCCAGTGAAAGTCATATAATTGAATTTGATTATACACCACAGACAGAAGAGACTGCGCAAAAAATAAGGGAAGCCCGAAATAAAATGAACTCGTCAAAATTGAGCGATAATGGCAGAGAATATATAAAAGTTCAGATGTTGCCCCATTACCTGATCTTTTCAGGGAGCGATTTTCTGGTTCTGGGCGAAACTTTCTTTTCGAAAACAGATATCCGCAGGCGGCAGTATTCAGTGGCGGGTATATCAAACTTGACGATGAAAGAACTTTCTGCTAAAACGATCACGATAGATCCTGAGGAGTTGTATCAATATTCAATGAGCGTCTGGATTAGTGGAACATTGTATAATCTTGAAATAGAAGAGAAGCACCCGGCAGGTGATTTTACACGAAACAGCATTACCGTTAACGGAGAGGTAGAAATATTAAGTTATGCGGCCTCAAGGCTCGGAAGTCTGAAAATTTTAAACCCACCACCTGCGTTGGTAGAAAAAGCAAGAAAAACACCAGGGTTGTGCGAAATGATTTTTTATCAAAAGGACATTTGAATGTCCTCAATTTTGATAACGCATGTGTTAGGGTTGGGTGAAGGAAAAGAGTTTTGAAGGGATATGGGATTTACGGGTAAGGAGAGAAGAGATAAAAGAATATGAAAAAATCAGATTTGGAAATTATTCAAAACATGATTTTTGTTATTCGGGAAAATAAGGTGATGCTCGATCGCGATCTCGCGGAGCTTTATGGAGTAGAGACAAAAGTATTAAATCAGGCCGTAAAAAGAAACCTGGAACGTTTTCCCGAAGATTTTATGTTTCAATTAAATGATAATGATCTGGAGAACTTGAGGTCACAATTTGTGACCTCAAGTTCACATGGCGGTCGGAGATATTTACCATATGCGTTTACCCAAAATGGTATAGCAATGCTCTCCTCTGTATTGAACAGTACGGAAGCGATTCAAGTCAATATAAGCATCATGAGAGTTTTTGTTAAAACCAGCGAGCTTTTACGCAACCAGGCTGAGATTTACAAAAAAATAGAAAAGATTGAACGCCAGGGCACTAAAAATGCCAAAGATATTGAATTGATTTTTCGCGCCATAAAAGATTTATATGGATATCAAGAAAAAGCCAAGAAGAGAAAGATTGGATTTGAGTGAGGGGAGAGAAATATGGGGCTGGATTTTATCGCACATGTTCGGGAAGAAGATGGGCAGTGGCTGATTCATCCGCTGGTAGAGCATCTTCACGAAACAGCAAAGCTGGCGGGGGAAAATGCTGGTAAATTTGTAGCGCATACGCCACCAAAAGGGTCTGATCAATGGCATGGTCTTGCAGAACATTTACTTGAAACTGCCAAATTGGCGACTTCATTTGGTCGTAATGAACAAGAAAACCAAATGCTGCACCTTGCTGGTTTATTACATGACCTGGGTAAATACCAGGATGGTTTCCAAAAATATCTGATTTCAGCACATGAAGGAAAAAAAATCGCCAAAGTCCCACATGCGATGATGGGTGCTCTTGCCGCTTATAATCTGAAGCTTTCACAGAACCTACCACGATAAACCATTTGAGAACGGCAGCGCGGCAGGAGTGTATAGATAAAGCAAATTTAGATCCCTGGTTTCAAGGATAATACACCGGTACATCTCGTCATTGGCGATGATGAATCCAGTGATGCTATGTACATAATTACAGTTTATATTCCGGATGCCGCCTTATGGAGTGATAATTTTACAAAAAGGAGAAAACAATGAAGTGTTCAATTTGCAAGAATGGTGAAATGCATAAGGGAAAAACAACTGTTACTTTATTGCGGCAAAATACCACTTTTATCATGAAAGATGTACCTGCGTTGGTAGAAAAAGCAAGAAAAACACCAGGGTTGTGCGAAATGATTTTTTATCAAAAGGACATTTGAATGTCCTCATTTATAAAAATAACTGTGATATAATAACCAGGTAAACTATGGAGAAAAGCAATGCAGAAAAAACTTTGGAAAATGAATTGTAGAATCTGCGTGACAATTTATTTTGTGCAAAGAATATATGTTTTGGTGTTAAATGGTAATGAATAAAGTGGATTATATGAACTTCTGGGGTAAGGCAGATGCGGAAAGTGGAAGATGGCACCCTCTGGCGTATCACATGCTCAATGGCGCAGTATTGGCGTTTTGGATGATGGCAGGCATTTTATTTATGATAATAAGTTTGGATTAAGACTGGAGGAAAAAGTATGAGAGAAACTATTAATATCATAGGCGACTTAAGCGATGATGGGAAGACAATTATTTTGGAACAACCAGTGAAAGGGATTCCGGCCGGGAAAGTACATCTGGTATTAATTCAGAATGATGAGGATATCACCGATCAGGAATGGATTTCGTCTCTTTCGAAAAGCAACCTTTATGACGATTTAAAACACCCTGAAGAAGATATCTATACAATAAATGACGGGAAACATCATTATGGTACGCGGTAAAATTTTTTTAATTCCCTTTCCATTTGATGATTTATCTGCTTCAAAGGTCAGACCGGTGATTGCTCTGACAGAGCCAATAGGAATACACCGGCATGTCATAGTTTCATTTATTTCAAGCCGTGTGCCTGATGAAGGTGCGCAATCTGATATCATTCTTCGAAAAGATGAACCGGAACTTTCAGCTACCGGCCTTAAAAAAGATTCGATTGTTTTATGGCACCGATTGTTAACAATTCACGAGGGGTTGCTGCAGAGAGAACTTGGTGTTTTGCCATCTGCGATTCTGGAAAATATTCAGAACAGAATAATAAAATTATTCAAAGGAGAGATCTGAATGAACCTGATTGTATCTTTTCTCCGGAAAAACTTGACCTTCCCTTTGGAAAAAGTATATACACTGATTTTACCGGTTAATTGCGGGGAACAAACAAAGACAATGTTACAACCAACTTACATGTATTTCTGGGGCAAAGCCGATGCCGAAAGCGGAAGATGGCACCCTCTGGCGTATCACATGTTAGATGTGGCGGCCGTGGCACGGGAATGGCTAACAATCGATAGTCAGCTGAAATTGTTATTTTTGAAATTATCCGGATTGTCTGAATTTCAGCTGATTCCACTTCTGACTCTTGCCGCGGCATGGCATGATCTGGGTAAAGCCACGGTCTATTTTCAGAACAAAATTCCTGAATTTGCTGAGAAAAACAATCTGCATTGGCAGCTTGCAGCAGAAACCAGAGGATTCGACCACGGAGCTTTTGGCTGCACATGGATTGATGGTTGGCGAGAAAATGATATTGAATTTCAAACCTGGACCTCGCAGTATCCATTTTTACAGTCTCAATCATTTTTAAAACTCTGGAAGGCGGCCTGCTGGCATCATGGCAAAGCTTTTATACCTACTGATTACCATGACACTTCTGAAAATACACCTAAAGGAAAAAATAATGTATTTGATAAGGTTGTGTCGCTAAGGAATGAACTGCTTCGAAATATCTTCAATAACATCATGTCGGAAATTCCCTATCCATTTGAAAAGGATAAGGACATTGAAATATCTCCCTCCTTCGCAAGATTATTTGCTGGTTTTGTATCAGTTTGTGACTGGGTAGGTTCCAATCAAGATTTTTTCCCATTAACCCAGTCGGGCGATCTGGCAAAGTATTGGTCAGATTCCCATGACCGCGCAATTGATGCCTTGAAAAAAACGCAGTTGATTTCAGATGAAAAGCCAATTAGTATTCATTCTGTTGCCGGTATTCTCGGAGATAAAAAAACACCGCGTCCGGTTCAGCGAGCCCTGGAAAATCTGATCATGGAAGAACCCTCTCTTGTTATCGTAGAAGCCCCTACGGGTGAGGGAAAAACAGAATCGGCATTGTTCCAGTTTGCCCGTAGTAATGGCAGAGGTTTTTATTTTGGGTTACCTACCCAGGCTTCGGCCAATCAAATTTCAGGGCGTATCGAAAGTTTTTTAAAAAACATTTTGAAAACATCGGAACCGGCAATTCTGGCACATGGCAATGCCTGGTTGATTCGGGCAATGGCAGAGGACAAAAAATACAATGCATCTAATTCCGAAATACTGGATACAACTGCTGAAACCGAATATCTGGACTGGTTTAATTCTAAGAAAAGAACGCTGCTTTCTCATTACGGAGTTGGTACCGTCGATCAGGCGATGCTCGCCGCTCTGAACGTAAAACATGGATTTGTGAAACTATTTGGTTTAGCTGGAAAAACGCTAATCATTGACGAGGTACACGCCTATGATTCCTTTATGCTGCCTATTTTGGAACATCTCTTGAGATGGTGCGGTTTTTTAAACACCTCGGTGGTTTTGCTTTCGGCTACGTTACCTTCTGAAATGAAGAAACGCCTTGTTGGCGCATATCTGAACATGGCATATTCTGAGCTTACATTTCAAAAATCCGGTTACCCCCTGCTTACGCTGGCAAAAAAAGAAAATAATAACTATTTGGTTCAGGAAGTGGATACCCTCGATGGCAATCTGATGGAAACCAGAAAAAAAGAAACCATACGCATTCATTTTGCGACCCATCCAGAAAACGAATTTGAACCGATTATCGAATCCATACTTGACAAAATCAGTGATGGTGGAAATATTTTATGGATTTGTAATACAGTCAATAAAGCTCAATCCGTGTTTAATCAATTAAAACAAAGGTGCGTAGAAGCGCACTCTTCAGTCGAACTCCGGCTTTTTCATTCTCGTTATACCAAATCAGACAGGCTTCAAATTGAAAAAGAAATTGAATTGCTATATGGCGATGAAAATAAATCTCCAAACAGACCCCATCGATCAATACTTGTCGCCACACAGGTCGCTGAACAAAGCCTCGATATAGACTTTGATTTTCTGGTTACCGATATTGCCCCGGTAGACCTTATACTTCAGAGAGCCGGGCGAATTTTCAGGCATGAACGTAATAATCGTAACCAGAACTATACCGGGCCAGAGATTCTTGTGCTGCTACCCCCGGAAATCAGTCAGTTGAAAAATTTTGCCGGAGTCTATGATAAATTTACGGTGTTGAAAACCATGTATGAACTGGCCAATTTGAATGATCATAAAATTCTTTTACCACAAATGTATCGGTCTCTTGTAGAGAATGTTTACAATGAAACTATCCCGGAAAACAGTGCATCGAATCTGCTTGATTTCACTCTTAAGATTAATGAAGCAGAGTGGCAGATTGCTTTAGGCAAATTAAAGGATGAACAAAATGATTTGGATTTAAAGGGTCGGCATAATCTGATACCACCGCCAACCTATGAGGAATCGAGGGACAGCGCCCTTTTATCTGAAGAGGATAATTCTTATTGGGCCGCTAAAACAAGAGATGGCGATGAGACTATAGGATTAATTCTTGTGAATTTAATACATGGAAAATATATGATTGGTGACCTGGAACTCCCAGAAATAATACTTGAAAATATCAATGTAGATATTCTCACTCAAATGGCGTTCAATACGGTGTCGGTTGGTTCCAAAGGTTTTGTCAACCTTGCGAAATGGAAGCAAGTACTGCAACCAGAAGATGAATTGATTGCGAACTGGCAAAAGAAAATTGATAAGATATCTTTGTTAAAGGGTAAAAAAATTATACTTCTCGACGAACAAGGCGAGGCTCGAATTGAATTTTCAAAAGTGAATTATCAACTGGTTTATTCAATGAAAAAAGGTCTGGAAATCATGAAGGAAAAAATATAAAAGGAAATGTTCATGGTAAAAAAAGCGGAAACAAAAAAAACCATCGGAGCAAAAAGCAAGAGCGCTGCGCTTTCTTCTGAATCTCGGAAAAAAAAGGATTCAAAAAAGCCAAAAGGCAGTATAGAAAAAAAATCTGCCATGATCCAACTCGATCATGATTTCAGCTTTAATTTACTGACAGAACCGTGGCTGCCTGTTGTAACATTGAAAGGCGAAAAGAAATTTCTGTCATTAAATGACTTTATCAAAACCTGCCAAAATCTGGAAAGATTTGATTTCCCTCTGCCTGGCCTTGAAACCGCGGTCATCCGTTTCATGGTCGCCATGGTGCATATAGTCGGCGCTCCCAAAGACAAGAAAGAATGGGAAGAATGGTTGAGAAGAGGAAAGTTTGAAGACGGTTTTTTTCAGGAAATGCAAAAGTATAAAAACAAGCTGGATCTGTTCTCCCAAACCGAGCCGTTTATGCAAAATGCTAAACTAAAAGATTGTAAAGAGGATGAATTTGATGATATTAATCGTTTAATAAACTATTATCCATCAAAGACAAATCCATCGCATTGGTTTCATAAATATGACGGGGAAAACTCAAACGTTCTTTCGCCATCCAGTTTAGTTTGGTTACTTTTGCTTTATAATTCAATAACCTTTTCCGGTGGCAGTGGTTATAAGCCAGGGATAAATGGCAAACCACCGAATTACGTAATACTGAATGGCGATAATTTATTTATTACGATTGTACTGAATACGCCCAACAATAGTTTCCTTGCAAATTTCGTAAATATTAAACAAATAAAAAAACCTGAAAATGGTTTTATATTGAAATCGGGATTGAATTGTATGCCAAATGAAGTGAATCTTCAAACAGGTTTACTCTGGAATTCTCGGCAATTGTTGTTTATACCTATTGCTAACCGAGGTAAAAAAAAATGTTCCATATCCATGGAAACTTCTAATATCGTTGTAAATCAATTTATAATGAAACCTCAGGAAATGTCATTAAAAAAAGGTACTTATTGGAGTGATCCACATGTTATTAAAATTGATCTTGGGAAAAAAGGTTTAAAGAATCTTAACGAAAGCGGAGAACTTCCTAATTGGCGAGAATATCCCAGCTTACTGATGACTTCGGGGCGTAAAAATGAAAAAACGAAAGCATTGATTTTTCCGACAATTACACTGCAGCAATTATCGCATACTGTAAATAAATCAAGAAGTATAAGATTATCTTATTTTTCTTTTTCCACAATTAATAATGCAAAAATAAATCAGATAGAAGAAAATAAATATTATTTCCAATCGAATTTTATTGATAATCAGGAAATGATTGCAATAATCGAAAGAATGGTCGATCTGATTTACCAATTTTCATACCAAATTAAAGTAAATTTGAAAACAGCATTTAATATAAAAACGGGTAGCACTTCAGAGCCGCCTAATTTCCAAACCGCCTACTGGCATGAACTCGGCTCCGCATTTGAAGAATCTCTTGCTCAACTGGCCAATACTGATAAAGAACCCGACGAAGTGTTGCGAGAATGGAAAATCATGCTGGCAGAGCATGTGCGTGAGACATTCAAGCGACATACTGAAAAACTGATTAGCAACCCGAAGCACCTGAAACATTACGAGGCAGCAAGGTTATACCTCGAACACAAAATATATGCAAAAGATGGGTTGTTGCCGCGACCCAAAAAAACTGAAAACAGGAGAATCTCATGAATACAGAAACAGCGTCAGTTGAAATTTCTTTGGATAAAAAGGAAAATATCTATAGCGAGAAACATCGAAAGTTCATTAGAAAGATAAGCGAATTATCCAGCGGCGATCTGGCTATACTCAGACGCTGTAACAGGAATCCACATGAAGACCCGCGTTTATTTCCCGTTATTGGAAAACTGGGTGTTCTCAACAGCTATAACCATGCATTGATAGCGTGCCTTTATGCGGTTTATCATAAGTCATATGAGGAACCAATTTTTGAAGAAAATTATAATTTTGGGAAAGCCTTTCGTAATGCCTACGATCCTGTACCAGAAAATAAGGAGCAACGAAATAAATATAAGCCCAAACAAGACACCCGGTTTCGGTCTATATTAACCGCAGATCACGGAGATGCATTGACTTACCGCCTTCGGCAAGCCGTTCGGTTGATTCAAAGCAAAAATGAGCCGCTTGATTTTTCCATTTTGTTAGGAGACCTTTTCAATTGGGATAATTCCAAAAAGAGGGTACAGCGAAAATGGGCAGAAGGGTATTATAGCGGCTTTGCAAGCACTGATGATGCTAACAATGCAGATCAATCAGATGATTTCGATAACGATGAAGAAACCGATGAGGATGATGAATCATAAATCGGAGGTGAATATGAAAACTTTAAAAATACATACAAAAACAGATAATAAGGGCAAGGCAACCATATATGTTGATACCTCCATTCCAGACTCGGAGCTGGATTTGATTGTTCAATTTGAGGAGCTACCCAAATCTCTACAGGTTTCTGAAAAAAAACCAAAATACGATTTATACGAATTTGTCGGCAAAATCAAATGGGATATCAATCCATTGGAGTATCAGAAAAAACTGAGGGGTGAATGGGGCATGCCTTGTAACGACTGACCCGGATTTGATAAAAGTCGATGGTTTGGAAGTTTTGAATTATTTAGATAATGAAAATAAAAAGGAGCAATAAAATGTCAAAAGGAAATGAAAACAAAAAATTTATCGAGATTCACATGCTGCAAAACTATGCGCCATCGAATCTCAATCGCGATGATACCGGCAGTGTAAAGGATTGCACATTTGGAGGTTATCCGAGGGCCAGAATTTCGAGTCAGGCGATAAAGAGAAGCATAAGGGTTTCGGACTTTTTTCTGGAAAATCTGAAAGAATATCTGGGTGAGCGAACCAAGTTTTTGCCGAAAGAGATTAAAAGGTATTTGACCGAAGAAAAAAAATATTCTGAAGAAGACGCAACCGTTTGGGCTGGAAAATTTTTGGAAATCGGCAAAAGTGACAAGAACAAAGATAAAAAAAATAAAGATGAAGACGACAAAAAAAAGAAAAAAGATAATCCCAAAGAAGACGCACTGTTGGAAACTGCCCAGCTCATGTTTTACGGCAAAGAAGAACTTAAAAAAATTATAGATTGGATTATTGCTCAGGAAAATAATATACCCGACAAAATTGATCCCAAAATTATACAAAGTGCGCTAAAAGACTTGAAGGCGAAGCCAGTTGATATTGCACTTTTTGGGAGAATGACAACTCTCGAAGCATTTGAAGACGTCACTGCTGCCTGTCAGGTTGCCCATGCGATTTCAGTCAATCAATTCAATACCGAATTTGATTATTTTACGGCAGTTGACGATCTGAAGGGTACATATCAAGACCATCAAGGGTCGGCATTTATTCAAGAAACCGAGTTTACGAGTGCCTGCTTTTACAAATATTTTGCCATTGATTATGATGCTTTTGTCAAGTCAATTGGCGGTGAGACGGAAAAAGAACTGGCGAAATCTGCCGTTCAGGCATTTGTTCAGGCAATATCTCTGGCCAATCCTTCTGGCAAACAAAATTCTTTTGCCGCCCATAATCCGCCTCATTTTGTCGGGGTAGAAATCAAAAGTAAAAAGATACCGGTGAACCTGGCCAATGCTTTTATTCAGCCAATAAAACCTGACAGTAAAAAATCATTAAATGAAAATGCAGCAGAAGCGTTGTCAAAATATGCTATAAAAAACCGTGAAGCGTTCAGTCTTCCTGTTGAACATGCGGCCGTTTTTTTATTGGATGGAAAGGATTCGACTGGAAAAGAATTTGCAAAAGACGATCAGTCCCGATTTGCAAAATTAAATGATCTTTCCGACTGGCTGATAAATAAACTGGGGTGATCGGATGAAGTATCTGGTACTCAGACTTTCGGGGCCACTGATGTCCTTTGGCGAGGGCGATTACTGGGATATTCGCAGTACTGGTATCTTTCCAACCAAAAGCGCAATTACAGGGCTTCTCGCCGCATGTTTTGGATGGTCTCGCAATGATACAGAAGAGATCAGGGAGTTGAGCGAAGGAATCTCGGTTTCTGTGAGGCAGGATAATCGTTTTTCGCTGCTCAGGGATTACCATACTATCTTAAACACGCTCAAGGCTGATGGCAAGCCAAATGAAAATGCGGTGCAATCTTATCGAAGCTATTTGATGGAAGCGGAGTTTTCAGTTCTGGTTTCCGCAAAATCTGGAGCACTTTATGTTTCCATTCGATCAGCATTAATGGATCCGGTCTGGCCGATTTTCCTTGGTAGAAAATCGTGTGCGCCTTCCGTGCCGGTTTACTGGGGCGAAGAAATTGAGGCGGAAAACTCGCATGCGGCATTTCAAAGTCTGCCGGTTACTGGAACATTACTAAATCAAAAAGTGCCGAATTGGTTTACAAACGAAAAAAAATCTCAAAAAAAATCGGGGAAGCCTGTGCAGCATGCATGTATTACCGATGAAAAACTATCTGGTGTCGATACCAGAAAATCATTAACCCGGGACAATATTGTCAATTCGAGATTGAGAGTTTTTTCCCAGCGAGAAGTATATAAATTTTTTATACAGGGCATCGAATCATGAACAAGAAATTATATCTTACCGAGCTGCAGTTAAATTTCCGTAGTCAGGCAGCCATAAACTGGATTAGAAATCCCTATAAAGTTCATCAACGACTTTGGATGGCTATGCCCGAAGCGGTTAAAGAGGAACAAAAGGATAAAGACAAAAGAAAGATAAAAGACAGAGAAGCACCTCCCTTTCTTTTTCGTCTTGAGCCAGAGTTTATAAGAAATGGCAGAGCATGTCCCCGAATTTTGGTGCAGAGCCAGTTTCAGGCAGACTGGGAGATGGCATTTGATGAAACTGATAAAATAAAATTTCTGGCTGATTCTGGAATTCAGACCAAAACTATCGATACCAATATTTTTGGCAAAGATATGGCCTTGCAATTTGATATTGTGTTAAATCCAACGAAAAAAATCAAGAATTACCGCTTATTATTTCAGGAGCAGTTAAAAGAATACCCGGAAAAATATTCGCGCAGACATCATGATTTGTATTTAAAAGGAAAAGAAAAACTTGCTGAACTGGCAAAAACCGTTGCCAAAGAAACAAGAGAAAAGTTGCCGTCTGTCAGAATCGGGATTTATGATGAACAAAACCAAATCGAATGGCTAAAAAAACAGGGTAATCGTTCAGAGGTTGCTGAAAACAATGCACATTCCGATGCAGGTTTTGAAATATTGAAAGTTGAAATTAAAAATGAAAACGACGATTTGAATTATAACGATTCGATTTACCGAAAAGTAAACCACCAGCAGAAGGCAAAAAAGAAGAACGGCGATAATGTTATTGATCAGGATATTACTTACCTTACTGTAAATTTCTCCGGCATTCTGCGCGTCACCGACCCCGAAAAATTCCGTCAGACTCTCTTCAACGGCATTGGCCGCGCCAAGGCCTTCGGTTGCGGATTGTTGTTGCTGAAACGAATTTAATTGAATATTATACAAGGAGTTACGATGATACTTTCAAAAGAAGAAATATCCAGAATCCCGAAAGAAGAGCGTTATGCTCTTATGGGTGAATTGTGGAAAAGTCTGCAGCAAGAGGAAAAATTTGAGCTGACAGAAGAACAAATAAGAATTCTGGATGAAAGACTGGAATTTGCAGAAAAAAATCCGGAGGCTTTTACCCCCTGGGAAAAAGTAAGAGAAAGACTGGAAAAGTATCTCGATGCTGAAGGTTGAGATATTAGGATCTGCAGAAGACGACCTGGAGAAAATTGTACGGCATTATAAAAGCATCGACAGCAAGCTTGCGCGTCAGTTTATTGATGAATTTGCCATTGCGTTGAAATTTATACAATATTTTCCTGAAGCGGCTCCCACGATTCGAAAAAATGCCCGCAGGGTTATCATAAAGACATTTCCATATATTGCAATCTACCGTATTAAAAAAAACCAGATTCAAATTGCCGCCGTCTTTCATCAAAAAAGAAAACAGGAGAACTGATGCAATGCCTAACCGCGATTTACAGGAAATCCCGAAGTTCAGCGACAAGTGGTCGTTTCTCTATTTCGAAAAAGGACGAATCGAGCAATACCGCCAGTCAATTTCGTATGAGTATCTGGAAAAGATTGTTCCCATACCGGTAGAAACCCTGGCGGTTCTCATGCTGGGGCCGGGCACAACAGTGACCCATGCGGCAATGAAAACAATTTCTGAATCCCGGTGCTGCGTTGTGTGGACAGGCGAAAACGGGGTTAAGTTTTACGGCCATGCGAATGCGGCGACGTATTCATCGCGACACTTGCTGCGCCAGGCAGAGTGCGTGACAAATGAAGCAGATAAAATGCGGATTGTGCGAACCATGTATGCGATGAGGTTCGCCGAGATTGTTCCGGTCGATACAAGTCTTGACCAGTTGAGAGGAAAAGAGGGGGCGAGAGTCCGCAAGGCCTACAAGAGTTTATCAGAAGAATATGGAGTGGAATGGGTGGGGCGCAGTTATGACCAGCGTAACTGGAAGGCGGGGGATCCGTTGAACAGGGCGCTTTCGGCGGCCAATTCCTGCCTGTATGGCCTTTGTCAGGCGGCGATTGTGAGTCTGGGTTGTTCGCCGGCGCTGGGTTTTATACATACTGGCAAGCAGCTTTCTTTTGTGTATGACATAGCAGATCTGTACAAGGTCGATATTACCGTTCCAATTGCGTTCGAGGCGGGGTCGGGAAATCCAAATCCGGAGTCGGCGGCAAGATATATGTGCAGGGATGTTTTCAGGGAAAAACAGCTGCTAAAAAAAATTGTGAGAGATATAATGAGGTTGCTTTATGGTGATTCTTATATTGGAGAAAACGACGACATCGCAGAGGGGGTTGATGTCGCGGTTAACTATTGAACCAAAGGCCAATGTTTTTATTGGCAATGTCAATGCTCGCATTCGCGACAAACTGTGGCAAAAGGTAGTGGAAAAATGGGACGTGCCTGCGCTGATGATCTATACGACGAATGTGGAACAGGGATATAAAATCAGGATACATAAAGATCCGGCCAGGGATGTGTACGAATCAGATGGGGTATGCCTGCCTTTTTTGAGAGAGAAAGAGAAGGCAGAAATAGAAGAGGAATAAAAGGGGGGCAAAGAATTAATTGGAACGAAAGATATTACTGGCCCCCCTGAGGCGCACTCGTCCAGCACCAACTGCGTGTGGCGCTGGACGGGGTTGCGCCTCACCCCCCAGAGAGTTCATATTTGAGGATATAAACTTAGTTTGACATCATATAAAAGTACTTAACAAAGGTTTGTCTTTTCCCCACACACGTGGGGATGAACCGCTGTCAGTTCATATCGACGTGTGGACAGGATACTTTTCCCCACACACGTGGGGATGAACCGTCAATTAAAGCACCGCCGAAAATTTTATTGAACTTTTCCCCACACACGTGGGGATGAACCGGGAGCCATTAAAAACTTAAACAATGGCGAATACTTTTCCCCACACACGTGGGGATGAACCGAACCCATCTGAAAGATCATTGTCAGCATTGTCCTTTTCCCCACACACGTGGGGATGAACCGAAAAAGCGAAAGGCCGTGAAGAGTTCATTCAACTTTTCCCCACACACGTGGGGATGAACCGATGATGCTATTTGACAAAGAGAATGATTATAACTTTTCCCCACACACGTGGGGATGAACCGTAAGTGTGTCGTTACAAGTTCAAGGTCGTCGTCTTTTCCCCACACACGTGGGGATGAACCAGAGCATCTGCATAAAAATGGAACTCATTCTCCCCTTTTCCCCACACACGTGGGGATGAACCGTTGACGGCCTGAATAAAATTACTTAGGAGATACTTTTCCCCACACACGTGGGGATGAACCGTTAAACTCAAAACCAAACGTGAACTCGACCCCCTTTTCCCCACACACGTGGGGATGAACCGCATATTCTGTTTTAGTTCTCATCGTCGCTATTCTTTTCCCCACACACGTGGGGATGAACCGACTATCGTGCTTTAACTGGATCGGTCACGGCACTTTTCCCCACACACGTGGGGATGAACCGAAAGGTTGAAACGTTAGCAGAATCGACCAAAACTTTTCCCCACACACGTGGGGATGAACCGTCCCCGTTGGTTTTTTCAATTGTCCCCGGATCCTTTTCCCCACACACGTGGGGATGAACCGGTGTATACGATTTTGAGCATGAAGGTAATATTCTTTTCCCCACACACGTGGGGATGAACCTCTGTATTTACTCTTTTTGCCAATCGTGCAATCCTTTTCCCCACACACGTGGGGATGAACCGCATAATGGTGAGATAAAAATTATGTGGGTTCCCTTTTCCCCACACACGTGGGGATGAACCGGCGTACCTATTGAGGTTACCAAAACAATCCAGCTTTTCCCCACACACGTGGGGATGAACCGGTTCTTGGCGATACCGTTGAGAAAATGGGTAGCTTTTCCCCACACACGTGGGGATGAACCGTACAGGCACGTAAAGAGCATACTAAAGCTGAGCTTTTCCCCACACACGTGGGGATGAACCGCAAGAATACATGGCTTTAATTGCTTTATCAAGCTTTTCCCCACACACGTGGGGATGAACCAGCGTTACAACAATTAATCGGCGGCGGACAATTACTTTTCCCCACACACGTGGGGATGAACCGGGAAAGACTAAGACATTTTTCAGAACCGTTATCTTTTCCCCACACACGTGGGGATGAACCGTCACCCCGTTCTATGCCTAATATCAATGCTGACTTTTCCCCACACACGTGGGGATGAACCGTCCATGAGTTCCAACTAATCTCAGCTGTGAAGCTTTTCCCCACACACGTGGGGATGAACCGCCAGGGATGAGTATATCCTTATTCTTGAAGGCCTTTTCCCCACACACGTGGGGATGAACCGGACATCCGAAATACTTATGTTGAATGGTGCAACTTTTCCCCACACACGTGGGGATGAACCGCGTATCATCAAAATACAAGAATGCAGTTATTACTTTTCCCCACACACGTGGGGATGAACCGAGTCGTTCACTACTACTGGAAGAGGTGGGGTGCTTTTCCCCACACACGTGGGGATGAACCGCGTCTCGTAACGTCTGGAGTACTGAGACATCGCTTTTCCCCACACACGTGGGGATGAACCAACCCACAGACTATTATTTCTGCCCGTCCACCACGAACAAAGTTCGTGACTGGTACAATCTCAAAATCCTCGCCGAAGTTTATTCCAAACCAGCCAATGGTTTTTAGAAACCAGCCAATGGTTTTCGAAAACTTCACCGATGTTTACCCAAAACCAGCCACTACTTTTTAAAAACCTCGCCGATGTTTGGCCTAAAAAAGGCCATTTTCGGCCGTTTTCAGGTAGAGGTTTTAAAAAACCAGGTAATGCTTTTTGAAAACCATTACCTGATTTGCCCCCCAAAAGACCTTTTTTTGCTGTTTTTCAATAGAAGTTTTAAGTACGCACAGTAATGGTTTTTCATAA
>Ga0224495_10001480_pt1 | contig 16442 bp, 12 predicted proteins | sample SF_Jul11_sed_USG_FD_168128 | JGI IMG/M metagenome (GOLD analysis project Ga0224495, IMG submission 168128) | Sediment microbial communities from San Francisco Bay, California, United States - SF_Jul11_sed_USGS_4_1 | ecosystem: Environmental > Aquatic > Marine > Sediment | place: USA: California... | reverse complement strand
CAGGCCGACGTGGACATCATTAAAAGCCCGAAGGTCGAAGGCACCGTCACGGCGACCCTGACGGATGTGCCGCTGTCTGAGGCGCTGACGAATATTCTCGAGGCGCATGGCTACGCCTATATCACCACGGACAATATCATCCGCGTTGTTCCCAAAGACGAAATTCACGAGGTACGCGAAAAGGTTGTCAGCCAGGTCTTTCGTGTAACCTATGCGAATGTTAAAGATGTTGAGACGGCGCTGGGGCGGTTTATTTCTGAACAGGGTGCGATTTCCTCGAATCCCGGCACGAGCAATATCATTGTGACGGACACCGAAAGCAAGGTCAAGGCGATCAGTGCGTTTATTGAGGAAATTGATCGTGAGACTCCTCTGATCCTTGTAGAAGCGAAGATTTACGATGTTACCTCGACCGAAAATTTTGATCTTGGCGTTGAATGGCAGGCCGGAACCGCAACCAGTTACGGAAGCGTGCCAACCGGGGCAACGCTCGGAAGCGGCTACAGTACACTTGGCAACATGCTCCAATCATCAGTAACCGATCCGGCATTAACCGGTGCTTTTGCCGGCAGCACCAATAAAACCACGGCAACAGATGCGTCACTTCGATTCGGTATTCTGAACGACCATATCAATCTCGATGCGGCACTTCGCGCGGCCCAGGAGGATATACGGGCAAAATTACTTGCCAGCCCCAGAATCATCGTGATGGACAACGAGGAAGCCATTATCAAGATTGTTGAAGAAATTCCTTATCAGGAGTTAACACAAAGTTCCGAGGGCGGCAATATCGGAACGACTGAGTTCCGTGACGTCGGTGTGGAATTGATGGTGACCCCGCATTTGACACGTGACGGCAAGATCCGTCTGGTATTGAACCCGAAGTTCAGCGTTCGTACCGGCGAGGCACTTACTGTGACCAGCGGCTCTCAGTCCAGCGCTCAGCCGATCGTGGCTTCTCGTGAAGAAAGAACGACGGCATTGATTCAGGACGGCCAAACAGTTGTGATCGGAGGCCTGAAAAAGCAGGATGTTTCTCAGCAGCTTAACAAAGTTCCACTGTTGGGGGATATCCCCTTGCTGGGCGGACTGTTTCGTTTCGAGGGCGAAAAAACCGTCAATAGCGAATTGGTCATCTTCATTACGCCGCAGGTGGTCGAGGATTTTGCTTTGTCTGAAGACGAGGAGAGATGTCTGGCCAACACCACGTTTGTAGCCCCTCAGCTTCCCGAAACAAAACTGGGAAATGACTAAACCCGCCTCATGGCGAAAGCTTTCAAAGGCCGGTGCTTTCTGAGAAGCATCGGCCTTTTTGTTTGGTTCAATTCAATTACGATGACGCCGTGACCACGTCGGCACACCGGCTGCACAAATCCGGATAATCCGCATGTTGCCCGACACTCGGATAGAAATTCCAGCAGCGCTCGCATTTTTTATTTTTACTTTTAATTACAATTGGAGAAAGATCCGGTACTTGCGATTGTGGTACAGCTTCTCCACCAATATTTTTCATTTCATCTTTACGAATTTTAACTTCACTTACAATGCACAAACTTGCAAACGTTTCTGGAGTTATCTCATTAATAACATCGAGTAGAGTTTGATCACCAGTTATAACTTGTACAGTAGCTTCTTGGCTGCTATTAATAACTTTGTCTTTTCTTTCATTTTCAATTGCAGCAAGCACCGTATCCCGCAGGTCCATGATCTTGGCCCATTTCGCTTCATTGGCTTTCGCATCAATAGCAGAATCAGCAACTGGCATCATTGCCAGATGCACCATATTAACATCTTCGCTCTTGTGATCCATCGCCGCCCATGCCTCTTCGGCCGTATGGGCCAATATCGGCGCCAGCATCCGCACGAGCGCGTCGAGGATTTTGTACATCGTCGTTTGACCGCTCCGGCGGCTCACACTGTCCGCTGCATCACAGTACATCCGGTCCTTCAGCACGTCCATATAGATGCTGCTCATCTCGACCGTGCAGAAGTTATAAATCTTATTAAACACCCGGTGGAACCCGAAGCTGTCGTAGGCCTGATGCACCTCATCGATCAGCACATTCAGTTTCTCCATCGCCCACTGGTCGATCAGTGCCATGTCTCGATAGTCCACGCTCATCTCGGCCGGAACAAAATCGTTGATATTGCTCATCAGGTACCGCAGCGTATTGCGGATCTTGCGGTAGGCATCCTGCAGCCGGCCGATCAACTCGTCGCTGCAGCGCATGTCTTCCTGGTAGTTCACACTGGACACCCACAGCCGCAGGATGTCGGCGCCATACTTTTCGACTTCTTCCAGCGCGCTGACATAGTTGCCCGCGGACTTGGATTGCTTCATCCCCTTCTCGTCGACGGTAAACCCGTGGGTCAGCACCGTCTTGAACGGGGGCTTGCCCGTTGCGCCCAATGCCGGCAGCAGCGACAACTGGAACCAGCCGCGATGCTGATCGGACCCTTCCAGGTACAGATCGACCGGCACCTCATACCCCGCCATCTCCATCACACTGTGCCAACTGCACCCGGACTCAAACCACACGTCGAAGATGTTCTCCTCTTTTTTCAGATCGTCCCAACTGAACCCGTCCGGCAGCTGAAAATCGTCGCCGAGGATTTCCTGCGGCGTATCGGTAAACCAGCAGTTCGAGCCCTTTTGACCGACGTACTTCGCCACCGCCATCGCGGACTCCTTGGTCAGCAGGGCGTCGCCGTTGCTGTTGACAAACGTCGGGATCGGCAGCCCCCACGACCGCTGTCGGCTGATGCACCAGTCGGGGCGGGATTCGAGCATTCCCTGAATCCGTTTTTGTCCCCAGCCGGGAACCCATTGGACATCTTTAAGCTGGTCCAGTGCCAGGTTCCGCAGGCTCTTGCTGCCGAATTTCTCGACATCCTTATCCACGCTGACAAACCACTGCTCCGTCGCCCGGAAGATCACCGGCATCTTGCTCCGCCAGCAGTGCGGATAGCTGTGCAGCAATTCCTGTTCATGCACCAGCAGGCCCAGGCCGCGCAAGTGTTCGTTGACTTCCTTATCAACCTTCAGCACGCTCTTGCCGCGGAGCCACTCGGGCACCGTATCATCATAGCAGCCGTCATCGGCCACCGGCGAATACACCGCCAGGCCGTACTGCATCCCGGCCATGTAGTCTTCGGCCCCGTGTCCCGGCGCGATATGCACGATCCCCGTGCCGTCTTCAGTCGTGACGTATTCGGCGTTGATGGCAAACCACGCATCCTTGTCCGTCGGGTTGGTTTCGACGTAGGGATGCACATACCGCAGCTTTTCCAGCACGCTGCCTTTGACCGGTGCACTGACCGAGTAGGTGCCACCTTCCAGTCCCGCCGCGGCGACAACCGCCGCCAGCCGCTCGGCACAGACAATCGAGGTGAATTTCGCCCCGTCTTTGTCATACGTCAGGCCGACATAATCCAGCCGCGGATGCAGGGCGACCGCCAGGTTGGCCGCCAGTGTCCACGGCGTCGTGGTCCAGATCATAAAGCAGACCTTGGAATCGTCGCCGGCCAGGCCCATTTCGCGAACCTTGGCCGCGCTGCCATCGTCCATCGGGAAATTCACGTAAATACTGGACGAAGTGATGTCCTTGTATTCCAGTTCCGCATCCGCCAGCGCCGTTTCGCACCCAATCGACCAGTGAATCGGCTTTAACTGTTTGTAAACCAGCCCATTGCCGACCAGTTCGGCGAAAATCTCCAGAATCCCCTGCTCGTACTGCGGCTTGAGCGTCAGGTACGGATTCTCAAAATCGCCGAAGACGCCCAGCGCCTTAAACTGCCTGGTCTGCTGCTTGACGAACTTCGAGGCGTATTTTTGACACTGCTTGCGGATCTCGGGCTTGGACATTTCCTTGGCCTTCTCACCCAGTTCGGCCATCACCTTGACCTCGATCGGCAGCCCGTGACAGTCCCAGCCCGGCACATATGGCGCCTTGTGCCCGGTCATGGTCTTGTATTTGACCACAAAATCTTTCAGCACCTTGTTAATCACGTGCCCCATGTGAATATCGCCGTTGGCATACGGCGGGCCGTCATGCAGCGTATACAGCGGCGCACCGTCGCGTGCGGCGAGAATTTTGTTATATATGTCCTGCTTATCCCACCCCTTCCGCGTCTGCGGCTCGCGCTGGGTGAGGTTGGCCTTCATCGCAAACCCTGTCTTCGGCAGGTTCAATGACTCCTTGTAACTCTTCTTATCCGACATTATTTGTCCTTATTATTAAATCAAACGGCTTATGGTACGCCCCAAAGCCGCTTCTGTCAAGTGCGGGCTGTTGTTTCGTAAGCGTTCAAGCTATTATTACCACGAAGAAACGAAGGGGCACGAAGGGAAAGAACGGTTCAGTAATAGGGGAATAAAAACTTCGTGTTTCTTCGTGCCTTCGTGGTAAAATTAAATCGGTTTTTTGTTTGAAATGGACAGAGAATGGGTATAATTGGGAGTCAAGTATATAGGGATGTACGAATATAGGTATATAAGGATATAGGAAGGCGGGATTTTGAATAAATAAGGATTGGGAAACAGGCGGCTGGCCTTATTAAGAAAGGAGAGAAACATGCCGTTTCATTTTGATGACGTGGATGTGGTGTCCCAGGTTTCAGGACCGGGCTCTGCTTTGATCGTTCCCTGTTATATGTGTCCTGCGGTCACGGTCGCGATCCGGGAAAATAAACCGTTTATGCAATTCTTTAAGCTCGCCCCATTCGCGGCCTATATTAAGAAAATGCGATCGGCATTAAACAAAAAAGGAGTCCGCACCCGGGTTTTCAGGAGCTTTTTGTATCACCAGTGGTTTATGTGTATATGGACCGCAGGACGCCGCAAAAAACTGCGGGATGCGGCCCAAAACTATGACGCCGTGATCGTTTTGGGGTGTGAGTCCGCAACCGAAACCGTACGCGCGTGTATCCAATCAACGGATTGCAAGGTGATAGAAGGCATGAAAACCGTTGGCATCACGAATGCACAACCACGGCTGCGTTTGCCCTGTCATGTATACTTCCAGGACTCCAGGATAGTTCCACTGCCGCAACAAAATTAAGATAATTAGATTTTGAATTTGAAAAACCTGAGGACTGATGCTGAATTTTGAATGAGCGAGAAATAGGTTGACTGTCCCTATTATTCTGTAAAAAAATGCTTAAAATCTAATTTTTTATTACTTATAGGTCGATATTTAGCATAAAATAATTGAAATTGGCAATAGTTTTCACGATACCAAATGTCTTTTTTTGTGAAGTAGTAAGAAAGGGAGTATCATGCAATCAGAATTATTTCAGAAAAATAATTTCGCTAGAAATGAAGATTTCATTAAAGATGCAACAGAATTATTGGAATTGGAAGGTTCGCAGTTTTCGAAAGTCGTGGAATATGCCATAAAAGATTTCACAACAAGAACTACAAAAGAAACAAACGATAATTACGAAAAAGCTTCGAGTAAAATTGGTGTCACTACTGGCAAACTTAAATATATTTTTAATATAGCAAGTTTTTTTATTCGTCAATTTGCTCTAAATGGAGATGCATATACTGACGAGCCTTCAGCGATTGCTGATGATCTTATCGTTCTACTAAAAACAGAGGATGCAAAAAAAGAATTGCTTGAGCAGTTTTTAGATGGTCTTAAAAGATACTCTCAAGAAGATGCGGGTTTTAATTGCAGAAAGAGTAGATACGCATCTGCTTGCTTACCTAATATCAAAGGGATTTTTTCCGTGCTAGACTACAGAGTAGTCTTCGATAAAGAACTCAAAACTGGAGAAGAAGCGGAAGATGTCGATATTAACTGTATTGGTGTTACACCAGTTGGGATACTGAAGTTTGTATTAACCTCGGATGAAAACAGCGAGGTTCTATTTCAAGTAGAAAAAGAAGCCATTTCCGTAGTTATTAATGAACTAGAATTATTATTGAAGAAAATGGAGATAGCAAAAGACTATTTGAATTTATCGGGAAATTAAGATGAAATTCACAGAACAAATGACAGATAGACGGATGTTGGGTACTTCTATAAAGAAGCAAGCCAGTCAGTGTAAAACAAGACACACTTTGATAATAGATTCTGATGAACCTGATTATTTATGCATGTCAGAAAATAAAGTAAAAGAAATCATTTCTAATGCCTTTGCAGATAATTCGACGACCCTTTTAAGGGGTACGCCAGAACTACTAAGACCATTAGATCGTTTAGAAAGAGACTACGTGAAAAGATATAATGAACTTTCTGAAAAATGGAAAGATGAAATTTGTCACTTTTCAACAAATGTAGACATGTTCTTTCATCCCAAGTACCAACAAATTATTGGAATGGGCCCCAAAATTATACCTTTACTGCTGAATGAATTAAAAAACCCCTCTGTACATTGGTTTTGGGCATTAAACTCAATAACAGGTGAAGATCCAGTACCACAAGAAAAAAAGGGAGATATATCTGAAATGGCCAAGTCATGGTTGAAATGGGGAGAAAAAAAGGGATATGACATCTGAAGACAGGCTGAAACGAATCTTTCCACGTTTGCATTCTGGTTATTTTAAAATCACAAGCGAACCAGACAATTACAACTGCGTTGCTTGGGCAGTTCAGGATGTAAAGAAATGGTGGCAACCTTTATTTTATTGGCCTAAAGAGGTTCCAGAAGGATATTCGATAGATAATTACATCGCTTTATATGAATATTTAGGTTTTGAGAGATGTGATAATTCTAGCTTAGAAGAGGGCTATGAAAAAATTTCTTTATACGCCAAAAATGGCTTTTTCAAACATGTGTCTCGCCAATTAAAAGATGGTTATTGGACGAGCAAACTTGGCGAGAAAGAAGATATCAAACATAGTTATGACTCACTAACAGGTGACATGTATGGTGGAATTGTAGTATTAATGAAAAAAAGGATATGAAATTTTTCACTTATAGTAAGTAGAAAACTTATAGAAAACTAGGGACAGTCACCATTTGATTGATTATTGTATAATGAATAATGGTTATAAGTGACGATTTTGATCATGAAAAAGATTGCTTCTGTTATCCTGGGTTTATTGTGGGGGATGATTTAATTGTCGAATGACGATGGACGATGGACGATGGACGATTTATTCGACCCCTTTCCGTCTTCGCTTTCAGCTTCGCCGCGACAAGTGGGGGTAAAATAAAGGGGTCCGGTACTTTTTTCGGCGATCTTGACTGATTGGATCCATTCGGCTTCCCCTTCGGCGCTGCTCAGGGCTAAAGGCATATTCAGGGCGGGCTTAGGGCTTTTTCGATTGAATATTTTTTGCTGTATATTGATTATTGAATAATCTGTGTCAATCTGTGGACGATAAATAAATTCAGCGTGGGCACGGCCCACCCTACAAAAAATTCGCGACTATTCGCGTGCATTCGTGGTTCTTTTATTTTATCTTGTAAATCCTGTTAATCCTGTCAAAAAATTCGCGGTTCCGCCCGCTCCATCACTGTCGCGGCTCTGAGGAGGGATGTCATTCAGATAGGCGAATTCTCCGAACAGTTCGCTGGCCTTTGCGTTGTAGGCGCGGGCGGCGTCGGTTTCTGAGTCGAACAGGCCCAAGTGTTGCTGTTTTTCGCCGCATCTGATAGCTGCCTGCCATTTGGCCGATCCCCGATGGTACGAGACGCCTTTATACCGCGAGGACCGGCCGCGAAGACCCCGCCGATTCTTCGCATTTTCCGCCGGGCTGCACAGACGCAGATTGCACCTGCGATTATCCAGCCCGTTATGGTTGATAAGCGAAAAGAAAAGGGGTCAGACACCTTTTCTGGTGTTGATGACTGATTAAAACTAGGGACAGGCAATTCAAATGATTATTGTATAATGTATATTGATTAATGGGATAGCAGTTAGCAGTAAACAGTTAGCAGTAAACAGTTATCAATAAAAAAGGCCTTTCAGGACTACTCTACTCTGAAAGGCCGTCAAAGAAATTTATCTTCCCGCTTCTATTCAGAGCAGCATCACGTACTCTCCTTTAATGACGCTCATAATGCCGGAAATGTTACGCGGATTCCGCCCCCGGGTGATTGCTGCGAACGAATTGGGACATATTGTGTTCATTAAAACGCCAATATACCTGTTTTTATGGAAACCGTCAAGCAGGATCGCCGATAAAAACACGATTTTTGTGAAAAGTTCACAAAAACGGCCAGAGATCGGTAAAAAAGAATGTTTTGACATTTTTAGGCCGTGATTTACCATGTCTGCATGAGTTTTGAACAGCAAATCAAGCAAAAGGCCCTCGATTTGGGCTTTGACGCCGTGGGGATCACCACCGCCGAACCGGTGGCCGCGGCCCACATCGAGTATTTTCGGCAGTGGCTCTCTCGCGGCAATGCCGGCGAAATGGCCTACATGCACCGCAACACCGAAAAACGCTTCGACCCGGCCAGGCTGCTCGCCGGAGCGAAATCCGTGATCTGCGTCGCACTCAATTATCGTTTAAATAAGGATCAACAAGCCGATAATCCGGGCATTCGCATTGCCCGGTTTGCCCAGTACATCGACTACCACCCGTTCATCAAGGACCGCCTGTTTCAGTTGGCGGAGTTTATTCAAACCCAAACAAAAGCGCGGCAGCGCGAGCTGCCCGATTGCGACGTTGAACATGTTGGAAATATCGACAAAGGTCTTCGCTTCAAGGCGTGTGTCGATTCGGTTCCGATCGCTGAACGGGCGCTGGCTCAGCGGGCCGGGCTTGGATTTATCGGCCGCAACCACATGCTGATCCATCCCGAACTGGGCAATCAAATCCTGCTGGGCGAACTGATCACGACGCTGGAACTGGAACCGGATGAACCGATGGAGAATCTGTCCTGCGGCGACTGCGGCCGCTGCATCCGTGCCTGCCCGACCGGCGCCCTCGGCTTCGACGGCACATTCGACGCGAGAAAATGCATCAGCTACCTGACCATCGAAGCTCCAGTATCAAAAAACTCTCCCCCTGCCAAGGGGGAGTACCCCGAAGGGGGGAGGGGGTTAAATTACATCTTCGGCTGCGATGAATGCATCCTCGCCTGCCCGCATGAAACGGGAAAGCCGGAACGGAAAAATAAAGACTTCCAACACCACCCCGAATGGCAAAACCTGACCCTGGACCAAATCCAAGCCATGACCGAAGCCGACTTCCAAAAAACCTTCGCCAACTCCGGCTTCATCCGCCTGGGCATGGAGCGTCTGAAACGGAATGTGGCCGACCTGTCCCGCCGAAGCCCAGAAGCGAAGGGGTAAGCTTCCAGCTTCGGATAAAAGCAACACCGGGGCCGGGGGGATTTTTCAATCCCGGTTCGTATAAAAACTTGCAGTTCTTTTGGCTTTATGTTAGGATAGGGAATTGACCGATGTTCAGTTTGTACGACGAGAAAACAAGTGTTTAGACCGAGATTGTGGTTTCCGCCTTTGGCCGGAGCGGACTTTATCGTTATTTGAACTTATTGATATTTATATAACTTACTATCATAGCTGTAGTTAGGCCATAATTTATTCATTCTTCGGTCCGGTCGCAGAAGGCATTCTTTGAACATCTTAAGGGGTCTTATTTTAGGCAATGTAGAGTTGTTTATGCTGTTATAGATCAGGAGATCGTTTATGGAAAAGCAGCCGTTGGACGCCCACATCGAAACCGAAGCCGGCAAACCGCCTGAAATCGAAAAATTATTTCGTGCCGTCATCAAGGCCGATGCCAGCGATCTTCACCTGAAAGTCGGTCTGCCGCCGAAAATCCGGATTCACAGCAAGCTCAAAAATACCACCGGCGAGCCGATGACCGAAAAAAAAATCGAAGCGCTGGTGTTTGAGATCATGAGCGAGCGGCAAAAGCAATTTTTTATGGATAACGGCGCGCTGGATTTTGCCTATCAGGTTGGGGATATGGATCGTTTTCGTATCAACGTTTTCCGTCAGCGCAGCTATATCAGCATGGCGGCCCGGCGGATCAGCGGACGTATTCCGCCGTTCGAATCCCTGCACGTGCCGCCGGTGATTGAAAAAATCGCCGAATCGCACGACGGCATGATCCTGGTGGTCGGGCCGACGGGCTGCGGTAAAAGCACAACGATCGCTTCCATGATCGATCATATCAACCGCAACCGTGCCTGCCATATCGTGACCATTGAGGACCCGATTGAGTTTTTGCATGTGGACAAAAAATCCATCGTTTCTCAGCGTGAAATCGGCATTGATGTCCCGAACTTTGAAGACGCCCTGCGGTCGCTGATGCGTCAGGATCCGGATGTGGTGCTGGTGGGCGAAGTGCGTGACCATGATACACTGACCGCCGCCATGAAAGCCGCTGAGACGGGCCACCTGGTCTTCGGAACACTGCACTCGAACAACTGTTCCCAGACGATCCAGCGTGTCCTCGATATGTTCCCGCAGGAAGAGCGGGAACTCACACGGCAGACATTTGCGATGACGATTCGTGCCATTATCAGCCAGCAGCTTCTGCCGGGGATTCGTCCGGATGTGCCGCGCATCCCGGCCATTGAAATTATGATCAATTCCCCGATCGTTCGCAAGCTGATCAGTGAAGAACGCGAAGCGGATATTTCCGCCGCGATTCGGGCCGGCCAGAACGAGGGAATGCAGGACTTTACCGACAGTCTGCACAAGCTGATTGAAGAAGAGTATGTCGATCTGAAGGTGGGGTTGGAGTATGCCCCGAATGTTGAAGAATTAAGGATGGCTCTGAAGGGGATTCGTTCGACGGCCAGCGGAATTTTATAATCATGAATCCTGCAAGCAAAATTACGGAGACAGGCAATGCCGATTGAGATGTTAGCCGCCATCGAGTACGGCGGATATATTTCCCCGTGGAAACTGATCATTTTTATTCTTGCGTTTTTCGCGTGGGCCCCGCTGGTGGGCTGGGTGTTTTCGGACAGCCAGGCGGTACGGGCAAATACGCTTGTATGGACGCCGGTGATTGCATTGAGCGGCATTATAACATTATTTCTGTGGCTGCTGACCCCATTCTTTTTTGTCGGTCTCTTATTGTATCTGATTGTTGTTTCCGGTGCCGCCATGGCGTATGTGACCCATCGTAATTCGAAAGTGGCTGATTTTGAAAAAGTGTTGACCGCCGATCATCTTCGCGGATTCTTTGTTAATTCGCAGAAGAAAATCGAAAAAAGCAGCCACGGCATCACTTTTTTTACCGCCAATGGCAATGAAGCCCCGATTCCGGAACCCAAAAGTATGGAGCTGGAAGGGTTTCTGGCGACTTGCGACTTGATTGATGACGGCATCTGGAATCGTGCGGATGTGATTCATCTGGTTCCGCAAAGAGAAGATTACGGTGTTTTCTATGAAATTGACGGGCTGTCCGTGAAGCAGGACTCGAAACTGCGGGAGGGAGTGGACGGATTTATCTATTACGTCAAGCAACTGGCGGGTCTGGAGGTTCAGGAAAAAAGGAAACCTCAAAAAGGGCACTTTAGGGCCATTCTCCCTGAAAATAATCAAACAAACTGGGAGGTTCACACCTCCGGCTCGACCGCCGGTGAGCAGGTTCGACTCCAAAGGGTTTCAGAACTGACATCCCGAAAGATTCAGGATATTGGCCTCAATGAAAACCAGTTGCAGGCCATTGAAAGTCTTCGGGAAATCAAAAGCGGTGTAATTCTTGTGACCGGCCCCAAAAAGAACGGTGTGACCAGCACGTTTTATACCTTGCTGGGCAGTCACGATCCGTTTATCAATAATATTAATACCTTGGAAAAGGATCCCGCCGGGGAACTGCAGAATATCACGCAGTTTTCTTATAGTTTAAGCGATACCGGCACCACCACCTTTGCCCGCAAACTGCAAAGTGTTTTTCGAAAAGGGCCGGAAATTGTCGGGGTGGGTGCTTGCGACGATGCCCAAACGGCGGCGTTGTGCAGCTCGGCCGCCAATGACGGACGCATTGTTTATGTGGCCCTCGAAGCCAACAGTGTCGCTGAGGCGGTCCAAAAGTGGCTCAAGTTCGTTGGCGATAAAAAACTGGTGGCCGACACGCTGACGGCGGTCACCAACCAGCGGCTTGTCCGAAAACTGTGTATGGACTGCCGTATACCGTATCAGCCCAACCCGGCGCTGTTTAAAAAATTCAATCTTCCGGCCGACGAAACCCATACCTTTTATCGTCCCGGCGAAATCGAATACGATAAACACGGCAAGCCGATTGTGTGCGAGACATGCCAGGGGACGGGGTTTTACGGTCGAATCGGACTGTTTGAGACCATTCGCATCGACGATGAATTGCGCGAGGTGATTCGCCAGGCCAAATCCGGCAAGGAAATCGCCTCGGCGTTTCGCCGTGCGAAGATGTTGTATATTCAGGAACAGGCGATCAAAAAAGTGTCCGCGGGAATAACGTCGATCAACGAGGTGATTCGAAGCTTCGCGGCCGAGTCTAAAAAATAGGTTTTTGCTGAACTGGAGTTTGAGCTATGGCATTGGTAATGGTACTTTTGGTTCTGAGTTTGACCCTTGCGTTTTTTCATCTGAAATGCACGATGATGCAGTCCCTGATGATGCTCTGGTCATCGGTGGCGGCAACGATTCTGGCGTTCAGTTTTTATGAGAGCGTCGCTGAATTATTCATTTCGCGCGGCTATGGTCTTCAATGGGCGCACGTGGGGTCCTACGTGGTCGTTTTTATTGCCGGTTTCGCGGTGTTACGTTCGGCTTGTGAGTATTTGGTCAGGGTCAATGTTGACTTAGGCGGCCGAGCGAAGACGTCTTCGGCGGTTCTCTGCGGACTGATCACAGGAATCATTTTTTCGGGTAATCTCCTGGTGGCAATGGGCCTTCTCCCGCTGCAGGGCAAAGTGTTTTACAGCCGGTTCGATCCTTCCGGGCCGGTGGCCCCAGACCGCCCCAAGGCCTCGGCACTGAGTACCGACGGCTTTGTTTCGGGCCTGTACGGACTGATCAGCGCCGGATCCATGAGTTCGGGCAAGAGTTTCAAGGTCTTTCATGCCGACTACCTGACCCAAATCCACCTTAATAAACTCAAGGTTCAAGACAAAGTCCTGACCGTCTGTTCATCGGAAGCCATAGAGATCCCTTCGAAAAAGGGCCAGCAGCCCGTCCGGTCTTGGACCTCACCTGACAATGAGGAGCTTGTGGTGGTGCGGATGGGGATTGCTGCGAAGAAAATCTCCGACGGCGGCGCCAACAATGCGGATGGCAAAGTGGAGTTTTTTCCTGCTCAAATACGGTTGATCGTCAAAGAAGACAAAACGGCTGCTTCAGGGGCCAAATTATTGAGCGGGTCGGCGAAAGCCCTGTACCCTGTGGGCTTTTTAAAGAATGGCTCGCTGGTCCAATCTGAACTGAATCAGACCATCTCGCCGGATCCAAAGGAGTTGAAAAACAGGATTTTGTGGCTGGATGTTGCATTTGATATGCCGCAGGGATACAACCCGGTCCTGCTTGAGTTCAAACTGAACGCCGTAGCGGATTTGACGTCTTATACTGTGGTTAAAAGTACGCCTGAGGTCGAAAATGCCCTGGAAGGAGAAGGACTGGAAGAGGGGATCTAGGTTCCCTGATGGCGCGCAAAGAAAACGCGCGGGATAGCGCGTTTTTGAAAGCGGGAAAGAAATTTTCTGTCGACAAGCGGAATCATTCGCCTACCGCAGGGACAAGCGGTTAAAGATCAGGCACAAAGGGAGATCTCTTCTAAATCGACCTCCATCAGGTGTTCCAGATACAAATCAAGGTCTTCCTTGGAAAACTGGTCCAAAAATTCCTGTCGAGCGGTCTTGTTAATTTCCATGATGCAATCGATTATTTCGTACTTACTCATTCCGGCGACTCCAAGGATTCTGTTTTTCTTTGCAACGCAGTGTAAGATATCGGGCATCAATGCAATTTTTCTTGAATACCGAGCCGATCACTGTGTTCCGAAGGAGATTTTCGGTGAACACAACATCTGCGACGATAGTCCTCGGCAGACACAGAATATTGAAGGTGCTGTTTTCAGGACCTTCAGAGGTCCAATAATAACGATAGGCGCGCCGTGCGGACGCGAAGGAATTTTTTGAACAATTTCCCATTTTTTTGATATAATCACCGGACGCGGATGTTGATGGGTACATGAATTGATTCTATGCTGCAATTGCAGGACAACCTGTTCAACGTAAGACAGTCTCGGCACCAGCCGAAACTGAAACTGTGGCGCTATGCCGGCCTGATGTTGACCTACCGGTGTCCGGCGGCCTGCCGATTCTGCTATTACTGCTGCGGACCGGAAGCCGGCGGCCTGATGTCTGTGGACACGGCGATTCGGTCGTGGGAAGGCCTGGTCCGCATCGCCGGAGACACCGCCAAGGTTCACATCACCGGGGGAGAACCGTTTCTTTATTTTGATCGCTTGGCCGAGATCTGTGAGCGGGCCCACCGGCTGGGCCTAATGCCGGTCGATTCCATCGAAACCAACGCCGGCGTATGGGGCAGTGCCGACGAACTCAAGGATCAGCTCCGTTTGCTGGATCAGTTCGGGCTCAGTCGCCTCAAGATCAGTTGGGACGCCTTCCATGAGGAGTACATCGACATTGACAGGGTGCGGGCATTTGTTTCGATTGCCCGAAAAGTACTGGGGCCCCAGCGCGTGCTGGTTCGCTGGGAAAAGCATCTGGACAATCCAACGGGGATTCGGCAGCAGGAAAAAAAACAAAAGGAATCGACGTTGTTGGCGGCACTGGCGGCCGATTCCTGCCGATTTACCGGTCGAGCGGCTGAACAACTGGCCCCGCTGGCCGCTCGCTTCGAGCCGGGCACTTTCCGCGGCCGGCACTGCCGGAACGCACTATTGGGGTCCAAAGGGGTCCATATTGACCCCTATGGCAATGTCTTTAACGGCCAGTGCAGCGGGATGGTGGTTGGAAATGTCGAGCAGACGCCCCTGGATGTTCTCTGGAAAACCTTTGAGCCGGACCGGCTCGATTTTTGGCGGACGCTCTACCACGATGGGCCGTTCGGGATGGCTGCGTCGGCCGAACAGGAGGGGTTTCGGGTGCGGGACCACTATGCCTCCAAATGCCATTTTTGTACGGACATTCGGCGTTTTTTCTTTGACAATAAGATTTATTCTACGATAATTGCCCCTTGTGAATGTTATGGGCATTAGCTTCCGAACAGTGGAGGACGTTGTTGGCTGACAGTGGAATGACGAACTATGACACGATTTTGGGCCGCATGGTCGTTGATCAGCGCCTGTGCACCGAAGAGGAAGTGCGCAAATGTATCGAAGAGAAGAAAACGCGGTCTCCCGAAAACCCATCCACGCTCGAACAGCTTCTTCTTGAAAAAAACTTCGTAACAACAACCCAGGTGGGGCGGTTGAAAAACCTGATTCGTGAAAGCAAAGACGCTTCGACACAAATTCCCGGTTATAAAATCCTCGGCAAGCTTGGATCGGGGGCCATGGCGGTCGTGTATAAAGCCAAACAGGTCTCGCTGGACCGCACGGTTGCCGTGAAAGTCCTGCCTAAAAAGTTCGTTCAAAAATCCGATTATGTCGAGCGGTTTTACAAAGAGGGCCGTCTTGCCGCCAGGATGAACCATAACAACATTGTGCAGGCGATTGACGTAGGCGAGGTCGGCGGCCTGTACTACTTTGTGATGGAATATGTCGAGGGAAAAACCCTTTACGACGACTTGTCTCAAGGGAAAATCTTTGATGAAAACGAAGCCATCGACCTGATTCTTCAGTTAGCCAGCGCCTTGGGGCATGCCCATTCGCTTGGCCTGATCCACCGTGATGTCAAGCCCAAAAACATCATGATCAATAACGATAATGTGGTGAAGCTGGCCGACATGGGTCTGGCCCGGGAAACATCGGATATGAAGGCCGCCAGGCACGAACAGGGCAAAGCATTCGGCACGCCTTATTATATCGCCCCGGAGCAGATCCGCGGCCTGGTGGATATCGACGGGCGGGCGGATATTTATGCCCTCGGGGCAACCCTGTTCCACATGGTGACCGGCCGGGTGCCGTATGAAGCAAGCTCGCCGTCGGAAGTGATGAAAAAACACCTGAAAGAGCCCTTGACGCCGCCGGACCACATCAATACAGCACTGACGGCCGGCATTTCGGAAGTCATTGAAGGGATGATGGCCAAGGACCGCGATAACCGGTACAGGAACATGGATGAGCTGGTGACGGACCTGCGGGCGGTGCGGGAAGGCCGGCCGCCGCTGCTGGCCCGGCAGAAATTCAACGTCGAGGCCCTCGAGCAACTGGAAGAGGGAATGGCCCTTGAAACGATGGTTGGCGAAGAGAGAATGTACTCCGAAGAGGTTGTCGGCAAGTATCGCATGTTCATCATTATCTTAGGGGCCTTGTCGGCCATGCTGGGACTGGCTGTTTTGCTGCTGTTAATGCTGAAATAAGCAGGCGTTGAGCGCGATGGCCGGTCTTGTCCGG
>Ga0224495_10001479_pt1 | contig 16445 bp, 8 predicted proteins | sample SF_Jul11_sed_USG_FD_168128 | JGI IMG/M metagenome (GOLD analysis project Ga0224495, IMG submission 168128) | Sediment microbial communities from San Francisco Bay, California, United States - SF_Jul11_sed_USGS_4_1 | ecosystem: Environmental > Aquatic > Marine > Sediment | place: USA: California... | reverse complement strand
TCCGGCTCGCCGCCGTCTACAGCGATTGGTGCGAATATCCGCCGGTCTACGTCTTTCTCAATACCTGGCTGTCGGACCGTTGGAACCGACGCATACTGGGCGGTCGCGGAAAATCGGCCGTCACCTACATTCATGTGCAGGATGTGATCAGGTTCTTCCTCAGGGTCATCGAGAAAAGCGACGAGCTGCCGCGTCTGTGCACTCTCATCGCCAGCCCCAATGGTTCGGTCTCCCACAACGAACTGTATCGGACCGCCACCAGGTACTATTACGGCCGGGATATAGCTCCCGTCAGAGTGCCCAAGCTTCTGGCCACGCCGGGCATGGTTCTCCGGCACACCGTCGGCCAGGCCTTCGGCAACCCTCCCTTCGAACGCCTGTGGATGGCTGCCTACATAGACAAAAAACTCAACGTGGACGCCTCCAGCACTCACCAGCTCCTGGACTGGGCGCCGACCCCCCGCCTGGACGTCCGGCGGCGCTTGCTTTTCCTGATGGAAAACATGAAGAACCATCAGGACGCCTGGCACCTGCGCAATGAACGAGTACTGAGACGCGTTGCGGAGCGCCCAAATCTGACCATATACTACGTCATGGTCGAATCCCGCGATGCCGTGGTGGACGATATCCTCGCCGCCGTAACGGCGCCCGAAAATACACCGCGCTTCAGCCACTACCAGGCAATGGATCGGGACGTCCTGCGCTGGTACATCACCCTGGTATATCAGATAATCAGCTCAGTCGTGCGCACACGGGATCGTACACTTATGCGTAACTATGCCGAGGTAATCGCGCACCGCCGTTTCATCGAGGGCTTCGACGTGGCTCAGGTGCGTGATTTCCTGCTCACCGCGGGCGGCGTTATCAGTGATGCCCTGAGGGCAAAACCGGAGCTGAGTGACATCAGCCAGCGCATCTACGACTACATCGATATGACTTTCCAACTGGCCGTGGACGAGATTGAAGATTCCTACGAATTCCTGGCCGCCCAGTCACCGCAGTACCTCGACCGGATCAGGACTGTCGCTCTGCCGGCCAGCAGCGCCGACCTGGAGCGCATGGTGCACCGTCTTGAAGATATCTGCCAGGATATGCTGGAGGACCGTCTGAGCGATGGCGCGCGGAAACTACGCGAAGACTCCCTGTCCTGAACGATTCCTCGTGGGGGCCCGGACCCCGTTCGCTCACCGGTTTGCAGAAATTGCGTTCCGACTGGACGGCCCGGCGATCGGCCTGTAATCTCCGGAATGTAAGACCTTTGCGCGCGATCGTGCTCGCACGCGGCCCGGCTGCCCGCGGAGCGTCATTTTTCCAAACCGCTTGACAAGCGGCCGGCCACAGGCTATCGTTAAGCCGGAACCTCGATCATCTTATGCATTATCAAGGCCTCGTGAGGACGTTGTTGTCTTCCACAATAATTGTCTCTCCGTAAAGTACAGGTCTACAAGTCCATTACAATCGGCGGGAGGAGGTGATACGCCAGTCGTAGCATTTCTACGACTCCTGCCTCTGCCGCGATCGGCTGCTTTATGATTGCCGGCACCTCGCAGTGTTTTCAGGACTGCGGCAGAGTGTTTTATCGTTGAGGAGTGCGGCTCACTTATTTACCAGAAAACTTTGCTCACATCAGAGGTGTTATTATGTCAAGGAAATTCATAATAACGGCATGTAGCTTGTTGCTACTAATGTCCATGAGCGCCTTCGCACAGAAGGATATAAATGATACCAAGGCGCTCGGCACGTTCTGCGCATCATGCGAGTTCTCGCTGACCGATGACTCCACTTATTTCTACGGTCAGTCCACCCACGCCTTCCAATTCGACTCCGATTCCAAACAGGTCACGCGCCTTGAGGTAAGCTTCAAGGTAAGCACCACCGGCGCGGTTACCTATGATATCAACCCCGTATACACCGGATACGGCAGTCTGGATACGACCTCGATCGCAACGGATTCGGCCACGTGGATAAATGTCGTCATCGACAGCGTCGGTGGTACCGTGTTCAACGGCGAAACCGTCTTTGAACTGCTGGTCTCAACCGACGAATGCCTGCCGATCGGCGACAGCATTCTTATCGACGTCGGTGACCTGGCCGACTCCAGTTATTACAGCCTGTTTTTCGTTGCCGGCGAGCCTAACCAGCCGTACACGCCCGTCAAAATTGACGGTTTCTCCAAGATGTACGACCCGGAGGCGGTGGTTTCGGTTATCGGCGTCCCGGATGACCCCGATCTGCCGGACTCCTGCTCCGGGCAGTACCCGGGTGACGTCAACGGCGACGAGGATATCGACATCGGTGATCTCGTAGCGCTGAGCAACTTGCTGACCTTCAACATGTCGTTTCCTCACCCGCTGCAGAACGCCGATCCCAACGGCGACTGTATCGTTAACTGGGATGACTACTACTATCTGAACGACATTCTCTTTGTTTACGGCGATCCGCCCGTCGATTGCAGTTGCGAAGAAATGATGCAACTAGTTGACAGCAATGTCCTGGGCGGCAGCGTCAGTGTTCCCCTATATCTTCGCCACATAGATTTCGATTATCGGCACGCTTACGATTTCACCCTCTATCACCCGCCGGCACTGACTTATACCTCCGTTGACACGACCGGCTATTCCGGCGATGTCACGGTATACCAGCCGACCGACAGCACCCTTCAATTCTTCTTCTCCGGCGGTGAAATTACCCATCCCCCCGACTCTCTGCTACCGCTTCAGTTTCTCACGGTCAACTTCGTCATTGACTCCAACCTGGCCGATACCGGTACGTACTACAATCTCATGGTCGATGGCGACTATATCTTTGCCGGCTGCCAGGATTACGCTGACACCGGCAACGGCGATATTGCCATGGTCTGGGTAAAAGCCACCGCTGACAGCACGCGGTGTTATGACTGCGCTGTCGACATTGCCGACGCCTCGATCTACTACGAGGTCGACGCCAACGGCTTCAAGGAGTCCTCGCATCTGTTCACTTTTGACTCCGACGGTTTGTCAGTGTCGGAGATCGAGGTAACGTTGAAGGTCGGCTCGGATGACGACGTCCAGTTCAGCATCGTCGACAAGGGCTACGAGCTGCCGGATACGGCGTGGTATGACGACGGCTCCGATTTCTGGATCAATCTCACCTGGAGCGGCATCGCCGACTCCGTTTTCGATGGCGATGAGCTTTTCGAACTGAAGCTTTATACCGCCGAATGCGTGGCTCCCGCCGACAGTATCGCCATCGAGATAATCGGCAACGGCGCCCAGGGTTTTGAAAACCAGTTCAAGGAAACCGGCACGGCTTATTACAAATCGCTGGGTAACCTGGCTACCGGTTACATGATGATGTACAATCCCGACGTCCAGCTTTCTGTGATGGGCTACGACGAGCCTCTGGTAGCCGCCGATTCCTGCGAAGGCCAGATGCTCGGTGACGTCCTTCAGGATTCGGTCCTGAACCTGCTGGATATGACGCGGTTAATCAGCATTCTCGTGCAGGGCCATTATGAATACCTGCCCGATCCTATTCAGAATGCCGACGCCAACGGCGACTGCATAATCAACATGGACGATTTCCAGTATCTCGACAATTACATTTACTACGGCGGCCCGCCGCCGCCCGATTGCAGCTGCGACGACATGCCGCAGGTGATTGACAGCAATATCGTCGGGGAACAAGTCACGGTTCCTGTCTACTTCCGCGATATCAATCTCGACTACAAAGGGGTGACGGCTTTCTACCTGTTTTTCGATGATGCCCTCAACTGGGTCGGATGGGACTCGACGACGTACTCGTCTGATTTCCAGGTTTACCACGGTGACACATCCGCCGTTTTTGTCTACTATGGTGACACCAAACAGCGACCGCCCGACGACTCGCTGCCGGCTCTGCTGGCCACCGTCACTTTCACTATTGATTCGACCAAAACTCAGGCCGGCGATTATCTCAGGGTGAACGTCTGGGATGGCTACCAGTTCACGGGCTGTGCCAACTATGTAGCGACTGACACCGGCGATATTGCCATAGCCTGGGTAAAGGTTCTGCACGACAGTTCCATTTGCTATGACTGCCAGATGGCCCTCGCCAACGACACCATATATTATGATGTCGATGCCGACGAAATGAAGGAGTCAAAACACCTGTTCACGTTCGACTCCGAGGGTCAGCAGGTCGATGACATTGATATCACTCTTAAAGTCTCGACGGTCGGCAATATCGCCTACAGCATTACTGATAAAGGCTTCGGCCTGCCCGACACCGCTTCGGTTGACCTTGGCTCCGAGGTCTGGATCAACCTGAGCTGGACCGACATTGGCGACTCGGTATTTGTCGGCGCCGAACTGTTTGAGTTGTCGTTGATGACAGGTCAATGCCTGGCGGCGAGCGATAGTCTAGCCATCGAAATCACCAACAATGACAGTCTTGGCTATTACAATCGCTTCAAGGCTTCGTCAGGGGCGTACTGGCGGTACCCGGTCGACTTCGGTTACGCTTTTGTCTACATGTTTGACCCGCTGGTGCACGTCTCGCTGTGGGCCACCGACAGCCTCGACAGCCCGCCTGACTCCTGTGAGGGTCAGAATCCGGGTGACGCCGATGGCGACGGCGAATTCAGTATCAGCGATGTGACCAGGCTTATCGCGTTTACTCTACAGGGGCGATACGATCTGGCGCCGGAGCCTTTCCAGAACGGCGATCCTAATGGTGACTGCATTGTGGATCCTGATGATATTCAGTATCTGATCGAAGCCATATATATTGAAGGCCCGCCGCCGGTCGACTGCAGTTGCGACGATATGCCCCAGATTCTTGACAGCAATTTCGTCGGCGAGACCGTGGCGGTGCCCGTCTATTTCAGGGACGTCAACTTCGATTACCGCGACGGTGACACGGTCAGGGTCAAGTTTTCCGCCGCCCTCCAGTATGATTCCATCACCACCAACGACATTTCCACCGGCATGACCACGGCCAACGTCACCGATACCTCCATACAATTTATCTTGAATGCGAACACCATCGACAAACCCGCTGCCGACTCCCTGCCGACGACGTTCTTTACTATTTATTTTACACTGGATTCCGCCGAAACCAGACCCGGCGGCCTGTATGAAGTGGCGATCGCAGGCGAGTATACCTTTATGGCGTGTGACGCTTACGGCGCCTCGGGTACCGACGATATTCCTACTGTCTGGGTTAAGGCCGTCTGGGATATGACCAAATACTGCCCGTATTGTGGTGTCTATGCCACCGACGATTCCATTTACTACGAGGTTGACCAGGACGGACTCAAGGAATCAAGCCACCTGCTTACCTTACAGTCCGACGGAAACCAGGTGGAAGACATTGAGGTGACCGTCTTCGTCAACAGCACCGACGTGGTAGATGTCTCGACTGTCGACCGGGGTTTCGGCGCGCCTGCCGTTGACACTCTTTCCGACAGCCTCGGTTTTTGGATAAACATGACTTGGTCGGATGTCGGGGACACGGTTTTCGCCGGCGAAAATCTTGTCGAACTGGTGCTGTACACGGCGGCCTGCGTGGCTCCCGGTGACAGTCTCGTGTTCGAAGTATCCGAACGCCCGGCCTCCAATTACTTCACACAGTACAAAGAGACCGGCACCGGATATACCCGGCACATCGTCAATCGTGGCCCCGGTTACGCGATCTTGCTGGAGCCGGAGCTGTCCGTGTCGCTTATCGGTTCCGGCGAAGTGCCCGGCCAGATTGTCGACAGCAGTCTCGGCAGCACTCCCGTGAGTGTCCCCATCCATCTACATGACATAAACTACGACTACTCCGATTTCAGCGTCTATGTGAAGTGGGAGAGCGGTCTCGATTACGATTCCGTTCAGTACACCAACTACGCCACCGGCAACGCCACCGAACAGACGGGCGATTCCATTATTGTAGCCGATACCAGCGGCCTATTCCAGCATCCGGAATCGATGCCGGAGGTTCTGGCTACTATCTGGTTTACGATAGATACGCTCACCACGGAGCCGGGGGATATGTTCCGGGTCGAAATGTACAGCCCTTACACCTTTGACGGCTGTCCGACATACACCGACACGGGCGATATAACCGACGAGTACGTCTATATCCGGTACAGTGACAGCGGTATCTGTCTCGACTGCGAGTATGCTCTCTCCGACAGCGGTCTCGAGTACAGCTACGGGGTCGGCTACGTCGATTTCAAACCGATCTTCAGCTTTAACTCGGATTCCAAACCGGTGGACAAGATCGAGCTTACCTTCAAAGTCCATTCCACCGACGTCTACTTCGTCACGATTGACGATACTCTGATAACCGGCTTCCAGACGCTTGAGCGCAGTTGGCACAAGGACAGTCCCTATGTCTGGTGTCACGTCGAGATAGACGGCCTCGACGGGGCCGTCTTCGACAACGAGCCGCTCCTCGAGTTTCTTATCCGCACCAGCGAGTGTCGTCCCGCTTTTGACACCCTGTTGGTCGAGTTCGCCTCGCTGGAGGACTCCGGCTACTATAACCAGTTTGTCGATACCGGCGGAAATACCAAGACGTTCCTCGATGAGGACATGAACGACGGGAATTTCTGGTATGTCGAACCGGTTGTCGAAATAACGGCTCTGCCGCATCCCGACTCCGCGGGAATGGTCCTTGACAGCGGCTATGTCGGCGGTTACGCCTCCATGCCGGTTTACCTGAAAGACTTAACTTTCGACTATGTAAACGGCTTCGGTTTCACGGTAGGACATGATCCGGCCCTCACATATCATTCGATAATTCAGACCGACTATTCCTCGGGCAATCTCCGCTTTACTGAAGCCACCGACCAGACCGATTCAACCGTCAGGCTCGAATACGTCGGCGACTGGGGCAGCTATCATTCGGCTCCTCCTTATGAAGTTCTGCTTTGGGTGACTTTCTACTTCGATCCCAACCTGACCATACCCGACTCCTGCTATAAGGTCTGGCTTGACGGTGATTACATCTTTAACGGTTGCGCCGACTTGGCTGATACCGGTACGGCCGTGGATGATTGGGGTTACCTCAAGACGGTCAAGCAGGTTGCCTCTCTCAAGTTCGGCTCGCTGTCGATGCTCAAGAGCACCAGCGGTGGTAAGCTCTACGTCTACCTGAAGAACACGGCGCCTGTTCTCACTGACCTGGTGACCGACTTCTGCGGCATTCGCTTCGCTTTCGATACCGCCAGCCTGAATTACTGCTCCTACGCCGGTTTCTCGACTGCTTATCCATACCAGGGCGACACCCTGTTCTGGGAGGATGAGACTATCGAGGGCTGCGAGGACACCATTGCCTTCGATGAAAACCGCCTGAGCCAGTCTACAGCCATACTGCCCTCGTACATCTATCAGAAGATCGGTTACCTGACTATCAACGCCGGCGGTACCATCGGCAACGACACTCCCGACTTCGTCCGCTTCGCCGATACACCCTATTGCGCCCAGAACAATTTCCTCGTTTTCAAATATACCAATGACACCATCCGATACGTCGATTCCGTAGTCAACGACAGCGCCTATTACGGTGATCTGGATCTCGGGGCCGGCAGTATTTCCATTACCGACGATGGCGGTGACCCCATCGGGTGTCCCATGCTATATGTCTGGGATGGCTCGAACTACGTAATGGACGACTTCATCCTGACGCAGTCGCACGGTAATCTCAATCCCGAGCCCGTCGATGACTACTATCCTCTGAAGCTGGGCGTTATTGACGAGAACGGCTTCTATCGACTCATGGTGCGCGAATTCGAAAAAGAAATTACGTACCTTGACCAGATGGAACTGATTGCCGTCGACTATCCGCAGGGCTCCCGTGTCGGCATCTCCAATGAAGGTGAGGTCTATACCTATAGTGAATCATCGCTGCCCGTAGCGGCCGTCGATGAACTGGGCAATGATGTCCTACCGTACATATCGGCCAAGGATGGTGTCTGGTTCGAAAAATTCGGCCCCGGAAGTCTGACTCTCACTTTCACCAATCCTACGACCGGGAAGGACAGTCGCGGCATGGCCCTGGATCTTGACGAGGGCGGAGAGATCAAAAAGGATGTCTCCGGTACCAAGGAAGCCGGTGGCCATAGCGAGCGGCCTAATCTCATCGCCGCGATCGAAGACGCCTCCGGCAACTGGCACGACCTCGGCGTGGTGCCGCCTCGCCAGTACCTCAGCGAAAACTGTTCCTTCTTCTTCAACAGCGCCGGTGTCGAGATGGGTGAGACCTTCCGAGTGAAAGTCAGCTGGCAGAACAATTTCCGGGCCGACATCCAGCGCCTGCACATCGATGACGGCTCTGAATTCGTGCGCCGCGAGCTTTCCCCGCGATACGCCCGGCACTCAGCCCACGGGAAGGTTCTGCAGAAGCTGACGATAGTCGACGATGATGTCATCACGATCAGACCGGGTGAGGATGTTGAGTTGAAGTTCAGTGTCCCGGAGACCGTCGTCAAGGAAAACTACGCCAGGCGTTATTTCCTTCGCTCCAACGGCTACTTCCGTACCATGGAACCGTCCGATCTGCTGCCGAAGGACTTCGTTCTCTATCACAACTATCCTAACCCTTTCAATCCGAGCACCACTATCAAGTTAAGTGTGCCGACCGACTGTGATATCTCACTGGTGGTCTACAATGTGCTGGGTCAGGAGGTGAAGACGCTTTATGACGGCAGGATTGACGCCGGGACCCACGACATAGTCTGGAACGGCGACAACAATAATCACGCCCGCGTCGCCAGCGGTGTTTATTTCTACCGCTTGCGTTCGGGCGACTTCGACAGGTCTCGTAAGATGACGCTTCTCAAGTAACCGAAAGACCGAATTCTAACCTCTTAACACGGAGCAGGGGAACCCCCCTGCTCCTTTCATTTGGTACTGTGAAGAGGAAAGACTCTCCCGTAGCCTTACAGCTTTCCGGAATCAGCGATCGGCCCTAACGGAGATCCTCACGGAGACCCGCGCATACCGATCTCACTAACGCTGCCGCCTCTTCATTCGACATGCTGTTGATGGGCCTTTCCCGCGGTTGCCTTTTGACGACTCCCGCTGGAACAATACCTATGAGAACCTGGTCGAACCCCGCCCAACTGTACAGCCAACCGGCGACAAGGCTACCGGACCAGTTCCCTGCATTCGAAAAGGGGTCGGGGCCGGTCATGGGAATGACTCTGATGAATAGGAATGATGCGTCGGCACTGCAAAACGTCGCCGGGACCGACCAGGCTGTGTCCCGCGTAGTTGCGTAGTGTTGCGTTGCCACCAGCATTCCCGCCGAGTCCCAATTCTTTTCAATCTGCACTGCATACCAGTCGGCGTTGTCCGAGCGGGACCATATGAGGTCAACACCCCCTCCGGCTAACACCGCCGTGTCGTTCCCGGGGTTCACGATATTGATAGCATCCATGCTGATATCCAGCAATTTAATGGCGCAGTAACCCGATTTACCCCCGGAGTGGACGGTAACTCGGACGATGTCACCACGGTCGAACATAGGGGGGTCGGCCGACGGCAGTTCGTTAAAACCCACGTAATAGACATAATCACCGTTGCCCCAATACTGGCTGCGATTTAGAGAGCAGAGCGTGTCTTCAAGGGTAACCGAATCCACTTCGGGGAAAGGAGCGCCGCCGTAAGGGCGGAGCCGCATAGCCAGGCCGACTCTGGGATTGACAACTATCAGGCCATCGGCGAACAACTCCGGCGACGAGCCGCCTGCCGCCGGGTTGTCATCGTCACTGCCACACCCGACAAATACACATGTCGATATCAGCAGGCTTACCACTGTTACGATTAGTGCCAAGCGCATATCTACTCCCTTCTTCTTTGTATTCACTCACGTCGGCAGCCGGAGTTGCTCCATGGAAAGCGCTTTCCATCTATTAAGCCCGCCAACCGTACGAAGACACTGATCCGGAAGCAATTCAGTCCGACCGGGTTCGGTTGAATTCGTCGACCACGCGGCGAATGGCCGCCGTGTGCGCTGGAGTGGTGCCGCAGCAGCCGCCTATAATACTCACGCCAAGTTCCAGCAAAGCCCGGCATCTGTCCGCCGTAAACTCCGGTGATTCCGGATATTGCAGAGTATCTCCTTGCATCTGCGGCAAACCGGCGTTTGACTGTATTAGTAGAGGCTTGCTGGTGTGCTGTTTGAATTCGGCAGCAATCTTTATCATATTCTCGATGCCGTTGCCGCAGTTGGACCCGATAACGTCCGCCCCGGCGGCGGCCAGGCCTTCCGCGGCCTTTTCCACGGTGGTGCCCATAACCGTGAAGAATCCCCTGGGTGTTTCATCGAACGTCATCGTGGCCGCGACCGGAATATGCGGTGCTACGGCCTTGGCGGCTTGCACGGCAAGCACCGCCTCGGCCAGGTCCGTCATGGTCTCGATACAAATCAACTCGACGCCTTCACCGGAGATCGCCCGCAACTGTCGCTCGAACCCCTGTCGCACGACATCGGGCTCGGTATCGCCGTACGGCTTCAGAAGCCGTCCGCTCGGTCCGCAGGACGCCGAGAGATAGGCCGAGGCGTCGATGGCACGCCGGGCGGCGCGTACGCCGGCGATATTTATGGCCTCCGTCTTGTCCTCCAGGGCGTACTGGGAAAGTTTCAAGGGCGAACCGCCGAAAGTGTTGGTCTGGATGATGTCCGCGCCGGCGTTGAGATACAGGTAGGCAATCTCCTCCAGGGCTTCCGGATGTTCCAGATTCATTTTCTCCGGACAGTCACCGGGTTTGAGGCCTCTTTTAAACAGCATCGTGCCCATTGCCCCGTCGGCCACAAGTACTTGCCCCGCCTTCAGACTGTCCAGCAACTTTTGCATATCAGGATGACCCGGTAAAGCGTTTGACACAATCAACCGCGTTGACCCCGTCAAAGCAGTAGGCGTCGGCGCCTATCTGGTCAGCATAATCCTTCGATAGCGGCGCTCCGCCCACAATAATCTTGATTTTTTCACGGATGCCGCGTTCCCGGGCCAGGTCGACCACGTCCTTCATCACCGGCATGGTGGTGGTCAGGAGAGCCGATAAACCGATAATTGCCGCCTTTTCTTTTTCAGCCGCATCCACGAATCGCTCCGGCGGAACATCCTTGCCCAGGTCAATCACGTCAAACCCGGCCCCCTTGAGCATGATACCTACAAGGTTCTTGCCGATATCGTGCAGGTCCCCCTGCACTGTGCCGATGACGACTTTGCCGACGGTCGGAATCCCCTCCCTTATCATCAACGGTTTTAGAAGTTCCATCCCCGCATGCATAGCCCTTGCCGCCAGAAGCACGTCCGGCAGGAATATCTCGTGGGCCTTGAATTTCTCGCCGACGACCGTCATCCCTGCAATCAGACCCCGGTCGAGAATTGCCTGTGTCTCGAGCTTCTGTTCGATGGCCGCCTGCGTCAATGCCGCCACTTTGCCGGTATCGCCCTTCTGCAGATTTTCCGATAGCTGCTGTAGAATGTCCATAAAACTCTCCTGTATCTGCTCCAAACTACACACTTTTCTCCTGCCGCGCAATGGTTCTGTAATACCTGACTCAACTGTCCAGCCGATTCACCAGGGCCGCGTACCGCTCCAAATCACGGTTGTGATCGAGATAATATTGTTTGAAATTCTCCAAATTCTGCCGTCGCCGTTACTGCACCCACACAGCCTTGATTCTTTCGCGGCAGGTGTGCGTGCCACAGGCATTGCAGAAAGCGTAGTCATCGTCAAAATCGAATATCCGCTTGGGTCCGGCGACCAGCACGCCGCTGACGGATTTCAGCGGCTGCATGAGAAAACTGGCATTGAGTTCGATACCGATGTGACCCGGACGAAGAACCTCGAAAAGTCTCTTCTGGCCGCTGACGTGCCAGCCGCAGTATCCGGGGCAAAACGACAGCATCCCCGAGGACGAGTCAAAACGATCCTGATTCTTGAGGCACTGACGGTAATGATTCTCAATAAACCGGGTCGCCATCTCGGCGCCCTCTGAAGCCGTGGTGTCAAGCATGGCCCCGAGGGCGAAGTCGTTGGCCTCAAAAAGACGCGCAATATCGTCGCTGACATCGCCTCCGACGGTGATGGCGAAAAGCGCCAGAGAGTCGGCGATGGGGTAGATGTCCATCAGGGGAGTATGGGCCTCGTTCCGGCCTTCTCCATGGTACACGCTGTCGAAATCAGTCTTCGAGATGTCCCTGACCAGTCCTGTCGGTTGGCACAGCCTCTTGTATATCAGAAGAGACTTCCGGGCCAGTGCCATCACTCGCTCGTCGTCGGTGGCGCCCCCAGGAATGCCCTGACCTTTCAGCACCGTGTCAATGGAGGGCATGACGGCGCCCACCGGAATGTCGACAGTAGTACGCATCAGCCTGTCACGGGCAGTTTGTCCATCCGGTAGCGGGCCGCCTCTTTTACCATAAGCCGGGTAAGCTCCGCTTTTACCTCGCGCGGCGTTCTGACCGGCTCGTGCTCACCGATTATTCGCTGAGTTTCCCGGCGCGCTCTCTCCAGAAGTGTCAGCCCGCCTTCCTCCAGCCATCGCGATCGGTTGGCGCGGTCGATCACCGGTCCGGGGAAATATATCTCTTCTTTAAGGTATCGACGCGTGTGGTCGGAAATGAGGAGGTGCTGCTCGGACAGGAGCTCTTCGAAACGGGGCAACGACGGAAAATCCTCCCTGGGTTCGATGCCCCCGGCCAGGCGATGACACATACCGCAAATCTCGTTGTCGACCACGAGCTTCTCCAGGCTGAAGCAGCTTTCGAAATCGAGCATCCCCGGCCCGGAAACGTTGTTGATACCGGCCAGGGCCGCCAGCGTCGCGCCCATCGAAGACTCCAGGCCCGCCTGGGCGTCAAGGTGCTTGGCGTCACTGAGGCCGATATAGGCCTGCGTGGGCAGTCCCATGCTCCGGCCTATCTCGCTGTAGGCGCAGTCGAGCATCATCGTTTCCACCGCCCCCATCGGGGTTGTCTCATACCGGACGTCGAATATTGCCGGCGACCCGCCCCAGAGCGCCGGCGCCCCCGGATTGGTCAACTGGCTGATGGCCAGGCCGCTCAGCGTTTCGGCCGTGTGCTGGACCAGCGTGCCCACCAGCGTCACCGGCGCCATGAAGCCCGAAAGCGGCATCGCTATGTATTCCACCGGTATCATATATCTGGCGCAGTCGACGACGTTCTGCGACGTGACATCACTCCATTTAAGCGGCGAGGTCGGACAACACGAAAAAACCGTCAGGGGCCGCTCCGCCAGGTTCTCTTTCGAGCCTCGTACCGCCACCTGGAGGTCCTTCATGATTTCGAAGGCCTCGATGGTGAACGTGCCCGTCACGACCGGCTTTTCGCAATACATCAGGCTCAGGTAGAGCCGGTAACTGTCCGATATTTTCTCGGGAACGTCGGAGGGTACCATCGCCGTCGCTTGTGAGGCAATATGCTTCATGCCACACATCAGCTTGGCATACTCGACATAGTCAGCCGAGGTCGGTCGGCGGGTCACATTGGAGACACTGTCAAGAATATTGATGGCCGCCGAGCCCGGCGTAAAATTGACCTTGTACCCCGAAAGATCGACAGCCTCGTTGCCCAGCATATCGAACAGCGTGAATGACCGCGGGGCCGTCTTAAGAGATTTGTCGATTATGTCCTGTGTGAAATAAGCGCGTTTTTTCCCCTCGTCGATGCGTGCTCCGTAGTCGGCCAGGAGCGACAGGACAGCCTCATTGTGTATTTCGACGCCGAGTTTGCAGAGCAAATTCCTGCCTTCGGTGACGATTTTATCCAGTAAATCCTGCGACAGAAAAGTCATGGTTGGCCTCATCGCGGCCCTCCTTTTTGAGGTCGGACCAGGCGTGTGGTAGCCCTGGGTGCCGTTACTATACTAACCAACTCCTAATTACATCTTCCGGAGATAATTTGTCAAGGACGGAAAGGCCAGCGGAACCAGCAGCCTGTTGAATTACGTTCGTCGCTCAACGTCCTGCCGTACGGCGAGTACCCCGGCCGATAATCATGCGTCCTTCGTGCATTCTGAGATCCGGGTCGGTGCGCACGATCTGAATAGCCGCGACAATAGTCCTCTGTCGAAACAAGTTCCTTGTCGTCCGATTTTTCATCCGGCGGGTGATAGGCATGCCTGTACAATACTACTCGGAGTTGACAGGCTGCAAACGGGATGGCATATTGCTGCAGATTCGTTACTGGAAGGAGGTAGAGCGGTGCCTTTCGTTAGACTAGATGATCTCGAGCGCAAAGAACCCGTGGCAGGTTTCAAAGGTCATATGGTGCATACCGATAACATGACCTTGGCCTACTGGACGATCGACGCCGGGGCGCCGGCCCCCAATCACTCCCACCCGCACGAGCAGGTTACCAGTATCATCGAGGGTGAGTTCGAACTTACTCTCGACGGCGAAACCAGGGTCCTGGCGCCGGGAATGGTCGCGGATATTCCTGCCAACGTGCCTCACTCGGCCAGGGCCATAACCGATACTCGCCTTATCGACATCTTTCACCCCGTCCGCGATGACTACCGTTGATGCCAGTCAGACCCAGAAAAGGCCGCGTAGTGGCCGCTTATGAATCGGCCTACCCCGAGCCGCTGGTGCTCAAGGCGGGGGATCGCGTGAAAATAGGCGAAAAGAAAAGCGAGTGGAGCGGGTGGCTGTGGTGTACTGGCAGCAACGGCAGCGCCCGCTGGCTTCCGCAGAGCTACCTGGTCAGAGAAAATGACACCGGCCGAATGTTGCGCGATTACGATGCCACCGAGCTGTCTGTGACTGTCGGAGAGGTTCTGACCATTACCCGGCAGGAAAGCGGCTGGCTTTGGTGCACGAACAAAAGCGGCCTGAGCGGCTGGGTACCGGCCGACAATGTTCAAATCGCTCGATAAGCAGCCGTCCGGCGGGTATTCTTGATTGACAGCAATACTGTTATTTGACAACTTGGTTCAAACCGGAACCGGGAAAGAGCTATCCGCTGCAACCTTGAGCCTGAAGGACGATTGAGCGCCAGAGCATGCCGCCTGTTGGGAACAATATAATAGCCAGACCTGCCGGGGCAGCCGTGTGGCTGCCGGTATCCGTCTTTATCATCGGATTTGTCGTCCTGCTGCTGCTGATCCTTATCGTCAACGACGGTCATGTGGTCTATACTCTCGATGACGCTTACGTGCACCTGGCTCTGGCCGAAAACATCGCCAACGGTCATTATGGCGTCAATGCCGGCGAATACTCCGCACCCTCGTCCAGCATTCTGTGGCCGTTCCTGCTGGCTCCGTTTGCCAAACTGCCGGTGGCACAGTATGTCCCACTCATGGTGAACCTGCTCGCGACGATTGGAGTCCTGCTGCTGTACAGCCATCTTCTGCTGCTGGCCTTCCGAGAGGCTGCCGGTGCTGGATACGGGTTGAAGATAGGCCTTGTCACGGCATTGCTCATCCCGGCCACCAACCTGTGGGGTCTGTTATATATGGGGATGGAACACACGCTCCAGCTATTCCTGGCCGTACTTACGGTCATCGGCCTTGTGCGTGAGTGCCGGGACAGCACCGTCCCTTGGTGGTTGCTGGTGGCTATCATTGCCGGGCCGCTTATCCGCTACGAAAACCTGGCCCTCTCGGCGCCGGCGCTGGGATATCTCTTTCTTCGGCGTCATTTCCGGCCTGCCGTTATCGGGGCAGTTGGCGTAGTCCTGACTTTGGGAGCCTATTCGTTGTTTCTGAACTCCCTGGAACTGGGTTGGCTGCCGACTTCGGTAATATCCAAGTCACGTCCTGTCTCGAGCGGCGGTAGTGTTGCCGCTCTCATCAGCAATTTCAAATCAAACCTGCGCCTCGCGCAGGGCGCTCTGCTGGCGGTGGGTTTTTTCCTGTCGGCCCTGCGTGCTGCGAGCAGACGACCGGCTCCGTCTGAGAGACTTTTGGCGGCCTGGGGCGCCTGTGCCATTCTGCTGCACCTGGTGGTCGGAAACTTCGGGTGGTACAGCCGCTACGAGGCTTACATATGGGCGACGGCTCTTTTTACGCTCACCTATATCTACCGCAGAGGACTTCTCAGAATTGCCGGAGGCCTGCCCGGTCATCGCCTGGCGATTATCCTGTGCCTGTTTGTCGGTATCACCGCCCGGCCATATATCGGCGGTATGCTTACAACCAGGGTCGCCTCTAACAACATATATCAACAACAATACCAGATGCATCGGTTTGTGACCGAGTATTACCGGGCGCCGGTCGCTGTCAACGACATCGGCTGGGTATCTTATGCCAATGACAACTATGTCCTCGACCTGTGGGGCCTGGGATCACAACAGGCGCTCGAATCGCGCCGCAACCACGAGGGCCCGCAATGGATAACGGCTCTGGCGAATAAACACGACATTCACCTCGCCATGATTTACGATACCTGGCTGCCCGAGATCCCTGCCGGTTGGATAACACTCGGGGAATTGCGCCTCGGGCGGCGTAAGATCACGCCCG
>Ga0224495_10001478_pt1 | contig 16457 bp, 23 predicted proteins | sample SF_Jul11_sed_USG_FD_168128 | JGI IMG/M metagenome (GOLD analysis project Ga0224495, IMG submission 168128) | Sediment microbial communities from San Francisco Bay, California, United States - SF_Jul11_sed_USGS_4_1 | ecosystem: Environmental > Aquatic > Marine > Sediment | place: USA: California... | reverse complement strand
GGGGTGTTTGTTGGCGTATATCTCAAGCTCGCTCATAGTAGTTTTGCCTGGGATAGCCCTGATAATTCGACTGGTGGGCACCAGTGATTTTCTGATTATACGTGGTATGTGCTTACTCATGTTGTCCATCCTCCTTGCCTTCTCCCTGTTTCTGAGGCTCCAGTTTTTCCGCTTCGTCCAGGTCGTCCCGGCATCCGGTCCAGTCTTTGGATGTCTGCTCCCAGATCCTCCGTTCCCGTGTGTCTGGTGTCGGATACGACTCGAGGTAGCGTTCTGTCACTGCCCCACCTCCATTTTTTGATTGAGTGATGCCAGGAGTTTCTGCACTTCTCGCCGGCCATCAATCGGGTTGCACCGCTCTTCAAGCATGCGCGATGGGTCTTTAACCCGCTTTCTCTCCATCATGTCGGCGTAGATGCTGCGGGCCTCGGCCTCGTATTGGGCTATAACCCCCCGCAGATTCATGCCGCGGTGCCACTGGCTCATGTTCTGACACACCAGGCGGATGGCTATCTTGAAAAGCGGAGTTGGCCAATCCTCCAGGGTCTCAAACCATTTGTCGAATGACGCCCTGGGAATCTCCCGCAGCACGGGGAAATATAACGCCAGGTCCTTCGTTTCTTCCCGATACTCCTCAAGCTTCATAAATCGATCACACCTCCATAAAGCTCGTTCCCGTCATCACCGCCTGGGCCTAAAGGCTCTCCAGGGGTCATGTCATCCTCCCACCCTTTGGCGTGAAGCCAAGATGCGGGGTGAGGAATAAACTGCCCTGCGTTCTTTGTCCAATCCACCGAAGTCTTGGCCAGCCTGATTTTGGCGATCATAGTCGCTACAAGCCGCTCGTCCGGTTTGATTTTCATGAACGCTTTCTCCGCATCCCCCTTGCTCCGCTTTTTCGGGTACGCTTTCCAAAACATCTCGAAGAGCCGTTGAGTAGCACCCTTGCCCGTCTCAGTCACACCTCGATGGGCTCTTGTTGTGGATGTAGGTTGCGTTTCAGCAGTTAGGGGGTATGTGGGTATTTCTGTATCTGTATCTGTTCTCTGTATCTGTTCTCTGTTCTCTGGTGTAGCATTTTGCTTGCATCCCTCTAGCGCATTGCTAGCAATTTGCTCTTTTTTTGTTGGCTTTTTGTTGGGGAAATATGAATCCGCCGGTTCCCAATCTTTTAACCATTCCTTTTCTATCAATAAGTTGAGGTCTGGCTTTGCACACAGCCCAAGCTTGCCCTGTAATATTTTCGGGTCGGCGATGATCTTGTTATCTTCCTGAGCGGCCCAGCAGAACAACGAGACCAATGCGGCCTTCTGCGCATCTGGCAGAAGAATCCATTTCTCTTTGTTGATTATGTTTTTGTGCAGCTTGAACCAAGGCGGGTTGCGGTTTGTGTAATGCTGATACTTTTTCCAATCCTGCACCGCCAGATATTTCATGCCTGCACCTCTGTGTAGCTATTAAGCAGTTGTGTTGACGGTATGTTCGGCGATAGCCACAGGACCTCCGTCCTGGGTCTGGCGCCGTTCGCGAAAGTGGGAATCTCAACCCGTCGCCAGCCTGGCAACATCGCCTCATAAAGCGGATGGGCATACCCGGAAAGAACAACCGCGCCTTTCACGGCGCTGAGCGTTTCGAGCAGTTCTTTGTGCCCTCCATCATCCAGGCTGTGAGCATATTTGACGGATTGGAGATCCGGCATGTACGGCGGATCCACATAAAACAGAGTTCCCGGCGTGTCCAAATGAGCGATCATCTCCACCGCCGGCCGGTTGTCAATGGTCACTCCGCGCAGACGTTCGGTAAAAGTCTGGATATGGTCCGGGAAATTGCGCCAATCCCACGCTGGCGTACACCCCCGCCTCAAGCTTTTGGACCGATAACCATTCCTGCGATGCACCGAATCCGACCCGTGCCCCATGAATGACCGGACCAATATCCTGCGGGCCCGCTCGATCGGATCGTCGCAGCGTTCATGCGCCTGGTAATATTCCGCCCGGGCGAAAGGTGTGAGCCTCGCCATCTTTTCCAAGGCCTTCGCCTGTTTAGGATCCCGCAACACCCGGAACAGGTTGACCACATCCCCGTCCAGGTCGTTGATAAACTCCGCCTTCGCTCGTGGCTTTCGCAGGAGCACCGAAGCAGCCCCGGCGAACGGCTCGGCGTACACATGGTGCGGAGGGAAATGCGCGATGATCTTTTTGGCGATGACCCACTTTCCGCCGGGGTATCTCATGATCGGTCGCTTCACCACCACCTGAGTTTTCATGCCGCCAACTCCTGCAGTGTCACCAGGCGGAATCCATCCTTATCCTGTATCCATACATCGTGGTTCAGGACAACGGCCCCGCATCGCACAAAGCGTATATACCCAAACCCGTGCTGCCTACATGTGCGTCCTCTATACCAGTCAGGGACATTGTGCGTATGTCCATAAACGACAATCTCTGCCATGCTTTGCATCACTTCGTATATAAACATTCCTGCGTCTTTAAGAAGCAACGTGGTGTCTGAGCAAAAAGGGTCGTGGTGAAGCGCTATGGTAAGAGGTGAGGTGTGGGATTGGCCGTATAGCTCATTCACTAATACCTGGCAACTGGGTTGTATCTCCCCTTGTGCAAAGTCATAAGGGAGGGCGGATCGGCATACAGAATCCAGGATCATCAAAGAATCCTCGTAATATGTTTCTATGCCACGGTGGTCCCTGTTTGCCTTCGCTCCATACTCCGCCTTCACTTCATCAAACATTGCCATGGCCCTGTCATTAGGCAGGTTCCCAAGCTGGCCGCTGTCATGGTTCCCCCGGACAAAGTGAATCTTTCTGCCATCTTTGATGGTGTCCAGCCATGCCCGGAGCATCTTGTACTCCTCAATGCTCCCGTTATTTGTGTTGTCACCCATCAACACTATGTCCCACCCATCCCATGATGGGCCAACCCTAGGGAACGCAAGGTGAATGTCGGATAGGTAAATACACCTCATCGCCCCGCCTCCACTCGTGCAAACTCCAACACCCACACCCAGGGGTTTTTGTCCCACGCACCGGAGCCATGGATGGATTCCCACAGGGTGGCGTAAGATTCTATTGGGTCGCTGGTATACTCTGGTGGACCTTCGCTGCTGTAATCACGCCACACGTCTGGCTCATCATACCTGTCAACCAACCTGTCAATACCTTCCGCCAGCGCGTCATCCCAACTGATATCATGCAACCTCTCCGCCCTGATATTTGTGATTTCCAGCGTGACCCTGGACGCCCACCGTGGCATATGGATGGATGGGCGCCATCTAAGCCCACAAGGGCCTTCCCATGTCGAACGATAATGGATATTTGTGCCAACAGGTATGAGTCGCGGGGGTAGCGCATCGTATTTATGTGGCGCCGCCCACGTCTCCCTCACCCAAAGCCGGTCGCCAGGTTCGCCATAGGGGCATCTTAATCCATACCAATGCCCCTCATCTAACCAGCGTGGAACAAATTTCGGCTGTGGTTTTATAATCCGCCGCGTCTGTGTTTTCCTCCCATCAAGAATTGCCCGCACCATCGGGCCGCTGAAAAGCATAGGCCGCTCTTTCATCGCCCGGCCTCCTCCGGTATCTCGATATATGCGTCGAAGCCTGTGGCTAAACATGCTTTTGGGCGGATAGGCTTCCCTGCTGGAGTGGTATCCAACATGCAGCTAGACACATATTGCATAAACATGGCTGTGTGAATGCACCACACATCCCCACCCCTGTTATCAATAGAACCAGGGCAACGGTACCTATTAGCTTCGCACCGCTTGTCACTGATAACCCTTATCCGCTTAGTTTTCATCTTCCCGCCTCCATCATCATCAACTCCGCCAGTTCCCTGGCCAGCCCGTCACGCCAGACAAGCTCCATCCTCAACAGCCCGGCTATCAATGCCAACAGGTAGTCGTGGTTATTCATGGCTCATCACCTCGATAGCCGGGAATACGTACTTATCAAGCTTCTCTAACGCGCTAAGTGATAGACCATCAAGGAAACTTAGAGGTATGTCGCCGTCATACACCATGCAGTCTTTAAGGTCTTCGTAAATGCGACCATAGCAAAATGAACCCATTTTGGAGCGGATTTCCCGGCATGGTAAGCATGTTTTATAAATCAGCATTTCCCGATTACAGACACCGCATTCATACGTATACCTGCTTCCTTTGGGGATATTTTCTCCGCATTCAATGCATGTGGTTGGGTTCTTTGCGGAATATGTTTCATCCCGCAACACCGTGACTAAATCGCCTTCGTCAATGTCAATATCGCAATAACTCATTACCCATCCTCCCTGTAGTCCAACTCAGCCAACTCCATAAACTCCGTAATCCTCAACAGGACCATGCTTTTGTCGAAGGGCTGCCCCTTGATGTGGACCACCACCGCGGCTATCCGTTCGCCCGGAGCGTTTGCTTCCGCCTGTTTCAGCCAGCCCTCACCCACGAAGGATTGACGGCTTTTCACCTCAATAGACAAAACAGGGTGCATGACATCCTCTTCGCCCATTGTGCCTATGCGTTTCCCGCCCAACATCTTGGCGATGGCGCGTTCTGCGGCCTTTCCCCGGTTCCGGTTGCGGCGTTGGGGTGTTGTCATTTATCCCTCAACCATTTCGTAATGAGTTTGTATGAGCGTAGGTCGGGGGCATACCCTCTGCACACGCGGGACAATGTAGCCTTAGATATGGGGATTTGCCGTGCTGCGTCGGTTTGGCTTAGCCCCTTCTCCGCAATCCGAACACGCACAGTCTTGGAAAACTCGGCTAGAAACCGCTCATAATCAAATGCGCTCAATATCATCCCCCCTCCTTGTTAAAACGGCACGTCATCATCGCTCGGGCCAGCCGCCGGCGCCGAGTCCTGCCCCTTCCCGCCCAGGAATGTCACATACTCGGCGGTCACCTCCAGCTTGCTGCGCTTCTTCCCGCCGTCGTCTTCCCATTGGGAATATGTAAGCCTCCCCTCGATGCAGACCTGCCGGCCCTTGGCCAAATATTGGGAAGCCGTTTCCCCCGTCTTCCCCCATGCGGTGATATCCACAAAGGTCACTTCCTCCTTCTCCTTGGATTTCCGGTTCACCGCCAGGCCGAATTTGCACAGGGCCGTCCCGGATGGGGTATATCTCAACTCCGGGTCACGGGTCAGGTTGCCGATAAGAATCACTTTATTCAGACTGGACATTGGCCACCTCCTCCACAAATCCGAACGTCTTGCCGGTCTTCTCCTGGATGTAGCCGCTCAGGTCCAGCCCGGCGCCCAGTTTCTCCATCTTCCCCGCCGCCAAGGTCAGCGCGCCGAATATCGCGGGCCGATCAACCCCGCCGGCCAACAGCGCTTTCACCGCCCCCTCCACGTCCGGCACCGTCCGCGTGGCCTTTTCGAAATAGCCATACTTCCTCCCGTCCGGCAGGGTTATCTGCTTCAGATCCCCCTCACCATGGGCGGTCACATACCCTTTCACCGCCTTCTTCCCCACCTCCAGCATCTCCTCCACCCGTTCCAGAAACTCCACCGCCGCCGGGAAGTTGTCTTTCGTCAACCCACCCCTGGGGAATTCGATCACCGCCAGGGCGTTCTCCTCCACCGGCGCAGCTGCCGGCGCCGTCACGCCGCCTGATTTTTTCCTTGGCATATAATCCTCCTCGTTTTGTGTGCGCAATCCAGCCAATAGAGGCACCCTCCGCAAGCCTCCGGGTTTGGCTCCCACTGGTTCATATCTTCCGGGTCCAGCGCCCCCAGCTCCTCCTCCATCGCGTAAATCATTGGGCGGTATTTCACGCCGAAAAGTTCCCGCACCTCTTCCGGCGTATAGAACAGGGTCTTTGTCCGGCGGGCCAGGTCACCCCCGGCGAAGGGAAACAAGAAACAAACCGTGGTCGGCTCCCATTTTCGATACCACGCGTTATGAAGGATGGCGTATACCTCCGCCTGGGCTTCGTCATACATCAGCCCTCCCCCCATCTTCCAGTCGATCACGTTCACCCCCACACCCTGAACCACCACGTCCAGGTGGCCCAGCAGGAAATACCGTTCCTTCTCCGTGGCAGGTTTCCCATCCTCGTCCACCGCCAGGAACACTTCCGATTTCCCCATCCGCGCCTGGGGCTCCACCTCTTCCCACGCGGACTTCTCCTCGGGTGTCATCCCCGCCGTGGGGTTCCCCTTCTTCTTGGCGTTCTCCTCCACGGCCTGGGCAAAGAGCGCATGGAGCCGTTTTCCCTCCACAATCGCCTCCGTGGGGTATCCCGGATAATCCTTCACATACCGGAGCCAGAACCGGCGGAGGCATGTCCGCGCCGTCTCCAGCCTGCTATGGCTCCATGGCCGGTAACTGGGGGGAGTCATCAGAACAACTCCTCGCCAGGATCCTGTGTCTGACCCTGCATCGGTGGCCGCTGTTCCCTCTCCGCCAGTAAATCTCCCTTCACTTTGGCCGCGTCCAGCAGCGCCTGGCGTTTCTTGTCTCCCATATCCGGGTCGGCGATTATCGCCTCACACACCGCCGCCAGCTTTTCCGCATCCTTCACCGCGGCTATCTGTGCGCCATAATCGGCCTGGGTCGGCGCCGCCACGGTTGTCCCGCCATTCTGGCCACCGTTCTGCGGCTTGCTCTGGGACTGGGCGGGCGCCCGGTGATGTTTCTGCGCCGCCTGGGGCTGGCGCCCTCCACCATTACCCAGGGTCTCCGCGTCCATATCCTCGATATCCTGGGTGAATATGTCGCTGGCCGCTGTGGCGCTCAAGGTCGCCGCCACCATCGCCCGTTTCTGTGCCATCTTCAGTATCGTGTTCTCCACGTCCGCCGGGTCCGGCGGTGTCCCGTCCTTCCTCCGATACCTCTTTTCTCCGCTGGAACAGGACCCTATCCCGCTGCCATAGATCATCCCGCTTTGGACATGCACCAGGTCACACTCGATCACGTATTTACACGTCTCCGGGGTTACCGATGTCTGCGGCATGATTTTGTAGTTAGGGGCCAGCCGGAACAGGAAACAGAGCTTTTCCGCCCCGGCCTTGTACAGGGTTGGCTTCGGGGTCCCCGGTATCCGTCCAAAATGGGTATCCACCAACATCACCTCTTTCATGACCCCCTGGATCAGGTTCACCTGGTCCCGCATCTCCCGAATGGTCAACGGCGCCAACACCTGTGGCGGCCTCTCCATCAATGCGTTCTCGTCCATCTCTCTCTCCTTTTAGATAAATACCGCTTCCATTTTGTATTTCCTGGCCACCGCCTTGGCTTCCTCCCGGCTGCTGACCCGGATCCTCCGGCTCTCATACTTCTTTGGTTTTGGGTTGGCCGCTGACCAGAACCAACTCCCCGGCCCGTCATCGTCCAGGAAGAAGGTCATCACCGGCCCCCTGGTCCCCCGCCTCTGGCATTCGTCGGAACAGTACGCTTTCTTTTTGTAGACCCGGAACTGTTCCTTCTCCAGTGTCCCCACCTCTTCGCACTCGGCGCAGACAACCCGCGCCACCGGATCGATTACCGTTTTCATTGTTTCCTCCGTATTCTCTCCAGCCACCGCCGGAACCCGCTCACCGGACCCCGGTAAACCAGCGCCAGTTGTTTCTCGCTCATCACTTCCCTCCCAAAAGTCTGTTTATCAATCCCCGGTTCAGCCCGCCCAGGCTGTACCTCGCCGCCGCCGGCAACGCCACCTGGCCCGCCAGCTGCTGGATATCCATCGCCAGGGGCCGGATCATCCGCATCTCGTTCGGCGTGATCTCCTCGCCCCCTTCGCTCTCCGGCGCGCGGGCGTCGTTCAGCGCCGTTATCAACCGCCCCACCGCCACCACCAACGCTTTCTCCACGTCGCCGGGCTGCTCATCGTGCAATCTTCCAGAGAAGAACCCAGCGTCGGCCATCATCGCCATCGCTGGCCGGTAATCGTCCAGCGCCTCCTGCAGCTTCCACCAGCGGCCAACACTCAGGTAATCGGGCCGCTCATGCTCCAGACAGTTGGCTATCCGCGTCATGTACGAGTAACCCAGGGTCACCGCCAAGGCCGATGTCTCATCCCCCGGCACACATGGCCGGGTCACCGATTTGACCCGCTTTTCAAAATCGATCCAGCTTTCGCCCATCTCTATTCCTCCTCAATCCGTTATGGTTGTATCCCGGAGGGGGGCAAAGGTATCTTGTTTATATAACCGGGCCGAGGGCTGGGGTTGGGTCCAGCTGGGGGGTATCCCCGGCCCGGAGGAGAGACAAATAAATAAAGGAGCGGCGGGTAGTAGATACAAGAGGTGTGAACCATCAAATAAAAAACCGGGATAGACCTCCAACACCCCGAGTGAGGAGGCCCCCGCCGCCCCTAAAACTGGCAAAGCATGATACAAATGGGATATATTAAAGAGGAAGGCCCGGCGGAGAGATTGGCTGAACTTTTGGCAGGTGTTAGCAATACACGCCGCCGGGCGTTTCCTTTGATTAACTTGAGTTGCGTCCATCGCTATTCACCTGCCATATGGTGTTCATGATATGAATTTAGCACATTCGTTCCTGTTTGTAAATAGCAATGAGAACGATTTTTCCACTTTACTGGGGGCAAGGCTTCGAACTGCCAGAGAATTAAAGGGATATACGCGAGAAAAAATTTATGAGATGACGGGGATATCCACCCGAAGCATTCAGAATTATGAAGATGGGTCTAGGTCTCCCAAAGTGTCTGATTTGGTATCCCTTGTCATTGCACTTCAATGCGATCCAACATGGCTTCTAACCGGTCAGGAGGTCCAGTCGTCCGTCTCCATTGATGACGGGCCATATTTCCGCGCCCCCGTTGCCGGGGAAGCGGGCGCCGGGCCAGCCGTGGAGAACCATATTGCCGAGATCAAGGATGAAGCGGTGCTATCCGTGGGGATCAAACGCCGGTATGGGGCCGGGGATTATGTTGCCGTCTGGGTTCGGGGCGATTCCATGGCGCCCCTGCTGCCCCATGGAGCCATGGTGGCCGTCCGCAAGGATCATCTGGCTCTCGGCAGCCTGAAATGGGAGCACGTCTACCTGGTCAACGTCCCCCAGGAGGGCGGGCCGGTGCTGAAAAAAGTCTCCTGTGACCCTAAGCAAGGCTTCATCACCCTCCACTCGGTCAACCCGGCCTATCCCCCTGTCACCTACAACCTTAAAACCGACGATGTGAAGATCATTGGCCGCGCCGTGGGCGTCATCTGGGCGCCGTTATAAGTGGTTATTGACTTCCCTTCTTGCCGGGAGTATATTTTCCCCACAAGGTAAGACAGGGGAATATTGTTGCCACAAGAAGAAGAAAAGATTAGCGGCCGTTTGTCGGATTCCGGCAGCGCGAACCATTTGGATTCCCTGAACGTGAAGCTAACCTATCTGACCCGTCTGGTTTTTTTTCTGATCATCCTGCAAGTTGCGATGCAAGGAGCCTTACTTTACATGCTTTACGCTGGCTTGTCTGTTGATGCTTATGTTCTGAATTATAACCCTATCAAAGTAGAAGTCACCGATGAGGTGAGAATCGATGATTACCCGCCTGTAAAGATTGAGATTGACAACACGCCAGTCCCGGTGGAAATCGAGAGATAATCCGAGGCGGGCGATCGGCGGAGTATTGACATCCCCTCTTGCCGGGAGTATATTCATTTCATCCGGGGGTAAACCTATTCTTGATGGAGGGCCGTCATGCGTCGTATTCTTTTGCTCATTCTCGCTTTATCTCTATTTACAGCCACAATCGCCCCATACGCCTCCGCCCATAGCGGCAGGACAAACAAAAAAGGATGCCATACCAATAAAAAAACCGGCGTTTACCACTGCCACTAAGAGGAGGTTTGTCATGAGACATGCGCTTATTCTTCTTGCTGTAGCCGTATTCCTTGTTTTCCCTGGCCACGCTTATTCGTGCCAATTCGATACCGATTGTTCTGTAGGTAGCGTCTGCTTAAAATCCAGCGGATCGCTTTATGGGGTTTGCGTTGGCGGACTTTCTCCCGGAAACAAAAATGACAAGACCCCCGTTTACTCTCCCACCGATATCAACGGGACTTATGGGAATACTTGCTCTTTCGACGTTGATTGCGGAATCGGGAGCGTTTGCATTAAATCCAGCGGGAGCATCACCGGCGTGTGTATGAAACAACAATAGGCTGTTTGAATGATATTTAAATCGCTTCTTCTTCCGGAGGCGGGGCAACCCGCCTCTTAACCATAGGCAACTCGCAATGCGCTGTACTGTATTTATAGTAGCGGGCTTTTTGCTCGCATCCACCGCAACACCCTCCAGAAGCGAGGCAAAGGGTCTGGAATCAGCTGATGGCTATTATTGGCTTTCGCTGGAAGATGAATCTTCTAAACATCTTTTTATTGCCGGTTTTCTTTTGGGATCCTTCTCTGTCTTGAAGGAATTCGATGATTTCATTTGCGTGAAGGAGTCCAACCGAACCGAGCTAAGAATGACCAAGGAAGCTAATGCCCGGCATTCATTACCGAAATTTGAGAAACAAGAAGCTGCGCAGGGATTCATTGATGGATTTTGTTATTCACTATCACGCATAAACCAACGTGAACTTTACGGTTTGACCAATTCCTCTGTTGCGGAGGGGCTTGACTCGTTTTATGGAGATTTCAGGAACAAGGGTATTTTAATTAAAGATGCTGTGTATCTAGTCAAAGCGCAAATAAAGGGAACACCAACAGAAGACATAGATAAGATTCTATTGTATTTGAGAAGCGGCGAAGTAAAGCATCTAGAAATACGAGATGAGAAAGGAAAGCTGATTCGCAAGATTTTGTTCCCTTGACAGGGTACCCAAGAGGGAAGGTTCCCAGGATGGCGCCCTTCAATTTTAGGAGTTTGTCATGAAAAGTTCTCTATTCGCTCTCGCTCTGTCCGCGCTGTTCGTCCTGGTCTCCTGCGGAGGAGATACAAACTCCCCAAAAGAGGTTGCCACGGCCACAACGGAGACCGTCCCCGATACTGTCTCGCCAGAAACATCACCACCTACAACGCCAGAGACTGTGGCCGTATGTGGCAATTGCGCTTCTTCAGGGGCCTGCTCAGGTCACGGCGGCGTTGATTGTTCTGCGGGCGCTGATCGGGATGGGTCGGTTATATGCGCTGACGGGTGGAAAGGTTCCTCGGTAAACTATGTTTGCAGGTGAATTCACCTCCCCAACTCGCCCTTGGGGTAGGGGCTATTAAACAAACCGCCCCGGAACTTTAATGTGCGCGCCGATTCCCGCCCAGGTTAAAGCGGGCGATAATGGAGCAAAAAGGCGCCTCCTAAGAGCAATCTTTATTTACAACCTTCACCGGGAAACCTGCCATTACACGCGACGGCAAAATGTATGTCTCGGGTTGAATGTCTTCAAAAAGCTCGGCGAGGCGCATTGCCTTCAATACTTTCGGGCTGAACAACTTGTTGATTTTCTGTTCGTTACTTTCGTTTAATCCGATCTCAGATAAACGTTCTGCTACTTTCCCAACTAATATTGCCTTCTTCTCCATCACCTCACCTCCAGTAAATGGCTATGTAAATAATACACCAAACCCTGCCTATCTGTATACGCCGTCAATAAATCATTGTATTTACGGATTTTGGATCCCAGGGAATCCATGGGCTCATATTCATCAATTTTAAGTCCTAGTTCTCTTAACTTCTTTATGTCCAGATGCCTTCCGTGGGAAAACCATAATTTATGATCAGCCAGTTTAGTTGCTATGGTTTCGGCTCGGTCCTCCTTTTCTTTTTGTGTTACCTCCGTCCCAGGGTTGTTGGTCTCGTGCTTCGCCCAGTCTTTGAATTTATACTGCACCAACCATTTTTTCAGAAGGTCGATGGACAGATTCTTTGCTTGTTCGTAAAGAGCAAGTTTGGCCAAATCTAAACCTTTTAAAAAAACCACATCCGCTTGCCCTAGTTCTTCCTTGCCCATAATCTCCGTAACCTTATCCAAATAACCCATAGCGGCTACATAGCCAGTCCCGTCCGGCGCCATAACTTGAGGGTCTATCGGGCCCAAACTGGAGGCATAATCCATATATATTTTGTCACCCGACATGCATAATATTGTTCCTGCGGACATCGCAAGGTCCGGAACAATGAAATTGACATATTCGTAATGCCTTCTGACTACACCAACCATCCTCTCGGCGGTCTCAGCAGATCCACCAGGCGTTCGAAGAACCACCGCTAGCTTGTTCCGCTTAGGGTTTGATTTTTCTTTTACTTCTTCGATGAAATTACGAAATATTCTAAAGACTACCGGGTGTATTTCTCCAAAGTATCCTATGACATCAGAATCTAATGCCATCTCCAGATCTTTGGCATTCGTGTTGATGTTATGAAGAATAGTATGGTCAAGATTCGCAGGATTCATTGTTCCCCCAAACATGTCCCATTGGCAATAATTTTGTTATTGTTGCACTTTTAGGTTATCAAATCAATATATTTGATGCATGCAAAGGTGGAATGATTCTAATAAGCTGTTAATCTGGGATCACTCCCTCGCATTCTTCGCCACTGACGGCGGGAAGCCCATGGCCAGCGCCGCCCCTTCCCCCATATCCTCCCCTTCCGCCAGTTTCCCCACGCCGGTCCCTATGTCTATCGCCGTCTTGAATGGCAAGCCGGTGCCCACCCCCATAACCTCAGCCACCACCTTCAACACGGACAGATAATCTTCATCGTCGAATTCCTCCCCGGAGAACATGATCTTGTTTATCATTCTCCCCGCCTTGAAGGCGGTCTGGCGGAGCGGGGTCTGTTCATATCCGCTTTCTCCGCCCAGCCCCCGGACAAACCCATCAAGTATCCGCCCCACCACGTAATAGCTGGACCATGGACCCAGGATCGCCGCCATCAGTTGGTCGTCGTCATCCCAATGGAACAGGTTCGCCGTCAGCGTGTAAATCTGGGGCACGATTATATGAAAAAGGAAAATCTGGCGCAGGCTCTTCGGTATGCTCTGCTTCCCGGTTACCATTTTCTGGATGGCCATCAGCTCTCTTTGGGAGTGTTGCAAAGGTTGGCTCATGAACATCGTCATCATCCTTCGCACGAAATCCGGCCTCCGCTGCGGGTTGGACAGCATGTGCAGGTCCGCGCTCTGCATCGTCCTGTTGACGGCATGCTCCATGTCCCGGATCGCCTCCATATGGCTCTTCCCCAGCACGCTCCTGCTGTGGTGGTAAACCGCGAATCCCCCAGGGATAGAGGCCGACCCGTCTCCCAGGCCGATATTCAACATCATGAAGCTTATCCATGTCCTGTTCCGCCTGTAGGCCGCGTATTCGTCGCTCCTGGCCTTGGCCCGCAGGTCTCGTTCAATTGAACTCCCCTCATACCTGCGCCGCATATAAGCGCTGTCCTTCATTATCATCCTGTAATTGGCCAGGGGATTCTCCCAGAATGCCGCCATCCCCGCCGCAAAATGGCGCGCCGGCGTGTTCTCCATCAGGGCGGGCAACGAAACAAACTGTTTGATGGCTATGGCTATTTTCAAAGCCAGGACGCTGGTCACGAAATTCTGCCTTAATTTTTCGTACCATTCTTCCATCTGCGCCGTGTCCGAGCCGTTCTTAACGAAGTCATCAACGAAAAGGTTCAACTCTTTCATGGTGGCCCTGCCCATATACCGGACGATGGCTGTTTTCACGTCCCCTTTTGTCAGGACGCTCCGCAACAATCCCACCTTATCGGCGTAGGCTATATAATGCTCCATCTCCGTGATGTGGCGCATCAATACGTCAATATCGCTCTGGGCTTTCAGGGCCAGCCTGTTGAAAACCCGGTCCTTCATGCTTCCCTTGGTGATGCTGGACCTCATCCTCTGGTCATCGGCGTAGCTCATCTCCACCTCAACGCCATTTGACCCTATCCGCCTTATGGGGGAGTAGAACTCGTTAAAGGGAAGGTTCACCCCATTTATGGCCGAGTAAACCTTGTTCACCCGTTTATGGTACTTCCGGTAAAAGTCCAGCTGCCATTCGGCCAGGGCTCTGTCTTCCTTCGTCATCGCCTTCTCGATGGCGGTCATCATCTCGTCTGTGTAACCCATCTCCCCCCTGGTGAACGTGTCAAGTAATGTCGGATCCTGCATCTCCATCCACCGCTTCCGGATTTCCGCCTTGCTCAGTGAGAGCGTCTTGGTTTCCCCCTTGGCGCTTGTGAACCTTCCCAGTTTGATCTTGTCGTTGTCCAGGGTGATCTTCTTTATCACGTCCTTGTCGCTCTCCAGGCCGTAAACGCTCCTGTATTTGTCGTTAAACTCCTTTATCGCCTCCTCTTTCCCCACATAGAAGGCGTTGGCTTCGTCGTGCACATCCAGCATTTCCTGCGCATCTTTGGCCGACTCGCTGTCCGTGTACAGGAATATCCGGCTTACCAGGTCTTCCCAGTTCTGCAGGTAAGGTGAAGAGTTTACAATCCGCTTTTTCAGCCGCCCCAGCATTGTCGGCGGCGTCCACTCCTCCTCATTGTCAAACGCCTCTTCAGCCTCGCCTTTCGGGTCCGCTGCCCTCAACGCCATCACCATATCAGCGGCCAACGCATCCGCCCTGGCCATCCGCTCAAACCTTTTCAACCCCTGCTGGAACTGGCCGTTCTGTTTCAGGCTTACTATGCCCTTATACAGGTCCACGGTTTCCTCGGCTGTCATCTTCTCAAAACCGGCGGCTATATCCAGCGCATGGTTCATCATGGCGATTTCGCGGGGCGCCACGTCCGGCATCTGGGAGATTTCCCCATCCTCGCTTTTCCCCTTGTTCTCTTCCATGCCTCGTTTCAGCATATCCAGATTCTCGCTGATCTTCCTCTGGGCTCCTTCCGGGGTCAGTTTGAACGCTTCCCGCAGGGTGTCCAGCACCGTCTGGGCTGTCGCCCCATACTTGCCCACTGGCCGCCCGTTCACCTTCCGGACTTTGGATTTCATCAGCTCCAGCCGGATACCGGATATGGCCTGTTTCTTCCCCCACTCCTCCAGCAATTCCAGCGCGCGCGTCCTGGCGGTCTCTAGGTCCTTCACGTTCCGGGCGTTCTTCACCTTCGCCAGGAACTCCGCCCGCCCCCGCAGCTGCGCGGGCAGGGTGTCCACCAGCATCTTTATCATGTCCCGCTGGAGTTGTTGCGCCTGCGCTTCTTTCAGCGCCCCTTTCAGCTCCGCCTTGGTCCACCGGGCCACCATTTTGCCGAACTCGCTCTCCAGCGCGTCCCTGGTCTTCCCCAGTTGTTTGTTCAACTCAAGGATCCTGTCGATCTTCGCCCCGGGCCCACCCTTCAGGGTCAGGTCCAGCTTCTGCTTGGCCACCCGCTCCTGGGCCCGTCCCTCCATCCGGTACACCGCTTCCCGCTGCTTCTTCGCCTCGGCGTAGATATCAGGCATCCAATGTTCCAGGTCCTTGTATGAATCCTTCAGGGAGGTTTTCATGATCTGCCGGAACTCACCTTCCGTGGTGATCCCCTTGCGCTCGATATGATAGAACCCCAGCCGCCCGGCATGGCGCAATATCACCCGGTCCAGTTGGCTCGTCGGCTTGTCGCTGGCCAGGGAGTAACGGATATCCGGGTTGTTCGGGTCGAACGTGCCGAGGTTTTCTGTTGATGATTTAACCTGGGTTGGATTAAAGGCAATAATGGTTTTTGTCCTCCTGCCAAAAGATCCGACATCCTTTTCAATAATTACGCCATCATACCCTCGTTCCCTTAAATACTTGGTTAGCGCAGCACGGCTTTTCCCTGCTGTTTGTTTCAAGAGGGAATCACCTTTTTCTAACAACATATCCATCTCGGAATCTTCGTTGCCACGAGAAGTGTTGTTTCCTCCCCTGGGGCGTCGCTGCTTCTTATCAAGCTCGAGTATTTCTTTTGCTATTTTCGCGTCCATCCACGAATCTTCTTCAAACGCGTCCTTAAAAGTGGGGTCTTTTGATCCGTAACGAACGAGATCATCCGCCGTCTCTACATACAAAGGATTAGATATTTTGGCGAATAGTGGAATCTGCACTTTCCCGCTCAGGCCAATATCATTATCAGCGGGTTTTAAGAATATCCCATCAGGAACGCGGCTATCTTGGCTCCTCGCCTTGGTTATAGACACGTCAAAGCCTCGGCTATATATTCCAGCCTTTGAATCGTCTGATGTCTGATGGTAGACCTCCAGCGGCTTGCCATCCTTGTCCACCACCTTGCTGTCGCCAAACCACCGCTTAAACTCGGGGGTCTCTATCTGTTTGATTGCTTCCCGAGCCTTTGTCAGAGCGTTTCTTATGATCCCCTTGCTCTCGAAATACTCTTTCGTGGTCGGCTTCCTGTTGGCGAACTCCACGAGCGTGTCGGCCAGCAGCGCGTCCAGCCGGTCCCTGAACTTCTCCATGACCGGGTTGGATTCCCCCTCCTTCCCAATCATCTCTTTCACGCGGGCCAGGATCTTCTCTATCGCCTCGATGATCTTCTCAAACAGCCCCTTGTCATGCT
>Ga0224495_10001477_pt1 | contig 16468 bp, 15 predicted proteins | sample SF_Jul11_sed_USG_FD_168128 | JGI IMG/M metagenome (GOLD analysis project Ga0224495, IMG submission 168128) | Sediment microbial communities from San Francisco Bay, California, United States - SF_Jul11_sed_USGS_4_1 | ecosystem: Environmental > Aquatic > Marine > Sediment | place: USA: California... | reverse complement strand
TGAGTCGTAAAATGTCCCGGACCTTTCGCATGGTCAACCTCCTGTTCGGCATCCAGCGCCTCCTTTTGATTAAAAGAAGAAGCATAGCCTTTTGGTTAAGGTTCCCTTGCGCCGCTCGCCCATGGCCTAAGGGTGGCCGATTTGCAGTGAAATGGGTGGCCGGTTTGCCCTGAAACAGGTGGCCGGTTTCGAGTGAAACGGGTGGCCGGTTTAAAGTGAAATCACCGGCCGATTTGGAGTGAAATACGCAAACAAAACCTGCTTGTGCAAATTGATAAAGCCGAGGCACTAAAAAACTATTATGTGCTAATTGCTTAAACCGGTAGGCTTCTTAATCGAAGAAAGTAATCTTGAACATTTCAATAGTGCCATTATACCCTATATACGAACCGTCTGACGCGCTGTTGCCAACACTAAGATAACGGAGGGCGTTAAAATCGCCTAATATTGTTGTCTGAACCGTTGTAATTCCAAATACAGAATCAGATGGTTTTGAAATATCACATTTAATTATATGGTCATCGATGTTCCATTCACAACCCCACTGCCAGCTATCGTAAATATCGAAGAATTGTGGCACATCGGATGATGCATAACGCTCACACGAAAGTTTTGTTAAACAGGCTCCATCCTGGTAATTACTAACCAAAAATGACTTAACTCGATTGTTTTCGGCGCCTATAGATATCCAGTGCCATGAACTGTCAACGTTAAAGCTGTCTTTAGCAAAAAAATGCCAAGCATATGCAGCTTTTCGGTCAAATTGCGTGTTAAGCAAGTTGGATACTCTCAAAGTAAACATGCCTCGGTTGACTTTGCGGTCACCAAGAGGTTCTCCTGTAAATACATCTAAGGAATCTTTTGAAATATATATTCCTGCATTGGAAAAACAGTCAATATATTGCCAAGAGGTGTGATACTCAGCCATTTGATGCATGGGGCCACATTCAAACAAATCTATTTCTGACGGAGGGTTGCAGCAGTTATGAGGAGATTGAGAACAAGAAATTGTAAATATAAAACCAATAAATAGCATATATAATAACATGTTATTGGATAATCTATGCAACTTCATTGTGCAACATGCTCATTATTTAATAAGTAAAAGTAGGCATATGATGCAAATGATATAATCAGGGATAAAAATGATAAAACAGCATATTGCCATGCTCTGCGATACCTAATAGTCCTTTCGAGTCGAACCTCCAATAATCGGATAATATGATTGTCGCGATCTTTAAAATCATTTGATGACGACCAATGGACCCATATTATTGATAAAAGATATAATGAGGAAAGCATAGACAGGGACAAACCCAAGCAGTTTACTGACAAGGAAAATAATCCGCCACCTGCGCTCGTAAAAAGTACAGTGAATACAGCGGTTATTATGCTGTTAAACTGAAGCAGTGAAGCGGCCTTCTGGTCAAGAATTGTAAGAGTATTATACAGATGGTCAAAACACCATAAATGAACATTGTCCAAGGGTAACAGCTTTAAGGCAGCAATGTGATCTGCTTTGTCTTTTTCACCTACAGGCAGATTATCAAGGATATTATACATTTATGTTTTTCCAATGTCCTCATTCCATAGTGAGGGATTGCTAGAAATGAAATCTCTCATCAAGGAAATGCATTTAGGGTCATTCAAAATAGTGATTTGTACTCCATGCGCCTTCAAAAAATCAATATTGCCTTGGTAATTTATGTCATCTCCAATAATCACGCTTCCAATGCCAAATTGCACTATTGTACCTGCGCACATCATGCAAGGACTAAGTGTGGTATATAAAGATAAATTAGAATAAGTGCTCCTCCTACCAGCATTTCTAAAGCAGTCCATTTCCCCGTGCGCTAATGGATCTCCATTTTGAACCCTTCGATTATGTCCGGTGCTAATTATAGTTTTTTTAAGCGCAAGCACTGATCCAACAGGAACACCACCTTCGAGAAAACTTTTCTTCGCTTCTTCAAACGCAATGTCCATTAATTCAATATGTTCTTGAGTATTCATCCTCATGCATATCTGATTAAAGGTAAATGCAATCTGGTCAAGTACTGTTGTTGCCGCCAAGCCATACCAGCTGGTAATCAAGAAAAAAACCAATATTATTGTATAGCCTGTTGCATAACATTGTCGCTTTAATAATAAATAATGACAGCTGCAGCCCTTTAACTCCACCAAACACGGGCTCGGCGATTGTCGCTCTTTGCCTGTTCATTTCCATGAATGCCAAGCCGAACCTATTTAACGCTTGAAAAACCAATGTATTTGCATGGCTATAAGTATGAACATGTTAACACTTGATACGCAAATGTCCAATAAAATTTACATACTGGAAATGTAGCAGAAAGGTTGAGGCACTTCGGGTTTCGTGTTATGTGAATATATAGCTACAAGGGTGGTGTTTGGTGAAATGGTTGCAAATATTGTAGCAAAAATTATTTTTATGCAGCCATTTGTAGCAGTTGGGTCAGATATCTGTTTTCCCAATCTTATGGTTATTTTGAATCAGTGCGCTGTATTTATCGATTCCGACGGCGCAATCGTTGTCTGTGATCTGGTAAATATGGAAACTGATGACCAGCAAACTAATAAACCAAGAGGTGTCTTGACGTAAGCTTCTGTTTTAACAGTTGTTCAATCTTTATTGTTTGGTATTTAATGTATAATGCCGCCTTTTCCGAGTAGATATTGACTTATCGTTATATTCCTGCCAGTATAATTTGTATTGGGGGCTATGGGCATGGATAATGACGCTGCTGCCGTTATAAATCAGATACCGCTAATTCTTATAATTGGTTCCGGTTTGATGATGATAATCGGGTTTCGTCATCTTGCCGGTGTCTTTTTTATCTCAGCTTTGGCGATACTGTTTGGGTTGCCGTTTCTTTCTTCAGCGCTGGGGGAGAACGGAATGGCGTTATTGGCGCTGGCGGTGGCAGTGTTTATTTTGCTGACCGTTTTGCGTTCGGCAGCTGCTCTTTTTTTGGGTGAAGGTGCGGCGAACAGCATGACGGGCGCCCTAGCGGCAGATATTGTCCGCTTCTGTGTTGCAGCGCCTGTGGCAATTATTCGGAAGGTGTTGGGTAGATAGTTTTTTGGGTAGAGTCTGGCTTGTTGGATAATTGTAGTTCAGCAAAAATTAACAGGGCGCTGAATAATTAACTGGTCAGCTTTTTCTATATGACTACAACTGTATTTATGGAGATGGAAAATGAAAATCGGAATTGAGGGGATCTACTACAAAGTTTTATTTTTCGTGATTGCCATAGCTTTCGTGGGGATAGCGATCAATCCATGGCTGAAGCCAGAAAGCGCTAATGCCGCCGGGAAATGTATATTGTCTCCTGGAGTAGTGCGAATAGATAATGATTATTTTCTTGATACATGCGATTTGAGGACATATAGAAACAATTTACGTAATGGAGTCCTTACCCAGGACATCACTTTAAAGCTTGAAAATAAGTAGTTATCTATAGTGACTTACCGTAAATGTGAATATTAAGCATGCAAATGGTAAGTAACAATATGCTATGTTTAGTTAGAGCCGCAGTTCCTTGGCTGTCCGAAAGAAGATAAGGCTTGCTAAATAATTGTCATTGTTGATGTAAGGATGTTATACTAAGTCAACAAATGGGGGTCTCGTTTGCGGTTGCCAGCTATTTTTGCGCAGAGATTTGTCGAGATTAGGCGCCTAGATGGAGGTAGGGCGGCTGACGTATGGCTTGTCTCTTCCAAGGTAGATGGTCGTCTATTTGCCATAAAGATAGCGGACAGATTTGATTCTTATACTCTTGGGGTTTTGGAATCCATAAGAAATCGTGATCCTGACGGAAATATGATGGTGATTCCTCAAGAGTGGGGTGTTATTGGGGATTGGTTTTACGAAATCACTGAATATCATCATCTAGGTTCATTGCAGGCGCGTTTGGCTGCACAAAGCCGTCCCGATGCTGAATCGTGTAAAGATTTTATCAGGGATATCAATGAAGCTCTTTCCGTTCTTCATTCTCCTCGTAATGGCAGCTATATCATTCATCAAGATATCAAACCGTCGAATATCCTTATCCGGAACTCAGGAGGAAGAACAGGTTATGCTTTGGCGGATTATGACGCTGCAGTAATCGTTTCCCACCAGGACCTGACGCCAAAGCGGCGCTTTACGGCCAGATACGCAGCGCCGGAAACACTTGGTAGAGGTACGATAACAGCGGCGGCTGATTATTGGTCGGTAGGCATGATTGTGTATGAATGGCTTTCCGGTAGACGACCACTAGATGGGCTTTCTGAAACTTCGATTCGGACAGCGATATCCACAGGTTGGAGACCATCGTTTGACTTAATAGAATCCGAGCGGTGGAGGGCGCTTCTTGGAGGCTTGCTAACACCCAATCCAGAAACGCGTTGGGTGGGTCGAGAGATTCACCGATGGCTGGCTGATGATCCTCAATGTATCTGCGATGGATTGATACGGTCAGGCGATTTTGCCAGCGCCCGGCCATATATTATTGATGGCACACACGCATATAGCGCCATGGGATTGGTGCGCGCTTTACTTCGCGGATGGGAAAATGGTCAAGCGGCTTTATCGGAACAATTGCTGGAATGGGTACGTGGAGAGCTGAGAAGTGAAGAAATTGGTTCGCTACTGGAAAGTATGCAGGAAGACCAGAGTCTTAATAATGATTTGCGAATTTTACATATCTGTCATGCGATCTGGAGAGGTATGCCTCCCATTTGGCGAGGGAGGGAACTGACCTACGAGCAGGTGGATGCGGCCGCGCAAGGAGCCTTGCAGGGAGAATCTGAGAACTTGAAGTGGTTGGAATCTCTTTTGGATGGCCGTTGTTTTGATTTTTATGGATCTCGCGGATACCACGAAGTGGAGCAGCTTGGTCGCGAAATCCTGGAAGCGTGGGAAAATTATCAGCGAAGCTGGCAAACCATCACACACCTGGGCGCGCCAGCGGCGGGTCCTCATGCCGATGAAGTTGCTTTGCCAACATTGGTGCGGGCCGTGGTCAATCCTTTGGCGCTGGCTGGGCTGCGTCGGCGCGCAGCGGCGCTGTTGGATCCGCGATTATTGCTATGCCGTCATTCATGGTACCTATGTTTCGGAACAGGTTTAGAATCTATGTCACCAGGCCAGCTATTGGTGCTGGAGCAATTGAGTGGAGCCTCCCTTTTCCATGAAGTACATGAAGTGGAGATAGGCGATGTGCCTACAGTAGTGGCAAGAGATATGATGGAAGGAGTAGTTCTTTTTCCATCTCAAAACAGGTTATTGGCTAACCTTATCGCGCCTCCGGGGTCGGAGATTATTGAACTACTTCCTGGTGATATGTTCAGGGCTGGTTATGAACCCGAAGTCTGGAGAAACTCCGAATCCAATGAATCTGTGCCATCCATCAGTATTCGCATGACGCGCTTAACCGTTGGATATGATGGCAGGGCCTTTCCATTTGGCGACACTGCATTCTTGGCGATGATCTCGTGGCAAAATGAGGTATATGAACAAGCCCGGCTTGTTGTGCGGACACATTGTGGGTGGCCAACCAAAAAACTTTTGTCATTGGCGGATTTACCGGAAGCGGGGAGTTTGTTGCTGGTTTTGCCAGAATGCGTTTGTGTCAGTCTGGATATACCGTCAAAGAAAATCTGGAGCCGGCCTGTGACCACTCCAATTGTAATTCATTTTAAAAACAGTCGAGAGTTGGAGCCCTACAGCGGTCACCTGACATCAAGTATCGTAACACTGGAACGGCATTGTGACGGCCTCGAGGAATATGACGGTATATTAAAACCAATTAATGGGAACCTGGATCCTTATGGCCGGTTTCATAATCAAGCCGAATGCAAGTTGGATGATTTAATGGCTGCCGGCGCTTTGGTGAAATGCCCACCCCCCACAAACAAGCAAATCAATGCCCTGGCCGGGCTGATACAAAGGAGATAATCGTGTCAAACAGCGCCAATTCTGCACAATCCCCGCTGGATAGATTTCTGAGCCAAACCACCAGAGCGCAACATAGATCTTTTACGCACCGGCCCTTGGAGGACATTTTGAAGGAACTGGGGATCGGGAGGGTGAAACGGGGTTTGCTTTGGCTGGCGAAAACAGATTTTTATGTGCTTTATGTGTCCACATATTATTCGCAAATATCCTTGCTAGGCTTAGGGATGATGGTGGCATTTACGTCAATGCTAGCCTTTTGTTCCGGGCTGTATACCCTGCTTACCACCCTGGTGGCGCCAGATAGCGCGTTTCGATGGCCAATTGCGCTTCTGCTGGCGGCAATCTACGCCTTTGGAATCATGATTATTGATCGGGAGATGGTGGGGGCACAATCAAATAAGACACTACTGATTAGATTGGTATTCGCAGTATTCATAGCCACCGCTGTTTCGTGGCCGGTGAAGCTCAAATTTTTTGAGGGGCGGGTGCTTGTTGAGATTAACAGAATGATTGACGAGAAAAACTCAGTAAAACTCCAGCGTATAAATGAATTGAAAAGAACTGGAGAAAACGAGCGAATCGATCAGCGAAAGGCTATACAAAACCATCTTGACTCGCTTGACAAGGAAATTGTCGTGCTTGATGAACAGATAAAACGCGAGTCGAAAATCGTGGAGTGCGGACCAAAATGCCAGGAATATAGAGGTCAAAAAGAAAAAGTAATGCTCGACCGAAAGCTTGTTGAAAGTCAGCTGGCGGCGCTAGCGATGCCAGAAATGTTGCCTGAAACGATAAGAGCGGAAATTAAAACGCTTGAAGATGAAGTTCGCCGGGAACACGACGTTTCATACGATTTTCTTACAAAATGGGAAGCCCTTTCCCGCATTAAAGACAACTCTCCTGATTATCAACTCATGTCTTACTTTATTTTCATCTTTTTTATGGCTTTGGAGCTTGTGCCGCTGTTGGTCAAAATTAGCATGAGTAAAACTGAATATAATTATTACTTGGAAGCGCGGACTAATCTCAACAATCAAAAAATCATAGCTCTGTCCAACATGTTCATGGGTCAATTAAAGGACGCTGAAAATCCACAAAAAGTATTACAAATAATTCCTTTGGAAATAACGGATATTATTGCCGCATTTATTGAGGATGAGGCGCGCCCACAAACACATGCGCCAGACTTTAGAGGGCTACAAGAAACATTTGGGCAAAACGATTCTGGGCAATATGGACCTGAAGGCCAGGTGCGAACTCCTGGAAATATAGCGGTAGATGCGAGGAAAAATCAGGACCAGATCATGCCTGACATAAACCAAAGCCATGATGAAACCAAAGATGAGCCTCCACCAAATGTATAAAGATATATGAAAAGGGAATGTCCATACTGCAAATCGCTTAACGACCTGGACGCTGAAAAATGTTTCAAATGTGGAGAAGTTGTAATCAGCGGGAGGGAGGTGTATCCAAGTGTTTCTGATAATGGTGGAGCTATTTCTTTCAAAGAAAAAATAGATGGCTCGCCAACAGAAGAGATTGATTCTGGCGCAATTTGCCAGTGCAAATATCCTCAGTTTAAACCCGGCGCTGATATATGTTTTGCTTGCGATAAGCCGATAGGGAATCGCTCCATCCAAAGTAGCGAAGGAGCTCTTATTGCCGCCGCCGCCTCTCATCGGCTGAAGCTTTTGGGTATTGGAGACTGTGCAATAAGCGTGGGCCAGGGCTTGCTGATTGGTCGTGATCAAATTTATGCAAATTCTCAGATTGCAGCGTCCCTTGCTGGTTATAGCGGTGTTTCCAGACGTCATTTATGGATCGGAAGGATAAATGACGATGTTGTATTGTTGGATTTGGGGTCAAAGAATGGCACATGGCAGGGCAAAGAACGGCTAGTTCCATTTATTCCAATGCGCGCTCCAGCAGCTTCCCTGCCTCTTGATATCTGGATAGGTGGAAAACTCAAAATAACAATATCCAAGGAGGCCAAATGAGCGGACCAAAATGTGGAACAGTCGTGGTCGACGAGGATATGCTTGAAGCATTCAGAAAAATTAGAGAGGAAAGCGAAAAGCAGGAGATGGCCACTTTGGAGTTGGACAAAAAAAACGGCCAACTTTCAGCAGAAAAAGAATCGCGACTGGCGTATCTGGAAGAGCTAGAAAGGCGCAGGAGGGAGGAATCTGAAGAGGCCATGCGCGCAGAGATCGCCCTCCTTTTGGCGGAGCGACGAGCGGAATATGAGAGGGCCGCCGCTAATCTCGAAATAGCGCGCTCCAACAGGGAAAAATTAATGGATCGTTTCGCGGGGCTGATTCTGCCGGTCATTCCTAGCTTTCCAACACCAAATATAGAAACACTGGAATCAATAAACAGCGCGATAGAGCAGATCAAGACAATTATTAGCGCTAACACGGCGCAGACCAGGGCTGCATTGCATCTGTACCACCAACAGGTAATGGTGGAGAAGGCTAACGAAGCGCTGAGAGCATGGAGCGCGCAACTACCATCTGGCGTTTTTAGGAGTGCAAAGGATGTCATTCCCGCTCTGGTTTCGGTGGAAGCAATGCAGTCGCAACTTCAAAGCGCAAATCAAATACGGGCAATGGCTGAACGAGCCAGGGAAATTATGGAAGACTTGGCCAAGTATGGCGACGAAGAGTTGTCACATCAAACGCTGGAGGCGATTGAGGGGGTGTTGGACGCCCCTAATGAGGCCAGGGCTTATGAAAATCTGCTGCTATTGAGAGAGCGCGCCGCTATCGAAAAATCGGCCATGGAAGAATCGAGAAGGAAAAAGAAAGAGGCGGAAGAGAAAGCGTTGCAGGAAAGGAGAAGACGGATGGTGGCCTCTGAAATCGCCCGTGCGTTGGAGGATATGGGTTATACGGTAAGCGGTGTAAATGAGACTGCCTTTGTGAGTCATGGAAGTTTATATGCGGTCCGGACGGAGTGGCCAGGCCATGCGATGCGGTTTGATTTTGACTCAACAGGAAGTGGAATTATATCTACGCCGTTGAGGGTGGTTGAGAAGGGCGGGGGTGAAAAATCCAAAGCAGAAGCTGGCATCAGCGAAAAAGACGCTGAGTTTGATCGCGATTGGTGCCGGCCTGATGGTGGCATAACGAGAATTAAGGATATATTAAAAAGCAGAAAAGTGGGGGTAACTTTTTCCGCCGACAATCCACCAGGTTCTGTGGAGCTTGGCATTGCGCGGGAAGACGAACTGGGGGAAACAATAAATAAGTTGCGCAAGAGGCCCACTGCGCATCGCCCGCTCAAACAAAAACAGAAGTAACTCTGGATAGCCAATGTCAACACAGAAACATCCAAAATGGTTGAGGGATATTAACAAGCTTCTACCAATTCGTGCGCAATTCACGCTATCTGGCAACATTCGGGATCTGGTTATTTTGCCAAGCCCAGAAGGCAAGGACGTCCTAATGAGTCTTCAGGCGGCGCTTTGGCGGACGTTGTCGCCCATGGGGTATGGTTGTTTTCTGATCTGGGACTTTGTGGATGGGATTAGAATGTATCCCGGCGACAATGATCCTGCGAGATTGCGAATCGCCAATGCTGCTGCGGGACTGGACTTAAGGAGCCCGCAGCCCATGAGCCTTGACGCCTTGGCCGGTGTCGCCAGACGAATTTGTGATTCAGAACAAACAAAATCAAGAGTCGCCCTGATAATAGATTACGCTTCAAGACTCCGGGAAGAAGGGAATCTGCCGGATGAAGTCCGCAAATTCTTTACCAAGGCGGAAAAAGCGGCCCTGGAAGCCACTCCGATAATCCATGAATCCTCCAAAGGCTTGAGGGAGACGTTCTTCAATCCAGTGGTATGGCTGACCAACAGGCAGAACGATATGCCATACTGGTTTACCCTGGACAACGAGCGGATTCGTTCCATCCCATTGCCCCTGCCCGATGCGGATATGCGTAAAAGAGCTTCAAAGGTCCTTTGGCATATGATCATGGTCAAGGATATTAGTGAAGAGGATTTTACCAGAACTCTGGCTGCGCTGACCCATAACATGACTTTGAACGCAATACGGGACATCATAATGCTCGCCAATCGGGAAAACATCGCCGCTTCGGATATCTCGGACGCAGTCCAGAGCTTCAAAGTCGGAGATATGAGTATGCAAAGCCCATGGCGTGGCGATCATCTGCGCCAGATGATTGTTGAGGCGGAAGCGAGCCAGAAAATCGAAAAACGGGTCAAGGGTCAGGCCAAGGCCGCGATAAAAGTACTGGATATCTTAAAGCGCACCTCCATTGGATTGACGGGGGCCCAGGCTCTATCCGCTGGTTCCCGCCCCAGGGGTGTTTTATTTTTTGTCGGCCCCACCGGAGTGGGAAAAACCGAGATGGCCAAAACTATCGCACAGATCGTTTTCAACGACGATTCCGCTTACTCCAGATTTGATATGAGCGAATTTTCCTCCGAGCACAGCGGCGATCGGCTGATAGGCGCTCCCCCAGGCTACGTCGGCTTTGACCAGGGGGGGGAGCTTACAAACGCCATTCGGGAAAATCCATTCCGCGTTCTTCTGTTCGATGAAATAGAGAAAGCTCATGACCGCATCCTGGATAAATTCCTGCAAGTGCTGGAGGACGGCCGGCTGACCGATGGCCGGGGGGAGACTGTGTATTTCTCCGAATCGCTGATAATATTCACCTCCAATCTTGGCATTTCCCGGGAGCTTCCAGACGGCGGCGTTGAGATTATGATCACTCCAAAAGACGCCGAGGATCAGCAGGTGTATGAGGAAAAGATCATGAGCGGTGTGAAATATCATTTTGAGCGTAAACTCAGGCGGCCCGAGCTGTTAAACCGCATTGGAGAGAATATCGTGATCTTCAGTTATATTTCACAGGCGGTGGCGTGTGAAATTCTCGCTGGCATGATTGAGAACGTGAAAAAGCGGATCAGTGATGAGCATGGCGTGGAGCTGGAATTATCCGCGGAAGTCCAGGATAAACTCCGTAGATTATGCGCGGAGGGGGAGATAACCAACGGTGGCCGGGGAGTGGGCGCCAAGTTGGAAGCCGTATTTGTCAACCCGCTGGCGCGTCTGATTTTCAGCGAGCGACCACCCAGTGGAGCCAGACTTGCCATCGCGGACTTAAACGCGCAAAACGGGATATATGAACTTGTCAAAGGATAAAATCCGGGTCAACAGGCTTCATTGGCCCGTCACAACATTGGGGTTCGGAAAACGGATTGGTGTCTGGCTTCAGGGATGCTCCATCCATTGTCCCGGCTGCTGCTCCAAGGACACATGGCTGGCGGATTCATCGCATTATCTGGATCTGGAGGAGGTTCTCCTTTGGGTGTCCCAACGGCCCATGGAGGAGGTAGATGGATTCACCATCACCGGCGGCGAGCCATTGGAGCAGGCAGCGCCTCTGCTCCAGTTGATAGCAGGATTGCGCAAGCTGGCCCTATCTGATAAAGGGCGGGATATTCTGCTGTACACTGGGTACACTTGGGAGATGGCGTTAAAAATGGCGCCTGCGGTCCTGCCCTTGGCCGATGCAGTGGTCAGCGGCCCATATATGCAGGGGCGTCCTCTTGCCACTCTGCGGGGGTCGGATAATCAGAGGCTGAGCCTGTTGACAGACCTGGCGGTGGAGAGATATGGAGTTAACGCCCATGGCGCGGCTGGGAGCATGGCGTCTATCCAGTTGCTTTGTGATGGAGAAACGGCCTGGATGACCGGCATTCCTTCCCCGGGTGATTTGGAGACTTTAAAGAAACGTCTCAAATTCTCGGGTATAGAACTTAGGCTGTAAATTGTCTGTGGGAGTGTTAATTTCCGCCCATCTATTAGATAGATGGTGATCGGTGTGCAAATGGCTGGCGAGGTGGTTGTGCCTGTGTATAAATAATAGGACGTTGCATGATGAATATGGTTTATTATATGATTAAATGCGGACCTCGGCTAAAACCTGTGGATAACTTGTTTTTCCGGGGTAGGTCTGCAAAAGTGCTATTATGTGGCTTTGTAAAACAAGGGGTTAAGAGCCTGAAAAAGCGATAGAGTCCGAAAGGATAACCCTCTCGAGGGGGGACTGAAACCCACCGCGCGGATGTACCGCTTGACAGAATGTCCGAAAGGATAACCCTCTCGAGGGGGGACTGAAACGATGTAATAATGTTAAAAGTTCCTTTTATTGTCCGAAAGGATAACCCTCTCGAGGGGGGACTGAAACCTTCATATCGCACCCCTTCCTTAAAAATCGTGTCCGAAAGGATAACCCTCTCGAGGGGGGACTGAAACATGGCGGGAAATAGAAGGATTACTGATATCAGTCCGAAAGGATAACCCTCTCGAGGGGGGACTGAAACCATCGCTAAGGCCAGGACGGCGGAGCATTCAAAGTCCGAAAGGATAACCCTCTCGAGGGGGGACTGAAACCCGCAAGCGGAGAACGCCCCCGCGAGCAAGGTCCGAAAGGATAACCCTCTCGAGGGGGGACTGAAACATTGACCACTGCGTGCTGAAACTATTGGTCTGTCCGAAAGGATAACCCTCTCGAGGGGGGACTGAAACTGACTGTGATTGTGACCGTGACCGTGACCACAGTCCGAAAGGATAACCCTCTCGAGAGGGGACTGATCCCCCCTCTTTCTTTCTCCCAGCCTCAAAAGCCTTGATTTGGTTCTTTACCGGCCGTATCATGGGGAAAACCATAAAATTATTTGTCCCCATGGTCATTAGCTTGCCCGCGTCTCATCGATTGGCCGGTCTGCAATGGCTTCGCCTGAAAGTTGTTCTCCGGGCCACGGAATCCACCACGGGCGAGGGATTGCATCCTTTCTTCGCCGCGGAGGCAATCGTAAAGCAGGCTTCCGCCGCCGCTGGCTTTAGCATTGCTCAGGATGAAGCCACCCCGGGTGGCGCCAGGGTGTTCTTTCACCTCAACCACCTTCATCACAAAGCCAGGATCACCGCCGGCCATGTATACCCGATGGAGATATTATTCACCCGCTGTCCCATCGACATGGCCAACCGGTGGCGGGAGGAACTGGAGAAGGCGCTGGCAAGCCCTCTGGCGTGGCGCGGAAGAAATCGATTTACCATCGAGGAAATCGGGCAGGTTGAGCCAAGGAACTGGATGGCGGCGGCGGAAGGGTTCAGCCCACCGGGTGAAGGGGAGATATGCCTCGAGTTTTTAAGCCCGTTGCCATTCAAGTCGAAAAATAGAAAGGCTCAAGACGCCATTGGCTTTGACAGGTTTATAAAAAGCCTGACCGGCAGATTTGAAAAGCTGTTTGGGGGCAGGTTTGAATATGTCCCTGGGGATGACGATTTCAAACTAATCCCCTGCTACTGGAGCTATAAGGATATATCCCGCATATCCCTCTCCCAGGGGGGTGGCCCACAGTTGATAAACGGCTATATCGGCAAGCTGTATATCAAGGGCAGGTATGATGGATTGATGCCATACCTTATCCTGGGAGCGGAGCTTCACGCGGGATTGAAAATAAGCTATTCCCGGGGTTACTACCTTCTGCATGACAAGCCCACTCCGCACTTCAGCTCATTCTTTCCCTCCCCGGCCGCGCTTGCCTTGGTCATCAGGGAGACAGCCGAAAACCAGGAGGACTGGACCGGCTCCGGTGGTTTTCGGCCTCAGGACCCGGAGGCCATGGCCATAGAACTGGCTTCCTTGCTGGAAAACGGCGAATACCTTCCGGAACCGTCGGATGCGTTCATGATGAGGAAAAATACTGGGGGCCATCGGCTGGTGGAACGGCTGAAATTCGCTGACCTGGCGGTGCAGAGATATATCTACAAGACCATAAGAAAGCCTATTGAGAAGGCGCTGGAGAAAGAGTCGATCGGGTTCCGGCGCGGCCTTTCCAGGGAAATGGCGATAGAGCTTGTCGCCGATGCGGTAAAAGACGGATTCCGCCACGCCATCAGGACCGATATCGATGAATGTTTCCCCTCTGTCGATCTTGATGTTCTCGACGGTCTGATTGATCTGTATTTTCCAGCAGGGGATGCGGCCATGCGCGCCCTGCTGAAAAAATTCACCCGCACCGGGTATCTGCTGGATGGGAAGCAGTATGAACGCAGCCAGGGTCTGGCCCAGGGGGCGCCACTGTCGCCGCTTCTCCTCAACCTATATCTGGACTCGCTGGACGAGAAGATAAAAGCCTCCGGAGCGCGGCTGATCCGCTATGCCGACGATATTTTGATCTTCACCAGGACGGCTGATGAAGCCCGGGAAACCCTGGCAGGGGCAACGGGCCACTTGGCGGCGCTGGGCCTGAGGTTGGACCCGGAGAAGACACGGATCATGAAAGTAGAGGATGGATTCGATTTTCTTGGCTACAACTTTATAGGCGGGGAAGTCTGCGAGGGTGGGGACGATATCCACCGGCAATATAAAAAGCCGCTATATGTGACAAGCGCATATAACTTCGTATCCATCAACGGTTCCGCGGTGGAGATATCGCGTTCTGGCAAAACAATTGATCTGGCGCCCCTGCACCGGATTAATGAAATTATCGTGATGGAGAATGCGGCCATTTCCACCTCGTTGATCAAGAAAGCCGCGGAATCTGGTGTTCCAATCACCATGACACTGGGTGACGGTTATCATGTGGCCACCATCACACCAGATTCCAAAAAGCATTTGCATATTGCCGCAGCCCATGCTGCCATGCGGAATTCCTTGCCTTTTGCGGAACACCTGGCCATTTGCAGGGAGTTCGCCAGGGGCAAGCTGGAAAATTACGCCACCATGATAGATATAAAACGGCTGCCAGGTTTGGAATCGGTGGCCACGGCCATACGAAGGGATTCCGCTCGGATGGAGGAGATTGAATCCGTAGAGGCGCTGCGCGGGCTGGAAGGGGCTGCCACGCGGAGAATATACCAGGGGTTGAACCAGTTGACGCTTAACAAAAGATTTCATTTGCATAAACGCAGCCGGAAACAACCGGACATGATTAATTCGTTGCTCAATTTCGGGTTCTATCTGCTCTTCAGCCGGATCAACGCCACTGTCCGCGCGGCCGGCCTGAATCCATATCTGGGATTTCTGCACAGCCCGGCGGATGATTATGAATCGCTGGTGTGCGATATCCAGGAGCTTTTCCGGGCGGAGACTCACAACTTTATTATCAGGCTCATCAACCTGCGCATAATCGGCGCGGATGATTTTGAGGACCGTGGCAAGGATGGCATGAGGCTTCGTGGGGAGGGCCGTGTGAAGTTTCTGAACCGGTTCGAAGAGTTGATGGAGCGCAAACCAGCGGCAGGCGTGCCCTCCATGAAAGAGAATATCTACATTCAGATTTCCGTGATCAGGAGCTGGGTGATGGATGGAGGATCTTTGGTTTTTTACAGGAGGAAGCGGTGAAGGGAGTTTCTGACTATGCGGCTGTGTATGACATAAAGGATAATGCAGAGCGCCAACGTGTGGCCAAAACATTGAAAGACTTCGGATTTCGTGCGCAAAAGAGCGTTTTCGAGCTGCGGTTGAGCAGGGTGGCCAAGAAGCGGCTGGTGGAACGGCTGGAGAGACTGGAGATAAAGACCGGTTTTATAAAGATATACCGCCTGGAGTATTCCTTGCGGGGAGAGGTGATCGGAAAGGGGCCGGAGAAGGATATTGATTCAGGAAACGTCTTCATTGTATGATGATTTGTGAACCTAGGACAAAACCTGTGGATAACTTGTTTTTACGGGGTAGGTCTACAAAAATGGCATTTAGGGGCTTTGCAAAACAAGAGGTTAAGAGCCTGAAAAAGCGATAGAGTCCGAAAGGATAACCCTCTCGAGGGGGGACTGAAACACTGCCCCCATCCCCACATACACCACCGCGAGTCCGAAAGGATAACCCTCTCGAGGGGGGACTGAAACTAAACATTTTTATCATTACATTGTTGAATCATGTCCGAAAGGATAACCCTCTCGAGGGGGGACTGAAACTAAACTATAGGGGGGATGAAGTTAGCTTTTATCAGTCCGAAAGGATAACCCTCTCGAGGGGGGACTGAAACAGTTTTGCATTAGCAAAATCCTGCTCCGTAAAGTCCGAAAGGATAACCCTCTCGAGGGGGGACTGAAACCAAATTTCGAAAGCGATATCATGGTTGTTAGGTCCGAAAGGATAACCCTCTCGAGGGGGGACTGAAACCATGACCCGTCCCTTTAGATAGTCAAAATAGGTCCGAAAGGATAACCCTCTCGAGGGGGGACTGAAACCAGTTGGTGTCGTCGACCAAATTTTTCCAAGTGAGTCCGAAAGGATAACCCTCTCGAGGGGGGACTGAAACTTTCGTAATTCACAGGTTTGACCATAATCCTGTCCGAAAGGATAACCCTCTCGAGGGGGGACTGAAACTTATTAAAGAAATCTCTGAAAAACACACCACCAGCTTTAAATTCCCCCGATTTCTCGCATTTTCGCGGCCCGGTTAGGTCTTCATCCGCCATATTAATGGCGTTTTAACCTCGTTTCCACACATCCGGACACACC
>Ga0224495_10001476_pt1 | contig 16474 bp, 16 predicted proteins | sample SF_Jul11_sed_USG_FD_168128 | JGI IMG/M metagenome (GOLD analysis project Ga0224495, IMG submission 168128) | Sediment microbial communities from San Francisco Bay, California, United States - SF_Jul11_sed_USGS_4_1 | ecosystem: Environmental > Aquatic > Marine > Sediment | place: USA: California... | reverse complement strand
ACCGTCGCGCGACGACGTAGTCTCCGACGGCGTTTCTCGAGAAGTTGCGAGCGTTTGAGAGGGCTAGGGTCCGACATGGCTCTCGAGTGAGGCTGACATGAGCGCTGCACGTCTCTGTCGTGCTTGCGCCAATCCTGGTCGCGCAGATTATAGCGCGTAAGAGGGCCGATTCGGTGCGAACGAATGCTACAATCGCACTCAATCATTGGCAGGGGTAAGGGAATTCGAGGGACAGATGGAGAAGCTCGAAGAAATCCTTCGGGCGGAAGAGAACGCGCGCCGAGAACTGTCGGATGCACGCGCGCGAGCTCGAGACGTCCGAAAAGAGGCAGCAGCCGAAGCGGACCTGATCCTCCAGTCAGGGGCACGAAAGGCTGCAGATGCGGCTGCCGCTTTGCGCTCGAAGATTCTGCTCGAGGCAGACTCTCAAGCAGCGGCTATCGAGCGCGACGCAGAGCACGAACTCGGGAGACTGGTCGGGGTTGCGGAGAGGCAGCTCGACACTGCAGTTGACGATGTCGTGCGCGAAGTGACTGGGTGAGTCGCGCGTGGCCGTTGCGCGCATGCACAAGGTTTCCGTCATAGGCCATGCCTCCGTGATCGAGGAGGTCGTGGAGCGGCTTCAGCGCGCTGGCGTCGTGCAGGTGGTGCGCACCGAGGTTCCAGACCGAGAACTGCCGCCCTTGGAGCTGGATTCGCACCGGCTGCACGAGATCGAGGCGCGCGTTGCCGACGCGCAGTTCGTGCGCGATTTCCTGGGCAGGTTCCACGAGAGTGACCAGCCCTTCGGCACTTTCATCTCGGAGAAGGTGCACATCTCGGAAGCCGATTTCGAGGCTCTCGAATCCGACGCGGCCTTCCTGGCGCTCTACGAGGAATGCGTCGGCATCTCAGACCGGCTAGGCTCGATCGACCGCGAGCGCGGGCGGCTGAATGCCTTGATCGAAGACCTGGCTCCGTGGCTCGATCTGCATCTCCAGGTCCAGGAGTGGAAGGGCAGCGAGCACGTCGTGCTTTTCGCCGGGACTGTGCCGCTATCCGATGCCGCCGAGATTCGTCAGGCGCTTCGCGACACGGTGCAAGAGATGAGCGTTCACGAAGTCGGCAGCGATGCGTACCGCGAAGCGTGGGTGGTGATGGCGCACCGGGACAGCGTCGAGGATGTCCGCGCGACCCTGGGGTTGACGACGTTCGCGGAGGCGAGCTTCTCGGGGCTGACCGACTATCCTGCCGAGGAATCTGCTTGTGCCGAGGATGCGCTGTCTCTTCTTGCCGACGAGGAGAAGGAGCTGCTCGAGCGCGCGACAGACCTTTCGGCAGAGCACTACAAGCGAAGCGCGGCGCTCGTGCAGGCGCTTCTCTCCGACCAGGATGCGGTCGAGGTGCGCGATTCCTTTGCGGCCACCGAGAGGACCTTCCTCGTGACCGGGTGGATTCCGGATCGTCGCCGAGTCTCGTTGGTCGATGCGCTTGCGAGCGTTGACTCGGCGATCGACATCTCGTTTGCCGATCCGGAGCCCGAAGACCAGGTACCCGTGGAGCTCGTCAACTATCGCATACTGCAGCCTTTCGAGGTGCTCACGGATCTCTACGGTCGGCCCCGATACGGGGACGTCGACCCCACGCCGCTCTTGGCGGGCTTCTTCTTCCTGTTCTTCGGCATGTGTTTGGGCGATGTGGGGTATGGCGTCGTGCTCGTCATAGCCGCGTGGCTCATCAAGACGCGACTCGATGTCGCGCCCGGCGTGAAGCGCTTCATGGACCTGCTGATCTTGGGTGGTATCGCTTCGGCCATCGTCGGCGTGGTCACCCGCAGCTACTTCGCCCTGCCAGAAGAGGCGCTTCCGGGGATCTTGAGCTACGAGCCGATCCTCGACCCGCTCGACGACATCGTGGTCCTGCTGATCCTTTCCGTGGTCATCGGCGTCGTGCACGTCATGCTCGGCGTGCTTACAAACGCCTATCGAAGCGTGCGCTCCGGCGATTGGTGGAGTGCCGTGCAAGACGACGCCTCCTCGGTGCTCGTCGTCGCGGCGACTATTCCCGTCATATTGGGCGCGAGCCCGGCGCTGCTGCTTTGGGCGCTCGTGGCGGCGGTGGTGCTGAAGGGCCGGGTGCTCCAGAGGTTGATTGCCGACAAGGCCCCGCTCAAGGCGTTGCTCGGCATCTTCTCGGGACTTCTGGCGCTGTACGGCATGACCGGATTCCTGTCGGACTTCCTGTCCTATACGAGGCTTGCCGCCCTTGGACTCTCCAGTCTTCTGGTCGGCGACGTCATGAACAAGCTCGCCACTCTCGTCTCGGGCGTGCCCTGGGGCATCGGCGTGCTCGCGGCCGCCCTGATCTTCATCGTCGGCCACACGTTCAACCTGGTCATAAACTTGTTGAGCTCCTTCGTACACCCGGCACGTCTGCAATTCGTCGAGTTCTTCAGCAAGTTCTACGAAGGTGGCGGCCGGCCGTTTGCGCCGTTCTCCCGCCGCACAAAACAGTTGGTGCTGCACCCGACTCCGGGTGAGCAGGAAGGAGGATAACGCTAGTGAAGGACTTCGTCTTGGGGATGACCGGTGTCGAGTGGGCCTTCTTCGGTGCCGCCCTCGCTGCGATAGGCGGCGGCATCGGATCGGCCATCGGAATCACGAGCATCTCCAACGCTGCGACCGGCATTATCTCCGAGGACTCCGAGAAGTTCGGCAAGTTGCTGCCGCTGGCGGCTATGCCGGGCACGCAGGGCATTTACGGGTTCATCACCGCCCTGCTGGTGTTCATCTTCTTCGGCTTCTTCGGTGGCGTGCCGGAACTGACCGCAACCGAGGGGCTGCGAGTATTCTTCTCGTGCCTGCCGGTGGCGTTCCTTTGCATGGTGTCCGGCATCTATCAGGGTGCGACCGCCGTCGGCGCTTCGGGCATGGTGGCGAAGCGCGATGAGGATGCGGGCAAATCGCTGATCTTCCCGGCGCTCGTCGAGACATATGCTGTGCTCTCCCTCATCGTGACCGTACTCATGCTGTTCGTACTGTCGAGGTAGACCGTGGCACTGGCTGACATACTCCGTCGAATCGATCTCGATTCAGACTCAGAGGCTTCGGTGGTCCTTTCGGCAGCCGAAGAAGAGGCCGCCCGCATGCGGGCGGAAGCGGAAACCGCCGTCAAGCGGCAGCACGAAGAGCTGCTCCTGCGAACCGAGGTCGAGGCGACCCAAGAAGCGCGCACGCGCATCGCTGCCGCGCGGCTGCGAGGTCGCGATTCGGTTCTGGCCGAGAAACGGATGCTGATCGAGCGCGCGCTCACGCAGGTGATCCAGCGCATAGACGCTCTGCCCGACGAGCAGTACGCCTCCCTGATCGCCGGTGAGGTTGCGGTAGCTTCTCGTGGTGGGGAGACACTGTTTCTCGGCGTCGAAGATGCGGATCGGCTGCGGATGCATCTCGCGAACGCACTTGCGGATGCGGACGTGGACGCCCAGATCGCCGAGCATCCGGCAGCCTTCGCACGCGGCGTGCTGCTCGAGAGCGGCCGGACCCGCGTGGAGGTCTCTGCATCCACCATCGTCGCCTCTCGCAGGGAGGAGCTCGAGACGTTGCTCATGCGGGCTCTGTTCGAGACCGAGGCCGAGGAGGAGAACGACGGCTGATGCGTACGATTCGGCCCATAGCCGATCCTCGGCGATACGGCTTTGCCGTAGGCCGAGTCCGGGTACTCGAGACGCGACTCCTGTCGCGTGCAACCTTCGAGCGGCTGCTTGATGCTGCAGGTTTCGCGGACCAGCGGCGGATCCTTTCGGAAACACCCTACGGCGGGTACTTGGAGACGGCCGACACGCCGGAGGACATCGAGCGTGCGCTGGACCGAACGCTGGCGGACCTCTATGCGGACTTCTTGGAGCAGGCGAACCTGCCCGAACCGATCGTGCTGTACTTCCGTACCGGGCACGATTTCGAGAACCTGCGCGGGCGCATCAAGGCGGAGGCGCTTGGGATTCCGGCCGACGACCTCGTGGTCGGGCTCGGCAGCGTTCCCCGAGAGGCGTTTCTCTCCCCCGAGGCGACGCTGCCCGAACACATGGCCGAAGCGGAAAGGCGGATCCGCGCGGCGATCGCGGACGAGGACGACAATCTGGATCCCGACCTCGTCGACGCTGCGGTGGATGCCGAAATGTACGCCGCACTGACGAAGATCGCAGGCGACAGCCGTAGTGAGTTCCTTCGCGATCTCGCGGGTTTCGGCGTGGACACCGCGAACGTGCGGGCGTTCGTCCGTGCGCGTGCCAAGGGCCTGTCGGCGGCCGAAGCCGAGAGGATGTTCGTCTCGGGCGGGAACGTGGAGCGCGGATGGTACGTCGCCTCATACCGGCTGCCGCTGGAGGAAGCGGCTGATCGAATAGTGCGGATGCAGGGCTTCCGTGGGTCTGACCCCGGGGCGATGACGGACGTATCTCGCATCGACATCGCCGTGGCTCGTCTGATGGCGGCGCGTGTGCACGCGGCGGGCATGGTCGCAGTGGGTCCGGAGCCGGTGGTGGCATACGTCCTTGCGCGACGGGCGGAGATAGAGACGCTGCGCGTATTGCTCATCGGCAAGATGGCGGGAGCATCCAAGGGCGTCTTGCGGGCGCGACTGAAGGACGTGGCCTGAGATGACCGAAGGCCGAAGAGTAGCGGTTGTAGGGGACGGGACGAGTGTTGCCGGGTTCCGCCCACTGGGGTTCGCAGTCTTTGCACTGAGCGAGCCCTCGGAGGCGCGCGGCCTGTGGCAGGAGCTGACCGGCGGCGAGTTCGCGGTCGTGTTCGTGACGGAACAGGTTTGGCCTCATGTCGCCGACTTGGCGGCAGATGCGGCGGACCGTGCCGTCCCCGCCGTGACGGTGATTCCCGGCGCGGGAAGCGTCGGCGGCATAGGACAAGAGAAACTCGACCGGGCAATCGAACGCGCGCTCGGTACGACGGCGTTCACGCGAGAAGAGGACGGCTAGATGGAGCAAGGCAGGATCGTCAAGGTCGCGGGCCCACTCGTAGTGGCCGAGGGACTGGGTCGTTCCAGGATGTACGACCTGGTCAGAGTCGGCAAAGAGGGCCTGATGGGCGAGATCATCGAGATGCGCGGCGCGCGTTGCTCGATCCAGGTCTACGAAGAGACTGAGGGCCTGGGCCCGGGTGACCCGGTCGAATCGACCGGTGCCCCGCTGTCTGTGGAACTCGGCCCCGGAATGCTAGGTGCTGTGTACGACGGCGTGCAGCGCCCCCTCGACGTGCTTGAGGTGCAGACAGGTTCGTTCCTGGCGCGCGGCATCAGTGCACCGGGTCTCGACCGCGAGAAGCCCTGGATGTTCCACGCTACTGCCAAAGTGGGCGACCATGTGGCAAGCGGAGATGTCGTCGGTCTCGTTCAGGAGAACGAGGTCATCACTTTGCGCATCACGGTCCCGCCGGATGTGTCCGGGCGGATCGAGAACATCGAGAGCGGCACATACACGGTCGAGAATCCGGTAGGCACGCTCGTCGCAGACGACGGCACAAAGCACGACCTCCTCATGATGCAGACGTGGCCGATTCGAATCGCCCGCCCATACAAGCGCAAAGTCTCGGTCGAAGAGCCACTGGTTACAGGAACTCGCATCATCGACACGTTCTTCCCGCTGATGAAAGGCGGCGTCGCGTGCATTCCCGGCCCGTTCGGTGCGGGCAAGACCGTCACGCAGCACCAGATTGCGAAGTGGTCCAACGCAGAGGTCGTCGTCTTCATCGGCTGTGGCGAGCGCGGCAACGAGATGACGGACGTTCTCATGGAGTTCCCCGACCTCGTAGATCCCTATTCCGGCGAGCCGCTGATGAAGCGGACCGTGCTTGTAGCGAACACGTCCAACATGCCGGTCGCGGCGCGAGAGGCCTCCGTCTACACCGGCATCACGATGGCGGAGTACTTCCGCGACATGGGGTTCAACGTCGTTCTGCAAGCCGACTCGACATCTCGCTGGGCAGAGGCCATGCGCGAGATCTCGGGCCGTCTCGAGGAGATGCCCGGGGAAGAGGGCTTCCCGGCCTACCTCGGCACGAAGCTGGCCGCGTTCTACGAGCGCGCCGGGAAGGTAATCACGCTCGGCGGACCGCTACCTGCAGGGAGCGTGTCTGTCGAAGAAGCGGCCGCCGAGAAAGCGGTCGGCGGCATCTCCGAGCCCGCGGGGCATGCGACCGAGGAGCAGCGGGACCGGTTCGGGTCGGTGTCCGTTGTAGGCTCGGTGTCCCCACCGGGCGGCGACCTCTCCGAGCCGGTGGTTCAGAACACGCTGCGCGTCGTGAAGGTGTTCTGGGCTCTCGAGGATCGGCTGGCGTACGAGCGTCACTTCCCCGCCATCAACTGGCTCGTGAGCTACTCGCTGTATCTCGACAAGATCTCGCCGTACTGGCGCGAGCACGTCGACACCGAGTTCCGAGCTCGCAGGGACCACTGCATGGAGATCTTGCAGCGCGAGAGCGAACTCGTTGAGATCGCGCGCCTTGTGGGCGTCGAAGCACTCTCCTCCGAGGAGCAGATCCTCATGGAGACCGCGAAGTCCATTCGCGAGGATTTCCTGCAGCAGAATGCCTTCCGTGATGACGATCAGTTCACCTCTCTCGCCAAGCAGGACCAGCTGCTTCGAACGATCCTGCTCTTCCACGAGAAGGCGCTGGCAGCGCACGCCGCCGGCGGGTCTCTAGCCGACATCTTCTCGGCTCCGGTGCGCGAGCGCATCGCGCGAGCGAAGTACCTGACGGAGGACAAGATGGCCGAGTTCGCCGACATCGCCTCGGACATCGAGACGCAGCTCGTCGGCGATGGCGATGAAGGAGGCGAGGCGTAAGTGGCTCGTGAATACATGACAACGCGGGACATCGTCGGGCCGCTGTTGCTCGTCGAAGATGTTGCCGGCGTGACCTACGGTGAACTGGTAGAACTCGAGTTTCCCGACGGAACGCGTTCGCTCGGCAACGTACTGGAGGTCAGCGAGGACGTCGCGCTGGTCCAGGCGTTCGAGGGCACTCGAGGCTCCAATCCCAGCGAGACGAAGGTCCGTTTTCTTGGCCGAGGAATGACGCTGGGCGTGTCACGGGACATGCTGGGCCGCGTGTTCGACGGGCTCGGCCGACCTCGAGACGACGGACCGGAGATCCTGCCCGACAAGCGGGTCTCGATCTACGGCTCGCCGATCAACCCGACGGCGCGCGACTTCCCGGACGACTTCATCCAGACCGGCATCTCGAGCATCGATGGACTCAATCCGCTGGTGCGCGGTCAGAAGCTGCCGATCTTCTCCGGCTCGGGTCTGCCTCACAACCAGGCGGCGGCACAGATCGCACGTCAGGCGGCGGTGCTCCAGCGCTCCGACGATCCGGAGCAGGTTGGCGAGCCTGCAGAGGGCGATTTCGCGGTCGTGTTCGCGGCGATGGGCATCACTTTCGAGGACGCGGACTTCTTCATGAGCGAGCTGCGCGATACCGCGGCGATCGAGCGGTCGGTACTCTTCCTCAACCTTGCCGACGACCCTGCCGTGGAACGGATCGCGACCCCTCGAATGGCGCTGACTGCTGCCGAGTACCTTGCATACGACTGCGACATGCACGTGCTCGTCATCCTCACCGATATGACGTACTACTGCGAGGCCTTGCGAGAGGTCTCGGCGGCACGCAAGGAGGTCCCGGGGCGCCGAGGCTATCCCGGCTACATGTACACGGACCTTGCGACCATCTACGAGCGCGCCGGGCGAGTGAAGGGTCGCAAGGGCTCTATCACGCAGATTCCAATCTTGTCGATGCCCGATGACGACAAGACTCATCCGATTCCGGATCTCACCGGCTACATCACCGAGGGACAGATCATTCTCGACCGGAGCCTTCACCGCCGAGGCGTGTACCCACCAGTCGCGGTCCTGCCATCGCTGTCTCGCCTCAAGCAGAAGGGTATCGGGCCGGGGAAGACGCGCGAGGATCACGCCGACCTCTCCAACCAGCTGTTCGGCGCCTATGCACGGGGCATACAGGCCAAGGAATTGGCCGTCATCCTCGGCGAAGCGGCTCTTTCGGACACTGACAAGGCGTTCTCGGCATTCGCCGATGCCTTCGAGGATCGCTTCATACGGCAGGGTGAGCATGAGGATCGCAGTGTCGCAGAGACGCTGCGCATCGGTTGGGAACTCGCGGCACTTCTTCCCCGAGCGGAACTCAAGCGCATCAAGGACGAATACATCGAGAAGTATCTGCCCGAGGTCGCGGCAGTCGCGGGAGGCTGACGGTCTTGACCGACGTGCTGTTCTGGATAGCGATCGGCGCCCTGCTTGTGGCACTCGTGTACATGCAGGTTAGAGGCATGAGGGCACTGCAAGCATGGGGAGTGCAGCCGTCCAGGGCCGTAGTCACGCTCAGGGCGGTCAACGTCCTGCTGGCAGTCGCTGCAGTTGCGTTCATGTTCTGGGCGTGGGTGAGGTAGCATGCCTGCTCTTCGCGTGAATCCGAACCGCATGGAGCTCATGAAGCTTCGTCGCCGCAGGCAGGTGGCCCAGCGGGGTCACAAGTTGCTCAAGGACAAACTCGACGAGCTCATGAAGGAGTTCTTGGCGAGGATTGCCGAAACGCGCCGAATGCGGATCGATGTCGAGCACGAGCTCGCTGCGGCCTATGGTCTGTTCGCGGTTGTCAGGGGCGAGGCGGGCAAGGCGGGCCTCGCGCTGGCACTCGCCTCGGGTTCGCCGGTCGATCTTGTGGACGTTTCCGAGCGCAACGTGATGAGCGTTCGTATCCCCGAATTCGCGTCGTTGCCGATGCCGACGCCGGGCGGCTACTCGTTGGCGACGACGCCCGCGATGCTCGACACGGCGCTCGACGCGCTTGCGGCGGTGGCACCGCGTCTGCTCGACCTTGCCGAGCGCGAGAAGGCGATCGAACTCCTGGCTGCCGAGATTGAGACCACCCGCCGCCGCGTCAACGCCCTAGAGCACGTCCTGATCCCCCAACTCTCCGAGACCATACGGAGCATCGGCATGAAGCTCGACGAGGCGGAGAGGGGCAACCTGACTCGGTTGATGAAGGTCAAGGAGATGATTGCCGCGCAGGAGGAGCGCGAGGTCCAGAGGTCGGTCGGTTCCTAGCGCCTTCCCGGGATTGCCGTCGGAATCATTGCGTCGCGACACGTTGGGTTCGCATAAGGGTACACTGTGGCAGTAGCGTCATTGGAAAGGGTGCAAACCGGTCTCACGGTAGACCGTTCGCACGTTTGCCGTCGTGGACGTTGGACGCGTCCAGGGAGGAGATCAGAATGAAGTTTCGCTCAACGATCGTACTCGCGGTGATGGTTGCCCTGGTCGCGGTGCTAGCAGTCGGCGTCGTCGGCTGTGGCGGCCCGATGACAGAGGACGAGTACAAAGAGGAGGCCGGCCAAGCGGTCAAGGATCTCGTGGCTGCCATGGAGGAATTCAACACCATGGAGGAGCCTGAGACCATCGAGGACGCCCGCACAGTACTGGGCGAGCAGGTCGACAAGATCAGCGACGTCAAGAAGACGATCGACGGCTTCGATCCTCCCGACAAGTACAAGGACACGAACGACACGCTGAAGAGCGCTGCCGAGGGCATCGAGAGCTTCTTCACAGAGGCCAAGAAGGCCTTCGATGAATCGGAAAGCATGGAGGAGGCCAGCACTGCGTTTGAAGGCCTCGAGAGTATGTTCGAGGACTTCATGAAGGCGGCCGCAGACCTCCAGACGGTCGCGGACGAACTGGGAGTCACCATCGAGTAGCTCGTAACTCATCATGTCTAGCCTGCGAGCGTCGCACCTAGTGCGGCGCTCGCTGCTTCTCGCCGGTTTGAGCGGGCAAGGCCATGTACTGGCATAATGGGCTTGCCTGGCGGAGGTCGGTGCGGCAACCCAACGCCGCGTCGAACTAGGACGTACGCGTGTCGAGCGACATGAGGAGGCAGCTATGGCGAACTGCCCGAATTGCGGTCAACCGGTCGGGGAAGGCGCCGTCACGTGCGGTGCATGCGGGACCTCGCTGGGGTCCTCTGCCGAAGAGGCACCGGTTCAGCCGACACCGGTTCCACCTCCGGTTCCGCCCGTGGAACCCACAGCTCAGCCGCAGGTGCCCCCTCAGGCACCTCCACCGCCCGCTCCGCCACAGCGGGCTGCAGCTCCGCCAGCCGCACCGCCCCAGTATCCGGCAACCTCGCCCATGGCTCCGCCGCCCGCAAGCGGCGGCGGCAAGACGGGTCTGCTCATCGCGATAATCGCTGTCGTGCTCGTGGTGATCCTCGGATGTGGTGCGTGGTGGTTCATCTCGAACATGACAATGAGCGAGGAGGACTACGAGACCGAGGCGGGGGCGATCGTCGAAGACATCGTGGACCTGACGATGGACCTGCAGGACAGTTCAGAACCTGAAGACATAGAAGAGGCTCGCGACATCATCCGCGGGTGGGCGGACACGGCGGGTGACTTGAAGGGTCGCCTGGAGAAGCTCAATCCACCGGAGACGTATGAGGACACGCATGCGGATCTTCTCGAAGTCGTAGTGGTCTACGAGGAGTTCTTCGAGAAGTTCGCAGACGCTGCAGATGAGTCCGACGACATGGATCAGCTTGCGGAGAAGTCCGAGAGCGTCCTGACCGACGCGCAGAGCGAGAAGTTCTACAATGCCGGCGAGACCCTCTTCAGTGTCGCTGTGGGCCTCGGCCTCGATGTCGAAGAGATTTTCGGGCCGTTGGGCATAGAGGGATTCTAGGAGCCCTGGTCAAAGGGCACAAATGACCGTTTGTCGTCCGCTGAATGGCTATAAAGCGCGCATCCAGCCATTCCGATACATAGGGTGTCAGGTAAACACGAGCCTCCTGACTTTCGGGATCAGCTTCTCTCCGTGGCGCCCCTCCATAGTCGAGCTGGTTCCACCACCGGGCTCCGGCGTGTGAAGATCGCCGGAGCCCGCTGTATTCGTGCAGGCAAAGTCCAGTGCTCGCGGACGGACGAACTCGCGTCTGCGCACAGGCGTTGAGCGATGGTCAGTCTGTCTGACCGGTGAACTCGAACGAGCGGAGCAGAAGACCGGGTACGTGTGTCGCACCAGCGTCCTGGCCGAGGAGCTTGCGGTCGCGCGTCACTCCGCCGACGTCTCTGAGTGCAGCGATGGCGCTCTGCGTGAAGCGAAGGCTCTTCAGCGGGCGCGTTAGGCGTCCGTTCTCAATCAGGAACGTCCCGTCGCGTGTCATGCCCGTGAGCAGTACGGGGACCGGCTCGTCGATGTTCACGTAGTGGAACCTGGTGACGTAGACACCCATGTCCACTTGGGCGACGAGTCCGTCGATAGTCTCCTCGCCGGGCGCCATCTCCAGGTTCAGCGGCATCGGTCCGTAGGAGTTTGGTGCCGGCAGGGCATGCCCGGTGTTTGGCGACCCGGTTCGAGCCGACCAGTACGAATCGGTGACGGGTGACACGGCAACGCCGTTCTCGATCAGATTCACCACGCGCTTTGGTACACCCTCGAAATCGAAGGTAAGCCCTATCGTTTCGGCTGCGAGAGCGTCGTCGGTTATCGATATCGCCTCGGAAACCAGCTTCTCGCCGAGGCGACCACTCATGAATGAGCGCCCCTCCTCGACCGCTTTGGCAGAGAAGCCCGCGTAGGCGAGGAAGTTGACTATGTCGGCGACGGCCTCTGGCGCAAGAACGACTGAGTAGGCTCCAGGCTCGAGTTCACCCGGGTTCGCGGAGCGCTCTGCGAGCGTTGCGGCCTCGTCGCCCAGTGCCGCAGGTGCGAGGGCCGACACGTCGCGATCGGAGAACGATGCCCATCCCGTGCCGCCGTCCGGGCCCGTGGACAACACCGTGGCTCGGGCGAAAGTCGTCGGCATGGCAGCGCTTATGCCGTTGGAGTTGGCGATGGCGAAGGCTTGCTCTGACACGCTGACCGTGCCGGCTGCCACGAGTCCTCGGCTGGCGGACTGATCGACTATCGCTCGCACGGCGGTCGCGCGTTCTTCGGCAGAGAATCCGGCAGTGGCAGCTGAGCGTCGCTCAAGCTCAGTTATCGGCTCAGGGTTGGGTAGGCCGGGAAAGTCCGGATCTTGGGGAGCGGCCATCGCCGCACGGACGGCGGCGGTGCTACAGTCTCTCACGCCATCGACGTCCAAGTGGTTCGTGGCGGCAACGCCGGTCCTGGTGCCGACGACCGCGCGAATAGCGATGCCCGCGTTGTCCTCGGCGACGTTCTGATGGATGCGATTCCCGGCGAAACGCGTGAGAGCGGTGGAGCCCATCATGACGAGAGCTTCGGCCTGGTCGGCCGAAGTAGTCTCCACCGCGCGTTCGGCGAGCGCTCTCGCCTGGGCGGGGTCGGGTCTCATCGACCGACCCCCGTTCGAATACCTCGGAAGCGAGCCGGAGAAGCCCCATGTGCGACGTGGGCGACCTGCATGGGCTCGCCCTTCCCGCAGTTCGGCACTCCCGACACGCTCCAGTGGTCACGCGAACACACGGCGTCGCATGCGTTCCAGAACCGAGGAGTGATTCCGGTGTAGTTGGGATTCTTGACCATCCGGCCGATCTTCCCGCCTTTGATCTCCCACCCGATCTCGCACGCGAACTGGAAGTTGAGTCGCCTGTCGTCAATCGACCAGGAGTTGTTGGTCTCCACGTAGAGTCCTTCGTCGGTGTCGGCAACCAGGTCGTCGAACGACCACTCTCCTGGCTCCAGCGACACCGTCGTCATTCGAATCAACGGCATGCGGTTCCATCCGTCTGCCCTCATGCAGCCGTTGCTCGTGCGGTTCATGGCTAGGGCCGACTCGCGAGAAGTCAGGAAGCCGGAGAAGAGCCCGTTTCGAATCAGGTAGTCGCGCTGGGCGGGTACGCCCTCGTCGTCGTAGCCGAAGGAGCCGAGCGAGCCGGGGACCGTGGCGTCCGCGGTGACGCTCACGTGATCCGACCCGTAGCGCAGGACCCCGAGATCCTCGAGAGTGAGAAACGAGGTTCCCGCGAAGGCGGTTTCGTCGCCGAGCACGCGGTCGAGTTCCGTGGGGTGCCCGATGGATTCGTGCACCTGGAGGGCGAGTTGTGTCGCATCGATGATGAGGTCGACCTCTCCGATCGGACACGATTGGGCTGCCAACAGCGCCGCTGCCTCCTCGGCGATGCGGGGAGCGTTGCCCACCAGGTCCAGGGACTCGATGGACTCCCAGCCACCCTGGACCCACTGCCCGCCGTGCGAGTTCGGGTAGCTCCGAGGCAGCACCTCGCCGTCCTTGATGGCATACGCGACGATTCCGCCACCTGACTCGACGTACTCCTGTTCGATGTAGCTGCCCTCGGTCGAGCCGAACCACTTCCTGACCTTCTGGAAGCCGAGCTTCGACTTGGTGATCTTCACGGCAGCCTCGGCGCGGAGATACTCGTCCGCCGCGAGAAGAACGCCGAGTTTGTCTTCGATGCTCACGTCGAACGGGTCCTTCTGACAAGGTCCGTGCCACGTGTCGATGACCGGCGTAAGCTCGGCGAGGTGCACCGGGTTCCCCGGCACCAAGCCGGAAGCCCGCGCGATGTCGGTTGCGCGGCGCGCGCAATCGTCAACCCCGGAGCGCGAAGTGTCGGCGGTGGACGCGAAGCCCCATGCCCCTTCGAGGAGCACGCGAACCCCGACGCCCGCGGATACCGACGACTCCACGCCCTCCACTCGACCATTCGAAACGCTGACGCTCTCATCGGTCGTATCTACGATTCGTGCGTCGGCGTACGAGGCACCGGCCACACGTGCCGCATCGAGCGCAGCCTCGACGGTCTCCCTCAATCGCTTCTCCGTTCACCAGGCACTGCGACCACGTCGCTCGCAAGCATGACCGGCAGCCACGCCCCTGTCTTGCGACGATAGCAGACAGATACCCCATCAGTGGGTGGGAATCCACACACAGAAGCGGAAGCGGTACGGATTCCGCAGAAGAGAGTGTGATTCAGCGGCGCTACTCCGCCGAAACCGCGCCAGCCGATTGCGCTTCGAGTCCGGCCGGCGGAGTCAGTCTTGGCTGCCACGGATAGCGACGCGCGCCGGCGTAGTCGTTGCGGTCGGCGAGTGGCGAGAGCTTGACGTAGTCACCCGTCCTCGGCGCGTGGACGAAGTATCCGCCTCCGACGTACATGCCCACGTGATGGATCGGCGAGCCGAAGAACACGGCGTCGCCGGGCTGAAGGCCTGCCGGGGCGACCTTCTCACCCATAAGGAATTGGCTTCCCGAGTAGTGAGGCAGTTGGACGCCGTGCTGAGCGAAGACATACATCATGAGCCCGGAGCAGTCGAAACCGGCGGGTGAAGCACCGCCCCAGAGGTATGGGATGCCGTGGTAGGCCAGTACCGTCTCGACAGGCGAGCCGGGGTCCACGACGATTCCTGCCTCGTCCGCCCCAGCGAGGATGTCACGCAGGAGTCGCGCCTCTTCGGCTTGGCGACGCTGCGCTTCCTCGGTGAGCAGATCCAGGACGTCCTCCTGCGCCTGAGTGAGCATCATCTGACGCTCCTGGATGCGAAGCATGACCTCGATCTGGCGGGCCTTCAGGTCGAACTCGATCGACTCGGCCTGCATCTCGGCGTCCTCGAGATCGTTGGCTTTCTGCTCCATGTAGACCTGCTGGCTTCGGAGCGCATCTGCGACCTCGGCATCGGCTAGCCCGATGGTGTTGAGGAACTTCACGCGGGCCACGAAGTCGGACAGGGACTTGGAGTCAAGGAGCACCTCGACGGCACCCAGGGGACCTTCTCGGTAGATGGCGCTGACGCGTTGGTTCAAGAGGGCGACTTGGAACTCGTAGGCTTCTGTCGCCTGCGCCAAGTCGGTCTCCGTCTCCGTGAGTCTCAGTCGTGTTATATCGAGGCGTTCGGCCGCAGCGTTGTATTCTTCGGCAGCGATGGCGAGCTCGCGATCCAGAGCGTCGAGCTGGGCCATGAACTCGTCGAGCCTTGCCTGGCGACGTGCCAGTTCGTCGCGGAACTCCTGCGTGGTCTCGTCGAGTGGGACGTCGAGGGGTTCGTCTATCTGCGCGGGCGGCGTCCTGGTGGGACTGGGCGTGGCTGTCGTCTCCGGTTCGGCAAGCGCCGGGACGGTGCAAAGTAGCATTAGCGCGAGTGCAAGAGCGCCGACGCGTCTGGCATTCTGTGTAGTCTTTGTCGCCATCAACCAAAGCCTTCCGGCCGTACTCAAAGCAGCGATGCTTCCTCTCGGAACCACCGCCTGCTCGGCTCAGAACCCAAGCATATCACAAATGCGCAGGTCAGGGGTACCAGCGGTGCAGCTAGTCCGAATTCGCACCGAGCTTCCCACGTCCAGCATACCCAGTCCTATCCGATATCCATCGAGGAACCCGCTTCGTGTATGCAAACGCAGTGCCGGGGCACGTATACTTGCTTGCGGGGCGTGTACACCCATTGGGGAGACCAGTTTCTCGGCGTCACGGAGGACGTGCATGGATCCGCTCGTGTCGATCGTCATACCGATGCACGACGAGTCTGAGAACGCGGCTAGCACGCTCAGCGTTCTCGCGAGTGCTCTCGAAGAACAGAGCTGGGTCTTCGAGTTGTTGCCGGTCGACGACGGCAGCAATGACGACACCGGCCATGTCCTGGCGCGCTGTGCCGCCGAAGACCCTCGCGTCCACCCGATCGTCTATGCGACCAACCGTGGTCGCGGCTACGCGATGCGACGCGGCTTCCAGCAGGCACGCGGGCGTTTCGTGGTCACGATGGACGCGGACCTCAGCTACTCGGCCGATCACGCCGTGCGCATGGTCCGCATGCTGCAGGAAGATCCCGAAGCGGACATCGTTCTCGCTTCGCCGTATATGCCCGGCGGCCGCGTCGAGGACGTGCCGTTCGCGCGCTTGGTTCTGTCGCGCGTGGGCAATTGGGTGCTGCGACGCGCTCTCTCGCAGTCGCTGTACACGAGCACGGGCATCGTCCGCGCGTACCGCGCACCCGTGCTGCGCTCGCTCGACTTGAGCGCGAACGGCAAGGAGATCCACCTGGAGATCCTGTCCCAGGCCATCGCGCTCGGGTACCGTATCGTCGAGATGCCGTCTGTCCTGCGAACCAGGCGTGCCGGTCGTTCGAAGTTCCGTCCGCGAGCGACTATCCTGAGCCATTTGTTGTTCAGCCTCATAGAACGTTCGGCGAGTGTGCTTTCGGCGGTTGGGCTCATGTTCTTGGGTGCGAGCCTGGCACTGGGCGCGTATCTCTTCGGCGTGTATCTGACCGGTGGGCTGAATCCCGAGCGGCCACTCATGACGGTGATGATCGTCTTGTTCCTCGGCGGAGCGACCATCCTTTCGTTCTCGGTTCTGGCCGTGCAGATGCTCGTGCTCAGACGCGACGTCGTGCGGCTGCACGCAGATGTGAAGGTAATGCGCGCCGCCGTCGAGGGCGAGTCTGCCGAGGAGCTGATTCTCGAACCGCATGACACCCTCTGAGAGCACTCGC
>Ga0224495_10001475_pt1 | contig 16493 bp, 29 predicted proteins | sample SF_Jul11_sed_USG_FD_168128 | JGI IMG/M metagenome (GOLD analysis project Ga0224495, IMG submission 168128) | Sediment microbial communities from San Francisco Bay, California, United States - SF_Jul11_sed_USGS_4_1 | ecosystem: Environmental > Aquatic > Marine > Sediment | place: USA: California... | reverse complement strand
GGGTGACAATGTCAGCATCACGGTCAGCTTGATCAACCCGATCGCGATGGAAGAGGGCTTGCGTTTCGCGATTCGTGAAGGTGGTCGTACTGTAGGCGCGGGTGTGGTTGCAAAGATTATTGAGTAAGGATACAATGCGCGCCCTCGCGTGGGCTGGCTTACGTTAATGGTTTGGTTGCTACGTTTCAGATTACGCGATTTCGTTCTTTAATTAGCGGCATTGCCGCATAAATGCAAGAGAAGATTATGCAAAGTCAAAAAATTCGCATACGCCTGAAGGCGTTCGACTATCGTTTGATCGACCAGTCAGCCGCGCGCATCGTGGAAACAGCAAAGCGTACGGGTGCTGTGGTAAATGGGCCGGTGCCGTTGCCTACCAAGATCGAGCGTTTCGATGTGTTGCGATCCCCGCATGTCAACAAGACTTCGCGTGATCAGTTCGAAATACGCACCCATCTGCGATTGATGGATATCGTTGATCCAACTGATAAGACAGTGGATGCATTGATGAAGTTGGATTTGCCAGCCGGTGTGGATGTGGAAATCAAACTTCAATAATAGTGGTTGGGTAATTGAAATACTAAGAAGCAAAATCGGCTGACCAATTGTAGTTAGCCCCTTAACAAGAGGAAGTCAAAATGAGTTTAGGACTTGTCGGTCGCAAGATTGGCATGACCCGCGTATTTTCCGATGACGGAACATCGTTGCCGGTGACTGTGCTGGAAGTGTCCCATAATCGTGTCACTCAGGTTAAATCCGAGAACACTGATGGCTATACTGCGGTGCAATTGACGCACGGCATGCGTCGTGCTGGTCGTGTCAGCAAGGCTGTCGCCGGACATTACGCGAAAGCGGGGGTGGAAGCCGGGAGTGCGAAAAAAGAATTCATGGTATCCCCAGAGCAACTGGCTGGCCTGAAAGCGGGTTCCACAGTCAGCGTTGAAATTTTTCAGGTGGGCCAGCTCGTCGATGTGACGGGTGTCACCAAAGGTAAGGGTTACGCCGGCACCATCAAGCGTTACCATTTCAAATCGGGTCGTGCCACGCACGGCAACTCTAAGTCGCACAATGTTCCAGGTTCCATCGGTATGGCGCAGGATCCGGGTCGCGTGTTTCCGGGCAAGCGCATGACGGGTCATCTGGGTGACGTGCAAAGAACCGTGCAGAATCTGCAAGTGATTCGTGTTGATGCTGTGCGCCAGCTGTTGCTGGTCAAAGGTGCAGTTCCTGGTGCGATCAACGGCAAAATCATTGTGCGTCCCGCAGTTAAGGCAGGTGTGTAATGGAACTCAATGTTATTAACGATAAAGGTCAACCGTCCAAGAAATTGAGTGCATCCGATGAATTGTTCGGTCGAGAGTATAACGAGGCGCTGGTTCATCAGTTGGTGGTCGCATATCAGGCGAATGCACGTGCGGGCAACAGCAAGCAAAAAGGCCGTAGCGAGATTGCCAAGAGCACCCGCAAGCCCTTCAAGCAAAAAGGAACGGGTCGCGCACGTGCTGGTATGGCATCCAGCCCATTGTGGCGCGGTGGTGGCAAGATATTCCCGAATACCGGGATAGAAAACTATACGCAAAAAGTGAACCGCAAGATGTATCGTGCGGGCTTTGCCTCCATCCTTTCCAAGCTGGTCAGCGAAAATCGTCTGATGGTCGTAGATAGCTTGACCGTCGATTCGCCCAAGACTAAAAATCTGGCCGAGAAGATCAAGGGTATGGGTGTTGATACGAATAAATTCCGCTTGCTGATCATTACCGATAGTATTGATGAGAATCTATATTTGTCTTCGCGCAATCTGGCTAACGTGCTGGTGCTGGAAGCGGATCAAACCGATCCAATCAGCCTGGTGCGTTTTCCTAATGTGCTGGTGACTCGCAATGCCGTGGCCAAAATTGAGGAGATATTCGCATGAGCACAAAACAAACTACCTCCGGGAAATTCAGCCAGGAACGTCTGATGAAGGTTTTGTTTGCTCCGCAAATCTCGGAAAAAGCGACTTATGTTGCTGAGAAGAACGAGCAGGTAATTTTCCGTGTTGCTCCTGATGCAACCAAGCCCGAGATAAAAGCTGCTGTTGAAATGATGTTCAAGGTTAATGTGAACAACGTGCAAGTTGCTTGCGTCAAAGGGAAGGTCAAGCGTATGGGTCGCATTATGGGTCGCCGTAATGACTGGAAGAAGGCCTATGTGTGCTTGGCTTCTGGCCAGGAAATCAATTTTGCAGCTAGTGAGCAAGGGTAACATCATGGCATTGATTAAACTAAAACCAACTACTCCGGGTCAGCGCGCAGTTGTGCGCCTGGTTAATCCAGACCTGCATAAAGGCAAACCAGTTGCAGCTCTGTTGGAAAAGCAAAATAGGACTGCGGGTCGTAATAACAACGGTCACATAACCACGCGTCACAAAGGAGGCGGCCACAAGCAGCATTATCGCCTTGTGGATTTCAAGCGCGACAAGGACGGCATTCCCGCGACTGTAGAGCGTCTGGAATACGATCCTAACCGTAGTGCCAATCTGGCTTTGCTGTGCTACTCCGATGGCGAACGTCGCTACATTATTGCACCCAAAGGTGTTGCTGCCGGTGCGATGCTGGTGAGCGGCTCTGAAGCGCCGATCAAGCCGGGTAACGCATTACCGTTGCGCAACGTACCTGTTGGTTCGACGATACATTGTATTGAGATGTTGCCGGGCAAGGGTGCTCAGTTGGCGCGTTCTGCGGGCACCTCGGTGCAGCTACTGGCTCGCGAAGGTGTATACGCCCAACTGCGCTTGCGCTCAGGCGAGATTCGCAAGGTGCATATTGATTGCAAAGCGACGCTTGGCGAAGTGGGTAATTCCGAGCATAGCCTGCGTTCCATCGGTAAGGCCGGTGCGATGCGTTGGCGTGGTGTGCGTCCCACCGTTCGCGGCGTGGTAATGAATCCGATCGATCACCCGCACGGCGGTGGTGAAGGTAAAACTGCTGCCGGACGTCATCCGGTCAGCCCATGGGGTGTGCCCGCAAAAGGCTTCCGCACACGCCGTAACAAGCGTACTACCGGCATGATCGTTCGCCGTCGCTTTCAGGTTTAAGAAGGGGTAGCATAGATATGGCACGTTCGATTAAAAAAGGCCCGTTTGTTGACGCTCATTTGCTCAAGAAAGTTGAGACTGTGCGAGCGACTAATGACAAGCGTCCGGTAAAAACTTGGTCACGTCGCTCCACAGTGTTGCCAGAGTTCGTCGGCCTAACAATTGCGGTGCATAATGGCAATCAGCATATTCCGGTATATATCTCCGAAAACATGGTCGGTCACAAATTAGGTGAGTTTTCTTTGACGCGCACCTTTAAGGGCCATGCTGCTGATAAAAAAGCAGTTGTAAAGAAATAGGGAGAAGTGATGACAACAACTACAGCTGTCGCAAAAAGAATTCATCTTTCAGCTCAAAAAGGTCGTTTGGTGGCTGATCAAATCAGAGGTTTGCCAATTGCTCAAGCACTTAATATTTTGAATTTCAGTCCGAAGAAGGCTGCGGTCATTATCAAAAAGGCGCTCGAGTCAGCAATAGCGAACGCAGAGCATAATGATGGGGCAGATATTGATGAACTAAAGGTAAAGGTAATTTTTGTAGACAAAGCGGCATCGGGCAGGGGATTTTCGGCGCGAGCCAAAGGGCAGGGTAATCGTCTCGAAAAGCAAACTTGTCATATCACAGTCAGCGTCGGGAAATAAGGGAAGATCATGGGACAAAAAATTCATCCAACCGGTTTCCGGTTATGCATAAGGAAAAACTGGGATTCCAAGTGGTTTTCAAACAGCAAGAACTTTGCTGACTTGCTTCTCAAAGATATCGAAGTTCGTACGTTCCTGAAAAAAAAATTGGCTTCAGCTGGTATTTCGAAAATTGTCATCGAACGTCCTGCCAAAAATGCCAAAGTAACTATTTACACTGCCCGTCCGGGTATGGTAATTGGCAAAAAAGGGGAAGATATCGAATCGCTTAGAGCAGAATTGCGGAGCCGCATGGGGCTTCAGTCTGTTGACGTCGCAATTGAAGAGGTTCGCAAGCCAGAAGTTGACGCACAGTTGATTGCTGAAAGTATCACAGCTCAGTTGGAGAAGCGCATTATGTTCCGTCGTGCAATGAAACGTGCGATGCAAAATGCGATGCGCCTTGGAGCGCAAGGGATAAAGATAATGAGTGCAGGTCGCTTGAATGGTATAGAGATAGCACGTACGGAATGGTATCGAGAGGGTCGTGTGCCATTGCATACATTACGTGCTGACATTGATTATGGTACGTCCGAGGCGAAAACTACCTACGGGATTATCGGTGTGAAAGTTTGGGTGTTTAAAGGTGAAATGTTGGGGCAGGAATCTGCTGAACTGATTGTTGCTGAACCGGAAAAGAAAGTAAGGAAGTCGGGGGCAAAACATGCTACAGCCAGCTAGAAGAAAATTTCGCAAGGAGCAGAAGGGCCGTAATACCGGAGTTGCCACTCGAGGCAATAAAGTCAGCTTTGGTGAATTTGGTCTGAAAGCAGTTGCCCGTGGTCGTTTAACAGCACGTCAAATTGAGGCGGCGCGTCGTGCTATGACCCGTCACATCAAGCGTGGCGGACGTATCTGGATACGTATCTTCCCAGATAAGCCTATTTCGAAGAAGCCGGCAGAAGTGCGAATGGGTAATGGAAAAGGTAATCCGGAATACTATGTGGCAGAGATTCAGCCTGGAAAGATGTTGTATGAAATGGATGGGGTGGATGAAACGCTGGCAAGAGAAGCTTTTAGACTGGCTTCAGCAAAATTGCCGCTGGCCACTACTTTTGTAGTTAGACAGGTGGGGACATAACATGAAGGTCATTGAACTAAAAGCTAAGTCAGCAGCAGATTTGCATGCAGAGCTTTTATCTTTATCCAAGGCGCAGTTTGGCTTGCGTATGCAGGTTGCAACTCAGCAAATGACTAATACCAGTGAGATACGCAAGGTGCGTCGCGACATAGCTCGTGTAAAAACGATATTGACACAAAAGGGTACGCTGAAATGAGTGAATCTAAATTGAAGCGTAGCTTAATCGGTACAGTGGTAAGCGATAAAATGGACAAGACCGTGACGGTGCTTGTGGAACGCAAAGTAAAGCACCCCTTGTTGGGAAAAATCATTCGCGTTTCAAAGAAATATCATGCACATGATGAGGCAAATGAGTTTCATGATGGTGATGTAGTATCTATAGAAGAATGTCGCCCGTTGGCTAAAACGAAGAGTTGGCGTGTTGCAAAACTAATTGGGAAGCAATCTTCAAATTAATATAATTGAAGATTGCATTATTTTTAGAAATGCATATAATAAGCGGCTTCGTTTCATCGCCGCATGCGGCGACCTAACCCGAACGGGTTCCAAAACTGGCCGCCGTTAGCGGAATAAGTTGGAGAATTAAAATGATACAAATGCAGTCTGTTTTAGATGTGGCTGATAACACTGGCGCACGTTCTGTGATGTGCATCAAGGTGTTGGGTGGATCCAAGCGTCGTTATGCTTCCGTAGGTGACATCATTAAAGTTAGCATCAGAGATGCGGCTCCTAGGGGCCGAGTAAAAAAAGGTGAGGTATACAATGCAGTGGTGGTTAGAACTGCCAAAGGTGTGCGTCGAACAGATGGTTCTCTGGTTAAGTTTGATGGCAACGCGGCGGTGTTGCTGAACGCCAAATTGGAGCCAATTGGCACGCGTATATTTGGACCGGTTACGCGTGAATTGCGTACTGAGAAATTTATGAAGATTGTTTCACTTGCGCCTGAAGTGTTGTAAGCGGTAGTGAGTCGAGTGGGGTAGAGGTAAATCATGCAAAAGATTAAGAAGAACGACGATGTTATCGTTATTGCTGGTAGAGATAAGGGTAGCCGGGGTAATGTGCAGAAGGTCTTGGGTGAATACTTGTTGGTGGGTGGGATCAATAAAGTCAAGAAGCATCAAAAGCCGGATCCAGTAAAGGGGCTAACGGGTGGTATTGTAGAAAAAGAGCTGCCCATTCATGTTTCGAATGTGGCGATTTACAACGCTGTTGCTAAAAAAGGCGATCGAGTTGGTATTAAGACGTTGGAAGATGGGCGAAAGGCTCGTGTATTCAGATCCAGCGGTGAAGTTATTGACGCTTAAGGGGTAATGGGGCATGGCTCGATTGTATGGTTTTTATAAAGACAATGTCACGCAGGAACTGATGAAGCAGTTTGGTTACAAATCTGTTATGGAGGTGCCTCGCATTGAGAAAATCACTCTGAATATGGGTGTGGGTGAGGCGGTGGCGGATAAGAAGGTTATGGAATTTGCGGTTGGTGATATGCAGAAAATTGCAGGCCAGAAGCCGGTTGTGACGATGTCCAAGAAATCTATTGCCGGATTTAAGATTCGTGAAGGTTACCCGGTTGGATGCAAGGTAACCTTGCGCAAAGATCGCATGTATGAGTTTCTTGACCGTCTGATTTCAGTGGCAATTCCTCGCATCCGAGACTTTCGTGGTCTATCGGGCAAGGCATTCGATGGTCGTGGAAATTACAATATGGGAGTAAAAGAGCAAATCATATTCCCGGAAATTGAGTATGAGAAAATTGATGCGTTGCGTGGAATGAATATCACAATCACTACCACTGCAAAAACTGACGAAGAAGCTAAGGCTCTTTTGTTGGCATTCAAGCTTCCATTAAAGAAATGAGGGAATACTAATGGCAAAGAGGGCAGTAATTAATCGAGAGCGAAAGCGCCGTGAAACCGTATTGAGGTTTGCGGTGAAGCGTGCTGAATTGATTTCAGTAATTTCTAATATGAAACTTGGTGAAGATGAGCGTGCTGTAGCCCGTCTTAAGCTGCAAGCATTGCCGCGTGATTCAAGTCCTGTTCGTTTGCGTAATCGTTGTGCGTTAACGGGTCGTCCGCGCGGTACTTTTAGAAAGTTTGGTTTGGGGCGTATTAAGGTGCGTGAATTCGCGATGCGTGGTGAAATACCCGGTATTGTTAAGGCGAGCTGGTAGGGGAAATTATTATGAGTATGAGTGATCCGATTTCCGATATGCTGACTCGCATTCGTAATGCGCAGCTTGCGGAAAAAACCTCTGTGGCTATGCCTTCTTCAAAGTTGAAGGTGGCGATTGCCAAGGTGTTGAAGGACGAGGGTTATGTAGATGGTTATAGTGTTGTCACCGATGGTGGCAAGGCAATGCTTGAGATTGGCCTTAAATACTATAGTGGTCGCCCGGTAATCGAAAAGATACAGCGAATTAGCCGTCCAGGTTTGCGTGTATACAAGGGCTCTGAAGATATTCCCAAGGTGATGAATGGGTTGGGTGTGGCGATCATATCCACATCCAAGGGTTTGATGACCGACCGAAAAGCGCGTGCCAATGGTATTGGCGGTGAAGTGCTGTGTGTAGTTGCGTAGTGAGGTATAGATATGTCTAGAGTTGCTAAAAAACCTGTTGCGGTGCCAAGCGGTGTTGAAGTTGTTTTTGCTGCGAATGAAATTTCGGTAAAGGGTCCATTAGGTACGATGAAACAATATCTATCGGATGCCGTAAGCGTGGTTCGGGAGGGTAATGATCTGTTGTGTAAACCTCAGAACGAGACGAGACAAGCTAGTGCAATGTCTGGTACGGTGCGGGCGATTTTGGCGAACATGGTTTTTGGTGTGAGCAAGGGGTTTGAGAGAAGGTTAACTTTGGTCGGCGTGGGTTATCGTGCGCAAGCAGCGGGAGACACGCTGAATTTAACTTTGGGTTATTCGCATCCGGTATCATACAAGATGCCGAGTGGTGTCAAGGTTGAAACACCATCGCAAACTGATATTGTGCTGAAAGGCGCTGATAAACAGCAGGTGGGTCAAGTCGCCGCAGAAATTCGGGCTTTTCGCGAGCCGGAGCCATATAAAGGCAAAGGTGTGCGCTATAGCGATGAAGTGGTGATTATGAAAGAAACCAAGAAAAAATAATTGAGGCGAAAATGTTGATCAAGAAAGAAGCTCGTCAGCGCAGAGCACGCAAAACCCGTGCACGTATAGCTGACAAAAAATCGATTCGTTTGGCAATAAGTCGCACAAATCTTCACATATATGCCCAAGTGATTTCTGCTTGTGGCAGTAGGGTGTTGGTCAGCGCATCCAGTGTAGAGGCCGACGTGCGCAAATCAATAGCGAATGGTGGGAACAAGGCTGCCGCTGCAGTGGTGGGTAAGCGTATCGCAGAGAAGGCAAAAAATGCGGGCATTGTCCAGGTGGCGTTTGATCGTTCCGGAAATCGATATCATGGTCGTGTTAAGGCGTTGGCAGAAGCTGCGCGTGAACATGGTCTGCAGTTCTAATTGGAGTTGAGCGATGGCTAAGCCGCAAGGAAAAATGCAGCAACAGGAAAAACGCGATGACGGTATGATTGAAAAAATGATATCGGTTAACCGTGTCACTAAGGTGGTTAAGGGCGGCCGTATTATGGGGTTTGCTGCGCTGGCCGTGGTGGGAGATGGAGATGGTCGTGTGGCGATGGGCAAAGGTAAATCCAAGGAGGTTCCTGTTGCCGTGCAAAAGGCAATGGATGAGGCTCGTCGTAATTTGGCCAAGATGAATTTGAAGAATGGCACGTTGCACCATACGGTGGTTGGAAAGCATGGTGCTGCTAAAGTTTTGATGCAGCCAGCATCAGAAGGAACTGGAATTATTGCAGGTGGTGCTATGCGAGCTGTGTTCGAGGCGGTTGGCGTGCGTGACGTGCTGGCTAAATGCATTGGCTCGAGCAATCCTTACAATGTGGTGCGCGCTACACTGAACGGATTGACCGCTATGAATTCTCCGATGGAGATTGCAGCGAAGCGAGGTAAGAGTGTTGAAGAAATTCAGGGGTAAGTCATGAAAAAGTCCAAGACAATAAAAGTGATGCAGATAAAGAGTTTGATTGGTACAAAACAATCCCATCGAGATACTATTCGGGGTTTAGGGTTGCGTCGAATCAACCATACCGTGCAATTGGAGGATACTCCCTCTGTTCGCGGTATGATTAATAAAGTGTATTACATGGTTAAGTGCGAGGCATAACAGATGCAACTCAATAATATTCATCCTGCACAAGGTGCAAAGCACACAAAACGTCGTGTTGGGAGAGGTATCGGTTCAGGTTTGGGTAAAACTGCCGGTAGAGGACATAAAGGGCAAAAATCACGGGCCGGCGGATTCCATAAGGTCGGATTTGAGGGCGGGCAGATGCCATTGCAGCGCCGTTTACCGAAGCGAGGATTTGTTTCATTGACTTGTAACGATACGGCTCAAGTGCGTTTGTCAGATTTGCAACAAATTCCGGTGGACAATATTGATATATGGGCACTCAAACAAGCTGGGGTGGTTCGCCATAATGCATTGTTTGCAAAGATTATTTTTTGTGGAAAAATAACTCGTGCCGTCAAACTACATGGATTGCGAATTACTAAGAATGCACGTGCTGCGGTTGAAGCGGCTGGCGGAAGTATCTCAGAGTCAGTTTAAGTGAGTACAAGTTCCAGAGACTCGGTGTCAAAGAATAAGTATGGCGATTTAAGCCAGCGCTTGTGGTTTTTGCTTGGGGCGCTTGTGGTGTTTCGGATTGGTGCGCATATTCCAGTGCCAGGTATTGACCCTGCTGTGTTGGCGGACCTGTTCAAGTCACAAAAAGACGGAATTTTGGGCATGTTTAACATGTTTTCCGGCGGTGCGCTAGAGAGATTTACAATTTTTGCGCTGGGTATCATGCCCTATATTTCTGCATCGATTATCATGCAGTTGGGTTCGATGGCGATACCACATCTTGAACAGCTCAAAAAAGATGGGGAAGCTGGACGTCGCAAAACTACCCAATACACTCGCTATGGTACGCTGGGTTTAGCTTTGTTTCAAGGGTTTGGCATTACGATTGCATTGCAATCACAACCGGGCTTGGTGCCAAATCCTGGGGTAATGTTTCAGATAACGTCTGTGATTACACTAGCTACTGGAACGATGTTTCTGATGTGGTTGGGCGAACAAATTACTGAGCGTGGTTTGGGTAATGGTATTTCGTTGATTATATTTGCTGGTATTGCCGCCGGTTTGCCGAAAGCAATTGGTAGTACGCTGGAGCTGGTGCGGACGGGCGCATTCTCAATACCTTTGGTGCTATTGTTATTTTTTGGAGCGATTGCAGTAACAGCTTTAGTGGTGTTTGTTGAACGCGGTCAGCGCAAGATTTTGGTTAATTATGCCAAACGACAAGTTGGTAATAAAGTTTACGGTGGACAAAGCTCACACTTACCGTTGAAGATAAATATGGCTGGAGTTATACCACCCATATTTGCTTCAAGCATTATCCTGTTTCCGGCTACATTGGCAGGATGGTTTGGAAGCGGGCAGAGCATGGGATGGTTAAGGGATATCAGCAGTAAATTGTCCCCTGGGCAGCCGATATATGTGATGTTTTATGCTGCAGCGATTATATTCTTCTGTTTCTTTTATACGGCGTTGGTATTTAGCCCGAAAGAAACGGCGGACAATCTAAAGAAAAGTGGCGCCTTTTTGCCAGGTATACGACCCGGCGAACAGACGGCACTATATGTAGAAAAGATAATGCTTCGACTAACTATGATTGGAGCAATTTATATAACTCTGGTTTGTTTGTTGCCTGAGTTTTTGGTAGTTAAGTGGAATGTCCCGTTCTATTTTGGGGGCACTTCACTATTGATTTTGGTTGTGGTAACAATGGATTTTATGGTGCAGGTTCAGTCTTATTTGATGACTCATCAATATGAAGGCTTGCTGAAGAAAGCGAATTTCAAAGGCGGATTGTCACGCTAATGTCCAAAGAAGATGTGATCCAGATGCAAGGGGAGGTTGAGGAGTCGTTACCGAACGCAACCTTTAGAATAAAGTTGGAAAATGGTCATGTGGTGCTGGGTCATATTTCAGGGAAGATGCGCATGCACTATATTCGCATTTTGCCAGGAGATAAGGTAAATGTAGAGTTGACACCCTACGATTTAAGTAAAGCACGCATTGTGTTTCGTGCAAAATAAAGGAATCAGCAAGGAGATTAAAATGAGAGTACACGCTTCAGTCAAGAAAATATGTCGCAACTGTAAAATCGTTATCCGTAAGCGTGTGGTTCGTGTTATTTGTACCGAGCCGCGCCATAAGCAACGCCAGGGCTAATTGAGTAAAGTTGTTTCTGGGTGTTATAATTTTAAATTTTAATGTAAGGGTAATTGCATGGCACGAATAGCAGGGGTGAATATCCCAAATAATCAGCATGCTGTGATTGCTTTGACTGCAATTTACGGGATTGGGCGTACGCGTTCGCAATACATTTGCGCTGCGGCTGGCGTGAACGCGGCTTCTAAAGTCAAAGATCTGACCGAAGCCGAAATTGAGGGATTGCGCGAACAGGTGGCTAAAATAACTGTTGAGGGTGATTTGCGTCGTGAAACAACGATGAACATCAAACGCCTCATGGATTTGGGGTGCTACCGAGGCGTGCGTCATCGTCGTGGTTTGCCGTGCCGCGGCCAGCGTACGCGTACCAATGCCCGTACTCGCAAGGGACCGCGCAAAGCTATTGCTGGTGCCAAGAAGTAATTTGCTTTAACGCTTTAGAGGATTAGATAATGGTTAAGCCAAGCACGAAAGTGCGCAAGAAAGTAAAGAAGAATGTCGCGGAAGGTATAGCGCATGTACATGCTTCTTTTAACAACACTATTGTTACCATCACCGATCGTCAGGGTAATGCCTTGGCATGGTCTACTAGTGGTGCAAATGGATTTAAGGGGTCGCGTAAAAGTACCCCGTTTGCTGCACAGGTGGCGGGTGAGACAGTGGGAAAATCTGCCGCAGAATGTGGGGTGAAAAATCTCGAAGTGCGCATAAAGGGTCCCGGTCCAGGCCGCGAGTCCGCTGTGCGTGCTTTGAATGCAGCTGGATTTAAGATCACCAGTATCTCCGATATCACACCGGTGCCGCACAACGGTTGCCGCCCGCCTAAAAAGCGCCGTATTTAACAATTTAGGAGTCGATCTTGGCTAGAAATCTTGATGCAAAGTGCCGTCAGTGTCGCCGTGAAGGCGAAAAGCTGTTTCTGAAAGGTGAAAAGTGTTTTACTGATAAGTGCGGTGTAGAGCGCAGGGCATATCCACCGGGTCAGCACGGACAGAAAAAAAATACCCGTTTGTCCGAATACGGCGGCCAGTTGCGTGAAAAGCAAAAAGTGCGGCGTATTTATGGCATGCTCGAAGGACAATTCCGATTGACCTTCAAACAAGCGGCCAATCAGCGCGGTATCAGTGGTGAAAACTTGTTGCAGATACTTGAGTCGCGTTTGGATAATGTTTCCTATCGCATGGGTTTTGGTGCATCGCGTGCCGAAGCGCGTCAGGTGGTGCGGCACAACGGTTTGTTGGTGAACGGCAAGCGCGTGAATATTCCTTCCTATCAGGTGCGTCCCGGTGACGTGGTTGAAGTGACCGAAAAGTCTAAAGTTCAATTACGAATCAAGGCTGCGCTTGCTGCCGCTGAACAGCGAGGCTTCCCCGAATGGATTGAAATGGACACCAAGGCTTTTAAGGGAACATATAAAGCCAAACCACAGCGTTCCGAGCTGCCTGCGACCATTAATGAACACCTCGTAGTTGAGTTGTATTCCAAGTAATCCACGCGGAGTAGCGTATGCCTAAGAATGAATTTTTGAAACCACGCATCATCGATGTGCAAAAGATATCCCCCATGCAAGCGAAAGTGGTGATGGAGCCTTTTGAACGTGGTTACGGCCACACACTGGGTAATGCATTACGTCGAATCCTGCTTTCTTCCATGTCGGGTGCTGCGCCTACCGAAGTGAGAATAGCGGGTGTACTGCATGAATATGCAACTATTGATGGCGTGCAAGAAGATGTGGTCGATATTTTGCTAAATCTTAAGGGTTTGGTGTTGCGGCTTCATAATATGCAAGAAGTTGTATTGACTCTTAAAAAAGAGGGGCAGGGTGTGGTGACTGCTGCCGACATTAGCGCCAATTCTGACGTCGAGGTTATTAACCCGGATCATGTGATTGCACACTTGACTGCGGGCGGAAAACTGGACATGCAGATAAAGGTCGAACAGGGTCGCGGTTATGAATCGGCTATTTCCCGTATCTTACCGAATGAGACCCGCGCTGTCGGTCACATAGCGCTAGACGCGTCATTTAGTCCAGTAAATCGGGTGAGCTATGCTGTGGAGAGTGCGCGTGTGGAACAGCGTACCGATCTGGATAAGCTGGTGATGACCATTGAAACAAATGGTGCAATTGATCCAGAACAGGCAATTCGCAATGCAGCAAGAATTTTGGTAGATCAATTTTCAGTTTTCGCTGCTCTGGAAGGTACCGAACCTGTTGTCGAGGCTGTGCAGGCTCCCAAGGTTGATCCAATTTTACTGCGTCCAGTGGATGATTTAGAATTGACGCCACGCTCTTCAAATTGTCTCAAGGCACAAAGTATTCACTATATTGGCGATTTGATTCAATATACGGAAAACGATTTGTTGCGTACTCCTAATTTGGGTCGCAAATCCTTGAATGAAATCAAGCAGGTTCTCGCCGAGCACGACTTATCGCTGGGCATGAAATTGGAAAACTGGCCTGTTCCTGCTGCATAAGGCAGGGCAATTTAGAAGGCCAAAGAAACTAGAAGTACGAAAGGCAAATCATGCGTCACCGTTCAGGTTTAAGAAAACTCAACCGCACCAGCAGCCACCGGCTGGCGATGTTCCGTAATATGACCGTGTCTTTGTTACGACATGAGCTCATTAAGACTACCTTGCCTAAAGCCAAGGAACTGCGCCGTGTTGCGGAGCCTATCCTGACACTTGGCAAGACACCTAGCTTGACTAACCGCCGTTTGGCCTTTGCTCGTTTGCGTGATCGCGCAATCGTCACAAAGCTGTTCGACGAACTTGGCCCACGCTATGCATCCCGCAACGGGGGATACTCGCGCATTCTCAAGTTCGGCTTCCGAAAAGGCGATAACGCGCCGATGGCGTTGGTAGAACTGATGGATCGCCCATCGGATGTGACTGCGGTTGAAGTTGAATAAATAATTGCTCCGGCAATAAACAAAAAAGCCGGATTCGTCTGGCTTTTTCTTTTTCGAACTTGTTAATCAAAGCTGATGTTTACTCATCGATCTTGCCGCGTAACACTTTCAGTTGCCCGCGCTGTGTCTTACTCTCGATGCGTTTTTTAATCGCGCTACGCGATGGCTTGGTCGGGGTGCGCTTTTTTCTTGTGGTGGTTGAGGCCTTGAGCAACTCGGCCAATCGTGCCAGTGCATCTTCGCGATTTTTTTCCTGGCTGCGATAGCGTTGTGCCTTGATGACGATCACGCCGTCGCTGGAGATACGACGGTCGGTAAGGAACCGGAGTTTTTCCTTGAGTTCTTCGGGCAATGAGGACGCGCTGATGTCAAAGCGCAGATGTATGGCGGTCGAGACCTTGTTGACGTTCTGCCCACCAGCGCCTTGTGCGCGTATCGCGTTCAGTTCGATCTCGCTGTAAGAGATGCTGATTTGTCGGGAGATGCGCAGCATCCGTCCCGTCTTACTTGTCAAGCACTTGCTTCAGGTACGTGCCCGTCGCGCTGTTTGGGTTGTTGGCGAGTTCTTTGGGCGTACCTTCAGCGATGATACGTCCGCCGCCATTGCCACCTTCCGGGCCGAGGTCAATTACCCAGTCGGAGGTCTTGATGACGTCAAGGTTGTGCTCGATCACAACAACTGTATTGCCTTGATCGCGCAGTTTGTGGATTACCTTAAGAAGTAGCGCGATGTCGTGGAAATGCAGGCCAGTGGTAGGTTCGTCGAGTATGTACAGCGTGCGCCCGGTGTCACGCTTAGATAGTTCCAGCGACAATTTCACGCGCTGTGCCTCACCACCGGACAGTGTTGTGGCAGATTGTCCCAGCGAGATATATCCAAGTCCGACATCCAGAAGCGTTTGCAGTTTGCGCGCGATGATGGGCACGGCTGCAAAAAAATCGTGCGCCTGTTCAACCGTCATCTGTAAAATCTGATGGACGTTCCTGCCCTTGTACTGAATCTCCAGCGTCTCACGGTTGTACCGCTGGCCGTGACAAACATCGCATGGCACGTAGACATCAGGCAAAAAATGCATCTCTACTTTGATGACGCCATCGCCCTGACAGGATTCGCAGCGCCCCCCTTTGACATTGAACGAGAAACGCCCCGGCCCGTAGCCGCGTTCCCGCGAGGAAGGTACGCTTGCGAATAACTCGCGTATTGGCGTGAACAACCCGGTGTAAGTAGCTGGGTTGGAACGCGGCGTACGTCCAATGGGAGACTGATCGACGTTGATGACTTTGTCAAAAAATTCCATTCCGTTAATTTCGGTGTAAGGTGCGGGTTCAGCGGTGCTGCTATAGAGATGCTTGGCCACGGCAGGGTAAAGGGTGTCGTTGATCAGCGTGGATTTGCCGGAACCGGACACGCCAGTTACGCATACCATCAAACCGATTGGCAAATTCAGTGTAATGTTCTTAAGGTTGTTGCCGGACGCGCCGACGATTTGCAGCATACGTTTCTTGTTCGGGGACAGGTATTTTGCCGGGGTCACGATACTACGGCGCCCAGTCAGGTAATCGCCGGTCAGCGATTGCTTGCTCTGGCAGATGTCGTCGGGCGTGCCTTGCGCGACTATCAGGCCGCCGTGCTCGCCCGCGCCCGGCCCCATGTCTACCACGTAGTCAGCGGAACGGATCGCGTCTTCGTCGTGCTCGACCACGATCACGCTATTGCCCATGTCCCGCAAACGCTTCAGCGTATCCAACAGGCGGTCGTTGTCACGCTGGTGCAGGCCGATGGATGGTTCGTCCAGCACATACATCACACCGGTCAAACCCGAACCAATTTGAGATGCAAGGCGGATGCGCTGTGCTTCGCCACCTGACAGAGTTTCGGCAGAACGTTCCAGAGATAAATAATCCAGCCCGACATTATTCAAAAAAATTAATCGGTTGGCGACTTCAAGCACGATTTTTTCCGCAATGGTCCACTTTTGGCCTTGCAACTTGATTTCCTGAAAGAAAGTTAGCGCCTGCTTCAGAGGAAGTGCACTGATCTCGTAAATGTTCATGTTTGTCACGCGCACATGACGAGCCTCAGTGCGAAGGCGGGTACCTTTGCATTCCGGGCAAACGCAACTATTCATGAATTTCGACAGCTCTTCGCGCACGGTGGGCGAGTCGGTCTCGTTGTAACGGCGCTCAAGATTATTGACAATGCCCTCAAAGGCATGTTTGCGCGGCATTGATTTGCCACGCTCGTTCAGATATTGAAACTGGATCTCCGTCTTGCCACTGCCGTACAGCACCACTTGCTGTATCTTTTCCGGAAGGCTCTCGAATGATTGTTCGATGTCGAAGTCGTAGTGTTTGGCGAGACCGGCGAGCAGCTGATGGTAAAATTGGTTGCGCCTGTCCCAGCCCTT
>Ga0224495_10001474_pt1 | contig 16503 bp, 15 predicted proteins | sample SF_Jul11_sed_USG_FD_168128 | JGI IMG/M metagenome (GOLD analysis project Ga0224495, IMG submission 168128) | Sediment microbial communities from San Francisco Bay, California, United States - SF_Jul11_sed_USGS_4_1 | ecosystem: Environmental > Aquatic > Marine > Sediment | place: USA: California... | reverse complement strand
AGAGAAGGGATTGTTACGGTGCAATGCCAATGATTAACAACGGTACGGGAGGACTGTTCCGGCCATGGCGCATGACGTTGTAAACCTCACCTTCAAAATAGGCCACACCTGTAGACATTCTCCTTCCACCCAGTGGGTCCTTTGTCATTTCCTTCATGGGAAGGATTTCCACTCCCACATTGATCAAACCGCCAGAGTAAAACAACAAATGTTTCACGAACAGATCAAAGGCCACAAAGGCGTATTTTCCAAACTGAACCTCTACTGCGACCCCCTGTTTTACAAAATCCGTTTGTTTGTAGGATTGAATCGGTTCTTGAACCCCTTTTTGCAGCAGATAATCTTTCTGCTTTTCATAGGGGAGCGGAACCAGTTCCTGCAGGTATTCCCGATTGGTGGTGAGATAATACTGATATTTGGCCTCGTGCCATCCGAGAGAATGAAATTTTTTTTGGAAAGATTTATTCAAATCCTTGGGAGCGAACAACCGCTTCCCAGTCATGGTCTTTTCGCGACTTGTTTTTGAACGATTGGAAAACGCATCAATGGTAGTAACTACGGATTTTATTTCCTCATACAACTTGGGCTTGTGAACAATCAGGTATTCCTCGCCATTGAGATGTGAGTAAGTCTCGACGATCCTCATTCACCAGTCCCCTCTTTTAATTCCGATGGAGTAAACAAAGGAATAACCTTTTCATCGAACCTTGGGGGATCGGTCAAATGTTTGCCTGCTTGTTTGGGGTCATAGACGGGCTTATTCATTGGTCTTGTTTTCAATTCACCATGCCCGGCCATGTGTATTCTTTGCCGGGCAATTTCCACGTACTTCGGCATGATTTCCGCTCCCGCGCCCTTCCGGTTGTTTTTGATCGCAGCGACAACACTGGAGCCCACCCCCATAAATGGGTCGAGTACCCAATCCTGCTCCTCCGTAAGAGAAAGCACGAGACGCTCCACCAATTCCACTGGGAATTGACAGGGATGGGAGGTTTTTTCCACATGATTGTTTTTCACATTGGGAATGACCCACAAATCTCCAGGGTTTTTCCCCAATGGATTACAGGAATACGTTCCCGCTTTTGGTCCCTTGAAGTATTTTTTTCCGGGATATTTTTGCGGTATTCGCACGGGGTCCAGATTGAACACGTAACCATCTGTCTTCGTATACCAAACAATGGTTTCATACCGTCCAGAAAAACGGTTTGAGCAATGTAACCCGTGTTCAAAGTGCCAAATGATCCGGTTCCGCATTTTCATGCCAAGCTCTTGAAACACCGGATATAAAAGGGTGTCCAGTGGGATTATCGCTCCCTTGTCCACATAATTTCCCACCTGCCAGCAAATGCTTCCAGAGTCCTTGAGCACGCGGCAACATTCCTTAATGACCCTGGATTGATCAGCCACATACTGTTGAAGATCCAACCGACGCTCATAATCCTTGCCAATGTTGTAAGGAGGGGAAGTGACAATGAGCTGGATGCTATTTTCCGGGAGTTCTCGAAGCAGTTCCAGACAATCACCGGTGTGGACCACAGCGGTTTCATTTTCCGAAAATCGGGTCGCGATGGTCTGATTATTCATGAATTTCTCTCTCCCTGAGTCCGTCCGTCATTGGGTGTTATTGCAAGACATGCGTATCACATTTCCCCCCTCTCAACCAGAGTTCCGGGTGGGAATGATTTTATCTCCCGGCCCCCTTCGCACCCGCGGTTGCCGACAGCGCCTGTTCCAGGTCCCAGAGGAGGTCCTCCACGTCCTCCAGGCCGATGGACAGGCGGATCATATCCGGGGTGACGCCGCCGGCCTTCATATCCTCCTCGCTCAGTTGCTGATGCGTGGTGGAAGCGGGGTGGATGGCAAGGCTCTTGGCGTCGCCGATGTTGGCCAGGTGACTGAACAGACGCAGCGCGTTCAGAAAGGTGCGTCCGGCCTCATAGCCGCCCTTGATGCCGAAGGTGAACACGGCGCCCGCACCCCGGGGCAGGTATTTGGCGGCCAGCTTCCTGTAGGGACTCTTGGGCAGCGTGGGGTAGTTCACCCAGCCCACCCGGGCGTGGTCCGCCAGGAACGCGGCGACCTTCTGCGCGTTGGCCACATGGCGCTCCATGCGCACCGGCAGGGTCTCCAGCCCTTGCAGCAGCAGAAAGGCGTTGAAGGGGCTCAGGCACGGGCCAATGTCGCGAAGCTGCTCCACGCGCACCTTCATGATGAAGGCGAAGTCGCCGAAGGTCTCGTAATACTTCATGCCGTGATAGCCCGGCGAAGGCTCGGTCATGCCGGGGAAGTGGCCGTTGTCCCAGGGAAACTTGCCCGAGTCCACGATCAGCCCTCCCAGGGAGGTGCCGTGGCCTCCGATGAACTTGGTGGCCGAATGTGTGATGAGATCCGCGCCCCAGTCGATGGGACGGCACAGATAGGGCGTGGCGAAGGTGTTGTCGATGATCAGGGGGATGCCCGCCTCCCGTGCGATCTTGGCCACGGGCTCGATGTCCAGCACATTGATGCGGGGATTGCCCAGGGTCTCCGCGTACAGCGCCTTGGTGTTCCTGGTGATGGCTTTGCGGAAGTTTTCCGGGTCTTCCGGGTTCACGAAGGTGGTGTGGATGCCCAGCTTGCGAAAGCTGATGTCCATCTGGGTGTAGGTGCCGCCATACAGGGTGGCGGCGGCCACGATCTCATCGCCGGCCTGCATCAGGCCGAAAACCGTGAGCGCTTGGGCGCTCTGACCGGAGGCGGTGGCCAGACCCCCGACCCCGCCTTCCAGGGTGGCGATGCGTTCTTCCAGCACCGCCGTGGTGGGATTCATGATGCGCGAGTAGATGTTGCCGAATTTTTGCAGCGCGAACAGGGCCGCCGCGTCATCCGTGTCGTCGAAGACAAAGCTGGTGCTCTGGTAAATGGGTACGGCCCGTGCGCCCGTGGTGGGGTCGGGACGCTGCCCGGCGTGCAGCGCCAGCGTGTTGAAGCCGAACTTGCGTTCCTCCGCCATGATTCCTCGCGCAAAATCAGGTGTCTGCCGGGGGTTCCCCCCCGCGCTCTGCCCCCCAGTATCCCGCATTTGTGGCCGATACAAAAGCAGAAGATAGGCGCAGGGATGCGCGGGTGAGGGGTGAGGCTCCTTGAGAACGCGGGGAGAACAGAGGGAGGAAGGGGCAAAAAAAAGCCGGTCCCTGGTAAGGAGACCGGCTTTTGCTCACCCGGAAACGAGATGAGGGAAGGTTCCCTTATTGCCGCAATTTAGGGTCGTAGTACCCGAGTTGATACGGCATGGTCGGATCATCACCGGTGTACCATTCATCCGGGGTGGCGGAATCCACAACGGCCCAATATTCGGAAAGTTTTCCGCCCGATTGGTCGCAAGCCGAGCCCAACAAGTTCATCGGTGTATTCAGGGTGTAACCCGACAGTCCGCAGGTTTGACCGGCATTAAGGACGAGAAGCCCCGCACTGGTCAATGGCGTTAGGGTCATTTTTGTGATGGTGCCCGTCACCAGGGAGGCCAAGGCTCCGGCAGGAATCCCCGCGGGAGTTACCGAGGCTCCAGCGCCGTCCACCCAAGTAGCGGTTCCCGTGGCGCCCAGCGCTATGGTGGCGGTGGCATCCATTTTCCAATCGGGACTGACCGTGCAGTTATTGAGCGTTTGATCGCCGAGGGTCTCGGAGACTGAAAAGGTCAGATTGCCCCCATCTACCGACGTGGTGCTAATTTCGGACTTACTATTGTTTGTAGAGTACATGCAGGGCTGTCGCCAGGTGCCCGCCAAATCCACGGAAGTTCCGGAGGTGCCCATGATCAGGAAGGGAGTCGCGGTTTTTTTCGTTGCGCTATCGCCGCATCCGGTTAGCACGATCAGAGCGGATGCCATCGCGCTAAAGATCAAGGCCTTCATAGGAATCCTTTGCATAAGCCCTCTCAAGGTGGAGTGTCGTATTAAGATCGGAAAAACAATTTATTGCCACCTGGAAACTTTAGCAAATTCCCCGGAAAAAGACAATGAACATATTTTTCTTAATGCGCCTGGGGAACTCCTATTCAGTGGCCTGGGTATGCAGCTCCGCCGTCTGTGCGGCGGCTTCGTCCAGCACGGCGGGAAGGTTGAGCATCAGCACCAGTTCCCCCTTGCGGGAGGTGCCCACCCCCTGCAGCAGCCCCCCGGTATCGAGTGTGGCCAGCGCCTCCATCTTGGAAGCCTCGTCCACGTGCAGCGGTTCCACCCCATGCACCCGGTCCACCGTCAACGCCACCAGCCGGCCCAGCCGCTCCACCACCACGCACAGCTCCCGCGCGGTTTCCTTCACCAGCAACCGGGCGGAGGCGAACAGGCGGATCATGGTGGCCAACTCCGTGTTCCGGGTGCGTTCGATAAGCGCATAGGCGTCTTCGTGGCGGTTTTGACCCTCCAGGGTCACCACCTCCGCTGCAATGCCATGAATGTGCTTGTGCGGGGCATCGAAACGCGCCAACAGGTTCTGCACCATCATGTTGTCGCTTTTGTAAGCGTCGTACCAGCGGCCAAAGGCGCATTTATGGGGGTCGGTGGACAGCTTAAACGGGCGTTTCTCCTTGACGGAGGCCTCCAGTTCAATCAGCCAGTTCACATGGTCCTGCTCCCGCACCTTGAAGATTTCCAACAATTGCTCCTGTGAGTGCAGGAAGGAATCCATCCCCAACCGCATCCGCAGATCCACCAGTGGCGCCGTGTGCCCCCGCAAATTCACCAAACCCCTCAGATAGGGCAGATTCATGGGCACGCCCACCACCTTGGGGGTATTCACCATTTCCCTTACGCTATCGGCCGCGATTCCATAAAGCTGATCCTTGAGGGACACCACCACCCAAAGCGCCGTAGAATGCATACCCATAAAATTACCTGTCGATTGAAACTATGGAATTGAAAGGCGTTCCCATCCCTGCCTTGAAGGTAGACTCAAAGGATCGGGAAGACTGTGATATAGCCACAAAAAGATCACCGCACAAGGGGGCAGGCCGGGAGATTACGCGGGATGAAAATCCCGGAGCAGCCGGGTGCGTCGTTCATGCCGCTCCAGGGCCAGTTCCACCAGTTGGGTCACCAGGGCGCTGTAACTCACCCCGCTGGCCTCCCAGAGCTTGGGATACATGCTGATGGGTGTAAAGCCAGGGAGGGTATTGATTTCATTGAGCATCAACCGGCCATCGGGCAGAAAAAAGAAGTCCACGCGGGCCATGCCATCGCATTCCAGGGTATGAAAGGCGCGCAGCGCGAGTTCCTGAACGCGGCGCTCCACCCCTTCCGCCAGGGAGGCGGGAATCTTCAGTTCCGCCCCGTTATCGTCCAGGTATTTCGCGGCATAGGAGTAAAATTCGTGGCGCGGTATGATCTCGCCCACGCGGGAGGCCCGGGGGGGCCACCGCCGGGAGTGGCGATTGCCCAGCACGGACACCTCCAGTTCCCGTCCGGGCACGGAGGCTTCCACCATCACCTTCTCATCGAAGGTCAGCGCGGCTCGCACCGCTTCACGGAATTCGGCCTCCGTGCGGGCTTTGCTGACCCCCACCGAGGAGCCGAGGGCCGAGGGCTTGACGAACAGGGGGAGTCCCAACTCTTGGGAAAGCCGCGGAAACGCCGCGTGGGCGTCCTCCGCGGAGGTGAAGGCGGCGAAGCGGGCGACGGGAAGGTCCGCATAGGCCATGAGGCGCTTCATGACATCCTTATCCATGCCGATGGAGGACCCCAGCACATCCGCCCCCACAAAAGGCACGCCGAACATCCGCAGCAGGCCCTGCAAGGCTCCATCTTCGCCATCGGTGCCGTGAATGATGGGCAACACCACATCCAGCACCAGCGCCTTCTCAGTGCCGGTCTGGGGCCGGAGTTCCAGCCGGCCTTGCGCACCCGAGGGCAAAACGGAAGGCCACTCGGGCCGCAGGCGGATTTTCGCCGGATCGTGGGCCTCCAGGAGCAGATCCTCCGCCGATCCGGCCTGCCAGGAACCTTCCTTGGTGATGCCCACCAGCAGGGGTTGAAACCGGGAGCGGTCCACGGCGTGGTAAATACCCGCGGCGGAACGCAACGAAACCTCATGCTCGCCGCTCCGTCCGCCGCAGAGAATGCCCAGCCGTGGAATCATGATTCACAGATCCTAGAAAGGTTCAGGGACTACGCCGCACTGATTAGCCTGTTTCGAAGTAACCCACAAGAAACGGAAGTGCAAGGCGCGGGCGGAACTTAGTCGTGCAAGGCCAGCGCCTTTCGGGCCAGGCGCGTCAGCGGCAGCTCCTCGAGTTCCTCCGCGGCAACCCACCGCGTCTCCGGGAACTCTTGCGAGGGGCGAGGGTGTTTCAAGCCTGAGATTGCGCCGGGAATCCGGGCCGAAAAGCAATGGAACACCAGCCGCCGGTGCGTAAGGCCATGCGCCAGCATGTCCATGGGGTCCAGGGGGATTTTCGGCAGACCCAGGGCGCGGCGCAGACGACCGGCGGCCTGCAGGGGCGTGTCGTTCCGTGACAGAGGGAGCCAGGGCAGCTCCCACAGGCCGCCCCACAATCCCCCCGCGCCGCGCCGCCGCAGCAGCCGGGCTCCCTGGTGCTCGATGAGGAGCAGCGCATGGAAGGATTCTGGCCGATCACGGCGGGGCGAAGGCGGGGGCCAGCGTTCCGGAGTGCCCGACTGATGCGCCGCGCACTCTTGAGCCAGGGGACAGACCGTGCAGAGAGGCTTTCGGGCGCGGCACACCAGCGCACCCAGTTCCATCATTCCCTGATTGAAGTTGCGGGGGGAGACAATCGCCTCACCCGGCGGGGGAACAAGCGCCTCCGCCAGTTGCCACAGCCGCTCCTGACCCTCGGCGGAGCGTGCCGGAAACTCCAGTGCCACCAGCCGCCCCAGGACGCGTCCCACATTGCCGTCCACCAGGGGTTCCGACAGGCCATAGGCGATGCTGGCCACGGCTCCGGCCGTGTAGCGCCCCACCCCCGGAAGTTCAAGCATCCGCGCCGGGTCCCGGGGCAGGTGTCCTCCGTGGTGTTCCATCACCCTCCGCGCCGCCTTGTGCAGGTTGCGGGCTCTGGAATAATACCCGAGACCCTCCCAGGATTTGAGAATGGCCTCCTCCGAGGCCTCCGCCAGGGCGGACAGGGTGGGAAACCGCTCCATCCATCGCTGGTAATAGGGCAGGACCGTATCCACCTGGGTTTGTTGCAGCATGACTTCGGAAATCCACACCCGGTAGGGCTCATAGGAAACCCGCCAGGGCAGGGGCCGGGCCTGGCGGACAAACCAATGACAAAGCTGTTCCCGAAGGCGCGTTTGAAGGCGGGGTGAAAATAAGCGCTGGGACGCTCGGCTCATGAGGGTACCGGTGAGGAGACCCCGGCGGGGACGCCCCGGGGTTGAGGCGGGGGGGTGATCATAAACAGCAGCGCCGCAGCCAGGCAAAACACGATGGCAATGAGCAGGAACAGGGTATAATTTCCATGCAGGTCAAACAGATAACCCGCCGCCCAGGGGCCCATGGAAGCGGAAATGACAATGGCGGGTTGAACCGCCCCCTGAATGGCGCCCAGGGATCGCCGCCCGAAATATTCCGCCCAGACCATGGCCAGCAGTTGCAGATAAGGACCGTGCCCCAAGCCATTCACCACCGCATAGGTGAACAGCGCGATGGGGGACCGCGCCACCAGCAGCATGACCAGACCCGCCGCCTCCGCGGCGAACAGGAACACCAGGCTCCAGCGCACCCCGGTGCGTTCAATGACGAATCCCCACAAAAATTTGGACCCCACCCCCACCAGGAAAAAGGTGCTCCAGGCCGCGCCCGCCAAACTGCGGGAAAACCCCACGCTCTCCATATGCGGCACGGCATGGATAAAATACCCCATGACGGAAAAGCTTCCCAGCATCACGCCGGCCAGGGTAAACCAGAAGGCCCGGGTTCGGGCGGCCTGACCCAGGGTCCAGGCGGGCTCTGAGCGGGTGTGGGTGGAAGGCGTCTGGCCGATGGGGCTTTGGGTCGGGGCTCCGCCCAGTTCTTCATGCCCACCCAGCCCCGCCTGTTCCGGCAGATCGATCAGCAGCAGCAGGGCGGGCACGGCCACCAGCAGCAGCATTAGGGCGCCATGAACGGCATAGGCCCAACGCCAGCCCGCTCCGTTGATCAGCCAGGTTTGAAGCGGCACCAGCAGAAAGGCGCCCAAGGAGGCCCCCACCATGACGGAGCCCATGGCCCTTCCGCGACGGCGCACGAACCATCGGTTGACCACGACGCCCCCCATCAACTGTCCCACGCTGGTGGTCGTCAGGGCGAAGGCCAATCCCATTAAGAGATTGAATTGCCATACCTGATGGGTTAGCCCCAGCAATGCGTAACAGAGCCCACCCAACGTGCCGAACAGCGCCATTACGCGGCGGGTGCCAAAGCGGTCCAGCAGCATCCCCAGACCGGGTGACAGCAGCGCGCCCATTACCGTGCCCAGGGTCAGACTCCGTGCGATCAAGCTGCGTTCCCAGCCAAACTCCTGTTCCAACGGCACCACGAAGAGCCCAAAGGTGGGATTCACCGAGAAGGTGACCATGTTGGAAGTAAACACCACCCCGGCCACAATCCAGCCGTAATACAATGTATTGCGCAGCCGTTCCGCCAAAAGATGGCGCATGGGTTCTTCCTTCCATAGTGGCGATTGAGGCTCCCTCCGGGTGCGGGGGGGCTAGGGGGATCGGGAATGGGGTTCAGCGGAGGCTCCGCCTGCAATGCGCCGCCTTCTGTTGTTGCCTAAACTCGCAGCGGGTGCAAGGGCCAATCGTCGGAGAGCCGGGCCAGCAGCCTCTCCCCCCAGCGGAGTGCCGCTAAGGAATCCCTGGAGCGCCGTGCTGGGGAGGCCGCACTGAGGCCAGGGTAAGGGAATTGTTTGGCGAGGAAAACTTGCATCCCTGGGAGGGGGCGCTGTAGGCTGACAGGGTCCTTGCGCAACTCTGAGCGCTGACGGGGGTGCCGCATGAGCCGCGGATGCGGACTTTTTCCCCGTGGGCGTGCCGCGCCGGAAGTGCTCCCGTGCGTTTCCGAAGGGTATGGAGTCAGGCGGTAGTGAAATGCGGTATCCGAGTGCGCCTCAGAGGCGCCAAAACAAAATTTTGAAGCAGGAGTCCCCTTGAAACGGATTCAAATTCCTTTGCTGATCATTCTGGCATTGCTGGCATTGGATCAGGCGAGCAAAATCTGGGTGCGGAAGACGATTCCGTTGTTCAAGAGTTCGAATCTGATCCCCTCGTTCATAGACCTGACCCATGTTGAAAATCCCGGGGTGAGTTTTAGCCTGCTGGGGGATGCCCCGGACGCCGTGCGGGTTCCGCTGCTGGCGGGAATTTCCCTTGCCGCAGTGGCCTTTCTCAGCTGGTATTGGATTCGGAACCGTTCCGAATTGGGACCCTGGCTGGAAGCGGCCTTTGTTTTGATTCTTCCCGGGGCGGCGGGAAACCTGATTGACCGGGTGTTGCAGGGTACGGTGACGGATTTCTTTCACTTCCGTTTCGGCGAGACCAGTTTTTTTGTGAACAATCTGGCGGATATCTACATAAGTTTAGGGGTGGTGTCTTACATGATTGGATCCATCCGGATTCACCGGGATGAACGGATGCGCAATGGAGGATCGGGGGGAGGAACTTGAAATGCGCGCCGATGTCGTGGGGACGGCCCAGGCGTCGGCGCGAAAGGGTCCGGTTCAGGGCTTCTTGATGCCCAAATACCGTGAGGAGTCCCCCATGTACACCAATAGCAGCAGATGCTGACCGCTGTCGGTGGCGTTCACCAGTTTTCGAAACTCACGCACGTTGGCAACAGGCGTCCGGTTGGCTTCCACGATCAACATTCCCTGGCGCAACCCGGCATCGGCCGCGGGGCCCTCATCGGCGACATCGGTAATCAACACCCCTTTGAGTCCGTTGTACCCCAGGCGTCCGGCACGATCGGCGGTAAGGGTTTCCATATGCATACCCAGGGTGTCATCCCCCGCTTCCGGGCGGCCCGGAGCCGGGGGGCTGCCCGGTTCCGCTCCCCGGATCGCCGTGCGCATATCGCCCGGTTGCTCGTCCACATCTATGCTCAGGGTGATCTGTTTTCCATTGCGCAGGATCAGGGCGGGCGCTTTTTTGCCCGGTTTCACGGAGGCCACCACGTTGCGGAGTTCATTGGGGGTGCTTACCGGTTTGTCATTGAATCGCAGCACCACATCACCCCGTTGAATGCCGGATTTCCCGGCAGGAGAACCCGATCCCACCCGGGAGATGAGCACGCCTTCGTTTTTCTTGACGCCCAGCGCCTGGGCCAGATCCGGGCCGATTTCTTGAATTTCCACACCCAGATATCCACGCACCACCCGCCCGAAATCTATCAACTCGGTCATAATCTGACGGGCCATATTGATGGGAATTGAAAATCCAATACCCATGTTGCCCCCGGAGCGGCTGAAAATGGCCGTGTTTACTCCCACAATCTCCCCATTCAGGTTCACCATGGGGCCACCGCTATTGCCGGGATTGATGGACGCATCCGTTTGAATAAAGTCCTCGTAATCCGTCACCCCCACCGCGGAACGCCCCTTGGCGCTCACGATACCCTGGGTCACCGTTTGTTCCAGTCCAAAGGGATTGCCGATGGCCATGACGGTTTCCCCGACTTCCAGATCATCGGAATTGCCCAGAGTCGCCACCGGCAGACCGCTGGTTTTCACCTGAATTACAGCCAGGTCCGTTGCGGGATCGGCGCCCAGGAGTGTCGCCTCCATTTCCCGGCCATCCTTGGTTTTCACGATGATTTTTTCCGCGCCCTCCACGACATGGTTGTTCGTAAGAATGTAGCCCCGTTTGTCCACGATGGTTCCAGAGCCCAGGCCGCGTTGTTTGGGGGCGTGGGGCAGGCGCGGGGCAAAGAACTTGCGAAAGAATTCATCGTCAAAGGGACTCGAATCGCCCTCGCCGCCGCTGTTGGCATCGCGGACGGTTTTTTCCACGGCAATATGCACCACGGAGGGACTGACGCGCTTTACAATATGCGCCCGGGCCTTGGATTGGTGCCGAAGCACTTCAATCTCTTTGTTGATCTGCTCTTCGGATTGGGCGTACACCGCGGTTGCGGTGAACAGCAGCAGGGACAAGAACAGCATTCCCGCCCGGCGCGGCAGGTGCTTTTCCATCAAAATCAATGGGGTGAATAGGAGGCGCATGGGGTGCTCATCGGAGGAGGTGGCTATTAAGAGTGGTTTGGAGCCGAGGCTGCCAAGCTTGAGGTTACCACAGAGGGCTGTCAAAGAAGCGAACCGAGCGATCCAGCGGCTCGAACGCCTCTCTGTCCTTGCGGCCCGGGGAACCGCGTTCACCGGGTCAGGAAGCCGGTTGCAATCAGTTATAAAGTATAGATGCCGCATGAGGCTGATTCGTTCAATAAGTGCAATTTTACTTTGTCTCGTCCGGGAACACAAATCCTGCCCTCCCGGGGCTCAGAGGGTTCAAACTCACTGGGGGCGGCCGGACAATGGCGGCTCCCGCAGTGTCTGGATTTCGTGTGAAGAACGCACCGCATGGCGCGGGTGAAGACTACCCCTGCGCGGAAGGGTGGGAAATGGTAAAATCGTCAGGTCGGTCCGGAGGGTGGATTCCGGCGCCGAAGGGAGACTCCAGCGCGAGTCTGTTGCCAGCACCCCTCCTCAACTCACTTCTTTAAAAGCTTCTTGGCTTTGTCCTTGAGGTCCTGTTTCAAATCTTCCTTGACGCTGGTTTTGGAATCGGCCAAGCGGGCGGATAATTCGGATTGAGCGCTCTTGATTTCATTCCGGATGGTTTCCGCTCCCTTTTGAAGGGTTTCACGCCCCTCATTAACAATTTTCAAAGCCTGGGCGCGTTTGGCCTCCGTGACCGCGTGCACCTTGGCCCGGGCCCGCTCCTGGGCGTCCTTCATCTTTTTTCCGGCCATGTCCCGCAGACGCTGAGAAAATTTATCGTCCAGATCGGTGCTGACATCAAAATCCAGGTGATCCATGGGACCGCGCAGGGATGCTTCCAGGGAGAGCGCTTGGATTCCGGAGAAAAAGCTTTTTAGCTCCTTGGCCAGGGTGGTAGAGGCCTTTTCGCCCTCCTCGAAGCGGAACACCAGATCCTTGGCCTCCAGTCTCATTTTGGCCGCGAGAACGTCCTGTTCCAGGCGGAGTGCCATGGTCATGTTCGCGTTGGGACTGCGGAAGGAGGCGGGCAGGGGTCCGCTCTTGCCTGCGGGTGCCAGCTTGACCTCCCCCAGACTCATCCCGGTTCCGGTAATCGTTACCTCGTCCAGAGGCTTGGCGCGGTAGTCCATCAGCGCGTCCACCTTCCAGGCCTTGCCGTTGGCCTCCTTGCGCAGGTTGGCCTGAAACGTGGTGGGCTTTCCATACAGGGTTGGACTGGTGGTGAGCCCTTGCAAATTGGCATCGTAAAGGAAGTCCGTCTCGCCGGTCTCGCCGATCAGGGCTCCGGAAAGCGCGGCTTTGCGCACCAGGAATCCCGGCAGCACCGGTGAGGTGAGCGGAAACAGGATCGTGCGCCCCATTCCGCGCTTGGGGGGTGGGTCCTTTTGTTCCACGCGGCCCAGCACGGATCGTCCCTGGGCAATATATCCCATCACCTCATCGAATCGGGACAACACGGCGCGGCCGAAGAGGACGCGGCCGATTTCTTTTTTATCCATGCCCTTGAGCGCTATCAGGCCCCGGACCTCCTCCAGGTCTTTTTTGCGCAGTTCCTCTGCCGTTTGAAAAGCGGTTTGCGCCTCCTGCAGACCTTGGGAACCCTGGGTCTGGAGCTGTTCGGCATCGGATTGCAGGGTCTTGAGATCCTTGGAGAGGGATTGCAGGGTGGCGACGGCCGCCTGGGCTTCCTTGGGGTTTTTGTAATTGACGGTCTTGAGGGTGGCCGAATCGGCCTTTAGCTTGCGGGCGCGTTCACTCAGTCTGGCCTTGCCCACTTCGGCTTGAAAGCCCTCCTTGCGTTCTTTGGCGATGCGGGCCGCTTCATCGTAGGCCTTGAGGGAGGCGGGTTCCCCTCTGAGCAAATCTTCGGAGACCCCCGTCTCTCCCGCCAGCAGGGCGGGGTTGAAGGCCGGGAGCTTCCCCCCCAGGGTGCGGGCGCTTTCCTTCCACTTCTTTGTGGTGTCTTCAGGCGGATCCTGACGATCCTTGGCCTCCGGAGCGCTCTTGGCCGCCTTGGGGTCAGGGAGCTCCTCCTTGGGTCCCTTGGGGGCCAGCGCCAGGTTCTTCAGACTCATTTCGTCAATGACCAGTTTGCCCGCGAACAGGGGCATGCCCTCCAAACGGAAGATGGCCGGGCCACTGTTCACCACGGGGGGGCCACCCTGGGCGCGGGCAATATTGAGGCCCCTCATGTCGCCCTGCATTTTCAGCAGCGAGACCCCCAGGTCATCAATTCGCACGTCCGACTTGAACAGCCGGGTCAGCCCGCGTTCGGCCAGGGCTTCCACCATGCCGCTGGCGCCGAGCCAATAAATGCCGCCGCCAAGCAGCAGCACCACGGCTAATACAATCAGTGCAGATTTTCTGAGCATCACCAGAACCCGAATTGACTGACGCGTTCGTACCAACCGTAAAATTTCGAGCCCTGAAAGAGTTGCACGACGCGGAGTTTTTCCATCCAGGGTTGCACGCGTTCCCGGAAGGCCACCACGCCTACCCTCAGACCGAAAAACAGCGGTAAAAATAGAACGACCATCACCACCATCGCCCCCATCACCAGGGTGTTGTTGAAACGGGAGAGCATCAGGAAGCTGTTGTTGAACCCTGTCGTATACACTCCGTGCAGAGACTCCAGCGACAGGGCCCAGTTCCCCAGACTGTCCAGCCAGGGGTCAAGCAGAAAGGCGGTAAGCTTAGCCAGCAGTGCCCCCGCAAAAGCCATGGAGATATTGACGTTCAGCAGCACAATCAAAAACAACAGCCCAATGGCCTGAAGCGGCCAGCCAGGAATTAAGCCGAGGGCAAAACCCAGCGTGAACCCCGCCGCGATCTGATTGGGTGTGGCCCCGTCCTTGAGCACCTTGATGAAGGTGCCGATGATTTTCATCCAGAACATCGTGAGGCCTCGGAACAGTTAGGGTGATGCTGAGTTCGGGTAACGCACCGGAGGACCCCATGGCGTCCGGAATTTTCTCCGGGGAACCCGCGGGTCCACCGCTCCGCCCGTGGGGGAGTGTCGAAACCATAGCTGGGCGGAAACCGGGCTTATCCTACAACACCTGGGGGTGGAAAACAAAAGGGACAGCAGGAAGATGCGGAAAGCGTTTGCGTACCGGTAACCGCAAATATGAGAACAGGGGTATTCCGCGGGTGGGGGCCGTTGACCCCCACCCAGGCGATACCCCGGTGAATACAAAACTCGGAACCTGACCCCACACCCGGGTGAGGCCACCCTGAAGCGATTACACCTCGCGGCGCAGCATCCGATCCAGGGAGAGAATGCCCCCGCCATTGGTAGCCAGCACAAAGGCTGCCGCCACCATCAAGAATTCCAAACGTGCGCCCATCAGCCCTCTCATTTGAGCGATGGTCACGGTGGCCACGATGAACTCCACCGTGAACACCACCCCCCAATAGCGCGTAAACAGACCCAGCAGCAGCAGCACCCCGCCCGCCAGTTCCATCAGCGATACCACCGGACCCAGAATCTCGGGAATGGGGAAGCCCATACTGCCCAGTCCGCTCACAAAAAATCCTCCCAGAAACACCTTTTGGTATCCGGCCAAAGCCAGGATGGCACCCAGCAGTATCCGCGAAAGCGCCAGCCCTGTGCCCGACAAGCGGGACAACATCATTACCAATTCTTTCATGGCGGTATTCACTCCCCAAAGGATGATAGGCGAACCGGGGGGGAATCCCGCGCCCGCCGAAGAAACCATGCCGCCAAACGCAGTAGGACATGGAATACCCTCACACCCCGCCTTTATGTATCCCCACGGGTGCACCTCACCGTCAGGATTCCACAACCTCACCCGGCATTCAACCGAAGCCGTTCAAGGCTTCGTATGGGGCGTCCAACCGAGGATCGCCTCCAGCACTCCCTGGGCAATGCGGACAGGCCGTTCGCCCATGCCCTGGGCATTGGCCGGATCCGCCGTGGGGTCCACTTCCACCACTTTGGCGCCTTTGGCCACTTTTAATCCGGAATAGGCCAAACCCCGCAAGACCCCGCCAATTTCCGCATGCAGCGGGAGGTCGTTGATGTAGCCCACCACCTGGCCCAGAGAGACCGGCGCCAGGATTTCCTGTTCCGTACGAAACGTTCCGGCCTCCGGTGCGTAGATATAACGTTGCGCCCCAAAGCCCCGTACCGTCCTGTGTTTTCCGGTGTAGGCTTCACTCTGGCCCCGGGCGATCACCCGGCCCAGGTTGGGCCCCCAATTGGTCTCGATCACGGCATGGACGTGAACCCCGGCTTCGAAGCCCGGACCCAGCCCGATTACCAAGGGTGCCAGGGACAATTGATTCGGAGCCGTGTGTCGCTTGCGCATGCGCGCATCCACGAGCACGTCCACTGGAAACGGGGGCGGCGCATCCAGATCCGCCACCCAAAGGGGAATTTCAAGGGGTCGCTCCCAACAGGCGTTCACAGCGTCCTCCGTTTCGCAGCGCACGGCCTGTAGCCCCTCCAGTTGCGCCAGTCCCTCATGCACCGCAGGGGCAAACGCCATCAGACGGCGAATGACTCCGGGATTCGCGGATTCCACCAAGATCGGGCGCAATCCCTCGCGTTTCAGCCGGTGCGCCACCGCCGAGCCTATGTCATTGGCGGATTTGATGAGAACAAGGGCGGGGAGTTTCATGCACACCTCGGAGGAGCCCTGCCCAATCCTCGGGCGCTGGGTTTGGGGCCAGGAGCAGTTTGCGCTATAACCGCTTTGCACGGGTTGTTGAAAACGTATCAGCAAGATTCCCGGATGCAAACCACCCTCCCTACGGGTCCGAAAGGGTGCCGGCGGCTGCAGTTCGGGCCTCACCCATTCCGCCGTTCAGGAATTGCGCGCATGAACATCCACACCGAAATTCGCTGGCATCAGGAACCCGAGGCCGCCGATCTGGACCGCGCCCTTCTGGAAACCGGGGTTGCGGCCCTGGTGAAAGGGTGCGAACAGGGTTGGCATCACGGAGCACAGGTCGCCGTTGGACGCCATGGCCGCCTGGTGGTGGAATACGCCGTGGGAGAGTCTTCACCCGGGCATCCCATGGGCGTGGACTCACTCACGGCCTGGTTTTCCGCCAGCAAACCCGTGGTGGCGATGGCCTTGGCCCTGCTGTATGACCGGGGCTTGCTGGATCTGGACGATCCGGTGGTGCGCTATATTCCCGGCTTTACCCAGGGCAAGGAATCCTGCACCTTGCGCCATGTGCTGACCCACACGGGTGGATTTCCCAATGCGCTAAAAGAGACGGATCTGGAGTGGGAGGAGGCCCTGCGTCGAATCTGCGCGCATCCTGCGGAATACGTCCCG
>Ga0224495_10001473_pt1 | contig 16511 bp, 15 predicted proteins | sample SF_Jul11_sed_USG_FD_168128 | JGI IMG/M metagenome (GOLD analysis project Ga0224495, IMG submission 168128) | Sediment microbial communities from San Francisco Bay, California, United States - SF_Jul11_sed_USGS_4_1 | ecosystem: Environmental > Aquatic > Marine > Sediment | place: USA: California... | reverse complement strand
TTTGCCGAAGCCAGTATATTATTTGCCGATATTGTGGGTTTTACGGAAATTGCCGCCCGATTCAGTCCAAACGATGTTGTGGGACTTTTAAACAAATATTTTACAAAGTTTGACGAGATTATGGAAAAATATGGAATAGAAAAAATTAAAACCATTGGCGATGCCTATATGGCCGCCTCCGGAATTCCAGAACCATGCAACGACCATGCTGAAAAACTTATGAACTTTGCCATTGAAATTCTGGAGCAAACTGCTGTAATTTCAAACAAAACCGGTATCGCCATTGACCTGCGAATTGGAATAAACAGCGGACCTGTAACGGCAGGCGTTATTGGAACGAAAAAATTTATCTATGATCTTTGGGGAGATGCCGTCAATCTTGCCTCCCGTATGGAAATGCACGGAGTTCCCGGCAAAATACAGGTTACACCGGACACCTATATGCTATTGAAAGACAAATACAGCTTTGAGCATCGCGGAACAATTGACGTAAAAGGAAAGGGACAATTAAATGTTTACTTGTTTTCCGGGAAAAAAGACAATTACACATATTCAAACGGCGTCGCTTGAATGTTTCAAAGTTTTCAGAAAACCAGTATAACCGGTTTTTCACTCCTGAAATTGTCATTTTCTGATTACTCATTAAAAAAATAGTCCTTTATTCACGGCCTGTTTATTTTGTCATTGAAGGCATAGAGCATTTATTAATTATAATGCCTGCATATGACCCTATATCGAAAACTGCTCATCCTTGTGTTAAGTCTTACCGTATTGCCGATGATTGTCATCGGGTATTTCAGTTATTCCACCGCTGAAAAATCGCTGAAATCGGAGATTTTAAAAAAGCTGGAAAGTATCGCCGATCTAAAGGTGCAAAAAATAGAAGCTTTTTTAAAAGAACGGTCGGGCGATGCGTTTGTTGTATCGCAATCTGATCTTTTAGACGAATATTTTAACCAGTTAGAAATTTTCTTTAACGAGAAAAACAATTTACGCTTTCAACAGGCCCGAATCAAATTAAATACGTTTCTGAAATTATACCCCGAAGCCTATGGATACCGCGATATCATGCTGGTAAACCCGCAAGGCGTTATTATTTACACTTCAAATCTGGCTCATTATCAAATTGAATTTCAAAAGCGTATGTCAGATCACTTCCAGGATTTATTTGAAAAATGCAAAAAAGAAATTGCCTATTCGGACATTTATCTGGAAAATAACGTACCAGGAAAATTTTTAATGACGGTGGCGGCTCCCGTAATGAATGCCCGGGGAGGTTTTCTGGGAGAAATATTTTTTGAAATTGACATGAGCGTCATCTATGACCTTCTGAATAATAAAACCGGGCTGGGAAATACCGGCGAAACCCTGATCGCCAAAAAAACCAGCGAAGGAGCATTATTTTTAACTCCGGTTTTCCATGACCCGGATGCGGCTTTAAAACGTACGGTTAAATTCGGATCGGGGCTGCCGATTATAAATGCCGTTGAGGGGAAAACCGGTTCCGGAATTGCCTTTGATTATAACGGAGACAAGGTCATTGCCGCCTGGAGACCCATTCCCTTAACAAACTGGGGCATGGTTGCTAAAATGGACATTTCGGAGGCTTTTCATCCGATTGAGGTAATGCAAAATCGTATTTTATTAATATTTTTATTTTCTATCAGTATCTGCATTTTTCTTGTTTTACAGATTACCGATGCCATTGCAACGCCCATTAGCAATTTAACGCAAACAACTCAAAAAGTAATGACCGGCGATCTTGACGCAAGGGCAGAGATTTTATCAAACGATGAAGTTGGCAAGCTGGCGGAAAATTTTAACAGCATGGTGGAGAAACTGACCAATGCCAATACATCTTTAAACGAGGCGCAAAAAATAGCGCATTTGGGAAGCTGGGAATTTAATTCTTTAAACAATACCCTCGTCTGGTCTATTGAAATGTATAAAATCCTGGAAATCGATTCAGAGACGAAACCATCTCTTGAAATTTTACAAGCGATAGCTCATCCGGAAGACCGGGAGTTTGTAAAAATCATTCACGAAGATTCCCGAGAACAGCATTTGCCATTTTCCATTCATTACCGTTTACAATTATCCGGCGACAAAATCAAATATATAGATGAAGAATGTATTACTTTTTTTGACGATCACGGAAAGCCTCTTCGTAGCGTAGGCACCGTTCACGACATGACCCCTCAAAAAGAAGCGGAACTGGAGATCACAAAACTAAACAGGGAACTGGAAAGCCGGGTAGCGCAAAGAACCGCGCAGCTTGAAACCGCCAATAAAGAACTCGAGGCCTTCAGCTATTCTGTTTCTCACGATCTCCGGGCGCCTTTGCGCAGCATTACCGGATTTGCCGAATTGTTGAAAAAAAACATCTATGATTCCATTGATGAAAAAAGCCGTCATTACATTAACGTAATATCAGAATCCACAATACAGATGGGGCAATTAATTGATGACATTTTGTCTTTTTCGCGGATGGCCAGAACTGAACTGATGGAAAGCGTTATTGATTTTTCCATTCTGGTGAAAAATTCTGTAAAGACTCTTGACAACGAGATCAGGGGCAGAAATATTATCTGGAAAATAAACCCCATGCCGTCGGCAAAAGGAGATATAAATCTTTTGCAACTGGTGATGAACAACCTGATATCCAACGCGGTCAAATTTACGCAAAAACAAAAAGAAGCGGAAATTGAAATTGGCTCAAAGGAAGACAATAACGAAACCATTTATTACATTAAAGACAATGGCGCTGGTTTTGACATGAATTATTCAAACAAGCTGTTTGGAATTTTCCAGCGTCTGCACCGCCAGGAAGAATTTCCCGGAACAGGCGTTGGCTTGGCAAATGTTCAAAGGATAATCCAGAGGCATGGGGGTCGTATCTGGGCTAAGAGCAGCCCGGGAAAAGGAGCGACATTTTATTTTACGTTACCTGAAAATGAAAGGAGTGTACAATGATTGAATTAAAGCCAATACTGCTTGTAGAAGACAACCCCAATGACGAAGAACTGACCCTTTCCGGACTTGCAGAATACAATCTTGCCAATGACGTGCAAATTGTCCACGATGGAGAAGAGGCTCTGGATTATCTTTTTAAAAAGAACAAATACGCAAAAAGGCAAAATGGAAACCCGGCGGTTATCTTGCTGGATTTAAAACTGCCCAAAGTAGATGGTCTGGAGGTCTTAAGAGCCATCCGTTCCGAAGAAAAACTAAAGCTCATACCGGTTGTGATTTTAACGTCTTCCCGTGAAGAATCAGACAAACTGGAAAGTTACCGGCATGCAGTAAATGCATATGTGGTAAAACCGGTAAACTTTCATGAATTTATCAATGCCATTAAAGGACTTGGCTTTTTTTGGGGCATCATTAACGAACCTCCGCCAGGAAGTATACGCAAAGCCTGAGACATCGCTAAAATGCGAGAGATGAGTGCGGCACACACGCCCTTCGGCAGGCTCAGGGCGGGGTTGCGCCGCAGGGGCAGTAAATAATGTCGGGGTTGATGGAGGACGGGGCGAAGCCTCGGCCGGAATCAAGGGGCAGGCTTGCCCCTTCACAAAAGCCAATGACTTCAGCAGTATTGCTCGACATTTCATGTTCGAAAATTATGATGTCGCATGGCGCTTCGCATCTTGAATCTCGAAGATAACCCAAACGATACCGAATTGACCCTCGCCGAATTATCCAGAGAGTGGCCTGACGCCGGGATTAACCGGGTAGAAACCCGCAAAGAATTTGAAGAAGCGCTTCAAAATACCAACATTGACCTGATTCTGGCCGACTACAACCTGCCCGACTTTGACGGCCTTTCGGCGCTTGAAATAGCCCGGCAACGTTATCCCGAAATCCCTTTTGTATTTTTAACCGGCGCCATGGGAGAAGAAAGCGCTATTGAAACCCTGAAGAAAGGCGCCACAGATTTTGTTATCAAAGGACGCTTGTTTCGCCTGATACCCGCCATTCGCCGCGCGTTGGCCGAAGCCGAAAAACACAAAAAACAAAAAGAAACCGAAAAAAAAATAAAACTGGAAATGGAAATCACCCATCACCTTCTAATGATTGCCGAAAGCACATCGCAAATTACTGATATTGACAAGTTGTTAAAGCAGATTGTTTCATGCGGGCATGAAATTATGAAATACGACTATTCCCTGATTTATCTGCTTCATAAAGAATCGGGGGATTTTAATCCAACGGAACAATATGGGCTCACACCGGATATGGCTGCCAAATTTTTCGAGGATAATTTAAACAATATTGCCAACTGCCTGCGCGATTGCATTGACAGAAAAGAACCCCTGATTATGAACTGCCCTGAATTATCGCTTGTGGCATCCCGCGTATTTGCAAATCCGGAAGAGTTAAAAACTTCGATTGTTTTCCACCTTGTCAGCCGCAGCGAAACGCTGGGTATGCTTGTTGCATTTTTTAAGGAAAACAAAGAATTCTCCGAACGCGATAAAAAAATTATGCTTGGGGTGGCACATCAAACAAGTCTCGCGCTGCATCAAGCCCGCCTGTATCAGGATTCCCTGAAACGGGCAACGGAACTTTCTACCCGCGTTCAAACAATACAAATTATGAATGAAATTGACAAGAGCATTCTTTCGTCTCTCGACGCCGGAGAAATTCTGGAAACCGTAACCCGATTAATCTCGAATTTAATACCCTGTGACCGGGCCATCGTTGCTTTTGTAGACAGAGCAAAAAAAGTTTTTGTACATGCCGCCGGATTTGGAGTAAACTTTATGTCGAAAGGAACGCTTATCCCGTTTGCCAATACCAACGCTACCGAAATTATTGAAACCGGAAAAGCGCAATACATCACCAATCTTGCCGATGAACCACATCGCCTACCGCTTGAAGAAAACCTGTTTCAAGAAGGATACAGGTCGCATACCCGTGTTCCGCTATACATAAAAAATAAAATTGCGGCTATTTTGATTATTGGCTCAAAATCGCCTTCGGCCTTTACCCCCGAGGATCTATCCATTATTGAAAAACTTTCCGCACAGGTCGGGGTAGCGCTTCAAAACTCATCCCTGTTAACCGATCTTGAAGAGCTTTTTCTGGGCATTATTAAATCTCTTTCTGCAGCCATTGACGCCAAATCGCACTGGACCGCTGGACATTCGGCCAATGTCACCCGATATGCCCTGCTGGCGGGTCAAAAGATGTCTTTGGAAAAAGAAGACTTGAAACACCTCGAGATTGGCAGTCTGTTGCATGACATTGGAAAGCTGGGTACTTACGAAGCCATTCTCGACAAACCAGGAAAGCTATCCAGAGAGGAATACGACATCGTAAAACAGCACCCTGAAAAGGGAGCTGAAATATTGTCCCCTATTTTGCAATTGAGAGATGTTATCCCGGCCATAAAACACCATCATGAGTTTTTCAACGGCCAGGGTTATCCGGATGGCTTAAAAGGAAATGAAATACCTTTAATCGCCAGAATTGTATGCATTGCCGACAGCATAGACGCCATGAGCTGCGACAGGCCATATAGAAAAGCCATATCCAAAAATGAAATTATTCAAGAATTAAAACAACAGTCGGGATTTCAGTTTGATCCTGATATTGCAAAAATATTTCTTGAATTTTATAAAGAACTTTAAACAATGTTCCTTCTCGCATGTGAAAAATATCTGAGGGGATCTCCGGAATTTTCACAAAAAGTTATTCACAAAAAGACTTTGCAAAAAAAAATGGTCTAATAAAAAAAAATGAGGGTCAAATGAATTTAAAAAATTTTATATACGTATTGATAATCGGATTTATTTTCCAGTGCAGCGGCGACAACAGTACGTGGATATGGAAAATTAACGGAAAAAAATATACGGTTAATAATTTTGATGATGCCTACGAAAATTATATCACTTTGATGGCTCAGCAATTACAATTATCCCCGGAGCAATTAAAATCTATGGTCAAGAATCCCGAAAAAAGCGGGCTTCCGGAAGAAAATATTGAAATGTTAAAACGATTATCCAAAGACAACTTTCCAGATCAATATAAACAGTTATTATTGCTGAATACAGAAGCCGAAAAAAAAGGTTTTTTAAAAAAGAAGGAAATCAAGAGCAGACTGCGTTTTATAGAACAATTTTATATTGCAAATTTATATTTGACGGAAAAATCCGACGCAAAAAATATCGAAATCTCCGATGAAGAAGCCCTCAAGGCATGGGAGATGATCCGCAATTCCAATCCACAGGCAAGGGGCATTCCCCTCGACAAAGGCCTTGCGGCAACAAAACAAAGACTTGCCATGAAAAAAGGTTTTGAAAAACAGCAGGAGTTTCTAAAAGATATTCTTGATACAAATCCTGTTCAGGCAAACCCGGATTTTAAATTGCGAGATTACGTGAAAAGTGAAATGGAAAAAGAAGATCAGGCAGGCGATCAAAAAGATTCCAAAGAAAAAAAATAATCCAGCTCCATGCACGTTTCAGATAGCCCGGTTTTCCCGGGCTTATCGGAAACCCTTTCCATGTTTCGAGTCTTTCATAATTTCACTATAATATGAGTTTACTTTTTCCTTAATTGCCGAGTCCATGGAAATTACATCTGGCCATTGACGTTTAAAACCTTCTTCGGGCATCTTTTTCGTGCCATCTATTCCCATTTTCGTGTGAAATGCAAACTCGGAAGACGCATGATCCAAAATATCGGTGGGTCCTTTTGAAAATATAATATCCCGTTGAGGATCAATATTGGCAAGGGCATACCACCAGACTTCCTGTGCATTTTGAATATCAATAAAGTCATCCACAACCACAATTATTTTTGTTAGCGCCATTAACCCCAGCCCCCAGATGCCGTGCATTACCTTCATGGCCTGTCCAGGATATTCTTTTTTAATTTTTACAAATATCAGGTTATGAAATGTTCCTTCGGGCGGCATGTGGAAATCTGTTATTTCCGGAATGAGTATGCGAGTTATAGCGATAAAAATGCGCTCGGTTGCAAACCCCATCCAGGCATCTTCCATTGGCGGAATTCCGACGATAGTTGTCGGATATACGGCATTTTTCCGGTGCGTAATTGCCGTCACATGAAATACCGGGTAATAGTCCGCAAGAGAATAAAAGCCGGTATGATCCCCAAACATTCCCTCCAGCTTGAGCTCTTCGGAAGTATCCACAAATCCCTCAAGAATAAAATCGGCTTCCGCCGGAACCAGCAAATCGCTTTGAGTTGCCTTCACCAGTTCTATATTTTTCCTTCTCAGAAACCCCGAAAAAATATATTCGCTGATCTCCGGTGGTAATGGAGCCGAGGCTGAATAGATGCTGGCAGGGTCGCCGCCTATTGCGACAGCAACCGGCATTCTGCTGATATTTTTTTCCTTATACATTTTGTAATGTTTAGCCCCGCCCTTATGCAAATGCCAGTGCATTCCAGTAGAAGTTTTGTCGTATTTTTGCAGACGGTACATACCGATGTTTTGAATTCCGGTTTCCGGGTTTTTGGTGATTACCATGGGCAGAGTGATAAATGGCCCGGCATCTTTGGGCCAGCAGGTGACTACCGGAATGAGATCCAGATTCACTTCCTCATTGTTCAGAATAACTTCCTGGCATGGAGCTTTTTTTACTGTTTTTGGAGGATATTTGGCAATCTCCATTAACTTGGGCAAAATATCAAATTTATCGGAAAACTTTTCTGGTTTTTTAAATTTCATCAAGTCCATGATCCGGTCGCCAATTTCATTTAAATCATTTACTCCAAGAGAAAGCTCCATGCGCCTTTTGGATCCAAACATATTTATCAAAAGGGGGAAAGGGCTGTTTTTTACATTATGAAATAAAATAGCCTCCCGTCCTTCTTTGACCGCCCTGTCTGCAATTTCTGTAATCTCCAGACAGGGATCAACTTCCCGTTTTATTTCAAGAAGTTCCCCCGCCTCTCTTAAAATATCCATAAACTCACGCAAATTATCAGCTACTTCCATTTTTTTGTCTTTGGACATTTTCTTTCTCCTGATTCCATTTAATGCTAAACTTTGCTTTTTAAGTAATACGGCAAGAAGAAATGGGAGATATTCCTAATGGCTAGACCGGAACTCGAAATTCAATCAGAATGATTTAGACTGACTCAGTTTGGGTGAAAATTTTTGGTTTCGGCTCAGGCTCACATGCAAAACAGGCTTCCATTATGGCTCATTTCCCCTCAAAGGAAATTCAAGCAGAAGTATTCACGATTCGAAAAGTGAAACCATCTGATTTGAAAAATATTGTTGAAATTGAAAATAAAAGTTTTAACGCCTATCCTCTGAAATATAAAAACTTTTGGTATTTAATGAAGCATGCGAATTGCGATTTTATTGTAGTTGAAGTGGGTTCTCGCATTGTCGGCTATGCCATAACCCTTTACAAAAAAAATATTTCAACCGCCAGAATTTATTCGATTGCCGTAGATCCTGATTTTCGAAACAGGAGTTTTGGAGATACGCTTCTGGTTAAACTACAAGATCTTGCTGTTTATCGAAAATGCAATGGTATAAGACTGGAGGTAGATTCGGTTAATTTGTCTGCCATTCGTTTTTATGAAAAAAATGGTTTTCAACGAAACGGCGAAATGCTTCACTATTATGGACACAATAAGCATGCCCTCAGGTTTTTCCGGAAGCTCCCTTGAAAAATTTAAATGAAGGAATTTTGATCTTCCATAAAATATCCGTTGTTCGAATAATGTACAGAGATATCCCGAAAACAAAAACAACAATATTGCCGATCCAGGCTGATAAAACAGGACCAAGCGAAGTATGAACTCCAATGGCGTCTGCAGATAAATAAAATGAAAAATACACAAAGATCAAAATAATGGCCTGGCCAAATCCGGCTCCTTTTCCACTACGCTTGTTAATTATGCCCAAAGGAAAGCCACAAAGTATCAGGATCAATGCTGCAAAGGGTAAGGCAGTACGCTTGTAAAATTCTGTTTTTATATGAATTATCGCATCCTTGTTTGCAACCGTGTCTTCAAGAGCATCCATTTTATCGAGCAATTGAGTTACAGTCATTTCAAAAATTGAAATTTCTGCTTTTGCGGATTCCAGTCGTGAAAAATTTTCCCTCATATTGATATCCATATAACCATCGTCCTTGAAATCTATTTTTTCAAATCCCTTGCTGCCAGAATCGGGAATATATATAAATCCATTGTACAGTCTGAGAGCCCTAACTTGCTCACCCCCCGAATTATTTTCCCTGTTTTCGATATTTTTTAAAATTTTTTCGCCCCGTTCGGCAAAAACAAGTTCGGTAAGCTTGTTTGTACCTCCCTTGTTTTCTACCTTTCGGATTTGAATCCCCTTTAATATGGTGGTTTTCTCTATATTATCCGTAGTAATGGAATCAACATAAATATGACGAGCGCCACTTTTTTGTTCATCCAGCGCGGTAAATTGCCCTGCTTCAATCAAGGCAGTAGGATTATAATTTGCAATCCTGTCTCCCATAACGCCTACCATCCTCATGCAATAGGGAACTACATCCATTTGATACCAAAGAAGAATACCGGCCATAATAAATCCAAAAACAAGGTAGGGTCGAAATATCCTGAAATATGCAATACCTCCTGCACGCATTACAATAATTTCCTGATCCGTATTTAAAGCTCCAATGGTCAAAATAATCGCCAGCAAAGCAGACATGGGAATAGTCATTCCCAGCGTCCAACCCATCGAGAACAAAGACAATTTCATTAGCATGCCAGCCTCTATTCCTTTTTCAAGAGCAGCTTGAATAAGCTGCCTTAAATTAAACAAGAGGATAACAAATGAAAAAAATATTTCGCCAATCAAAAAGGGAACTATAAAAGATTTTATCAAATAACGTGTAAGAATTGTAGACTTTAAATAACCTGGAATTCTGGACACTATCGCCCCTGTCGTATATAATAAACAATCGACGAGGCTGTCAGCTCATAAATTTCAATTTTCATGTCTTGAATTTGGAAGGTAAAATCTTTGCCAATCGAATATGTTTTTTCTTCCCTGATATCCGGAGTTAATTTTATAAAATCCAGGTTCTCTTCATAACTTATGGTTATCTTTTTGGAATCTGATTTTTTAAATATCCAGAATTTATACACTACTCTTTGTTCGCCATTACTCAGTCGAAAATCAGAGGTACTGAAAATGGCTTCGCCAATTTTTGCCCTTGCAAAACCCGTATCTGGAGGAGTACGCTTGATGTAGACGCCGCATCCCGTAACAATAAATCCTGCAACGATAACAGATAATATAAATTTTGTATTACGCATAATTACAATAATATAACTCCATCAGCCCACGCAAAGTTAAATCTGGATCTACAATATCGAAAACTTCATGGGTATATCCAAGATCTGAAGCAATCCCCCCAGTTCCCAACACTCTAAAATGAATTTTACCTGCATCGTCGGATTCACTTTTTAACTGCCTGATAATTTCCCTAATCATTCCCCGCCAGCCAAAATAAACTCCGCTTTCCATAGAATCCCTTGTAGATTGCGCCAATACTTTTTTTTTGGGTGAATATGATACATTAAACAACCGCGCTGCTTTTGAAGACAGCGACTCTATACTGGTTTGTATTCCAGGGGCAATCACTCCCCCCAGGTAGCAACGATTTTTGATTAAGCAAAATGTTATGGCTGTACCAATGTCTACAATGATCAAATTATCGCCATAGTACATGATTCCTCCTGCAGCATTCACGAGACGGTCAAATCCAATGGTTGGAAAAGATTGCTTTTCAATTTTATACGGGAATTTCATATCCATGCTGATTTTTTGAACATTTGAAATTCCCATTTTCTCAAATGCTTCCGTTAGTGGAGCATCGATTCCGGGTACAACAGATGAATAAATTACCGCCTGAATTTCCCTGCTTTTCTCTTTTTCAACCCAGGAATTCAGCATCCAGTACCATTCCCACGATGTTCTCGCGCTGTTTGTCGAAATCCGGACGCTGTTTTCCAAAGAACGCTTATTCCACAGCCCAAAAACGCTGTGTGTGTTTCCAACGTCTACGGCGAGGATCATTGCTGTTCTTGTTCACGGGCAGGCAGCTCTTCAATTTTGATCTTTGTGGTTTCTGTCTTGCCTCCGCGTATATATTTTACATCGATAACTGCTCCGACTCCTTTTCTCATTACGGTTGCCTTTAAAACCGAAAATTTGTCTGCCGCTGCGCCATCTACCTCGATAATATAGTCGTATTGCCTTAAACCTGCCTTCATGGCGGGCGACTCAAAGCTAACATCCCGAACAAGCAAGCCTTTCATATTCTGGATACCCAGTTCTTTTGCCATTCGCTCCATCCCCGGATCGTTTGGGTCTACGATAGATACGCCGATATAACCGGGTTTAATTTTTTTCCCTGTTTTTAAATTTTCAACCACTACCTTGACATGATTTATCGGAATGGCAAAACCTATTCCAACAGAGCCTCCGGATTGAGAGTAAATCATTTGATTAATACCAATGACCTCTCCTTTTATATTTAATAATGGGCCGCCTGAGTTTCCGGGATTTATGGCCGCATCCGTTTGAATCCGGTTTATTCCATCAGCCGCATCAATATCCTGCCCTGTCGACGAAATGACCCCGAATGTAAAGGTCGATTCAAGTCCAAATGGATTTCCAATGGCTATACTGAAATCCCCCACACGGATATCATCAGAGTCCCCAAGATAAACCGGTTTCAGATTTCTTTCTCCTTCTATTTTTAAAAGGGCAATATCTGCCACCTGATCGGATCCAATAATTTTTGCGCTGTAACTTTTGCCGCCGTGTACCTTTACCGTAATTTTATCCACGTTGGATACCACATGGTTATTTGTTACAATATAACCATCTTTACTTATTATAAATCCTGAACCAAGCCCCTGTCGTTTTTGCTCCCTTTCCTGGGGTGCTCCAAAATATTTTCTGAAAACCGGATCGTTAAAAAATGGATTCATTTGCATTTTTACTACCTGTTCGGTTTCAATTCTCACTACGGATGAAGCATTTGCCTTATAAATTTCGCGCAATGCTTCCTGAATATCTATGGCGCTTCCAATTGCTTTGGATTTTAATAACGGGTTTTCTTCCTGGGCAAAGACAAAATCTGCGGCATTTTTCAATCTGCCTGAAAATGGAGAAAACAATACTCCGATTATAAATGAGAGCAGAATAAAGTTCGCAAATACAGCGGGAGTAATTTTCCAGTTTCTAATTTTCATTTCAAATATCCGTCCTTATTATTTTACAGGATAACAAAAAAAAAGGGATTTAAACCAGCAAATATTTTTTACGTTTTATTGAAAATTCATTCAATGAAAATTTATACTTTTGGAAACAAAGTGAAAAAAAAATGGAACCAGAACTACATGAATACTGGCTCAGTCCGTACTCTTGCAGAATTTTGATGCTTACTTTTTGTCTTTTTCATCCGCCTTTATTCTGGCTTTATAGGAATCTACTCCGGACTTGCATTTTTTGCCAAGCTCCTGATCGCCTGTCATTGTGGCAATTTTGCGCAAGTCTTCCAGCAATTTCATGGCATAAACAAGATCAGCGCTTGATTTTGTCGAGATCTCAAATTTATCCCGGTATTGATTGGAAGCGCTAAACAACGCTTCTTTGACAATTCCCAGCATTTCCTGCCGATCATAGAAAAATTCTTCCCGCGGGTCTCTTTTTCCCTGAATTTCCCGGTAATCCAGCAGGTTTTTCCCGACGATAGCCAGTTTACCCCACAATTCAGGAAAAGACCATTTCCATTTTGTATTTTCGCCATACGCACGTACCAATCGCTGAATTCCCTTCTCCACATGCTTGTAAAAATTCAGTTTCAACCTTGGGTTCATTGGCTTGATTTGATCTAGCATTTCTTTATTGTGGGTAAGAGACACATCAACATTCATTGTTACCACTTTTTCCATTTCCAGAAACAGTTTATTGAATAATCTTTTGGCAGTATCCAGATTGGCATTGTTTTTCACGCCCATTAATCGTTCGGAAAGATTATTCATGTCAATATACAAATGAATTTGCTTAAGTATTTTAGAGGCAATTCCAATATGGAAAAAAGGTAAAAGTTTTGCATTTTGGGTGGAAGCTTTTTTCAGAGCCGCAATATCTTTGTCCAGTTCGGCAATAACTTTCTTTTGCTCGGCAATTTTACCGTTGTAGTCTTTTTTTGTTCCTGCGTCTACTGCCATCTATAATGCCCTATGCATATATATCGACGCAAGAACATGGGCTACTTGACCCTTTCTCACCCGAACTTGCCGCAGATTCAATTTCAGGCTCCTGCGGTAAATCCTGGGGCAAGTTTACGGGGGAATATACAGAATCAGGGATATTCTGCATAACAGGACTCAAATCATTTACTTGATGTGTTTCCATTCTTACCCAATTTAAGAAATTGTCTTATCTCCCCCTGCTTGTAAATATAGTAAAAAACAGCGGCGACAACAAGTATAATGGACAAAAATTGAGCCTGGGAAACGCCAAACACATCTCGAGGGTTCAGGCGAATAAACTCCACCAGAAAACGGAATATACTGTGAAACAAAATAAATGTCATAAATTTAACGCCTAAAGGCCATTCTTTTTTTCGAAGTAAATAAAATATGCTGAAAAGGAGAAAGGAAAACAATGCTTCGAAAAGAGGAGTATTAAATACCCTTACGGCCGGATCATTGTACATACGAATAATTTCACTCCATGGCGCCGCTCCATTGGGGAATGCCATTGCAAATGGAGCAGGCCAGTTGGCAGGCGCGGCAATTCCATAACATCCGTCACCGGAAACCAGGCACCCCATTCGTCCAAAAACATATCCCATCGCCATTACATGAGCGCCTATATCGGCCACGCGCAGGTAGGATATTTTTTTATTCCTTAAATATATGTAAGCCATTATATTCGCTACAATAAAGCCCCCATACCAGGTCAGTCCCCCGCCGCTAAACATAGCATTTTTAAATCCTTCCCAGCCATTCCATTCAGAATACGATTCCCAAACAAAAAATATTTTCGATCCAATAATTCCTCCAACGGCCAGAATTATGATTAGATTATCCGCTACTTTTGTATCCATTTTTAGCCGGTCAAATTCGCGTTGAAGCAAAAAATTAGCGGTTATAAAGCCAAGAGCCAACATAATTCCATACGAAGATATTTTTGAAAAAAATAAACTTTGGGGCAAGAAGTCTATTACAATAAACCCTCTCTCATAATGGCAGGTCAGGTTTAAAAACAAAAGAAATAAAACAGGAAAAAAGACAAGAATTCGTTTTAACATATTGGAAACTTAAATTGTCAAACTCATAGTCAAGAAAATAAATCATCGAGGATTAAAAGTTCAGGAAATATAGAGCTTTAGCCGGAGCCTGAAATCCAGTCAATATAGTTTAAATTAGCGCATTTTAATACATTTTGATCTGATTATTGAGGTTCATGCCCATGCTCTATAAAATTCAGACTTCGGTTGCCAAATCACGGCGCTTAGAAGAAATTTGTTTGCGAGCAAGAAGTAAAAAAACCTTTTTTTCCCTCAAACAGGCAAGTTTTTCAATTTCCTGACCAAACCTGACAGGGAATCACTTGACAACCTGACTTTGCGGGAAAAAAAAACATATGGCAACAATAAAAATTCCAAGTCAATTAAGACCCCAAACAGAGGGAGCCGATCAGGTTGAAATCATGGGTAATACTGTCGGCGAAGCGTTAACCATGCTTGCTGAAAAGTATCCGGCTCTTAAAGATCGAATTTATGATGAAAAGGGAACCCTGCGGCGATATGTAAATATTTACCTTGGTGATGAAGATATCAGGTTTCTGGATAATCTGGAGACCCGCCTTGAATCCTCTTCCGAATTATCGCTTGTGCCGGCCATTGCAGGCGGAATTATTTAGTGTGACAAAGAGACTGAAACTGAAAATTCCTGCCATACTCACCAATGAGCCCATAATATATAAAATGGTAACATTATTTGAAATCGTTCCAAACATAATTACGGCAAGGTTGGATAAAGATGCCGAAGGCGAGGTTGAAATAGAAATCAAGGGAACACCTGACAATATTGAAAAGGGAATTCATTACCTGAAAAACCTTAAAATTGAGATTGTGGAACAGTAGTTTCAGGTATAATTTTGGTAAATCTGATATTTCAGCTTTCTTTCAATAAGAACACCTTTCATGGCCTGCCTGCAAAAAACCTATCCTGACCTCTTGGCAGGTTCATACTGGCGTGGGGTATCCCCTTTTTTATATTTGACAATTCATTAAATTTTCCAGAGGTATAAAAATGCTTAAACATTTGAACAATTTACTTATAAATCCTGCTTCAGCCTGGAAAGAAATTGAAAGCGAATATTACGAAAATAAATGGCTTCTAATCAGGCAAAATCTTGGAGTATTTTTAATAATAAATCCATTTCTATCTGCAATCCTGCATATCGACAAAATATTTTCATGGGGAAAATACTTGAAAAATTTTATTTTCTATCCGGTAATGTATACTGCCGGAGGAGTTATTCTCATAATTTGTATTTCTTTACTAATTGGAGAAATTTATCGGGTATCTTCTTTTCGCGACCCGCAGCAAAATATTTTTAAACTTTTTGTTTTTTCCAGTCTCCCCTTCTTTTCTGCAATGGGGCTGACATCTTTACCATTGATTGGAAAAATAATTTCTTTAACGGGATTGGTTTATTCCATATATATTTTTAAAGTTGGACTGGATAAATATATATGGATTTACAAAAGTTCAAGGCGCCGTATATTTCTTGTTTCGTCGATCATTGCTTTCGCTGTTTTTTCCCTTGTGTCGCTAATAATTTTGTCTTCGATTAAATATATTGAAACCGGACTCTTTAGCAGGTATTTTAATTAAAATGAAATCCATCGAAACAAATATTCGAATGGTAGGCCGTATCCATGCCATGCCCAGAAAAATATACTGGATCGCTATGCCGGAAAGTTTTAAGGAAAAAGAAAAAGTGGAGCTCCTGCAACAGGATATATGGGTAATTCCCTTTTCGATAGAAAAAATCCCGGAATTGGAAGGGGAAGCAAATATTATTATATTTGTGGATCTGGATAAAACTCTTTTTTCAGGACGCGCATCAAAGGTTGCAAGCGAGTCCGCGATTGCCAATTCTTTAATAGAAAATATCAGGACTGTAAAACCATTGCATATTATAGTTCATACAACGCATATAAATCCAGCATTAAAGTCTATTTTTGGGCAAGCATCTTTAACTTATCTCGAAAAAAATCTGTATGATACAACTGCGGCTCTGGCGACTATTATTAAAACGGTAAACTATTTATATGATAAAACAAATAGCAATAAACGAGCCTTTTTAAGAATTGAGTTGGACGAGAAAAACAGAATTCCGGTCAAATGCAGGATAAAAAACAATCCAGCTTCTCTAATTGAGGGCTATATCGGAGATATCAGCATGAACGGGTTACAAATTGTTTTGAAAAACCCTGAAATTA